>Ga0134124_10000081_pt1 | contig 92425 bp, 147 predicted proteins | sample KB304_FD_96880 | JGI IMG/M metagenome (GOLD analysis project Ga0134124, IMG submission 96880) | Terrestrial soil microbial communities without Nitrogen fertilizer from Kellogg Biological Station, Michigan, USA - KB3-0-4 | ecosystem: Environmental > Terrestrial > Soil > Unclassified ...
ACGACGAGGCGATCACGAGCCTCCTGATCTACATCACGGCCCGCGCGACCACACTTCTGCGCGACCGGCGGGACGGCCTTCATACCGGCACGATCGCCGGGCTCCAGGAGATCGCGAGCCTGATCGACGAGGTGCTCGCCACCGCCGGGGCTGGACTGGGCGCCATCGTCGGTATCAGCCCGTCGCGGGCGGCGCTGGCCGAAGCGCTCCCGAACACGGTCATCCGCGACCGTGAGGGCGACCACTGGACCCTCGACTCGGCCAGCCTGTGGCACTGCCCGAACGCGCCCCTCGCGATGACGATCGACGAGCTGAACGAGCAGTTCGGCCCTCTCACGGTCATCGCGCTTCCGGGCGGGCTGGTCGCCCAGCCCGATCCGTGGGTCGGCCACCCGCTGTGGCAGATGTACGGCGGCGCGGACGCGCCCCGCTGCGCGGCCTGCCGCCGGCCGTACGCCCAGATCGAGGCCCGCGCCGGGATGACGACCTGCGAGCACTGCCCGCCGCCCGCCAAGCCGACGGCCCCGGCCGACTTCCCAGGCGGTGCCGAATGATCGTCGACTGGGAGGCTGCCCGCCTCCAGCTGCTGACCATCGTCCGGACGGCGCTCGACGGCCACGAGTCCGGCGACGTCTCCGACGTGGTCGGCCGGATCGCCGGCATGCGGTCCGCGCTCGACGCCGCGATGGTGGCGCTCGGTCGGGAGCCCAAGCCGGTCGCTGGCTGGTCGCTGGAGACGGCGCCCGCAGACTCGCTCGCCCAGCAGCTCGGCAGCCTCAGCGTCTGGCGCCGTGACCCGGATGGCCTCTGGTACCGGCCTGGCAGCGACGTCGGTTGTACGTCCGGTGAGCTGGCCACGATGGGCATGCGGCTGACGCACGTCCCGGTCGACGCCACGCCCGCACCGTCTCCCTGGGAGGCCTGCCCGCATGACGGCGGTGACAACGGCCGCTGCCACGGCCGCGGCGCGCCCATCGTCATGACGCTGTTCGAGTCCGCCTACCTGCCCGATGAGGTCTTCGACAAGGCGTTGCGCAAGGCGCTCGCCAGCGAGCCCTCATGGCGGCTGCACAGCGACGAGGCAACGAACATCGAGTATGTCCGGCGCCTGTTCGACGAGATCGCTCGCGGTGCCGAGCCGTACGCGAACCGGCCGACGTCCGACTTCCCTACTCCACGACCTGCCGCTAAGCCTCTGGCGATGCCGGAGCTGGTCGACACGCCCGACCGTGCCGTCGCCGAAAGCCCCGAGGGGTCGGTCTGGCTGCGGTTGCCATCCCCCGCCCAGCCAGCGTTGCCGTGGGTGCTGGTCCGCGCCGGCCTCGATGTCGACGAGGCCGAAGGCCGGGCGATCAACTGGTCGCACGGCTCGCTGGCCGAGAAGGACGCGGTCGTCACATCCATCCCCGCGGCCAAGAGGCAGGCCGCCGAGACGCCGGCCGACGACAGCGACGCCGGTCGGACGACGGCCAACGCGCACGCGGCGATCGGGCTCGTGACCATGCTGAACGCGGCGATCCCAGGCGGCGTGGACGTCACCATCACCGCGTCGACGTACACGCCCTATCTCACCGTGCACGGCTCCGGCGGCGAGGCGACCGAGATATCGCGGCTCGCCGTGGTGCGGGCCGCAGCTCGGCTCGGCGGGAAGGTAGTCGCCCGGCAGCGGACGGCTGAGAAGCTGACCGTAACCGTCACTCTCGACATCGACGGGCGGCCGGCTGAGGTGATGCTCACCTGCGAGCCGCAGATCGACGTTGAGGCCCGCGCGTGGCTCGCCGAGCTGGGTGTTGAGGTGCGGTCATGAGGCCTGTCGAGTCGCTCGAACCCGCCAGCGCCACCGGCCCGTACGAGACGGAGCAGGACGCCGCGGCGGCGCCGATGCCACGCGAATGGGCCCGGCTCCGCTACGCCAACAGCCGCGAGGTGGTGGTACACGAAGCGCTTCTGGACGCTTGCCTCTCGGCAGGGATCAAGCTCGGCGCCTTCGACCGGCGGATCGTCCGGTGGCTCTGTAACTGGGAACCGGCGACCGTCCAAGTCGTGATCGGCCTGATCCGTCGCGCGGCCCGCCGAGACGGCTGCACCCACCAGCGGGCCCAGGTCGAGGCCTACATCGGCCGGCCCGGCGCCGAAAACCCCGACAACCGCGGCCTGCCCTGGGAGGTCCTCCACCCGGAGCAGCGCGACCTCGACGGCCTCCACACCTACGTCGCGCTCGGCGCCTGCGAATGCGGACGGCGGGTCGTCTCGGTCCGTAGCTGGGAGCCGGCCGGCGGCACGCCGGCCTGGACGAGCCCGTGGACGCCGCTCGTCCGCGACGGCGAGGCAGCACGGCGGGAGAGAACGTGACGGCCGCCCAAGTGATCGGCCTTCGCTCGCGAATGCCACTCACCCAGGAGACGTGGCCGCTAGCACCGGGCATCCGGCCGCCGGGTCGGCCAGTCACGCGGCGCCCGAAGCCAGGTACGCCGCTGTGGCTGCGGATGACCGGGGAGTGGAGGCAGCCCGTTGCGGTAGCGCCCGACCGGCCGATGGACCCGGAGGCATGCCCAGTCGAGTGGATCGCGAAGAACAACGGAACGCCCGTGTGGGTCGTCCGCCCGTCCGCGATCCGGCTGCGGGACGTGGCGTCATGAGCCGGCAGAGCCGGCAGGTCCGGGCGCAGGCGGTCGCCCGGTGACCGGCCCGCAGATCCGCACGATGACCTGGGACACGGGGATCCCGCTCGGCGAAGGCCAGACCGCCCGGTTCCGCGCGCCGCTCGGCGACACCTACAGCCTGTTCCTCGACGAGGTCGGCCGGCTGCGCGCGGAGGAGGTCTTCCTCCGGGTTGGCCTCCCTGACGGCGGGATCCTTCGGCTTCTCCGGAACGGCCTGCCGCCGGTCCGGATGCGGATGACGCACCGCGGCGTCGACGCGATGATCTTCGGTGAGCGGCCGCTGTTCTTCAAGTCCGTGAAGTGGGCGGGCTGGCAGGACAACCTGCGAGCCATAGCACTCACCCTCCAGTCCCTGCGCGCCGTCGACCGGTACGGCTGCAACGACCGTGGCCAGCAGTACGAGGGCTGGGCGGCCGAACTCCCACCGAAACCCACCGTCCCGCCCGGCGACGCGGCGCTGCGGGTCCTCGCCGAGCGCGCCGGCGTCGCCCATGACCCGAACCTGCCCGTCGACGAGATTCCCGCGCTCTACCGGAAGGCCGTCCGCGGCGCCCATCCCGACATCGGCGGTTCCACAGCGGCGACCGACGCCGTCCAACGCGCACGCCGAACCCTCGAATCGCTCGGCCGGTGGCCCGGCCACGAGAAAGCGAGCACCCGATGACCACCCCGCCGATCCCGGCGACCCTGCCGTTGGACGGCCCTGCGCCCGGCCCCCCGCTCGACAGCGTCCCACCGGCCGGGACCGCGCTGTGGGTCCGCGTGGAAGGCGCCTGGCGGCAGGGGATCGCCCTCGGCCCAGCGCGGTCTAATCCGCGGCGTGTCGCCGTCGACGTCGCCGCAACGGCGGGCGTCCAGCGGTGGATCGTGCGGCTGGGCTACCTCCGGCTGAGGAGCCCGCGGTGACCGACTGGACGTTGCCCCAGCTCCTCGGTATCGACCGGGCCGCCGTCGCCGCCGGGCCGTCATCCGGGTCGCCGTCCGGGCCGGTCGTGACCGGCAGGGCCGGCCTGCCCCTCGACGGGGCCGCCGCCATCCCGATCCGCCCCGAACGGCAGCCAGGCCCACGGCTACCCGCCGCACGGCCCGGTCTGGCCGTGTGGGTGCCGGACGCCGGCCGCTGGCGCCACGGCGCGATCCTCACCCAGCCGCGGACGGTCAAGGGTGCGGGCGGCCCGAACGAGGGCACGGTGCGTGCCGTCGTCGAGTGGGTAGTCGACCGGACCGGCCGGCTCGCTGAGGCCTCGTACCCGATCAGCGAGCTCCGCGACCGGGAGGCGTCGTGACAGCGGCCGAGGACGGCCTGCTCGCCGCCGCCACCGAGTACCAGAAGGCCGCCGCCGACCTACGCGAGCGGATCCGCGACGCGCGGCTCGTCATCCAGGAGCTGCGCGATGTCCAGCGCGAGGCCGCCGACCAGGTCGCCAAGGTCCGGCCCGAGGTCGAGCGCCAGGTCAACGAGAAGGTCACAGCCGTCGTGAAAGCGCACCTGGACGCGCTCCAGAAGGAACTGAAGCCGTTCCAGGCCCAGGTACTCAAGAAGATCGATGAGCACTGGAAGGGCTACACGGACATCCTGCTCGGCCGGGCGCGGCAGACCCGGAAGCCCGGCCAGATGCCGATCGACGACATCGCCCGGCTGATCGCGCAGGAGCACGGGCACGGCCTGCCGTCGGTCATCGGCGACGTGCCAGCCGCGTTCGAGCGCCCTCCGCACCACCGCGAGGTGAAGCCGTCGTGACGGCTCCTGAAGATGCCCTGCTAGCGGCCGCCGCCGAGTACCAGAAGGCTGCAGCCGACCTGCGCGAGGTCATCCGCGAGGGCCGCGAGGTCATCCAGGACTCGGACACCGCCCGCCGTGAGCTGACCGACGAGGTGAAGAACGCCCGCGCGGTCGGTGCCCGGCTCGTCGACGAGCTGGTCAGGCCAGCCATCGAGGACGCCATCGGGAGTCTGCGCCGCGAGCTGGAGGAGCAGGCAGGGCGCTGGCGGGCCTACGTCGAATCCGGCTTCAAGGAGGTCTCCGCGTTGCTGATGGGCCGTGTCAGCGAGGCGGCGCGCCGGGTCGCGGCGACGCCGGGCGCGACCGATCGGCCGCCGACAGTCGTCGGCAACGTGCCGTTGGCGTTCGTCGCCTCACCCGACACCGACCTTGCTTCGGCACGGCGGGACGCGCGTCGTGCCAGCGACCGCGACCAGCGTGCCGCCCGGCGCGCGTCGAGACGCACCACCTGAGACGGCCGCCGCCCTGACCCCAACGACGAACCGGGGCGGCGGGGCTGACTACCCGGTGCCGGCACCGCCCCCGGCCGGCGCCGGGTGCGCACCCAAGGAGAGACATGCCCGACATCCCCGACACCGTGCTGCCCGTCGCCGTCACTGCGACCGCCAGCGCACAGAGCGCCGACCGCGGCCACCCGGCCGTCATCCGCTTCTACGAGCCCGAGACGGACGAGCCCCTCGCGCCGGCACCCTACGTCCGGCTCCGCTGGCAGCTCCACCGGCGCAGCAACAAGACCGACCCCCAGATCCGCGTCGCGCTGCCGTCCGGTACCGACGACCGCATCGGCGCGATCCTCGAGTTCTTCACTCCGCAGTTCGCCGCCCAGTTCGCCGCGCAGCTCACGGCGGTCGCCGAGGCTGCGGCGGCCACTCCTGTGCCCGCCAGCCTCGCCGACTACGAGCATCCGTTCTGATGGCGGCGACGACCGGCAAGATCGGCCGCGCGATGGCGGCTGCTGGCCAGCACTCGATCCGCGGCAAGACCCATCGCGAGCTGGAGGACCTCGCGCGCCGGCGGCTCGACGACGCGATCGGCAGCCCCATCTCACCCGAGTTCGACCTGATCTTCCTGGCCTACCTGTCCGAGGAAATCGGCCGCCGCCGCCGCAACATCCAAGCCAAGATCCGCCGCCAGAACGCCCGCACCACCTGACGGACGAACGGAGCGACATGCAGACCGTCACTCACGACCGGTGCGGCGAACGTGCGCGGGTGTTCCGTTTCGGGACCCGCGCCGAGGGCTCGCTCGAGGCCCACTGCACGACATGCCATGTCATGTGGCTCGTCCGCCACGCCGGCTGGCGCCACTGGCTGCGCTTGGGCGGCTGGCGGGTCGCGTTCGCGGTCTGGCACATCCGCCACCCAGTTGCCGCGTGGCGCTCGCTGCGGCCCGACACGCGCGAGCGCTGCGCCACCTGCGGCATCCACGACGCCATCCCCGAAGACACCTGCAACATCCGCTGCGCCTGCGCCTGACCCCCTGACGCCGGAAACCCCGGCCGGAGCTGCGAACTCCGAGCCGGGGCCTCCTGCGGCACCCAACATCCCGACCGAACCGGGAGTGAGCACCATGGCCACCCTGCCCGACCAGACACACCCTGACCAGACCCCACGCGAGACCGACTGGCAACTCCTCGACGACCTCCTGACTTCCCTGCGCGAATCCCTGCGCATCGTCGAGCGCCAGGGGCCCACCCGCGGCCTGTGCGCCGGTATCCAGGACACGATCGGACTCATCTCCCGCAGCGCCGCCACGGCGAACGCCCGAGCCCGCATCGGCGAGCTCGTCATCGCCGCCGGCCGCGCCTGCGGCACCCAGAACCCGGCGATCCGCCGCGACCAGATCCTGCTCGCCCGCGAGGCACTCGCCCGCATCGACCTGGTCGTCATCACCAACAGGCTCGGCCTCCCCGCCCCGGCAGGTGGCTGGTGAGCCGCATCGACCCCGACCTCGACCAGGCCCAGCAGCACCTCGACGAGCGGCGCGCGCTACTCCCCCGGGCGACGGGCGCCAACGCCGCACAGGTCCGCGCCGACATCGCCCGCCTCGAAGCCGCCCAGCAGCAGACCCAGCAGCCGCATGGAGGCACCCAGTGAGCTGGCGCACGATGCTCGACCAGCAGCTCGACGAGCTCCGCGAGGGCCGCGACGAAATGGCGAAGATCACCCGTGAGGCGCAGGCCGACGCCGCGTCAGCCACCACGCGGCGCGGCCGGCGCCGAGGCGCCGCGGAGGTCGCCGACCTCGACGCCGAGCGGGGCCGCCACGACGCCGACATCCGCACCGTCCACGCCGAGCGGGCCCGCGACGACATGGACCCGGGACGATGAACTCCTACCTCAAACTCCTCAAGCAGCAGGCCGAGACGTTCCGTGCCCGGAGCGCCGAGATCGCCATCGAGGCCACCGAGGCCGCGGCGACCGCCGCCGATCCGAACGAGTCGCGCCGGACGAGGCGGGACGCCGCCTACACGGCCAAGGCGCGCGAGAAGCTCGCCCGCGCCGTCGGCAACGAGGCCCGGAAGCGCGAGGACATCCTCGCCATGGACGACAAAGAGCCAGACCAGTGACGCGCCTTCTCGCCGCGGTGCTCGCGGTCGCCTGCCTGCATGCGCTGCCGGGCCTCCTCGCCGCCGTCGTGGCGCTGGTCCGCGCGCCGTCGGCCGCCGTCGCCCTGGCCGCCATCGTGGCGGCCGGGGCCGTCCTGGCATTCGCGGTCTGGTCGTACCGGGCCGACCCGCCGATGTGGGAGCCGCCCGAGCTGTGGTCGGGGAGGTTCGCGTGACCGCCAGCGACCTGCGCCGGACTCTCGCCGGCCGCGCGAACCGCCTCGCCGCGCAGGCCGAAGCGCTCCGGGATGCAGCCGGCCGCGACGCCGGCACGGACGCCGGCGAGCGGCTCGCCGGCGCCGCGTGGGCCAGCCAGCAGCGGGCCGAGACGCTTCGCGACGCGGCCAGCCGGGCCGGACAGCTCACGCACAGCCGCGGTGAGGCGGCTAGCCCATGAGCGGTATCCGCCGCGAGCACCGGCTGGTGCTCGCGATGCCCTGCCCAGTCGTCGACCTCCATGCCGAACTAGGCCACCTCGCCGACGGCATGCAGCTCGTCAATGTCGCGCTCGCCGCCGAAGACGACAAGCCGATCATCATCGATGACCTCACCACTGTCGTGCTGGTCGTCAAGTCGGGCACGCAGCGTGAGACGGCCGGCGAAACCGACGAGGAGCCGGTACCGGCGAGTACCGGCACCGCCGCCCCGGTACCGGCCGGTACCGGCGAGTACCGGCCCCGGACCGAGCTGGGCCGGCTCGCGCTCGAAGCCGAAAAGGCACATGCCGAGGGCATCGTCACCACCGGGGAGGAACTCCGCCAGCACCTCAACATCAGCAAGGAAGCAGCAGTCGTCTTCTGGCGTCACCTGGGCAAACCCGCGTGAGCGGGGCCGGCCCCAAGGAAGCGGCCGGCCAGGACGAGGCGAGTACCAGCCCGGTACTCGCCTCCGCCGACGTTGCACGGATCGTCGACGGCGAGGTCAGCCACCGGTCCGATCCGCGGCGTTGGCACTGGGCCGACCGGATCATCGTCATCGGCCGTCTCCGGCCCCGCGACCCCGACGACGCCAGCCCGGTACCCGGAATACGCCTCGCTCTCGTCACGCTCCGTGTCGTCTGGCGGGTCGGCCACGGTCATCGGGTCATCGCCGGCCGGGCGTGGGACGCCGCCACGCACGCCGCGATCCGCGAGCAGATCCGCTCCGCGCGGGCCGCTGGCGACCACGAGCGTCTCGGCGTGTGGATCGACCGGCACGGCGAGGCCAAGGCCGCCCGCCGGCAGCGGATCCGCGAACTCCCGGCCGTCGCCGGCGCGCTGACCGTCGGCGCGACCGCCGCCACAGCCGCGGCTGGGACCGCGGTCGGTGTCGGCGGCCTGGTCGTCGCGGCGCTGCACCCGGCCGGCTGGGGCTGGGACGACTGGTGGCACTTCTGGCACGCCGTCGTCAGCGCCGGCGCGACAGCAGTCGTGATTGTTCTCCGCGTCCTGCCCTGGGCGATCGTCCCAACCTGGGCGGCTGTCTTCTGGACGATCGGCCGCCTTGACGGACCCGTGCCCGGGTGGGCAATGGCCCCCGCCGAACTGGAGGAAGCACACAGCATGGTCACCGCAGCCGGCCTCGCCGAGGCCCTCGCCCATCTCAGTATCCCCCCGCTGAACAAAGCGATCAAAGACGGCTGGCGGGTAGAGTTCTCCGTCCCGCCGGTCCGCGTCGGTAACCGCGGCTACCAGGTCGTGTTCTCCGTGCCGTTGGGTGTGACACCGGAAATGCTCGCCGACAAAAAGCCGGTACTGGCGCGGAATTTGTATCGGCATCCCACCGAAGTCTGGCCCGCCGCATCGGCACCCGGCTGGGTTGACCTTTGGGTGGCCGACCTGGGCGCCTCACAGCGGCCCGCCCCCGAATACCCGCTGCTCCACGAAGGCACCGCGGATGTCTTCGAGGGCGTACCGGTCGGCGTCACCCAGCGCGGAGACCCGCTGCTGTTCCCGCTGGTCGGGGCGAACTACTCCGCCGGCGGCCGAATGGGCCAGGGCAAGAGCAACCTGTGCCGGGTCATCATGCTCGGCGCCGCCCTCGACCCGCTCGCCCGCCTGCGGGTGCATGTGTTCGCGGGCAACGGCGACTTCGACGCCTACGAGCCGCGCCTCGAGCTGTACAACCACGGCACCGACGAGACGGTCACCCGCGCCGGACTGGCCGACCTGGAATGGCTGTACGAGGAGACCGGGCGACGCGAGGCCCGGCTCGCCGAGATCGGCGCGAAGAAAGTCACCCGCGGCGTTGCCGAGAAGTACCCGGATTTGGCACCGATCGTCGCGCTGTTTTCGGAATGCCATGAGCTGTTCGGCTGCACGAAGCCGCTTGACCCGGACGGGCCGAAGTCCGAGACGATCGGTAAGCGCGCCGGCGAGGTCGCGGTCAACACGCTGCGTCGCGCCCGCAAGACCGGGGTCGTCCTCGGCTTCGACACCCAGCAGGCCCGCGCCGACGCCATCCCCCCGAAAATCATCGGCCTTGTAGGGATCAACGCCTGCTTCTCCGTGAAGTCCTGGCGCGACAATGACGGTTTCCTGGGCGACGGCTCCTTCGCCGCCGGGATTCGGGCCACCGAGCTGCGGTTCAACATCGACCGGGGGACCTGCCTGGTCACCGGCGCTACAGCCGAGGTCTTCGAGATCGTGAAGACGCATTTCGTCGAGGTCGACGACGACTCCGGCTGGGACGCGGCCACCGAGGTCATCGAACGGGCGATGGCCGCGCTGAGCCCCGCTGTCGCCGCGACGCTCGGCGTGCCGATACCGGAGGCCGGCACTCGGGACCTGCTCGCGGACCTCGACGAGGCGCTGGGGACGGACGTGATCGCGAGCGCGGACGTGCCGGCGCTGCTGCGCGCGCTGGCACCGGACTGGCCGGCGTACCGGTCGCTGTCCGGTGTGCAGCTGCGCGCGGACCTCGCCGACCTCGGCGTGAAGGTGCCCAGCACGGGGAACCGGTGGCCGCTGGACCCGGCTGTCGTCCGAGCGGCGCTCGCGCGGCGCGACGCGACCGAGTGAGGTCAGCGCCGAGCCGAAGGGCGCGTCTGCGGGCGGATTTGTAGCCGCTCCGCAGGCCGCCCAGGCCAGCTAACTTGCCTCATTTCCGCAGGTCAGCGGGGGTGACGTTGCGCGGTGAGAAACGTAACTCGGATCTTGGTGGGCTAACCGCCGGCGAAGCTATCGCGACGCATCCCAGACAGCCCGGTTGATCACATAGACGTTGTTGTCTCGCCATGGTCCGACGGTGGCGACCTCGCGGAAGGTCATCCCGAGTGTGCGCGCTACGCCGTTCATCCCGGAGTTGGCCTGGTCGGTGACGGTGACCATCTCGTCGAGGCCGAGCGACTCGAATCCGAAGGCGAGCGCGGCCCGGACGACCTCGGTGCCGAGGCCCTGGCCCCAACGGTCCCGGCGGATCGAGACCGCGACTTCGACGCCGGGCCAGCCTTCGGCGTAGTAGGTGCCGCCGCGGCCGAGGAACTCGCCGGTCTGACGGTCCTCCAGTGCCCACATTCCGTGCCCCAGGATCGCCCACATGCCCGCGAGGTTCATGACCAGCCGTTCGGTGGCCGCGCGGTCGAACGTGCCGTTGAGATAGCGCATCGTCTCGGGGTCAGCGTTCATGGCCGCGTAGGGGTCGATGTCGCCGGCGCGCCACGCCCGCAGGATCAGCCGGTCGGTGATGACGGTAGGCACGGTGATGGTCGACGCCGTGCCGAAAGTCAGGCCACCGGTCATGAGGCGGCTGCTGGGAGGGCGAGCCGCGGGCGGGCATCGAGCCGTTCCCGATAGTCACGGACCGGTCCGAAGTCGCTGAACGCGCGGAACGCGACATCCACGTCTCTGATCTTCGTCGTCACGGACGCTGTGGGCTGGACGTCCAGCATGTCTACGACACGACCGGCGAGGGCGGCTGCCTCCTCGGGCTCCGGGTCATCGCGTGCCAGCAGCGCCGCCGAGAGTCCCAGCAGCGCGTGCCCGTGCTCCTCGAAGCCGACTGCCGTACCACTGTCGTACGCGCGGATAGCGGCACGTGCGAGTGGTTCAGCCTCTCGGCCCGCGCCGATCCGCGCGAGGACTCCAGCGGCGAACATGTCAGCGCTCGCCGCTGAGAACGGCGATGCGCCGGGCCGTGCAGGGCGATCCACGACCGCGCCGTTCATCCGATCGAGCGCGGCCCTGGCACCGGTCGCATCGCCCATGGCAGCAAGTGCGCGTGCTTCGTAGGCGGCGAGCCGGGCGCGGGTGTAGTCGTTGTCTGCGACGGCCGCGCCCCGACGGGCCTCGTCGGCGGCGTCTTGGTAGGCGTGCCCGTAGAAGGCCAGGGTGGACATCATCTCGGCGACCGACGCTGTCAGGACGGGGTCGTCGACCTGCTCGGCATGGTCTCCAGCGAGTGTGAGGAACTGACGCGACGTCGGGGTGGCGCCGAGGTTGAACGACAGGCGGCACATCATGTACGCGGAGTAGCCCGCGATCTTCTCCAGCCGGGTCTGGGTCTTCGCCAGGACCTTCCCGCCGTCCAGGTGCCGTTTGGCTGACCGCCAGGTCTCGTACACCTCTTCCGCCATCACCGTGTGGGGTGTCGTCGTGAAGGCAGCGGCGTGCCGGTTCACGGCGTCAGTGAGTTCCCAGAGCGTCAACGCGTCCGGGCCGCTTCCCGCGCGGTCGCGTCGATCTCGGTAAGTCTTGGCGGCGAGTAGACCAGCCGCCCCGAACTCGAACAGCTCACGCCTGTCCGTGGGACTCACCTCCCCGACGACCGCTCGCCGCAGCTCGGCGAGCTCGCCATCAGTTCCATGATAATGATCTAGCTTGCTGATCAGTTCCGGCGAGGGAACGGGCTCAGTCGGAGACTCGGCTCGGCTGATGCCCGTCCGATCGTGCTGGATGCGCCGCGCCAGCGCCTCCTGACTCAGGTTTCCCCTCAGCTCACGAATCCGCCTGGCAAGTGTCGCGCGTGGTGAGTCCATTCCACTCCCCCGGTCATTGTGCGCGGCGTGAACAACACACCACAGCACAACACAACACGGCTGCACGTCTCGTCACCGCCTCACCACTGCGTGAAGGTGTCCATGCCGGCAATGGCGCCGGCGGGAGCACGGAGAGCCAGGCAGGCGCCGATCCATGACATGCCGACGCGGCCGTGCAAGCAAGGCACCGAACTAATCTCCCGGCCGGTACTCCGGCTGCGGGCGGTGCCAACCGGGTCGAGCGGCGGAAGCCGCCCCAACCCCTTCACAGGCACCGCGTTCGCCCGGGTGATGACCCAACCTCGGGCGGACGCGGAACCACCGCGCAGGAGGCATCGTGAACACCTCGCACCCCGCCGGCCCGGTGGCCGCTGCGGCCGTCGCCGCCCGCCTCGACAGTGCCGACACTCTCGACGCGCTCCGCCTCGAGCTGACGGCTCTCGCCGACGGATGGGAGACGACCTCGCCCGCCGTCGCCGCGCGTACGCTCTACGACCTGGAGGCGCGGGCCCATGTCCTGTCCGCTGGGGTACGTAACGCGGACGCCGCCGCTGCCTGGGCGCATCTGCGCTGCCAGGTGTACGTCATGGAGTCGCAGTCGCTGATCGACCTTGGCCGGCCGCGGGACGCCTACCAATCGGCTGATGCCGCGCTGAAGCTCGCCGCCGCTTTGCACGACCCGGCGACTCAGGCGCATGCCGAGACGCTCGCCGCGACTGTCGCCCGGCAGGCCCACGCCCCCGCCAACCCGGCCCGTCTACTCACCGCGGCCTGTGACCGGGCTGGCGGCTCCTACGGTTCGGCGATCGCCCGCACCTGGCGTGCCGTCATCGTCGCGCGCAGCGGCGCTGTGGCCGGCCGGCAGCTCATGGACGCCGTGACCAGCGCCGAGGCCGCCGACCTCGGCACCGGCCGGACGGGGTTTGCGCTCGGCGGCTGGGATCCGGTCTGCCGGGACGCTCAGCTCGGCGCGGCGCTGGCAGCCACCGGCCTGCGCGGCCCGGCGCGTGAGCGGCTCGACCGGGCCGCCGCTGCCACCGGGCCCGGCGCCGACGGGACACTTGTGGCGCCGCGCCTGCACGCCCTAGTGCTGATCTACCGGGCCCAGTCCGCAGCCGCCGCCGGCGACCTCGACGAGGCCCGACAGCTCGTCGGCCAGGCGTTCGCCGCCGCGGCCGGCCTCCCCTCGGCGCAGCTCGCTGCCGGCGCCCTGCGCATCGCGGTTCGAGCCGAAGCGCGCGGCGAGGACTGGAGCGACATCCGCGCCACCACGGACGGCATCGGGCTCGCTCTGTCCGCTTGAGACCCCCGCGCCCGCCCGAACGTCCGTAGTTGCCCAACGGGCGGGCGCGGGCCCTCCCACCCCTGGCGTCAGCTCCTGACACGGGAGGACCCAGCTCGTATCCGAACAGTCACCTTCCGCCTGTCCTACCGTTATGACGCCGCCAGGCCGCCCCAAAGGATTCGCCACATGACCCTGATCGACGACCGGCCGTCCACGCTGCACCGCATGCAGCTGGAGCTCACCGGACGCTGCCCGCTCAGCTGCTCGCACTGTTTCACCTCGTCTGGACCGACCGTGTCACACGGCACGATGACGACCGGAGACTGGCTGGCCGTCGTCGAGCAGGCCGCCGGCGTCGGCGCGAGGGCGGTGCAGCTCATCGGCGGCGAGCCGACGACCAGCCCCGCTTTCGTGCCGGTGCTCGAGCGTGCGTTGGATCTCGGCTTGGAGGTGGAGGTGTTCTCGAACCTCCATTTCCCCGCCCGGCTGTGGGAGTTGCTGGCCCGGCCGGGGGTGACGCTCGCAACCTCCTACTACGACGTCAACCCGGCAGTTCACGACCAGGTCACCAACCGACCTGGCAGCCACGCCCGCACCCGGTCGCGGATCGTCGAGGCGCTCGCCCTGCAGGTCCCGATCCGGGTCGCGGTCATCGAGGTCGTCGACGGGCAGGACGTCGAGGCAACCCGGGCAGAGCTGGTCGCCCTCGGCATCCCCGAGACGCTGATCCAGGTCGACCGGATGCGCGGGATCGGCCGCGGCGCCGGCGGTGCGGCCTTCAACCCGGCCGAGCTGTGCGGATCCTGCGGCCATGGCCGGGCGGCCGTGCTGCCCGACGGGACGCTCGCGCCGTGCACGATGGGCCGGGCCCTGGCCGCCGGCAACGTCCGCACCGCCCCGCTCGACGAGCTGCTCGCCGGCGAGCTGTGGGCAGAGGCGCTGGCGCTGGTACCGCCAAAGCTGGCGACTCAGTGCTCGCCGAAGACCGACGGCTCGGACTGCGGGCCGCGAGAGCAGACCTGCACACCGGGAACGGAATGCCAGCCCGGAACGAGTTCCTGCGGGCCATCGAAGAACTTTGCTCTGCTCCCCGTTCACGCGGTGACAGGCTGCACGCCGCACGACGGGTCGGACTGCGACCCGTCCGGACAGACGGCCTGCGCGCCCGACTTCGACGACGCCGGCGCATGATGGCCGACGACGAGCCGTGGCGGCCGGACGCTCGCGGCCTGGCCGATACGGTGACCCATCCCGGGTCACGCTGGTGGCCGGTGGTCGCCGCAGTCCCCCGGCATGTGTTCGTCCCGGCCTGGTGGGTGTGGGGCGACGACGGCTGGTTCCTTCGGTACGGCCCGACCGGCGCCTACCAGAACCGGTCGCTGGTAACCCGTGTCGGCAAGGCCCACGCAGACTTCGCAGGCAAGGCGGACCGGCCGACGGGCGATCCGACGTCGTCGTCGACGGAGCCGGGGCTGCTGCTGACGATGTACCGCCACGCCCAGCTAGCCACCGGGCTCGACATCCTCGATGTCGGCACCGGGTCCGGCTACGGGGCGGCGCTGCTCGCGACCCGGTACGGCGATGAGCGGGTCACGACGGTCGACGTCGACCCTTACCTAGTCGAGGCGGCGGCCGGTCGGCTTGCCGACGTCGGACTGACGCCCGAGGTGGGGATTGTCGACGCGACCGGCCCGCTTCCCGGCAGCTTCGATCGGATCGTGGCGACCGTGTCGGTCCGGTCGATCCCCCCGTCGTGGCTGGACGCGCTGAGGCCCGGCGGCCGGCTCGTCACGACGATAAGCGGAACGTGGATGATCCTCACCGTCGCGAAGCAGGCGAACGGTGAGATCCGCGGCCAGGTCGCCCGCGACTGGGCCGGTTTCATGCCCACCAGGCACGGCGACAACTACCCGCCGGCCGGCGTCGACGTCGACGACCTTCTGAAACGGGAGGGCGAGCAGGTCAGCGCCGGCTGCTACCCGGTCCTCGACATCGCCGACGCCTGGGAGCTGTCGACGATGCTCGCGATCGCCGCCGGCGTCGACATCGAGCACCGTTACATCCCGCCCGGCCCCGACGGCACGCACACGGCGCTACTGGCCCACCCGGACGGCTCCTGGGCCCGGGCTACCGCCATCGGCACAGCACAGCCACAGGTCCACCAGGGCGGCCCGCGCCGCCTGTGGGACGTCCTCGATCAGGTTCGGGACGACTGGCTGCGCATGGGTATGGCACCGTGGATCGGCGCTAACGCCCTGGTGAGGCCGGACGGCGCCGTGGTCCTCGCGCGGGGCAGCTGGCGGGCAACGATCCCCGCCGCCCCGAGACAGGCAAGAACTTAGGGCAGGCGCCACCCGGGCCGGTGGGCGTCAAGCCATACCTCGACGTCGTCGCGATGCCACAGGCGGAGACGCTGGTGGTCGACGATCGGATCCGGGAAGCCCTTCGTCGATGCGACGCGCGCCGCGTACTCGCGGCTCACGCGCTCGCGGCGGCGGGAGCCCTGGCCGAGCAAGGTCCGGAACTCGTCGATGTCGACGGCATTGTCCAGCTCGGCGCGGGTGACGACGTCTCGCCGTGGCCAGTTCGGCACGCTGGCCGACGCTAGGTGTCCCGCTACATGAACGCCGTCCGTGGTTCCTGTACCGGAACAAACGCGCTACGGTGCCCGCCAGGCCACGAAAAAGGCCCGCCCGGGGCGGCCACCCCGGAACGGGCCACGACGCCGCGGGAGGCGCCGTATGGACCACAGCATGCCCGATGTCCGGCCGCCGGTCGATGAGCCTCCGGCCGCGGAGCCGGCCGGGAGTGAATCCCTCGCGGTGATCGGCGGGGCCGTCGAGCCGAACGCCGATCTCGGCCCCTGGATCGAGCCGTGCCGGGACTGCATCCTGCGCTACTGGAACACGCGCCGGGCCGGTGTCCAGTGAGCCCGAACGAACTCGAACGGCACTTCGCGCACGCCCGGCTACGACTGCCCCGGGAGCGGTTCGTCCTGGTCCAGCTCGCCGGCGGCGAGCCACTGTCCGCGGTCATCTGCCCGACCGAACGGGCTGCGCGCGACGTCGCCGAGGCCGCCGGACTCAGCCCGACTGACTACCGGATCATCCCGGGCCGGGACTTCTGACCATGGACATCACGATCATCGGCAAGCCCACCGAGATACAGGCCGCCATCGACGCGCTGGACCTTCTGCTGGACGTCCGCATGACGTCCGCACCCGAGCCGGCCGGCGACGGCCGCGTCCAGGTGCACGCCGTCGCCCTCGACCCGCAGGAACCCGGCTACGGGGCCGGCGAGCTGGGCACCGACGAAATACCCGCGACAGGCGCGTAAGGCCGGCGCAGGCCGACAGCGCAGTCGGCCTGCGCCCTCACGACCCGCGGGCGTGCGGGATCCTCCTGACGGCCGCGTACCCAGGCGGTTACTCGCAGCGTGCTGTACTGCGGTGCAGTACAACGGTGCATTCCTACTGTCCGGCCGGTGGCGCTGGACCGCGATTACGTCACCCTCGCCGAGATCGACATGCTCGTCGGGGTCGCTGAGCTGCGCATTTTCCTCGGCCTGGGCCGCGAGGGCGGCCAGCCTGTCAGCCGCTCCTACGCCGAGCAGGTCGTGAACGGGGCCCGGTTCCCTGCCCCGCTGATCCGCTACCCCCGAAAGGGCCGCCTCCACGTCCGCCTGTGGCTCCTCGGCCCGGTCCTCGCGTGGATGGATGTGAACAAGCCGTCCTGGAGGGGCCGCCTCCCGGCAGGCAGCGAACACTGGACACGGGAGAGGCTGATGGAGTTCGTCGACGCTCAGGTGTTCGCGCTCGACACCTAGCGCCAACGTCGACGATGCCCCGGAGGCAGGTGTCAGGTCTCGGCCATCGATGGCCGCTGTACAGGGCGGAGCGCGAGGCCCGGAAATGGTGCGGGCCGGCGGGTTTGGTGGTTCTGGCGCCCGCCGGCCCTATGCCCCTTGCAAACCCAAGCCGGAGACCAGCCCGAGAAACCTCAGAGTAGCGCGCCGCGTCTCACGCCCGCCAGGGCAGAGTCAGGCACCCTGACCCGGCCGGGCCGCGTCCCACGCGACCAGGTCCCCCAACCGGTACAGCCCGGCATCGTCCGGCCGGGGGAAGTAGTGCCGCTCCCCCGCCGGCGGCCAGCCCGCGGCGGCCGCTCGGCGCGCGTACTGGTAGAGCGTTGACTGGCTGCGGTCCGTCTCGACCGCGTAGGCCGAGAGTGTCAGCCACCGGTCGGGGCCGCCGTCAGGGACGGGCCGCGTTGGCGCGCCCGCGATCCGGGGATGCGCCGCGAGCCAGCCGCGGATCGCCGTCTCGGTCCGCTGCCCGGCCGGCGGGAAGTCCTCGTACCGGAGGGGCCAGCCGCGGGCCGTCCGCTCCGACCGGCCAGCGAGCTCGGCGATCTCGGCGAACGTCAGAGACCGCCCGTCGGTCACCCGTCGACGCCCTCGACAGCGTCGCCGAGGATCGCCGCCGCGGGCAGCATGCCGTCCGCGAACCGCGCGGCGACCTCGCGCGGGACGCGGAAAGCGAGTGGCACGCCACCGCCGGTGCCGGCGGTGATGAGGACCTGGCCGCCGGGCAGCGGGTAGGCCGCGAGCTCGTCGACGGCCGGCGCGATACGGGCGAGCTCCGTGAGCTCGGTTTTGTCCATGAGCTTCTCCTGCAGGTGGTTGACGTGGCTGCTGGGTGGCACGCCGGCCGCCCTGGGTGGGCGGCCGGCGCTGGCCCTGTTAGGGCCGGTCGGAATCGGTCGAGCGGAGCCGTTCCACCTCGGCGGCGGCGCCGGTCAGGCGCCGGGCGAGCGATGCTGCCCGAGTCTTGCCTGCGCGGCGCTGGGAGAACATCCCGATCAGCATGCGAGCCATGTCGCGTGCCTCATCGGGTGTCAGCCAGGCCACGCGGGTCGGCAGGCCCTCTCCGTCGATGTAGGTGACTCGCACCATCCAGCGTCCGTCGTCCCAGGGGTCGACGCTGCGGGCTGCTGCGATCTCGACGCGATCCGAATCGAACATCGGATCTCCTCTCTTGAGTTTTTAAGGGGCCCGGTTCGGGGTGCCACCCCCTTGCCGGTATGACTTACTTTAGCATGTCAGCATCTCACGTGAACACATGAACCCAACAATTAGGTTGGCCGATTCGTTGTTGGTATCGAGTGTCTTGTGGTCGATCGCCTATGCTAAAGTAAGTCATGTCGGAGCGGGGTGGCACCCAAACCGACAGCCCTTTACAAACTCAAGAGAGGAGAAGAAGTCCACATGGACGACTTCCTCGGATTCGGTTCCCTCGAATTTGCCATCGTCGAGTTCCCGGATGGGAAGTTCGGCGTCGGCATCGAGGCAACCGTGGGAGACCAGGTCTTCCGCATGCCGATGAGCATCGACGTTGCCCTCGACATCGCCGAATCGCTCCTCGGAGCGGCGAAGCTGGCCAAGCTGCGCAACATCGCTGGCCAGAACTGACCCACTCCCCAGCGGCCCCCGGCATCCAGCCGGGGGCCGCCCCAGGAAGTCGTCCAACCGCAGGGCCGCCCGGTGCCACCCGGGCGGCACAAACTACCGGCGCGAACGGGACACGCGGAACGATCCGAGGCTCCGGAGCCGGACCGCGGCCTCGGCGACCTCCGGGTCCAGATCCGGCTCGTCCGGATCGACCCGCCGCACGTCACCGGCCGCCCCGGTCACCTCGACGAGCTTCGGGCCCGGGCCGATACCGGGCGGCAGCGGGGTGAACCGGGTGCCGCCGGCCGTGCCGTCTCGGCCGGTCCAGTCGTCGCCGAAACGATCAGCCATCGGTCTTCCCCTCGGGTTCCGGGCCTTGGGCGTCCATCGCGGCCCACGCTTTCGCGAACAGCTCGTCGGCCGCAGCGAGCTGCTCATCAGTCGCCCCGGGTAGGCGGCCCTGGCCGACCTCGCCGTCCTTGATCCAGATCGTTCCCCGCCAACGCGCCTCGACCGCCGCGGGCGTGGATTCGTCGTGGTCAGCCATTGGCGGCCTCCTCAAGGCGAACTATGGGCACGGCCGCGTTCGACCGTTTTCACCGCCTGCCAGTTCACCATCTCCCAACCGTTCGGACGATCCCAATCGGTTACGGCATGCTGGCTGACCCACTGGCCGACTTGAGCGAAAGGCCGCGGGCCCAGGACCTCGTCAGGCGGCGTGGCCGGCAGCGTGCTGTCGATGAGGAGTTTCATCGCGGCTCCAGTGATGCGCAGGTCTGCTGCGCGGCGGTCGGACGATCGGTCTTCGAGCTGTCACCGGCGCGCCAGCCCTTGCCGGGCCGGTTTTTCAGCCAGGCCTCGATCGTGTCTCGGCGCCAGCGAGGCACACGGGTATAGCGGGTGTCGTCAGGAGGCGGCATTCGGGGCGGATCGGCAGCCCGGTAGGCGCGCAGCGTCGAGGTTGCGAGGCCGGTCAGTTCGGCGATCTCGCCATAGCTGAGTAGGTCGTCGGGTCTGGGGTCGGACACGATGACGATGCTAGCGGTTGCGCTGCATCGTTGTTGTCCTTCCCTTGAGGAACGATGCAGCGTTAGCGCTGTATCGTGTAAGCATGACGACGCCGCAGACCGCCAGCGACAAGGCCCGCAGCCTCCTCGCCACGCCCGGCGCGGTCACCCTCCTGCGCGGCCACGGCGTTGCCCGCGTCTACACCGTCATCGGCCGGACCGGCACCTACCGGACCACCGAAGCGACCTGCGACTGCCCGCGCGGCCTCAACGGCCTCGGCTGCTACCACTGCGAGGCGATCCGTCTCCACCACGCCGGCGAGCCGCTCGCCGCGCCAGCGCCGGTCGCCGACGTGTGGGCGCTGCTCCCCGCCGTCGACGACGACCTCGAGGTCCCGACGCCGCAGGCGGACGAGGCGCTCACGGTCGGCCAGGCCGCCGCCCGGCTCGGCGGCCTCAAGCCGGACACGATCCGCCGCTACCTCGCCGCCGGCAAGCTGGCCCGCCTCGACGGCGGCGTCTCGGCGGCGAGCGTCGCCGCCTACGCCGAGGCCCGGGAGGCGAACATCACCCGCACCCGGTTCCGCAAGACCACCCCGGCGCCCAGCGCGGCGACCCAGGCGAAGCCTCGGGCGTTCTTCGCCCCGGCAGACATGCCGGCCGTCGAGGAGATCGAGGCGGAGGCGATCGCGTTCGACGAGGCCGCCGACAGCTACCGCGCTGGCGACAGGGGCAAGAACCGGGCCCGCAAGCTCCTCGACAAGGTCCCGGCCGGCCAGTACGGCCGGGCGCGCATCGAGTGGGTGCCGTCGAACACCAACCGGGCCGACTTGGACGCCATCGCCGCGATCTTCAAGGCCTACGACCTCGGCCCGGTCCCGATGAAGCGGGACCGCGACTCGCTGAAGGTCACGATCGCCGCCGCGCCGGCCGTCCAGCTGCGCGCCGCCTGACGCCACCACAACACCGACCACCACGGAAGGCAGACCATGCGGAAGGTCGACTACGGCCTGATCGTCATCGGAGACGCGGCGGTCCAGATCACGCGGTACAAGCCGGACGGCAAGAACTCGGGCCAGCTGTGCGACCTCGCGGACATCGCCCACGTCCAGGCCCGCATCGCCGCAGAAGCGACCGCCGCTGGCGACGAGCCGCGCTGGCTCGCCCTCCCCGGTGACCTGCCGACGCTTACCGAGGCCGGCGCGACATTCGGCCCGGCGGTAGTCAACCGGCCCTGTAGGAAGCCGGCCGAGGACCACCAGCGGGCAGCCCCGGCCTGGCTCGCCCAGCTCGTCGCGGCGCTTCACGCCGCCGGCTGGGACCCGGCCAACGACGACCTGATCGAACAGTTCGACCCACACACGATCGACGTCAACACGGCCCGGATCGTCGCCAGCCCCGGCCGTGACCGGTGGACCGTCGCCGATGAGAGCGGCGCGACCGTCTACGACGGTCCGTCGCTCGCCGACGCCGCGGCGGCTGCCGTCGCCGCGTTCTGACCGGCGCCCAGCCCGGCCAAGGCATACCCCCTCGAAGGAGATCTCCGTGGACCTGTCCGACCTGTTCGGCGAGCCGATCGACATCATCACGCGCGCCGACCTGCTCGACGATGGCCAGCTCGTCGCCGTCGACGAACAGACCACCCGCGAGCTCGGTATCCGGGTGCCCGTCGCGCTGACCCGCGCGGCGTGGGAGGACTGCGTGGCCTGGGACGACGAGGACACGCTGCGCAAGGTGCCGCAGGACGAGGGCGGTCGTCTGCGGGACGTGCTGGTCATGGCACGCGGTGCGGCCCGGAGGGCGGCCCGGTCCAGCACGGACAGGCCGATCGCGTTCACGGTGCTGCGGGTGCCGCGGACCGGCGGCGGACTTCTCGCCCGACCGGTCGCGCTGTCGCTGCTGCTGCACCAGGGCGACGACGGCGAGCCGGTGCTCACGATCAGCCTCGCCAGCGAGAACTGGCACCGCGACTGATCCGGAGGATCGGTTATGGCCAGGGCAACACCCGCGGCGAAGAGATCCGCACCCAAGGGGCGCTCCGCTCGCGGCTGGGATAACGCACGGGTCGGTGACCTCGCCGTCGTAGAGATCGAGCGTGGCCTGCTTCGGCCCTACCGCGTCGCGCCGACGGTCATCGACGATTGGGGCAGCGTCCGCATCCAGGTCACAGACGCGGCCGGCACCCATGACGTGGGCGAGCTGACCAGGGGCTACGCGACCATCTGGACCGCGCCAGCCGCCGCGGTCGACGTCGACCGGGCGCTGAAGCTCGGGCCGTGGCCAGACCGGGCTGCAGCGGTGGCCGACCTCGGCCCGCTTCGTCTGCCCGCTGGCTGACGACAACCCAGGCTCCGGCGCGCAGGGCAGGCCGCGCAGTCATGTCCGTAGATTCACAGACTGTCCGTGGATTTACGGACGCCCCTGACCGCTTGGCCGCCGCGCACGCCCTCGGGGAGCCGCTGCCGGTCTACTCGTGGAGCAAACGTGCGCTGGTGTGTCCCAGGCCACCACCCAGTCAAACGCCTGTGCGAACCGTGACGATCCCTACCCTGTGTGCCACATCACCGCACGGGGGGATTCATGGGCTACCACGCACCGCCAAGACCGGCCAGAAACTGGCGGAAGATCGCGCTGTGGACCACGGTCGGGCTGGTCGCGTTCCTGGCCTTCGCTGGCATCCTCGGCGCGCTCGCACCCAAGTCGCCGGCCCATCCGGCAGCGGAAACGACCAACCCGGTGCCGACGACCGCACAGACGACGGCACCCGTAGTCCAGGCACCGTCGACACCGGCACCCGTCGGCCATCCCTCATCCTCGAAGCCGGCCCGCGGCGCCACGGCCTCATCACACGCCGCGGCCGCGAACCCGACCGCATGGGAGACCGTCGACCCCTACGTCCAAGTCCAGAACGACGTAAAGACGTCGGACGGGGTGACCGTGCCACTCAGTCAGGTGATGTCCGTCTCCGAGGGCGCCTGTAAGCGATTCGCCGCCGGCGAGGACTATCAGCCAGTCGAAGCGTGGGGCTCGGCGCAACTGTCACGCTATCCGCCCGGCATCGGGTCGGACGTGGTCGACTTCGCCGAGGCGGACGTCTGCCCCGGAGGATGACGGGCAGGGCTTCGGCGGAAACGCCAAAACGACCCCCGGTCGTCTCTCCCGTCGTACGAGACGGGGAGAGACGACCGGGGGTCGTTTGTGTGCGGGGCGCCGGGGTTACGCGGCGGCAGGCAGACTTGCCGCCGAGTCCGGGTCGCCGATGTGCCGAGCGATCACACCCTTGACCAGCGACAGCCCGGCCGAGATCAGCGGCATGTACTCGACCGGCACCGGCAGCGCGGTCACCACAACCGCGCTGACAGCCACTTCGGCCAAGGTCCAGCCACCGCGCTCCAGGGCGTGGACGAAACCGGACGGCGTCGGCGCCTTCTGGAACTTGCCGCCGACGACGCTCAGGACGGCGGCGATCGGCAGGACGTACCAGACGTGCGAGTCGTTGAGTCCGGTGACGGCGACGCCGAGGCCGGAGAAGCCGGCGGTCGCGAGGACCCGCCAGCCCAGATCCTTCAGGTAGGTAGTCGTCATCGGACGCGGCCTTCTCTCGGATGGTGGGATGTGTCAGCCGGCGGCCGGCGGGGTGACCGCGCCGTCGGCCTCGGTGACCAGACCGGCCAGCGCAGTGCTGTCCACGCCGACGGCGGTGTGGACTGTCCCGAGGCCGGATACTGCGGCGTCGATCGCGGCCTGGGCGGCCGGCGGAATCGCCCCACCCGCGGCCTGGAGAGCGGCGACGAGGGCACCGACGGCGGTGGTGAGCTGGGCGATGACGGCAGCCTCGGCGGACTCGTCGGCAGCGGCCTGGGTGACAGCGGCGGTCAGATCGTCAACAGTCGGCATGAGAGCTGTGATCCTTTCGGAGAGGTTGAGAATCGCCGCGGTGAGCGCGGCGAGCGGAGAGGGACGGCGAAACATCCGGGCCTCCTCAGGCGGCGGCCCGGTGGTAGCCGCGGGCTGACGCCCAGACCCGCAGAGCGCGGGCGACTGCGGCGGACTCGCCGAAATGGGTTTCGTGGGCCCACGTGTGGACGTGCTGCCACAGCACCGCATCGGCGTCATTCGCCGGCGGCGGGGTCGGAGTCGGCACCGGCGCCGGCGGGGGCACAGGGGCGGGCGTCGGCGACGGTGTGGGTGCGGGGGTGCCGGTCAGCGCAGCGGCCAGCGCGGTGCCGATGACCACGCCCATCCCGGACGACTCGTCGTAGCCGGTGGACGGCGGGTAGACGTCGCCTGCGCCGCCGGACGTGATGTCGGTGCAGACGGGGTGGCCGTAGAGCACCGATGCGAAGACGGCGAACTGGTCCGGGGTGACGCCCAGCTCGGCGAGCAGGGCGATCAGGCCGGCATATACCGGCGCGATCCCGGACGTGCCGCCCGCGACGGCCGGCTGCCCGTCAGCGACGATCTCAAAGCCCGTCACAGGGTCGGCGTTACCGGCCACGTCCGGTACGGCCCGCATGGTGAGCCCGAGCGCGGCCTGCCACGGCGGGGCCGGAAACACGCTCGACACGCCGCCGCCGGTGGCCGACGACGCGCCGTCATCCCAGACCGTCTCCGACAGCCGGCCACCGGCCGAGTCGAGGATGAGCCGGGTACCGCCGCAGGCGATCACATGCGGGCTGGAGCAGGGGAAATCGGCGACCGGGCCGCTGGTGCCGTCGTTCATGCCCGCGTCGCCGGCCGCGCAGCACACGAGGATCCCCGCCGCCAGGGCGCGGGCGAACACGGCGTCGAACCGCTGCATCCTCGCCGGCGGCCACGACGAACCAGGACCGCCCCACGAGCACGACACGACGCAGGCACCGGAGGCGAGCGCGGCCTCGAACGCGGCGAGGAACCCGTCGTCGGTGTTGTCGGCGAAGATCAGCTCGATGTCGGCGCCGGGCGCGACCGCGGCGACGGCCTCGACGTCCAGCATGACCTCGACGTTGGCGCCACCCGGGTCCGGCGTGATCGTCGCACCGTTGACCCTGGTGACCGTCACCGACGGCGGGGTGATCCCGGTCTGGGCGCAGAACTGCTCGAAGTCGGCGGACGAGAACGCTCCACCGAGCTCGACGATCGCGACCTTCTGACCGGCGCCCGTCAGCGCGCGCCCATCCGCCCTCGTGGTCGGGAACTGGTAGGCGCGGGCGGCCTGGGCGAACGTGAGCGGTGAACCGCCCGCCGCGAGAGGGCGGACCAGATACGGCGTTGCGATCATGCTCTGGGGCCTCCAAGGCGCACGAAAGACGGGCGGGAGCCGCGAGAAGACGGGCTGCTAGGTAGCTGGCTTGGCGACGAGGGTGAGTCCGGCGAGCGCGGCCGACAGCCCGTCCAACCGGGCCAGTACCGGTGTCAGGTTGGCGCCGCCTGCCGTCGACACAGGTAGCGCCTTCACCTCGGCGACGAGCGTCGCCAGCTGCTGGCCGAGGGTGTTCAGCGCGGTGAGAACCCCACCCGCGGGCGTCAGCTGGCCGGCGACCTGTCCGAGTCCGGCGGAGATCGCATCGGACCTGGCGGCCAGCGACGGATCTCCGGGATTCCAGCCGAGCGCGGCGACGAGCGCTTCCACCGCGTTGAACAAGGTCTGCTCGAGCGCGAGGATCGCCCTCTCGGTGGCCGCCCACGCGGTCTGACCGGCGCCGGTCCCTTCGTTGAGAACCCCGCGGAAGATGGCGGCGATCTGTTGGGATGTCGGGTCGTCGAGCACGAGTTCTCCCAAGGCGAGCCATTCGGTGACGATCCGGGAGGCGTCACAGACCGCCGGTACGCCTGGGATCCGCGCGGTGTCGGTGTACTGCCTGGCGGCGACCTGTGTGCGTGTCCAGCCGGGCGGCAGCGGCATCACCGCGTCCGGCACGGGGCCGTAGTTGGCGATGTGCAGCCGCCGCCATCCGGGAGGCAGCATCGCCGCGGTCAGACCGGCATCAGCCAGGTAGGAGCTGTAGCTGTAGATCAGGCCGGAGCTGTAGCCGTGCTGCACCATCCGGCCGCAGAAGTCGACCGCGTGCTGCGCGGCTGAGCCTGTCCCGGCTCCGTCTTCGGTGTCCAGGACCACCCAGTCACGGCGCGGGTCGGCGCCGCCAGCCGCCTCGACGACCGAAACGAAATGGTCCGCTTCGGTGGCGCCGGCCGACAGGGAGGGCCGGGCGTAGTGATAGGCGCCCCGGTGCAGGCCGAGCGATCGTGCCTGCCGCCACCAGCCGGGAAACTCGGGGTCGGGCCAGGTGGCGCCGTCGGTCGCAAGGATCCATAGCCGGTCGGCGCCGGACGCGGTGTAGGCGCTGAGATCGATGCCGGCCTGATAGTTCGAGATGTCGGCGAATGCGGCCACGGCGACTCCTCGAGCGTCAGGCGAGCATCTGAGGGCCGGCCTTGACCTTCGGAATCGTCACGCCCGCGAGGCCGGCGACGACCGTGTTGCCGCTGATCGTGTTGTTCGCCGGGCCGCCGCTCCAGTTGCCGGCGACCTGTCCGGGGGGCACGTCACACCAGTTGCCCGTGACGCTGCTGTTCATGGACCGGCGGGCGTCGGCCCGGTCGGGTCCGGACTGGTCGACGTAGATGGTGATGCTCGCAGGGCTGCCGGCCGGCCCGTTGCCCCACACGAAGTTCCCGGTGACGCCGTCATTGTTGGACGACTGGAGGACAATCCCGGCCGCGCGCCACGGATCGAGGTGCGCACCCTTACCGTTGCCGGCGATCAGGTTTCCGAGGAACCGATTGTTCCCGCCCGTCTCGTCGATTATCCCCGTACCGAAATTGCTGTAGATCAGGTTGCCGGTGAACGTGTTACCCGTGCCCGGCGAGGCCGTGACGTGGTCGCCGCCCAGGCCGCAGGACACATCCATCCACAGCCCCGGGCCGCCGATGCCGCCGTATGGCACGCCATTGGGATTGCTCTTGTGGATCAGGTTCCCGACCCACATGGCGCCGGTCATCAGCGCCATCTTGTTGCCGCCGTCGTCACCGGGTCCGGTGTCGACCGAGGCGGAGGTGAAATTCGCGTACAGCTGGTTGTATCGGACCACTGATCCGGCGCCGCCGCCCATCAGGCCGTGCGCCTGGTTGTGGTGGACCGTGCAGTTTTCGATCAGGGACTGGTCGCCGAGATCGAACGCGGAGTAGCTGGTCGTCAGTTCACAGTTCGCGATGTGCCAGCCGGCCGCGCCGGGGCGGCGGCCCCGGCCCTGTGTGTCGATGGCCCCGTAGTAGTAGCCGGCCGGGCTCATCCCGTTGCAGTTGCGGATCGTCATATTGGCAATGACGACGTTGGTCCGGCTCGCGTCGGCGTTCGTCCACCACACGTTGTCCGTGATCGTCGAACCGGCGGCGTCGCCCCAGAACTGCTGCCCGGCCCGCGGATAGACCGCATAGCCGCCCGGGTAGACGGCTCCGGGTGCCAGCTGGAACACGGTGCCGGGCGCTGCCGCCTGCGCATAGTTGTTGATGTTCGCGCCGGCTGGGATGGGTGTCGCGCCGGTCGGGATCGGCAGCGGCGCGGGCATCAGCACCCGGTCCGGCCAAGCCGACAGGTTGGTCAGATCGGTCATGCCGCCCCAGTAGACGCCATCCGGGGGCGGAGTCGATCCGCCCCCGGAGCCGCCAGACCCGCCCGAACCACCGGTACCGCCCGAGCCCGAACCGCCGGGCTGCGGCACCTGCGGGCCGGGCAGCCACAGCACCGACGACCCCTCGGCGACCACCCACACCGTGTCGCCCACCGAAGGGGCAGCCGCGCCGGCTGCCGCAGAGACGGCGGCTTGAGGGGCGATCTGCACCGACGGCCGACCCTGCGAGTCAACAGACACGACCTTGCCCTGAAAGACGCTCACGGCGCACCTCCGACTGGGCGCACAAAAAGCCGGATTCCTCGCGGCATTCGGCTCGGAGTTGGGTGGTTTAGCGCTGCGGAACAGTGCAGGTCAAAGGGCCTGCCGGGTAGGAGCGAGCAGGCGGACCGGGGTGCCCCAGTCACCGGCGGCCATATCGGGCCGCGCAATCGGTCGGCCGAGGAAGCGCGGCGAGGTAGTCGGTGTATGCCATCGTCTCCGCGTCGAGGTAGGCGATCACGGGGCCGAGCTGGTCGGCCGCCGGCGAGCGCCGCATCGAGGTCGCGAGCGCCGCCGTGTCGTCCCGCAGCTTCGTGTTCTTAGTCCGCAGGTCGGCGTCGGAGGCATTACGCGCCGCGCAGCCCTCCAGAAGGCCGGCGTGAACCCGGGCGAACTGCCGGCCGATCTCTCGCTGGTTCGCCCGGTAGCGCAGCAGGCCACCCGTCAGGAGACCGAGCACAACGGCGACCGCCACGACGACGGCGAGACCAATCCGGAACCGGCGGCGCACCGCGGCCCGGTCTGCGTCCAGTGCGGTCTTCGGCGCCGCCTCGTCCTCGACGCGCTTCACCTCGGCGGCTTGCTCGTCGAGACGGCGGCCGTGTTCGGCGAACTGCTCGCGGGCCTGGTCGATGGAACGTCGGAGAGCTCCGGTGTCGCCAGCGAGCCGGTCGACGGAGGCGCGCAGCTCGGCGAGGTCGCCGGTCGGCTCGGTCATCGCCGTTCTCCCCCCAGTTCTTGCTGGCCGAGTAGGGCGCGGAGCTGGCCGATCTGCTGGTCGAGCCGTTCGCGGACCTCGCCGGCACGTCGCAGTAGCTCATCCATGACGCGCAGGCGCTCCGCCGTCGCGGCGGGCAAGGGCGGGCGGTCCGCGAGAGCCATCACGACGCGTTCGCCCTCCGGTTGAGCGCGGCGACGTATTCGCGCGAGATCTCCGCGGTGCGGACGAGGGCGGGAACAACCTCGGCGCGGACGAAATTCTCGGCCTGGTCGAGCTTGGCCCGCAGGGCGATGATCTCGGCGTCCTTCGCGGCGATGACCTGGTCTTTCGCCGCGATCTCGGCGTCGTGTGCCGCGTCCTGTCGGGTCACGACCCAGTAGGGCACCAGCACCCGGAACACGATCATCGCGATGGCGAGACCGGGGATGCCGTAGCCGAGGAGCTGGGCGAGGAGGTCGGGCGGATCGTTGGCCGCGGCCGCGGCGAGTGCCAATACGGACGCGGGCATCATCGGCGACTGGCCTCGTTCCGCTCGTCGCAATCACAGGCGGACCGCCTGCGGTGGTGGCGCGCGGCTTCCGGTCGTCGCGACAGGAGGCCCGGTCAGGGGCCGGCCGGATGTGGTGAGGTCGCGTCGTGGCGGCAGCGGACAATCACTCGCTCGTCGGCGGATACCAGCGACGGCTGGTGACGGGGGGTCCATGCGCCGCAGGGTTTGCCTCTAACCTGCCAGGGCCGCGGTGGATCCGGTCGGGGTCGAGGATCGGTTTAGGTCGGTAGGACTGGCGACAACTGGCAGGTCACTTTCCACGACTGCGACCCCGGCTCCACCATGATCGAATGGGACAGCGCGTCGACGTAGCCGTTGAACGTCCAGCTGGGTGCGCCGAGCGGGCGGACCACCACCCGATTCAGGTCGGAGATGTCCATCAGGAGTGCGGGGGTAAAAAGCTGCGTCGGGTTAGCCGACGGTTCAAACTGGAAAGCGGCCAGCCTGCTCCGCGGATCTTTATACTGGCGCAGCAACAGGTTCGCCCGGTTCTGTGCTTCCGAGGTGAGGGCGACTTTGATGGTCGCCGTATAGGTGCGAGACAAATACTGCTGCGCAGACGTGGCGTTAGTCACCCGGAACTGGGGGCCGCCGTCTTGGGTGATGCTGACCGTGTTGTAGATGTACGTCGGATCGTCATCAATCTGCAACGAGTCCAACTGGTACGGCAGGCCCGCGGTCGGGTCGAAAATGTTTTGCGGCGTGCTTTGGCCTGGCCGCCACTGGTTGTCCTCGAAACAGGGCGACCCGTCGGCCAGCGAGTAGACCTGGCCGTGTTCGGCGTCGCCCTGGTCCTGGGCGGCGTCCAAGGCCGACTGACCTGCCAGCCCCTTGAGCCCGTAGCTGTTGGACGCGGAGGCCACCGAGCCGGCGAACACCAGTCCGCCCATGATGCTGCGATAGTTGAACGGCCATCCCCAGTAGTTCAACACCCGGGCGAACCGCTCACCGGTGGTCTCACTCGCATAGCCGCCGTTCACACCCACCTGGGCGTGGGCCTGAATCCGGGCCAGTGGGAGCACCTGGTTGTAGAACGCGACATGGCTGACAAAGCCCTGGTAGACGTTGTTGGCGGAGCTGCCGAGCCAGTCGCCACCGACAACAGTGTGTGCGACCGTGGAGCCAAGCGACGGTGTTCCGGTGTACAGCTGGGTAAGCGACACGCCGTAGGTGCTGTAGTAGAAGGTCACCGTCCCGCCCGCAGAGACGGTGACGCACAGATAGACGCCGAGACCCAGGCCCGGGAAATACGCCCCCGGACTGGTGTAAACGGTAGTCCCACCGACAACCAGCCGAATGGTGTTCGTTGACCCGGCCCCGATGACGATTTCAATGCCAGTCGGCGATCCGCCCGAGGTGAGGTGGCAGAACAGTGGCCCGTTGGTCGTTGCTGTCGACCCGTCCTGCGCGGCGAACAGTTCGACTGTGTAATCCTGGCCGTGGACAAGGTTCGCCCCGGTCGCCGACGAGAAGTCGAGCACATCGCCGTGGGACGACGACACCCCGGACGGGTTCATGTTCACCGACGACGCGCCATCGTAGATGATCGACGGTCCGCCGAACTGGGAGAAACCCGGGAACGGGGATGACGAGACGAATGTGGACGTGGCACCGGCGGCGACAATGTCGCCGCCCTGCGGTGTCGACGCCGCCTCGTCCAGTGGGTAGAAGCTCACCGGGTTGTCGAGGAGAACTTCCTCCTCATAGGTCGTCCGCAGTTCCCCCTGGGACAGGGCGGCCAGCGAGTCGACACAGGTGATCTGCGGCAGTGACAGTGCCGGGTCCTGCCAGGTCTGCGGCCATCTCTCGACGAACCCAGCCCACAGCGGGTAGGTGTTGCCCTGCCAAATCGCCTTGATCCGAATCGGGACGATCGGGGCAAGATTCGGATAGTAGGGTCCCGAGGTGTTGTTCGGATCAAACCTGCCACCCGTGTTGTCCACGGTGAGCGTCGCCGTGCCGGCCTCGAAACGCCCCAGCTCGTACTGCCTCGACGACCGGGTCAGATCCAAACTTCGGACGTATCGGCTGATGTCTGTCCAGCCGAACCCGGACGCTGGCGACACCGTCGTCACCACGGCGGCAAGCGAATGCAGCTCACCGCCCGAGCAGCCCAGCCACGTGACGAGGAGTTGCAGCCGCGACGCGCCGAAGCCCGCCGTCGAGGTGATCGTGACCGTGGTCCAGCTCGACGTCCCGTCGAGAAACCCCACCGACGTCGAGTTGATGAGGGTCACGCCTGCGGCGTCGTACCACTGGGCGACCGCAGACCCGAATCGGCCCACGGAACCGGCCCGTACCCGCAAGGTGATCGTGTACTGCCCGGTGGGGACGACTGTCCCCGGATCGGTATCGACACCAACGGTCATGTTGCCGTTGCTGGCCGCGCCGACGAGGAGACTGTTCCGGTAGGGCAGTGGTGCGAAGTTCGGGTTCAGCAACAGGTTGGCGTTGCCGCCGTTCTGCCAGTTGCCGATCGACCGGGCGAAGGTGGCGCTGTCGCCGCAGATCGGCGGGTAGGTCAACGGGCTCGCCGGGTCCAGGCTGAACGCGCACTCGACGGTGATCTGTGGCCAGGTCGCTGACATGGCCACCCCTGCCGGTCAGGCGATCTGCAACCCGTTGTTGATGTTGCGGCGTTGGTTGCGCAAAGCCTGTTTCTGCACGATCCGGAACAGGGTCACACCGTCGACCTGGACGACAATGTCCGGCGGCTGCTGAGACCCGCGACTCCCCCCGCCGCTGGTCGCCGAGCCCCAGGATGAGGCGGAGCCGACCCAGCCGCCCGATGCCTTCCCGCCGGCGAGGATCGATCGGGTCTGGCTGGCGGTGTGGATGTAGGCCGAGCCGCCGAACACCGCCAGCTCCGGGCCGCGCTCGCCGACCAAGACGGCGCGGCCGACCGGTGGGGAACCTCCCTCGGCGAACGGCAGGATCTTGTTCGCTTTGCCGATGATCCCGCCGACTTTGCCTGCCGCGGTGGAGATCAGACCGATCCCTTTACCGATCACATCGAAAATCGGTTTCAGGAACTTCCACGCCACATCGACCGTGTCCTTGATCCCGCGCCACAGGAGATCCCAGCCGGCTTTGAACAGTCGCAGCTGGGCGCCGATGAACAGGTCGAGTCCGGTGCCGATCAGATGGAACGTCGGCCCGAGCAGGTTTTTCCACGCCCAGGAGACGACCGAGCTTAGAATGTTCCAGCCGATCCGCCAGGCGCCCACAAACAGCCGCAGCGCGAAACCGAGGATCACATCGAACGCGGCGGCGATCAGATGAAACGTCGGGCTGATGACGGTCCGCCACGCCCACAGCACCGTCGGAATGATCATCGCACGGAATAGCCAGATCCACATGGCGGCTTGCAGACGCAGCGGGATCAGTAGAATGTTAAGCCCGGTAGCGATGCCGCGAAAGACGGGTTGGAGAAAACGCCAGGTGGCCTGCGCCGCGTCGACGATCTGCTTGTGGAAAAATCGCCAGGCCAGCAGGAAAGGTGCTAGCGGCAAGATCAGGATCGCGGCGACGATCTCCCAGTTTTTCTTCAGCCAGCCAATCGTGTCCCGCCAGCCGACCTTCATCCAGCCCCAGAAATCCGACAGCCAGCGTTTCACCGTCGACCAGTGCTTCACAATTTCGTAGATCGCCACACCCAGGGCCACAACGGCGGCGATCACCAGGAACACCGGGTTCACAGCGAACGCCGCCTCGGACTCCTCTCCGGCCAAGATGAAGTCTTTGGCCGCCAGCAGCACGGCCTTCCCCATCTGGGCGGCACTCTTGGCGACATTCGCCATCCAGACGACGATCGACAGGGCCATCAGCGCGCCGATCGCGGCGACCAGACCCTCGGTGATGTTCTTGTGACGGGCGAACCAGTCCCCGAGGGCCGTCAACGGCGGGATCAGTTTGTTTCCGATTTGAATGCCCAGCGACTCGGCCGAAGCCTTCAAACGGTCGACTTTGTTCTTGAAAGTGTCCTGAGTGGCCGCCCACGACGCGGCGAACTGATTACCGCCCCTGTCGACTTCCTCATACTTGTTCTGCAACTTGTCGTACTGGTCCATGAGCACATTGACGCCAGTGCCCGCCTTCTTGCCGAACATTGTCGTCAATACGGCGCCAGCCTGGGTGCCGGTGATCCCAGCCTTCTGCAGTCGGTCGTGCAGGTCGGTCAGCGCCTTGTTCAGGCCACCGGTCTGCATGTCTTTCGCCAGGGTCTTGCTGGTCAAGCCAAGCGCGGCGAGCTGCTCGCGCGCCGCCTTACCGGCCGCAGGTGTTGCCAGCGCCTGCACGGACATCCGCAACGCGGTACCAGCGGCAGCACCGCGAATGTTGTTGTCACCGAAAAGCGCCAACGCGGCCGAGGCGTCGCGCATCGACAGGCCGTAGCCCTTGATGACCGCGATCATGCCGCCGCCCATCGCGTCGGCAAGGTCTTGCATGTGCATGTCACCGGCGCCGACGGTGGCGTTGAGCATTCCCATCGCCTTGTCAAGGTTCTCGTCGCCAGGTATCTGGGCGGTCATCGCGGCGCCGAGCGCGTTGGTGACGTCGACCAGGTTCGCGCCGCCGATCTTGGCACCTTCGGCGGACGTTTTGAGCAGCGCCATTGCCTTGGCGCCGGTCAGCCCTGTGCCGGCGAACTGCGATTCGATGTGGTAAAGCGCCTCGGCCAGCGAGTCGGGGCCTTCACCGACCTGCCCGGCGAGTTTGAGGACGCCGTTGGACAGGCCCTTGATCTGGTCCTGTGCCACACCGGCCTGGGTGTGAATCATCTCCATGGAGGCGTCGAAGTTCATCGCCAGATGAACCGACTCGGCGCCTACACCGGCGAGGGCCAGGGCGCCGACTTTGCCGAAGGTGGAGAAAGCCTTGTTCATCGCGCCGAGCCGGCCCTCGGACTCGGAAATGCCCTTGGAAAGCTCGGCCGTATCGCCCACAAACTTGATCAGTACCGGCGGGAGGAGGCCTCCGAACTCACCCATGGGCCCCGCCACTCTGCGTCGGAAACTACCGGTAGAAGGTTTTCGCGAAGGCGGCGAGTGCTGCTGTCTGCGCGGGACCGGCCATCACGATCGCCCGTGCGGGTTCCACGTAGGGACGTGGTGGCAGTCGCCGGTAGCCGAGTTCCTGCGCCCGCGCGTAGACCATTGTCGGGCCGACCTCGACATAGGCCGGCCGTGAGTCCTTGTGCGGCTTGACGATGATCGATCGGCGCAGAGATCCGGACACGATCGCGGGCGGTTCCCCGGGTGGGCTCGGAGTCGGGGTGCCTTTCGGATGGCTGTACCGCGACAACTGCCTTTTGATCTCGGTTTCGCCGACATGGGCTGCTGCGGTCGCCGCGGCCAGCCCGGCGGCTTCAGCCTGGGCACCGAGCCGTTCCAACGCCCGCAGTGTCGCCTCCATCGAGATGACGAGTCCGCCGGCCATCAGCCATCCCCCTGGCGGGCCTGCTCCATGTCGCGGCGCTGCCGCCGTTCCCGGCCCTTGTCGAGCGCAAGGGCGGCGTGCCGCATCTGATCCGCGAGGGGCAGCGGCAGCGCATCCACCTCGTTCGGCGTCCAGCGCCAGCGGTCGGCGAACCACACGTAGTCGGCGGCCTCGACCAGCCAGCCCGGCAACGGATGCTGACCGGGCCCCAGGTCGTAGCCCTCAGCGACCTGGCTTAGGCGGCTGAGGGCACGGAAGGGGACTGCGGATCGGAGCTTGGCTCCGTGTCGAGCTCCGCCGTCACGATCTCCATGACGGGGGCGAGGCGGCGCTCGATCGGGTTCGAGACGAGCATGTTCAGCTCGTCGAGCTCGTCGTCGGACAGGTCGCGGGGAATCGGCAGCGGCGTGCCGTCAGCGCGGGTCAGCGACCAGGCGACGACCCAGAGGCGGAAGACCGCATCCAGGCTGGCGATGCCAGCACCAGTTGTCACCTCGTCGTCAACCTTTGACAGGTCGCCGTCGGCCTCGGCCACAGCCCGGGCGGCGCCACGAGACGCTGACATGATCTTCTTGCGGTCGCCGCGGGTGACGCGGTAGGGGTCGCGGATGTCGGCCCACTGATCTGGGCCGAACTCCCTGGTGGTGGGCAGGGGGACACGGACCAGTGCCGCATGCTGGGTGTTGGACAAAGAGGCCTCCGACGGTAAGGCGGTCGAGACCCGCCCCCGGGGGGACCACACAGCCGGGGCGGGAAACAGAAGAGGCCCGCACACCGGCGGGCCTTGGGAAGGGGCTGCGGCGCAGGCGCCGGCTACTGGTAGGTGCCGGTCGGTGTAGCCGACTGCAAAGTGACCTTGATCGGGGAGTAGCCGCCGCTGGCCCCGGCGTCGGACGTGTTGGCGTCCGCTTCCAGGTCGGTTTCGACGGTGAGGTAGGTGCCGCCGCGTCCGAGCTTCGTGTTCTTGTAGACGCACTTGGACATGTGCAGCTTCACCTGCACCAGCGCACTTCCAGTCCCCTCGGTGAAGTTGATGTCGACCGACGGGATCGTGACGTTCAAATAGCGGCGGACCTCGGTCTCGTCCGCGGCGATGAACGTCAACTTGCCGGTGACCTCGACCGGGCCGAGCCACACGTTGTAGGGGCCCTGCGCGCCGTCGGTCGTGTGCTGGACCTTGACGTCGCGTTTGATGCTGATCTCACCCGACTCGGTGTACTGCACCGCCGAGCCGCCGAGCGTGACCACACCGGTCCACACCGGGATCGGTGTGGTGGTGGATGTCCAGGACGCGGTCGGCTTGGTGACGATGCCGCTGGGCCAGCCCGTCAGCTTGACGGTGTAGGTGAGAAGACCCTCACTGTTAAACGTGATCGTCAGTTCGCTGACCACATGCCCCGGGTAGGCGCGGGCAGTGTTCGATCCGGCGAGGCCGGACTGGTAGTCGGTGACGGTGAGCGTCTCGGGCTGGCCGCCGCCGTAGTTCCCCGCAGAGTTCTTGATCGCGAACGTGTGGGTGTACGGAGCCGACCCACCCGAGCTCGTGTAGTCCCCGAGCAGCGCGCCCAGCCAGAAGCCGAACGACTCGGGGAACACGTCACCGGAGGCGCCGTACTCGCCGTGGATGACACCCGGCACCGTGCCGTAGTTGACGACCTCCGACCCCCGATAGCCGGTGTCCTTCAGCAGCGTCAGGTTGTCGAACGGCTCCGGCGGCTTCACCGGGATGAACATCGACGGGGCGTCGGCCGCCGCGGTCACCACGACCAGCACCCCCGCCGTGTGGGCGTTGGCCAGCGCCGAGCAGGTGATCGTCGTGCCGGCGATCGCAGAGTAGGCCACCGTCTCGGTGAGCGTTCCCGCGGACGACGGGTCGTAGATCGTGATGAAGCCGGATGCCGGCCAACTCGTCGTGTCCGACACGACGATCGACGTCGCCGCCGCCGACACGGAGGTAGTCAGCAGCGACTTGTACTTGTCGAGCGCGACGCCGATATAGCTGAGATTGGATGCCTGGCCTGGCGCGCCCATCAGCCCTCACCACCCTCGGAAACAGGCGCCGGAACCTCGAGGGGCTCGGCGGGGTCAGACCCGTCGGCGGGCTGCCAGCGATGCGGATCGGGCGCGGCCGCCAAGTCGACGACGTCACCGGGTCGTGCGGTCAGCGAGAGGTCCGGGTAGTAGCGCTCCAACCCGTCGGGCGGGTGGTAACGGAAGGCGGGCACGGCGACGCGGCCCCTCCCTTCGGGCTCGTAATGGTGGGAGGGGCTGGCTGACGGTGGCTACCCGCCGGCGAGGAAGCTGTCGAAGGCGCGAGCCCAGCCGATGACTACATCGGAGGTCGCCGAGCGGGCCGCCTGGTGTTCGCCAAGCCAGTCCAACGCCCGGTCGAGCGCGGCCAGCCTGCGCAGTTGCTCGGGCGGCAGGTCTGGGTAGACGTCGCCGGGCTCGTCGTCATCCACCGGGCATCACGTCTTCTTTTTGCGTCGGGTGCTCTTGCGACGATGAGCGGGCTTCTTGTGGTGAACGCCTTTTCGCCGCGGTTTGTGAGATCCCCTGTGATGGTGTTTCAGCCCGCGTCGCCTGTGTTCGTGAATCCCCTTGCGGCGGTGGATCGGATGTTTCAGGTGCCGGTGGCCACCCTTACGGCGATGGACGACCGTCCGGCGGTGCTGGTGGCGTAGGCCACGGCGACGGGTACCGCGTCGTCTCGATGCCCGTGTCCCTCCGCGGTTCCGCTTCGAGTTTTTGATCTCTTTGCGGACATGGAAGGAGCGGCGGAACGACTTGCCCGGGTTTCGGTTGCGGGACCGGAAGCCGCGGATATGCAGGCCCTTGCGGGCATGATGTCGGACGACGCGGACCCGGTAGTCGCGGGCCATCAGGAGATCACAAGCTCGGTGGCGGTTGTGACCATGTCGACGCGCACGTAGAACCGGTTGTCCTTCACATCCGGCTCACCTGGGCTGATGTCGATCTCCTCGCCCGCTGTCGAGATCGTGTCGAACTTCCGGCCGCCGGTGCCCCATGTCCGGTCCAGCCGGGTGCGGGTGACCAGAGAGTCGAGGAACGTGTCGAAGTCGGCCATCGCGGCCTCGGTGCGTTGCTGCCGCGAATGAAACTCGATCTCCAGGTAGATCGTGTAGTCGATCTGCTTCTCGCCGCCCGGCGCGATGCCGTCGACACCGCCGCCACCGAGCGCCCGGCGTCGCTCCTTGGAGTGGACGAGATGCACGGTGCAGACCGCGCCGCTGACCACACCGGAGCCGGGCCAGAAGTCGTCGTCGTTGATCGAACGCGGGGGCGCGGTCCACAGGGTGCCCATGAACTGGACGGCGGAGTCGCGGTACATCGTCGGCCGGGTCGGCTGGGCCCGGCCGCCGAACCAGGTGGCGGTCGCCGCGCGGACGGTGGTGCGGGACATGACGCCTCCCGGCTCAGATCGCCACGCGGGCGTACCGCTCGAGGATTTCCGCGGCCGCGGCTTCCATGGCCTCCATGTCCGGGCCGAGGTCCTTGTCGAGCGCGGCCGTGCCGGTGTCCGAGGACTTGCGGACGTAGACGGTCGCTATCTGCCCGACGGCGATCTTGATGTCGAAGGGGAGCGTGCCTATCCCCGTGCCGGCGCTGTGCGCGTTGACGGTGCCCACGGCGAGCGGCACCGTCCCCGGCCCGACCGCCGGTGTCCAGGTGGAGGCGACGGTGACCTGCTCCTCGACACCTGGGTCGGTGATGCGCAGCTGCTCACCGGGCTGGATCCCGGTCGTGTCAGCGAGGATCAGACTCGTCACGCCCGCGGTCGCCGCCGACGTGAGCGCGGAGATCGGGTAGCCGGCGATGTAGTCGAATTCGACGGCGACCGTGCCGCCGGACGGCGGGCCGAACTGGAATCCGCCCATCCAGCTGCCCGACGGCGACAACGGGATGATCATCGCCCCGTCTTCGACCCACAGCGCGCCCGGTGTGACCGTGGTCGCCGGCCCGCCGACGGCCGCCGAGTAGGCGACCCGCGTGCAGGAGATCGGCGGCACATGACCGGAGGTCTGCCGGGGATGTAGCCGTAGGCAGCCGTCGCGGCCGATCCGCGCTGTCTCATGCTCGGCGAGCACCTGGTGGGCGCCGAGCTGAATGTTGCAGTAGTTGTCCGCCCACCTGCTCGCGCGCAACAAAATGTTCGCGAGCTCGCTGTCGTTCGCGGCCGCGGACGCGTTGGCGATCAGATCGTCGAAGTTCACACCGGTCGGCATCGCGCGGAACTCGGCGTTGGTCAGGTAGCTACCCGGCCAGCCGAAGATCTGCCCGGCGTCGCTGCCGACCGACGACGGGAGAACATCGAACTGGCCCTCGTAGGCCGTGTTCGGCAGCGTCGAGACCGCGTGATAGCCGTAGTGCCCGGACGCCGGCGGCAGCCAGTCGACGTGGCAGGTGCCGGTAGCGTCGTGACTGACTGCCGGTGTCTGCGTCGTCCCGTCGGGGAGTTTGACAGTGACGACCATCGTCGCCGGGTCGATCGGCTGCCCGGTCGTCGGATCGGTGACGACGAACGGGCCGAGGCGGACCTCCTGGCCAAACGGGTAGGGCGTCGTCGACATCGGCGCCCCACCCGTCTGCTACTGATCCAGTCCGGTCATCGACCCTGCAGGCGAGTCGCCGCCCGTCATCCCGCCCGCCGCCATGTCTCCGCCGGTGACATGCGCCCACAGCGGATAGACCCGCGGCATGACGAGCTGCTGCCCGCGCCGCCACGGCCGCGACGGCGCGCGCCGCGTGGCGATCACCGGGGGTGGCACCCAGATACCGCGCGGTCCCTGCGGCCACGGCGGCTCGGCGAACCTGCCCCTGCGGGGCCGGGCCGCAACCGGCCGCCGCGACGATGGCCGCGGCACCGGGCACGGCGTTGACCACGTGGGCTCGGCGAACCGACCCCGCCGGGACCGGACCGTGCCCGGTCGCCGCGACGCCATCGGCGACGGCGGCCAGGGGGCCGTCCCGCCGAACGGGCCGCCGAGGAACCGTCCGCGGCGGACCGGGCGGACCGCAGGCCGCCGGCTGGTCGTGTTGCCCGGGGGGAACAGCGGACCAGGAGGCGGGATGTCGAAGACCCGTGCCCGGCGGACTACCCGGACCGCGGGCCGCCGGGACGCCGACGGCGACGATGGGACTGGTGGGATGACCTGCGGTGGAACCGTTTCGGCGAACCGTCCCCGGCGGGTGGGCCGGGATGGTGCCCGCCGGGTTGCGGCGACCGCCGGAGGCAGCCACAGACCCTGCAACCCTTGCGGCCAGGGCGGTTCGAATGAATGCCCGCGCCGCAGCTTCGGCGCCCACCTTGGCCGGTTGCCCGCCGGCGCGACCGCCGGTGGCAGCCACTTGCCCTGAGTGCCCTGCGGCCACGGCGGGGAAGCGACCTTGCCTCGGCGAGGCAGCGGGAACCAGCGGGGACGGAACCCGGCCGGGTCCGAGATCCCCGGAAACGGCTGGGTTTGTAGGCCCTGTGGCCACGGCGGCGACCAGCTGGCCCCACGCCGCAACTTCGGCGCCCACCGCGGGCGGGAGCCAGGCTGGTCGTAGATCCCGGGGTACGGCTGCGACTGGACGCCCTGCGGCCAGGGAGGCTGGAAGAACCGGCCGCGTGGCTTCGGCTGCCAGCGGGGTTTCGACCCGGGCTGGCTGGTGAAGCTCGGCCACGCCTGCCCGGTGTTGCCCTGCGGCCACGGGGGCTCGAACAGCCGGCCTCGGCGGGTCGGCCGGGCAGGAGCCCGCCGCATCGCGATGGTCGCCGGTAGGAACGTGCCGATCGGCGCCGGCGGGACCGCGATGATCTGCCCACGCCGGGTCGGACGTGCCGGGGCCCGTCGGGCGGGGATCGACTGGCCGACCAGAGCCGGTGGGGTGAGCGCCGGCCACGGCGGCTCAAACAGCCGGCCCCGGCGGGGCAGCGGGAACCAGCGTGGATGAGTGCCGGCCTGCCGCGTCTGGTCGGGCAGCCACCCACCGCGGGTCGCCTGCGGCCACGGCGGCTCGGCGAACCGGCCTCGGCGGGTCGGCCGGGCCGGCTGATGCCGGGCCGTGACCGACGGCGGAGGGAACGGGACCGGCGGATACCACGGCGGCTCGGCGAACCGGCCGCGGCGGGGACGCGGGAACCAGCGTGGATGGCTGCCCGCCTGGGCGGTGACGGTCGGCCAGCGCTGCCCAACCGGGCCCTGGGGCCACGGCGGCGACCAGCTGGCCCCGCGGCGGAGCTTCGGCGCCCACCGCGGGCGGGAGCCAGGCTGGTCGTAGATCCCGGGGTACGGCTGCGACTGGACGCCCTGCGGCCAGGGCGGATCGAACCGGTGGCCACGGGCGATCCGCGGCGCCCAGCGGGGCCGGTAGCCCGCTGGCTCCGTGAAGCTCGGCCACGCCTGGCCCCGGGTGGCCTGCGGCCACGGCGGCTCAAAGGTCTTGCCACGTCGCAGCTTCGGAGCCCACCGCGGCCGCGACCCCGACTGGTCGTAGATCCCCGGGTACGGCTGCGACAGCGGCCCCTGCGGCCACGGCGGGTCGAACGACCTGCCCCGCCGAAGCTTCGGCGCCCACCGCGGCCGCGAACCGGCCGGCTCGATGAACGACGGCCAGCTCTGCCCGGTGTTGCCCTGCGGCCAGAAGTCGAAGTACCGGCCCCGGCGAGGACGCGGGAACCAGCGGGGACGGCTACCGGCTTGCTTCGGGTCGGTGGGCCACGCCTGGCCTTGATTGGCCTGGAGGAGGTTGGGCTCGAACCTCTTGCTGCGACGCGGCCAGGCGCCGCGCCAGCGCCGCAGCATGGACTACCCCCGACACCGTCGGCGACGACGAGATTCTTCCTCGCCGACGCCGCCCTGCGAGTGGCCAGCGACTACAAAGGGTGATCTACTCTTCCCACTCCGCGCTGAGCGTGTACAGGTGCGCCGTGGGCAGCGCGTTGCCGACGTTGATGAACGCGATGCCGTTCGCGGTACCCGACGCGACGATCAGCTCCTCCAGCAGCTCGAACGGCAGGTCGACGCCGCTCTGCGAGTTGAACGACACCTCGTACAGGTACGGCGCGGTCCACGTCGCGGTGGGTACGGTCGACCAGGCGGTGTCCAGGCCGGTGATCTGGCTGGCCGCAGTGTTGGGGTCGAGCTTGTTCCCGGTGCTGGTCGCGGTCGCGGTGCCGCGGGCGGTGGTACGAACCAGGGCAATGGTGAGCTGCTGCGAGGTCGGCGCGCCGGTACCGGCGCGGACGCCGATCGTGAGCCGGCGCAGCTTGTAGCCGGCCGACGCACCGGCCTGGAGGCTGCCGAACAGCGCGTTGGCCGTGCCGCCGGACGGGGCGGTCGCGACGATCGCCGTCGCCGACTCCACGGTGATGTTGTAGCGGGCCACCTGAAAGCCTTTCTCGAAACAGGAAAAGCCCGCCGGATGGTCCGGGCGGGCAAACGTGCAGGGAACGGCCTCGGTGGGCCTAGAAGAAGCTGTTGTACTGGCCGGTGATCGGCGGGACGACCACACCGCCATAGGGGCCGGGGTATGTGGTGTCTGTCCAGACGACGTCGTCGATGTTGACTGTCGTGTTTGAGGCGCCAGTCGGCATGCCCACGCGAAGCTGGCTGATTGCGGACGACGAGCCGGTGTTCGTGGCCCCGCTGTTCAGGGTTTCGGCTGGGTTGGTCCCGTCCGGCGCGGTGAAAATCTTGAGAGTCGCCGAGCCGTTGGTGCCGGTGCCAGCGGTCGCGCCGAGCTCAAACCTGTACCAGGTGGACGTGGACAGCGTGGTGGTGCTGGTCGTCGAACCGGTCGTGCCGTTCCACAGCAGGGTGATGGTGCCGGCCGAGTTGAGGCGGATCCCCGCGATGTTGGTAATACCACCGGACATCAACGTCGCGATGACAATGTTGCTGCTCAGCGACGATGGGAGCAGGGCGTACACCCGGCAGTAAGTGGTGGTGGCCGAGACGCCGGAGGTCCAGGCGCAGTACGGCGAGCCACTGACCCCTGTCGTCGCGTACTGGCCGCTCAGCGTGCCGTGGGCGGCGAAGGTGGAGTCATATTTGGCGGTGCCGATGGTTGTGGAAACCGTGTTCCACTGGTTGTCGCTGGCGCCTGAGTTGGACGTCGAGATCGCAGTTCCGGAGGACTGGCCGGATTCGTAGGAGTTGGTGAGGGTCGCCACCGGCACCGACCATCCTTCTCAGGCCAGTTCCCGGACAGTCAGCTCACGATGCGGATGATCGTGTCCGTGTCCGGGTCGACCTCGACCGACAGCGGGCCGTGCTCGGTATCCACCGACGCGGAGGTGTAGCCCGAGTGCGGGACCAGCCCGGCGATGGACTGGCCCACCGCAGGATTGGCCGGGTCGAACGGCGGCGGCGGGGCCGGCGGTATCGGGGCTGGTGGCGGTGTTGGGGCTGGCGGCGTCGGTTTCGGGGTGGCGGCGGCGCGGGGCTGCCGCGCCGTCGCCGTGTTGGCCCCGGCCATCAGGTGACGATGACCAGCGGAATCGTTCCGACGGTCGTCGCGCCGGTGATCGTCGCCGGGGCGGTGGTCGTCAGCGATGAACCTGACGTCTGCGCGAGGATCTTGTTCCCGGCGATGACCGCCGCCGACGCCCCCGCACCGGCCCGGCCGGTGCCGGCGAGCGACGGCGGAGTGGTCGCCTTCACCATGATCGCCGCGTAGTACACGGCCGTCGTGGTGATCGTCTGCGGGGTGGTGAGCGCGACGGTCTTCGCTGTCTCCGCCGCCCACGCCGTCGACGTCTGGTCCGCGGTCTGCGCGAGCAGCGCCGGCGTCGCGGCCGAGCTGTACAGGGCGAACCACCAGTTGGTGGGCGTGCCCGCCGCCGTCGCACCCGAGACGAAGGTCAAGTTCGTGACGACCGTTCCGGCGGGCAACCAAATCGCGACCGACGTCATCACCTGCGTCGTCAGCGCGGCCAGATCCGTCCCCGCCTGGCTACGCGCCAGGTTGCTGTAGTTCACGCCAGCCGGTGACCCGTCGAGGGCGTACGCCTGCTGGGCCGCATAGGCCGCCGCGAGACCACCGGCCGCGTTCAGCGGCGCGTCGATCGGCAGGTAGATCCCGACCGGGTAGTTGGCCGCGATCAGAATCGAACCGTTGTACAGGTCGACCGCGGCGACGCCGTTCGTCGCGAACTCGGCGAACCCCGAGCCGTCCGTCGTGAACTGGCCCGACGAGGACAGCACGGTGGTCAGCGTCGGATCGGTGTACAGGGTCACCGTCGTGCTGGTGCCAGGGACCTTGGCGGTGAGGGTCGTCGACCGGATCGGGTTGACGCCGTCCGGCGCCACGACGCGGGCGAAACGAAAAGCGGTGGCCATCGTCAGTTCTCCTTCGGGTTGTCGCGCCCGCAGCGGGAACAGCGACGAAACAGCGACTTGAAGCCGCAAGGGCACGGAAAGCCGGCCGCGCGCGTCACGCCGCCGACATCGGCAGGGAAAGCGCCCTGGTCGCGAAGCATCCGAATGTGCCGCCGGTCTTCCACATCGAACGTGCGGCCGTTGTAACGGGCCGTGCCGGTTTCGGTGCGGACGTCGATGCCCCTGCAGGCGCCGTCGGGTACGGCCATGCGCATCGGTCAGCTCCCGGGGGCGTAGGCGTAGGAAATGGTTCCGGTGCCGGCCGACGTGGCGACCAGCTTGGCGCCGCCGAGCAGCCAGGACACGGGCACGCCGACGGGCAGCACAAACCCGGTCGGACAGGTCGGGCCGGTCAGGGTGACCGCGGTCGTGCCGGCGATCAGCGTCACCGCGCCCGCGAGCCCCGGCGCCGGGCGGATGTTCTCGACCGGGATCGACACCCCGCCGACCGTGGCTGTGACGTTGCCGGTGACGAACGGCGGGGTTGGGGCGGCGACCATCAGAGGCTCACGTTCGCCGCGGTCTGCACGATCGTCGTCAGCGCCGAGATCTGCCCGGCCACGTCGGCGGTCAGCGCCGGGTAGGCGCAGCCTGAGACGTCTACGTGGATGTCGACGCCGACCTGGCTGCCGGTGAGCCGCAGGATCGACGTCATCTTCGACGAGGTGAGATAGCCGGTGATCTGGGTGAGGACGGCGGCGACGCCGGCCGCTGTCAGGTTGAACGAGTTCCGGGCGCCCAGGGAGATTTCGACGACACCGGTCGACCCGGGTGACGTTTCGATCAGATATGGGCTGCCGGGGATGGCGTAGGTCGCCATGATGCCCCTTTCCGGGGAAACGCCGACGGCCCGCGTCTCGCAGGAGCAGGACGCGGGCCGCCGGGAACGGGAAGGGGTGTCAGCTCGTCGGCTGAATCCCGACGATCATCGACGAGCGGTCGGGGGCGTACGCGGCCATCGTCGACGTCCAGTACACGGACGTGTCGTACGACATCTGCATGACGGGCCAATCGATGCTCATGTAGTCCTGTGGGCCGCGGATCTCCCAGCAGTTCGCGACGTTCACCCCGGGAACGGTGATCGACGACTGGAGGACGACGGCGTTACCCTGCGGCATCCAGGGGTGCACCTTGATGTCGACGGAGCGGCCGGTCGTCTCGTTCACGATGCTCGTGACGACGCTGCCGAGCTTGACGCCCATCAGCTGGTCCTCGGAGATCTCCAACCTGTAGTTGGAGGCGGACTGGCCGCGCAGCGTCGAAGAGATCTGATGCCTGTCCTGACCCGACAGCCAGATCTCCTCGGGATCCGCCTTCGTCGCCGCGTAGGTCGCGGCGAACGCGGCCTGGAACTCGGCACCCGGGCTTGCCGTGGAGAACGGGGCGTTGAGCCGGCCGACGTAGCCGGTGGTGGCGGCCTGCGACCAGATCCACGGGATGATCCCGTCGTAGTTGTCCGGCCGGGCCGACACACCGTCACCGGTGGCGAGGTTGACGGTCGCGCCGCCCTGGATCGGCCAGGCGGCGACGGTCGCCGTGGCGAGGCTTCCCGAACCGGGGGTACCGATCGCGCCCTGCAGGGTGAGGGTCTGCGTCGGGGTGCGGCCCGCGGACTGGTTGCTCGGAAACGCCGGGCCGACGTACAGGTAGCGGCTCGCGTCCCCGGGGTCCGAGGCGCCGGTGGAGACGAACACCTTGTAGCCGGTGGTCCCGGTCACCGGGTTCGGGATGGTGATGTCGACGACCTGGCCGGCCGAGACTGCGATACCCGAGGACGCGGACGACGCCTGCGAGACGCCGAACTCGCCGCTTTCGGCGACGACGCGGACGTAGACGTTGCTGGTGAACCCGGTCAGCGCCGTCTCACCGGTCGCCGCGTTCCGGGCCGCGCCGGTCGGCGTGCCCGACGGGGCGGCGACGAGGCCGCTGTACCCCTGCAGGGTCCCGCGGCCGTAGAGCATCACCCGCTCCTCGGCCAGCATCGAGGCGTAGAGCGTGGCCATGCGGCTCAGCTCGCGAGTGTCCTGGAATCCCATCGCGCTGAAATAGGTCCAGAACGACTGTTCATCGCTGGCGCCCATCTGCACATAACTGAGATTGGTGTCGTCACCGGCGTAGCTGATCTTCTGCGGGCGGTTCCACCACAGCGGGTTCGCCGAGCCCGGGTTCGCGAAGTTGACCTGGGTCGGATCGGTGAATCCGGGGTTGAACGCGCCCAGCCCGCCGGTTCCGGAACCGGAAATACCGGTCACCCTCTTGTAGCGGTATGAGGTGCCCATTCCCTGCGTGCGGGGGAACTTGTTCCTCATCGGCGTCAAGATCGGAGCGAGGAGCAGCGCCGGGGCACGCAGGTCGAAGCCGACGAGACCACCGGGCACGGGCGACGTCGGGGTGATGTCCTTCTGCAGCCAGTCCGCGCCCAACTGCTGGGCGACCGCCGCCTCGACCGCCGCCATCTTGTCCGCGGACACGCCCAGGTTGCCGTACGCCTTCGTCAGAACCTGACGGGCGTTGCCGCGGACCGTCGGGACTAGCGCCTTGTTCATGACGTCGAGTTCGACGTCACCACGTTGCGTGTTCGGCGTCGTCTCGACCGCCATCCGGAAATCAGCGGCGGCCTTGACCAGGTCGGCGTCGGAAAGCTTCGCGCCGAACAGCTCGCGCAGCAGCGTCGTCGAACTCATGGAAATGCCTCTTTCGGGCATACGAAAAGCCCGCCACCCTGCGGGAGGACGGGCCTCGAATGTGGTCTGGGGGGATGCGCCGCTATGCGGCGGCGGGCGGGTCCAGCGCGTCGAGCTGCCGCTGAATCTCGGCCCGCATCGCCGGGTCGGCGCCGGGGGCGTCACGCATCGCGCGCAGCACGCCCTTCTTCACGTCCGCCTCCGCTGTCTTTGCGAGCTCGGCGGGCGACACCGGAGGCTGCACTCGCGTCCTGGCAGGGCCGCCCGGCCTCGGCGTCTCGTGCAGCGTGGCCTTCACCTCTGCCAGCCCCTGCGCGAGGGGCTCCATGGCCTTCGTGATGGCGTCGCCGAACTGCGCCGCGAGGTCGGCACTCACCCGTGCGGTGATCGCCTTCGTCAGCGTATCGGTGTCGGTGGTGCTGGCCGCCTTCGCCATGTCAGGCTCGGCGGGGGTCTCGGTGCCGGCCTCGCCGGCGTGGGTCGCGGCCGCGGCCGCGGCCGCCTTCTTCAGGCGCTTCCGCATCTTCTTCGCGGCCTTTTCGGCGGCAGCCTTCATCAGGTCGGGGGTGCCGGCCTTCTCGGCGCCGTCCTCGGTCGGCTCGGACAGCGCGCCGGCGTCAGGCTCGGTCATGTGCTTGATCTCCATGGCTTCGTTCCTCATGAACCAGGTCACGAGCTCCGCCGCCTGCGCGAGCAGCGCGATGTCCGCCACCTCGCCGAGCTCGCCGAGGAACAGGCCCATCGCCTCGGAGCGGATCAGGCACGCCAGGCCCTGGATGACGGCCTTCGCGGCCGCGATGTCGTCCATCTCGGACGCGGCCGCGGCGTTGTCGGTGAGCTGCAGCCCGCCTTCGTCGCCGTCGTCGGCCTTGACCACGTCGGGCGCCGTAGCCTTCTCCTTCGGCTTGGTGGAGCCGGGCCAGTCGGCGGGCAGCAGGTCCGTCGCGTCGAGGGCCTTTGCGCGATCGGTGATGTGCTTCTTCGCGGCCGCCGGGTCCTTCGCACGGCCGAACGCCTGGATCGCGTCGTTGAGCTGGGCCCGGTTCTGGATCGGGAACCCGCCCGACGGCATCGCCTCGCCCGCGGCGGCCGCGTCCTCGCGCTCGCCGGCGGTGAACTTCCGCTTCTCGAGCTCGGTGGCGACCGCCTTGATCAGCGTGTCGAAGTCGGGCTCGACGGCCTTGCTCGAGGACTTCGCGCTGCCGGTGTCGTCGGCGTCCTCGCTGTCGGGCTTGCCGTCCCCGTCGTCGTCCTCATCGTCCCGGTTGTGGACACCGTCGCCGTCAGGGTCGGAGCCGCCCTGGCCGCCGTCCTCCGATTGGAAGGGCTTGGCCTTCCGGCCACCGAACTTGCCGGCCTTCTTCCGCTTCGCCAGCGTCTCCGGATCCGCGGCGTCCGGGTCGTCAGGGTTGGCGACGACGGAGGGGGCGGTGAGCTGGTCGACCAGGGCGGCGGTCATCGGCAGCACCCGACCATCCGAGGTCTTGAGCAGCATCTGTGGGCCGGGCGCGACAGGGACCGCATCGACCGCCTTCTCGACCTCGTCGCCTTCGACGAACTCGGGGCTGTCGACGAGGTCGAGCGAGCCGGTCGCCTTGTTCAGCGCGGCCATGCGAAACAGCGCCGACGGCAGCGAGGGCCGGTCGACGGCGCTGACTTCGATCACGTCGCCCCGGCAAACCTTCCCGTTGGGCGCGTCGGTGGCCTTGGCAAGGCCGTAGTTCGCGACACCGACCGAGAATCCGGTCAGGATTCCGTGCTCGATCTTCGCTTCGGCGACCGGGTCGACGATCTTCGCCCGCATGTGCCACGAGTGGTCGTCGGTCTCCCAGACCTCGACCGCCTTACCAATCGGCCGTTGGGCCGAGTGGCCCTCGCGGACATTCCCACCTGACGGCCCGTGCATGTACGCCGGGATCGCGGCCTTGAGCCACGTCGGGTCCATGCGCTGGCCGTCGGAGTCCAGGTCCGGGCCGGTGAACTTGCCCTCTACCCAGAGGATGCCGGCTTCGTCGCGTTCCTTGCGCAGGAACGGGGTGTAGATGTCCAGACGCTCAGCAACGGGCATGGTGAAACCACCTCGCGGGTGTTAGACCAGCCGCGCGAGGGGCTGGGAGAATGGAGAGATGAGCGACGACAGCCCGCAGTACGAGCCACTCGCGGCCGGCGGCGCAGTGAAAGCGACTGCCTACCTGCCCGACTTCGATCGGTGTGAACTCGCCATCGCCAACCCGCAGATCAGTGACCGGGGTGTGGTCGATGGCGGCCGGCTCGTAGAGGTCTCGCTACCGAAAGACATCGCGGCGAAGCTGACGCCCGGCCTGCTGCATGGGCTGTCGGTTGGGCAGACCGCTGATCGGGTCATCCCGCATTGGAACCGCACATCGATGCCGATCGACGCGCCAGCGCTCGGGATGCTGACAGATACCGACGAGCCGGAGACGGATCAGCCGTAGAGCATCCCGAGTAGCGCCGGATACTCCCCGCCGGTCGGTGCAGGTTCGGTCTCGGCCGGGCCCAGCGCGCGCTCGACCGCGTCGACGAGCCGGCCGAGCTCCCGCACCCGGCTGAGCGTCGGCCGGTCGGTCAGCGCGGTGGCCGCGACGGTCAGCAGCGCGTCCGCCAGCGGGACGGCCAGCGGGCTGGGGTCCCGCTGCAGTGCGATGCGGGCCTCGTGGACGCGGGCGCCGAGATCGTCAGGATCCGCCCGCATCGGCGCTCTCCTCGGACTCGGGGGCGTCGAGGCGCATCTGCTTGTCGCGCGCTGCGATCTCCCAGCGGGAGAAGGCGGTATAAACGTCGCGCTCGTCCTTCCACCCGTCCGATGGGAAGACCATCGCCGGAATCGACGGGTCCCTGCAGAGCACAGCGGCATAGACCCGGTGCTGGCCGTCTATGCCGACCATAGAGCCGCTTTTCCGGACTCCGACGATCACCCGCTTGGACTGACGGTCGGCCTCGGACAGTTTCATCAGCGCAGCGACCTTGTCAGGGTCGAGTGGGCGCTGGCTGTGGACCCGGTCGAACATGATCAGCTGAGGGTCCAGGTAGACCGGCGACAGCTCGTCGTCGTCGAGGCCCAGGTCGGCGGCGGTGTACGTCGTCGGGTGGTTGTGTTCGCCGTCCTGGTCAGCCATCGGCGGGCACCGGGTCGCCGAGGAACGTCACCGTGTTGCCGGCCCTGACGGACCGCTGGTCCGCTTCGGGGATGTCCAGCGGTGGCATGTCCAGCGCAGCGCGCGCCTCGTTGACCGTCATCCGTCCGGTTCCGACCTCGGCCGCGAGTCGGCGGTCCTCGAACTCGTGCCAGGCACGCCACTGGGCGTCCGACATGGGGACGAGCGAGTAGGCGATCTGGTTCTGATCGTCCGGGTTCGGCAGGGTGACGATCAGGTCGACGGTGACAGCCGTGCGGTTGGGCCACGCGATAGTGAGAGTCACCTCGCCGGGGGCGACGGCTATCCCGGTTGGCCGAACCGGCGAGACGCTGATCTCAGGCAGGTCAGACACGGGGACCTCCGAAGCCGGGGCCGTTGCGCAGCCTCTGCCGTTGGATCTCTTGCCACAGCCGCTGGCCGTCGATGTGAACCGGTGTGCCGTCGGGGAGGGAACCGATCGGGGCGCGCCGCTGGATCGCGTCGACCTTGGCGTGCAGCGCGGCGAGGGCCTGCTCGTGGGCGTCGTGGCGAGCGTGCAGCTCGTCGCGATGCCGGGCGAGGTGTACACGCATCCGCCAGACGGCGAGGGCGCCGGCGGGGGCCGCCCAGATCGCCGAGGCGATCAGGTTCGACCAGATGCCGCCAGCCGGCCACGCGAAGAACACGTCGAGAAGATGCACAGGCATCTCCTCACGGTCAGAACCTGGCGCCAGGCGGGGCGTCGCTCTCAAGGTCGAACACGGGTGGGGATCCGGTCGGGGTCATGCCCTTGCTGGCCAGCCAGAGGAACACGGTCGGCTCGTCGTCGAGGGCGAGCGGAACGCGCGGCCCGGTGGCGGTATATCGGACGAGGACGCCGCGGGCAGCTTCACGGCGAGCGCGGATGGTGACGGGCTCCGGCCAGTCGACAGGGCCGCCGTCCCAGCGCAGCGTGCGATGCCGCCCGTACAACTCCCCCGCCATCTCCCACATGCCTTTACAATACCGCCCAAAGGCCGAGAATGAAATACAGATAATCCTCGTCCTGCGCGAGCATCATCGGGTCATCTGATGATCCGATAAGCATTTCCGAGCCCATCGACGCGACTTCCCAACCGTCCGAGGGCGAGTCGCTGTAAACCCTGCCGATGTAGGGGTCTTTGAACTCGTCGGGGCGGGACATTTCGTCCGCGTCGTAGGGTTCAGGTGACAGCGCCCGCATGGACCTTTTACGGCCCAACCGGGTCCACGTTCGGACACCATCGACGAGGTGGCTGTTCCGGTCGGCCCAGAACACCCATTGGGCGCCGACGATACCTGGCACGGCCCACTCCATCATGTGGGCCAGCTCGTGAACCGCGATCACGTCGCTGTCCATCATCGCAACGACGATCTTAGGGGTTTTCCCTTTCGCGCCAGCCGAGAAGTAGGCCCGGCCGCGCTGCTTCATTGCCGCGCGGAGCGGTGCCTTGTCGGAGGCGCGCCGCACCCAGTCTGACGGAAAATGGCGCAGCATCCGGGAGATCCGTCGCTGTGCCGCTTCGGCCGACGACTCGGTGAAGGCGATCTGGCCGCCCATGGGCCGCAGGTCACCGAGGACTTGAAGCCGGACGTCGGCCAGACGGCCGGAGATCTGGTCACGGCGCTGCTCGGCGGCTTGCAGGTCGTCCAACGCCCGCTCGTATCGCTGGCGCAGGTCGTCGACGTGCGCCTGATCGGGCGTCGCCTCAGCGGCGGCCTGCTCGAGCTGGTCGCCGAGACGTTCGGCGTCGGCTTCCAGTGCCGCGATCCGCTGGGCCAGCGCTTCCTGTTCGGCGAGCTGCACCGCCAGTCTCTGCCGCGCTTCCTGTTCGATCTGCTTTCCGACGTCGCGCAGGACGTTGACCTTCGCGATCGACGCTTGGTCGGGTAGCCCCTGGGTGTCGGCGTCGTACACCGGTTTGCCGTCTTGGAGGATCGTGCCGATCCGCTCCGGGTCGCCGATCTCGCTTCGGGCGTTGTTCACAGCGTCCTGGAGCCGCCCTGTCGACCTGTGGGGGGTCGGCGACGCGGCTGGGCGGGGGCTGTCGACGGCGTCGGGTGGCATGCTGGCATGCCGCGGCGTCGGCTCGTCCGCCAGGCCCGTCTCGTCGTCGGCCGTCTCGTCGTCGGACTCTGCGCCGGCGTCGTCCTCGGCGATGTCGTCGTCTTCGAGATCGTCGGCGGCGTCCAACTCGCCGCCGGCTTCGCCGTCCAGGCCGAAGTCGGACAGGCTGTAGCCCATCGAGGTCAGATCCGCCGGGGTCAGGTAATCCGCCGTTACTGCGCACCGGCATTTCGGATGGGTCGGCGGCCAGCCATTAGGTGGTTCATCGTTCACGGGGATCGGCCCGGCGTCCTCGTTCTCCTGGCAAAGAGCACACACGCGAAGATCGTTGGAGCTGAGCACCGAGGCGGCGGGGAATCCTGCATCCCGGTAGGACGCGAGACTGGCCGCCGTCATCGCCCGGGCCATCTCAGTGGTGGCAACCATCTCCGCCCACGCCGGGTCGTCCAAAACTCCTTGCAGCGTGCGGGCAAGCTCGTCAGACGAAGCGCCGCGGGCAACAGCGTCCGACACAGCGCCTGACAGCTTGTCGAGCCGGTTGTCTTCGATCGAGGCGAGCAGGCTCCCGCGTTGCGCGGCCCGGTCGGACCAGGAGGCGTCGCGGCCTACGGCCTGGGCGATGAGCTGGTCCTGCTGGCGGGCGAGACGTGCGGCTGGCTCGTGGCCCGGCGTCCAGCTGTCCCAGTCGATCGAGGACTCGACGATGGGCGCGGCCACGGTCACCTACCCGGGCAGCAGCTCGCGGGACGACACCCGCACCTCGCCGGTGCTGTGGTCCTTCTCCAGCCAGACGCCGACCTTGCGGCCCTCAAAGTCGGCCGGAGCATCGTCGTCCTCGACGACCGTCGTTCTGCTGGCATGGCCGCCATCGGCCGGGCCGTGCCAGCGCGGGCCGGCTTCGATGAAGCGGAAGCCGGCGGGGAGTTGCAGGTCCTGGTCGAGGATCACTTCGGCTACGTCGACGAGGTACCGGGTCACAGGTCACCTCAGTGGTGCGTGCTGGCGCCGGGACCGCCTCAAGGACCGGCGCCAGCACGGTCAGTCGGCCGGCGGCGTCCACCCCAGTTGGATCAGCGCTTCACGGGTCGTATCGGGGAGGACCACCCGGGCCTCGTCGACCTGGACGTCGACCGCGCCGAGCAGGACCAGATCGACCGTCAGCGTGGGCAGCTGCTGCGGGTCTGGAGCCGCCAGGGTGAAACCGACAGCCGCATCGGCGAGGTCGATGTCGTCGTCGACAACCAGCCGGCCGCCGGGTTTGCCCGGTCCGGGCAGGTGGATGCGGGCGCGATGCTGGTTGGCCACGGCCGCCTCCTTAGAAGATGCTGCGGCCGCCGCGTGGCGCGCCGGGCGCTTCTCTCATCAGCTGGTCGAGGCCGCGTCGCTCCCGGTGCCGTTTCCGGTGCTGCCGATCGTCCTGGCCGCCCGGCGTCGCTGCCTTGACCGCCGGTGCCGGCTGGTGGTGCAGCCTCGGCGGATCGAGCGGCACAGGCTTCGGCGCGGCTTTGGCCTGCGCTCGCCGCACTGCGTCGTCGGCCGCCAGTTCCCCGGCCGCCCAGCCGGCCCGGTAGCAGTCCCTCAGAGCCGGGCCCAACGCGCCTTTGCGGGCGTGTTGGTCGAGGATCAGCCGGATCTCGTGCCGCAGGATCTGCGGGTCGGTGGTCGTCCCGCCGGGCCAGCGGGCCGCGAGGACGCGGGCGACGGCTTCCGGGTCAATAAGTCGGCTGGCAGCCTGGGATACCCGCTCGGCGTAGCGCGGGTTCAGCGCGTCGTGCGCCTGGAAGCCGATCCACTGCGCCCGCTCCCTGGTCAGGTCGCGGGCTTGCGGCTCGCCCCCCGCCACCACCACCAGCCTTCGCCAGCTCGGCTACGGCCGCTTTGGCTCTCAGGGCGGCGAGCCCCGGCTGGTTGTCCTGCACCATGACGTTCAGTTCGCGGGCCAGCTGCTCCGGCACTGCAGTGAACGTGAACGCGCGGGACCTGCCACCCGACTTCTCCAACCGGGTTGCGTAGCGGGCGAACGCACCCAGCTCGGCCGCGACCGCCTTCGCCTCGTCCTTCGGACGGTGCGGAAAGCCATCCTCGGCCAGCCCGTAGGCCAGACAGCCCGGCTCGCCGTCCGTGGGGACGAACCGGTGCTGGATGTCCTGGGCGTCGCCGGCGGTGCCGTCGATGCCCTGCGCCTGGCGGGCCGCCTCGCCAGCCTCCTGGAAGGCCTGCGTGGTGGCGGTCTTGGCTACGGCCGTCTTCTGGCCCGAGCCGTCCGAGGCGGACGCCGGCTTGGGCGGCGCAGCTTCCTCGCCGGCGTCGGAATCGTCGCCGGAGTCGTCGTCGGATTCTTCGGACTCGTCGGCCTGCTTCCCGCGGGCCGGTCGCTGCGCGGGCGCGGCTTGGAAACCCGCGACGGCGGCCTGCGAGCCGGCCCTCGCCGCGGCCCCCTGCGCCTCCTGGATCGCCTTCTGGCCGTCGAGGAACAGGACGCCGCGGCCGTAGGCGACGAACGGCTCGTCGGCTTCTTCGATCGGCAGCGGCGGCAGGCCCATCTCGTCGCGGGCCTCGTTCAGCGTCCGCCGGCCGCCTTTGACCTGCGTGTCCAGCACCGCATCGGCCGATGCCTGGTCTTCTTCCTCGAGGCCGAGGAATTTGAACTCGACGGCGGGGTGGACACCGAGGTAGCGGTGGTTGATGTCGTTGAAGATCGCGGCGAGCCATTTGCACCACGGGTGGATCAGCTTGCGGTACTGGATGTTCTCCTGGCCCTCGTGGTAGCTGCTGCCCCCCAGGCCGCCGGACTCGATGAAGCCGATCTCCGCCGGGGTGACACCGAACGCGGCGGCGATCAGCTTGACCAGGAACAGGTCGTACTCGGGCTTGTACTTCTGCGCGTTGTCCGTGAAGGTTGCCAGCTTGCCGCCGGGCAGGCCGATCTGGATCCGCTGCCGTTCGGAAAGGTTCCCCGACAGCGTGTTGTTGATCTCGGCGCGCCAGCGGCGGACCTCGGCCGGGGTCATACCCTTCGCCGACTCAGGGACCTCGAGGAACGCCATCGGCAGCGACGAGGCGTCGAACTCCTGGGTCAGCCAGTCGGCGCGTTTCAACCACAGGTTGATCTCGATCAAGGCTTTTTCGACGGGGCTGATGCCGTAGGGCGAGATGGTACGGACCTCGCGGCGGCAGTAAATCAGCTCGTCGGCGGTCAGCCCGCCGTCGATCGTGCCGTCCTTCCCGATCGCCGCGGTGAACTCGCCACGAGGGAAGCCGTACATGATCTGCTGGAACGCGGGATCGGGCGGCAACGGCCGCCGGCCGCGGTTGTCCAGAAGCGGCTTCACGAACTCGCCTGCGATGATCTCGCAGGCCAGGTCGTTGCCGTACGACCAGCGCGGATTGATCGCCAGCGCGTCGAGGACCAACGACTCTTCGAGCGCCATCCCGAGCCAGTCGACGAAGTTGTAGCCGCCGAACCGGTCGGGCCGCTTCCAGAACGCACGCGCCTTCGCGATGTCCGGTGCGAGCTTCTCCCGCAGCGCCGACTTCGCCTGGACCTTGCGGATCCCGTCGAGTTCCATCGCGGTGGTGACGGCATCCTCGGACACGGTGGTCGCCCAGTCGAGCCCGCAGATCTCCGATTTGATCAGGGAGATGCAGTAGCGGACGATCCCGACGTCGGCTGCCTTCCGCAGCGTCTCGAACGGCACATGCCGCCGTTCACCGCCGGGGACGTTCCAGCCGACCGGATATTCCCAAACCCTGGGGTCCGTGCGGCCGTCGGGGCGAAGCGGGTCGATCGCGTACGGCCCGGGCGGGGTGAGCGGGCCGAACGGAGCCGTGTAAGGAAGTTCGCGGGGCAGCGGCTCGTAGGCGCCGATCGCCACACCCGACTGCACCGCGCCCGCCGCGGCCGCGGCCGCCTGCGCGGACATGTCCCGGGTCTGACCGCCGGCGGCACGGGCCGCCGCCGCGTACGACGCCTTGTCGAGCTGGCGGCGCTTACGGTTGCGGGCACGGCTGCGAGACGACACGGGGCCACCTCGCGCGCCTTGGTTAGTCGTGCCGCGGACAGCCGCCCATGACCACCAGGCCGTAGGTCGGATGCCAGTGGCAGCCGCATCCCAGGCCGCGGCGAAGCCACACGTGGGCGATGAACAGGAAGCGCCGCGGGCCGGGCCTGTACCCGGCCTCACGCCAGAGGGGACGCATGAACCGGACGTAGCCGATCAAAGTCACAGGGTCCGCCTCCAACCCTGCGCGGATTCGCCCCCGCCGAACCAGGCCGACATGTCGACCGCCGCAGGCTCCCGCGCTTCGGGCGGCGGCTGCTGGTGCGCGTTGGCGTCGGATTCGGCGATCAGCTGGTCCATGAAGCTGGCGAAATCACCCCGCAGATCCACGAAGGCGAGGATGAGCGCGTCGGCGTTGTCGGGCGACCGGCCGAGCCGCTCCCGTTGATCGTCCTTCGGCTCGACCTGGATCTGCCCGCGGCTGTTCGGATGCCACTTCGCGGTCAGCAGCTGATTGCAGGCGTCGTCAGGATTCTCCGCGCCCGACTGCCACACACCGTCAGCGTTGTAGACGGCCGGGGAGAGGTCCCACGCCTGCTGCTCGGACTGGAGCCGGCCAACCTCCCACCAGATCTCCGACCGCAGGTTCGCGAACCGCTTCGAGTCGGTTGCCTGCTGGCCGACGTTCACCCCGGTCACCGTCGCCGTGTGGGTGCCGTCGCCGCGGAGCTCCTTCAGCCGGTCGGCTACGCCGGCGCCGATACCGATGCTGTCGACGTTGACGGCCGTCGCCCCGGTGATCTCAATCGCTTTGAGGACCAGGCGGACGACGGACATGGTGTCGTCGTCGCGGTCCCGCCACTCCCGGCCGACCATCCGGCCGCGCCGCTCCCGGATCACAGTCTCATCGCCGCCGCCACCGACGTCGACACCGAGGACAACCGGGGTGAGCTCGTCCGGGGTGTACTCGCGGTCGGTGGGCTGCCGGCACTTCGCCAGGTCAGAGGAGCGCACGACCTGATCGGAGGCGTCCAGCGGGAACTCGCCGAGAACCTTCTCGAACCAGAGCGGAGAGCCCTCACCCCAGTCGGCGCGCTTCTCCTCCACCCACGTCTTCGAGACCAGCGCGCGGCGCAGCAGATCCGGGACCCGTTCGCCGGTCAGGTTCGGCGTGTCGAACGCGGAGATGGTGATGACGTGCCAGCCCGAACCGGGACGGCAGACCTGCGCGAATTCGCTGGAAGGGTCGGCAGGGTTGCCGATCGCCAACAGGGCGCAGCCCTCGTTGGTCATGAGCGCGTCGGCGGCGGTCCACAGCCAGCCGGGGATCCCGCTCGCCTCGTCCAACGCAACCAGAACGCCGTCGGGGGCGTGGATGCCCTGAAAGGCGGTGCGGCCCTGCTCCGTGTCGGGCGGTTTCCGGCCGAAGCCGATCAGCTCTTTGCCGAGCTTCCACTCCGTGGTGAGCACCCGGCCGGGTAGGGGCGTGCCACGTTCCGCGGCGACCGCCGCGGCCTGGCCGATGTAGCGCCACAGGATCGCCTGGACCTGGGCAGCCGACGGCGCGGTCGTGACCGCGAACGCCTGACCGGGAGTCCGGGTCGCAAGCCAGTGGGCCACGACCCGAGAGGCAGTGTGGGACTTTCCGCAGCCGTGTGCCGACTTGACCGCGACCTTACGGTGCCTGGTCAGCGCGGTGACGATCTCAACCTGCTTGGACCACAGATGCTCGCCGAGCACGTCCGACACCCACAGCGCGGGGTCGGTGCGGTACTGCTGCTGGCGGGCCTCGCTGTCGAGCCGGTCGAGAGCGGCGAGCAGGTTGGATGACAGCCGGTCGGGCAGCGCTACCACCATCGGTCACGCTCCGTCGACCACAACCGCCATCCGTGATCTTAATCCAGGGGTTATGGCTACGAAGCGTCACGCCGCTGTGAGATGCCGGCGCGCGGACTCGATGAACGCCTGCCGCTGCTCCGGCGACATGCCGATCTGCGGGTCGTTGAGCACGGCACGCAGGAAATCCTCGAGGAGGCTCGTTTCCCGCTCGGCCATCTGGACTCGCCGTTCCTCGATGCCGGCGGCGAGCGCCAGCCGGGCGAAGTTCGCCGCCCGGTCGCGCTCCTCGGACTCCAGCTGCGCGAGGCCGCGGATGTACTCGCCCTGCGCGCCACCCTCGCCGAACGCGACACCGACGGTCGCCTTCTCCAGTCCCAGCTCTTCGACCTTCTCCTGCAGCTCGGCGGCGTAGACGTTGGCGCGGCGTGCGGCCTGGGACAGCAGACGCAGGAGCGTCTCCCCGGGGTCGACTTTTTCGTCGGTGATACCCCAGTCGGCGAGTTCGGCGCGGACAGCGGCTTTGTTGGCGACTTGCGGCGCTGCGGCGCCGTGTTTCCAGCAGACGGTGGCACCTTTGACGGCCCACTGGGTGCAGCGCTTCTTCGTGGATTTCGCGATCGCAATGCATTTGCGTCGTTGCACTGCCATGGGGTTGTCCAACGTTCTGTGGGTCGGTCGGTCGGCTGGCTGCCGGGAGAGGTCGAAGTTCCCGGCGGTGCTACTGGCAGGCGGCGCGGTGGGCGTCGATCTGTCGGCGTACCGCGGCCGTGTCGAGCTCGGCCGACAGTGCCACTTGCGTGCCGCGCGGCGGGCCCCAGGTCACTGGGATGTTCACAGTGACGGTGTGGCCGCAGTCGAGATGCAGGTCGAGGTCGAGCACGGCGGGCAGAGCGACCCTGCGGGATGCCTGCCTACTCGACGTCGTTGGCGGCGCGGGGGCCGTCGGCCAGCCGCTTGTACTTCTCGGCGGTCGTGTGGCCGTCCCAGTCGTTCGGCTTGACCTTCAGCGAGTCCGGGAACAGTTCGACGTCGGCTTGGGCTATGTGCCAGCACATCTGCCCACCCGGTCCGTGGATGCAGATCACCGGCCAGTCGGGTTCGTCCGGATCGACGGCCCAGTGGGCGTCGTACAGCCGGGCGAGATGGGCGACGAGGTAGGCACGCTCGCGGTAAATGTCCACGGGTCAGTCCAGATCGTGGGAGGCGGCGCTGGGGGCGAGATGCGCGAGCGGCGCCAGGTCGGCGAAGCGCCACAGCGACGGGATGCGCTGGTGGCCGCGTACTACAGGTTTGATGCCCTCTCGGGCCAGCAGCTTGTGTGTAGCGCGGCAGCGGTTCGCCGTCGACCGGCCGAGCCAGGCTGTGATCTCCCAGATATCAACAAGCCCGGTAGGCCGCATGGCGACCTCCGGGCAATCTCGTGGCTCCCTGCCATTATGCGCCCTACGCTGTCGACTGCAAGCATGCGGTTGATCGCGGCGCTTCGCGGCGGCAGCGGGAGCACAGGTGCCGGGCCCGTCGTCGGACCATGACCGCGCAGTCGTCGAGTTGCGCGCCGCAAACGGTGACCACGGGGCCGATAGGAATCGTGTTCCAGCCGGCCGGTTCGGGTGGCGGGTCGGCGATCAGGGTGAGGTGTAGCTGCTGCTCGAGGCGGCCGCGGAGCACGGCCCGAAGCTGGTCAGGCATCGTCGCCGAGTAGTGCGGCCAGCTTCCCGTGGGCCACCGAGGTTTCCAACGGTACGACCGCCCTGCCCGCGAGGATCGCCTTGCCGAGGGAAACCGCAAACTCGCGGGCTGCGACCTCGACAGCGAGGAGCTGGCCGAGCCATCCGTACTCCGGGCCGATGGCGTGGTCGGACAGCTCCTGGAGCCATTCCGCGCCTGGCCGTCGGTGGTCGCGTTCTCCGGGCATGCCGCACAGCTCGTACCAGTCCCCGCTGTCACCCATCGAGGGGGCCTGCCCTCTTCCCGGCGCTCGGCTGTGCAGCACGGAGCATCGCCAGGAACTCGCCGCGGGTCTCGGCGCCGTGCGTGTTCCGGCCGTGCAGCCACAGCGCGTTCTCGACTCGCCGCTCGTAGAGCAGGTCGACGGCGCCCGGCAGGCCAAGCTCTGCGGCGTACGACGCGAGGTTGGGGGGATGTTCGTACTCCCAGCCGCACAGCGGGCAGATCGACACGGTCGCGCCTGGCCGGTGCCGGTGGATCTGACCCGGCATGCCGGCGGTCTCACGGCGGCAGCGGGAGCATGCGCCCTTGGATCGGCGGCGGGTCAACACCGCGGAGGGGATCCCGATGCCGCAGGCGGTGCGGACCGGGCCGACCGCGCGGTCCCGGTTGGCGATCAGGATGTCCGAGGGCCAGCGAGGATTGGGATCGTCCATGTTGGCCGGGGCTTTCGCGGCCAGGTGGGCTGACAGCCAGGTGAGGTGGATCTGTCGGCGACGGTCGGCCGCGTACGGCCGGCAGACCGCGCGCAGGACGAGGAGTTCGCTCACCCGTTTCTCCCGGTGCCCCTGCAGCGGTCGACGCAGTCCGACGACACATAGCAGCCGCCGTCGAGGTCGAAGCTGGACGGCGGGGCGATCCAGCAGGGGTGACGGCGGACACGCAGGATCGAAGTCGGGTGCGTCTGAGGATTGCGCGGGCTGGGCGTGCGCCTCGCCGAGCAGTACGGCGAGCTTCTCGTGGGCCTCGGCCAGCCGTTCGTGCAGCTTCTCGCCGTCAGCCCCAGCGTGGGTGTCGATCTCCCAGGCGGACCAGTACGGGGAGACCGTCTCATCGTCCACTAGGGGAGCGACCGCGGCGGCCAGCTCGCGTGCTGCGGCCTCGATGGCGAGCAGTCGGCCATAGGGCCCGTACTCGGCTCCAACGAGATGGTCTTCCGCGAAGTGCTCGACGTCGTCCTCGGCGAAGTGGGATCGGGGAAACCAGTCCCGGCAGAGCGCACACGACTCGCCCTTGACCATCGCTCAATTCCCCGTTCGCAGACGCAGCCACCGGGCCCGGTAGTCCGGGTGGTGTTCCCAGATCTTCATGGCGGTCCGTACGTCCATGCAGGGGTAGGCGGCCCATTCGCAGCCACGGCAGCGGACCCAGATTTCGTCGTCGTCGTGGACAGCGCCCGGCCCGTGTGGACGCAGGATCGTCGCGAGGGCCTCGGTGACCTCCACATCAAGCTGGGCGGGGGTACGGGCGGTCAGCTCGGCGAGACGGGCTTCGAGGAAGGCGGCAAGGTCGGCCTTCTGAGCGGCGAAGCGGACCGCACGGGCCCGGGGCTGCGGGTAGCAGGCGTGCCAGGTTGCGCCGCCTTCCCGTGCCGCCGCGGCGTCGGCGATACGCACCAGCTCGTCGCAGCGGGCGACGATCGCGGCGCGAAGGTCAGGCACGACGCCGCCCCTCGAACCCCGCGACCACCCGGGCAACGTTCGCGTCGATCACGGCCCGCGTCTCGGCGACACGCGCCAGGTCCGGCGGTGGCACCTCGACGCCCAGCGCGGCGTGGATCTCCTGCCACAGGCCAGACTCCGTCAGGTCGATGCCGACCTGTTCCCACGGTGTCGGGCCGACGAGCGCCGTCCAACGGGCGATGCGGAGCACCGCCGAGTCACAGCCCATCGACCACACCCCGTTGGCCGCCAGGTTTCGGGCCGCGGACAGGTCGTGCCACAGGCAGATCAGTTCGGTCCGGGCGGCTTCTTCCCAGCCGGATGGTTCGTCCGCGAGCTCGGCCAGCGCCCGGGCGGCGGAGGCGCGTGCCTCCCGCTGGGCGGCGGCCAGGCTGCCGGGCTCAGCCATCGGTGTTCACCTCCAGCCGGGCCGCGGCATCGGCCATCGGCTCACACGGCCACGAATCCACCCAGGCGTATCGGGCGCGTCGGCGACCTGCTTGGCGATCGCGGTCAGGGCCTTCGCGATGCTGCGCGCCGTTCGGCGGTTGAATCCGGCGGCGATGCGCATGGCGGCGAGGACAGCGGCGTCGGGGAGGTCTTCGGCTTCGGCGGTGAGCACCGGGTCGACGCGGCCGAGGACCTCGAAGTCGCCTCGGCAGCCGCAGGGGGATGTCGGCGGCCTTCCGCACTCGGGCCGGGTTCCCGTCGGCGATCCAGGCGGCGAGCGGCGCGCCGAGCGTCGGAGTGTTCACCGCTGCCACCGGTCCCGCTCGAAGTAGACGCCGAGGGTGAAGCCGAGCAGACCGGAGGCGAGGGCGGCCAGCACGATGATCAGGATGGTGCTCGCGGTCATGATGTTGACTCCGCTGCGAGCAGGAACCGCATCGCCTCGTCGCGGCGGAACCCTGCCTGCAGGTGCGCGGCGAGCGTCTCGTACCGGGCCCTCGCAACCGGGTCAGGAGGCAGGGCTGTCGGCCCGGTGACGACCGCCGTGGCTGACGGCAGCCAGTTGCACGTCAGGATCGGCACACCCCGGCCGGTAAGCGGATGGGCCACCGTCTCGATAAATGCGGGCTTGTTCAAAGCATCGTCGTAAGTCCGAGGCGGCCGGACCGCGACGGCAAGCACCGTTTGCGCCGTCGACGACATGTAGATCCCGGCCGGTTCGCCACCCCAGTCCCGGACAATCGTTTCCAGGGCGTCGAACAGCCGGTCTGGTGCTGCGACCCTACTGACGTCGATTTGGCGGAGTTCGCCGGTCTCGCCGTCGGCCCAGTAGATGTGGGTCAGGTCGCCGGTCATGAGGCCTCCGCGAGGCGCATCGTCAGCGCGTGCAGCTGGTCGTTGCCGAGGCGCCAGGCGTGGCGCATCGACCGGTCGTTGACCCGGCAGCTGACGGGTGGATTCCCCCAGCACCAGGGGCAGTCGGGGTTGCGCGCGTCTCCGCAGCCGCCGGTCTGGGTTTCGGGGTCTCCGAGGCAGAGCATGCGGCAGGACGGATAGTTGTGATCGTCGTGGCAGCCGTTCGGGCCGCCGGTGCCGCAGTAGATCAGCCCCGTATCCGGGGAGATCATCAGCGAGGGTTGTTTGCAGGCGTCGCACGTCGCCGCCGCGAGGCGCAGCGGGTAGGGCGCGCGGATCAACCCGAGTTCGATCTTTGTCCGACCGTGGTAGGAGCGAAGGTCGGCGAGGACTTCCTCGCCGAGGGGATGGTCTGCCGCGAGCTCAGGGAGTAGGGCCAATGCCCGGTCGAATGGGATCGCGAGGGCCCTGACCCGCCGGCCGTCGGGGGTTCGGCCGCGGTCGAGTGCCGGGTGGACGACCGGCAGCCAGTAGGTCACGGCCTTGCGTATCTCGCTCGCGAGGGACAGCGGGTAGTCGTCTGTCGGCGGCTGCGAATGCGGCTTCGACGACGAACCCGATACCTGCTCGACGACAGGTCGCTGCTCGTACTTCTCGGCGAGGCGGTCGAGGAGGCTTGGGTGCGCTTTCTTCCCGGGCGCCAGTTGCTCGGCCGGCGGGTCGTCTCGGTGTTTGAACTCGACGTGTTGTTCGTGGAGCAGTGCCCGAAGTTCTTCAGCGATCGCGTCGTTCGCTGTCACGGTTCCGACCGTACCCGGACCATCGGGACGCCCGGTGGCCCTAACGGGACGAATCGGGTGGCGTGTCGCCGGGCCGGACGGCGCGCAGCGGCCGGCCGGCGGGCGGCTGGGCTGAGGGGTGCCCGACGGCGGCGGCGGTGTCGGCGGCAACGTTGCGGGTCGCGTCGCGCCACGCTTCCTTGATGGCGCCCCAGGCGTCGCCGATGGCGGACATCGCGCGGCTGGCGAGGGCGGTCGAGAGCCGGTTGGCGTCGTCATCGGTGATCTTGCGGCGGTCGATGCGGGTGACCAGCTCGTCGACGAGGAGCGCGGTCGGCAGGTTGTCGAGGTCGGGCGGCGCGCTGGTCATGTGGATCAGCATGCCGTACCCGGCAGGTCGCGGCGCGAGTACGTCATGGCGGCGCCGGCCGGGGGGCTGGGCCGACCAGGACGGTCCGGACTGAGCGCCAGTTCACGAGCATGCCGCGGCCGTCGGCGAGGTGCAGCAGTTCGACTTCGCTGCGGGCGAGTGCCTGCGCGACGCGGCGGTGAAGCTCGTCGGTGTCGGTGTCTCGGGGAATTCGTACGGCTCGCCCGCCGCGAGTCATGGCCGGTTGCTCCGCTCTCTGACGACGGTTCGGAGGTCAATTCACCATGTCGACAAACCGGCTGTAGTGCCCTTGGAATGCCACGGTGATCGTGCCGGTCGGGCCGTTGCGGTGCTTGGCGACGATCAGATCGGCCTCGCCGGCCCGCGCTGACTCCTTCTCGACCATGTCTTCGCGGTACAGCAGGATCACGATGTCCCCGTCCTGCTCGATCTGGCCAGAATCACGCAGGTCGGCCAGCGTCGGGCGCTTGTCCGCGCGCAGGTCGGAGGCCCGGTTGAGCTGGCTGACGACCACGACTGGGATCTCCAGCTCCATCGCGAGCGTCTTCAAGCCGCGGCTGATCTCGCTGATCTCCTGGACCCGGTTGTCGCGGCGGCCCGCCGTCATCAGCTGCAGGTAGTCGACGAGCAGCAGTCGCAGGTCGTTTCGCTCGTAGAGACGCAGCGCCGCAGCGCGCAGCTCCTGCACGGTCAGGCGAGGCCAATCGTTGATGAACAGCGGCGCCTCGGCGACCTCGCCCATCCGCCGGGCGAGCCGGCCCCAGTCGTCCTCGGTCAGCCGGCCGGTGCGCATGTTCTGCAGCGAGACTCGCGCCTCCGCGGCCAGCAGCCGGAGCGTCAGATCGACCCCGGGCATCTCCAGGCTGTACAGCGCCGTCGTCATCCCGTATTTGATCGCCGCGGCGCGGGCGATGTCGAGACACAGCACCGACTTTCCGACGCCCGGCCGGCCCCCGACGACGACCAGCTGGCCGGGCTGCAGCCCATTCGTCAGGTCGTCGAGCTCGGCGAACCCGGTCGGCACCCCGGTGATCCCACCTTCGTGGGCAGCGATGGCCTCGATCGCGCCAAGCGCCGAGCCGAGCAGGTCTCCCAGGGGTCGGGATGGCGGCAGCTTCGTCGATCCGGACAGCCGGGCCGTCGGTCGGGCCACAGACGGCGCTTCGAGGACGACCTGGTCGAGGGTTCTCTCGGTGACCCGCCGGGCCGGCCGGTCGAAGTCCGCCCACGCTCGGACCGCGGCTAGCACCTCCCTGCAGGGGGCGTCCGGCGTGACCCGGGTGTCCAGGATGATCGCCGACTCGTGGTTGCCCCGCAGGCCGGAGAATGTCAGGTTCGCCGACCCGGCCAACACGGTCTCGGACCCGTCGCCGCGGCGGATGTAGTAGCTCTTGGCGTGCATCAGCGGTTGTTCGTCGTCGCCGTCGACGAGCAGTAGCGTCGCCCGCGAGCCGTGCGGCTCGAATAGCGCCGCGACTGCAGCCAGGTCGGCCGCGGAGACCTGCTCCTCCCGGGCGCCGGTGACCAGGTGGACTTCACCGCCGCGGTCAAGGATGGCCGCCAGGTGCGGCTGGATCAGCTTCAGTCCGTGCTCGGTCAGGTAGCCGGTTTGGGCGGCAAAGACTCGCGCTTCCTTGAGCTCGGTGAGCATCCATCGCTCGACGGTGTGGTCGGGGCCGCCGGCGGCGGTGTCGAGATAGCGCACAGGAAGGGGCCTTCGTCCGGAACGGGTGGAGATCGCCTACCGTAGCCGCCGGGCTCGACACGTCCAGACCCGCACTGCCAACTACCCCTGGGAAGATTCGCCAACCATCGCTCGAACCTGAGTCGAGTCCCAGGCCACGAAAGATCATCGCCGTTTATCGTTGGTGGTTACACGAGGCGGCGGTGTCGCTCTCGTCGTCGACCCGGCCTTCCCGGAGGGTTTTGGTCGGCGCCGCCCGGGCGGGGTTACGGTGTTCAGGTGCCCAGACGCTTTGTGCTCGATTCCAATTTCTTTGACGAGCTGGTGAAGTCGCCCGAGGCCTACCAGGCCACCAGAGCCGCGGTCGAGGGAGCCGCCACCGAGCTGCTCGTCGACACAATGGTGCTCGGCCAGCTCGGCGCCACCAAGGACATCGCCAAGCGGACTCAGATGCTGGCGTATGCCAATGAGCTGTGCCGCCGGGTGGAGCACGGCGGCGCTGGGTATGGCATCGGTCCGTACGGTGCAGGCCCGTACGGCGGCGCCCGGCCCGCCGAGATGCCGATCGCGACCGCCGTGATCGGCAACGCCACCAATAACGGCACGATGGCCGACTCCGCCATCGCCGCGACCGCACACTACGAAGGCGCCGTCCTCGTCACTCGCGACGGCGCGCTCCGGAAGAAGGCAACTGCAGAGGGCGTGGAGGTTCTCTCGCCTGCGGAGTTCTTCACCGAGATCGGTTTCGACACTGCGGAGGCCGCCTCGCCGTAAACGGGCCGGTTGTCAGCCGCAGGCACCGTGGCGTCTCTCCCGATGGAGCCGGGCGTCGAGTCGGAGGCCGGGGCACAGCTGCGCGAGCTGCTCGCCCGGGTCCACCGGATGCCCGGGTGACCGGCCTCCGCCTGCCGTCGTGCGGCACGCGGAGGCCGGTCGTCGGCCCGGCTGGAAGGTGAGGCGGTATTCGTGGGACCATCTCCGGGACGGCCCCGGGGTGCTTCTCTCACCCCGGGGCCTCCTGGTTACTGGCCCCTCTCGTGCTCTGCGGCCAGGAGGTTCGCGGTGTCCTCCTCGATGTTGACGAAGGTCCGCTCCCACTCCTTGCAGGAGCAGTTGAGGTGCCAGGTGGCCGTGGTTCGCAGGTGGCGGCCCCGACGGTCAGTTTCAACCTTTTCGGTGCCGGGGACCTGTCGGACCAGGACCACGTGGCCTTCTTCCATTTCTCACCCCCTCTCCGTCGGTGTCTCTATACTAGCATCGCGATACCAGTAAAGGCAAATCGCGGGAGTCATGGACGGCTCGAATTTTGGCCTTTTCTTCACACTGCCATCATGCGTATAGTGGATGCATGATGGCAGTAGACATGAATGCTGATGCGGTACGCGCCAGCTACGACGCGGCCGACCCGATCACCTGGCGGCGAGCCGTCGCCGACGCTCGAGCACTCGACATCGCCGACGCCGCCGCCCGCCACGGCCGTGAAGCGGTCCGGATCGCGCTCGGCCACGCCGACGTGTCCGGCGTCGACAAGCTGATCCGCGCCGCGAAAGACACCCGAACCGACCCGGCACGCCTGGCCCTCGCCCTAGCCATCCGGCCGGCGCTCCTACGCGCCGCGCTCATCAACGCCGCGCCTGGCTGGCACGTCGACCCGCCGAGCGGGCTCGTCTACCGGCTCTACGACGCCGACGGCCAGGAGCTCGCGGACGAAACCGCGGCCGTGTACCGGCGCGCCGCGTTCGTCGATCTTGGTCGCTTCTGCTGGGGCGTCGCCCGGGTTGACCTCGCAGGCCGGCAGGGCCGGGTCGTGCACGGAATGTGCGACGACCCGGCCGAGGCGATCCGCGCCGTGCTCGCCGAGCCGTTCACGTCGGCGCCGACCGAAACCCTCCCGCCGGTCCGCTGAGTGCCCGCCGACGAGGGCGACGGTCATCCTGGCATCCGGCTCGCCCGCCAGGGTTCCGTGAGCATCCAGCGGAACGGCACCCCGGCGACTGCCCGCGCACGTGATGGTGTGTCGGGTCATCGGGGTTCCAGCGTTTTGACACGAGCGAGAAGGTCACGCAGGTCAAGGGCGCGGCGTTAGCGGTGGCCGTGGCCGCCAGCCGAACCGTGGACGGCGTAGCTGGGCGCCGCAGTCGCCGCACCATCCCGGGTCGTCAGGGTCGCGGCGGTGCCGGTGCTGACCGGCTGTCGGCGGCGCCGGGATCGGCCTGCGCGCCGGCCACGGCGACCGCCAGCGCCGGCCGCGGTGGAACTTCGGGCAGTCGCAGCGGCTCAGCCCGACGACTGGCCGGCCGGCCTCGTCGAAGCCGATCGGCATCGGCGCGATGCAGCGGCCGGAGAGGCGGCGGCGATGCCAGAACCGTTGGTGGCCGCAGGTGCAGCGGGCCCGGTTCATGTCTGCGCCTCAGCGGCCGTGTCGGGGGCCGACTCGTGCTCGGCGGCGGATATGCCGCAACGCAGGCAGCTGTCGTCGTCCTCGTCCCGGTCGGCCGCGATGAAGTCGGCGCACGGGTCGCTGGTGCATAGGTACACGGTGTTGGTGTTGCCGCGTCGCCGCGGCTGCTTCGTACTGGTCACGGTGTCCTCGCGGGGGTGGGCCGTACGGGGATTGCCAGCGGGGCCGGTCCGCCGGCCGGGTGAGCGCCTCTGCGAGTGCGTCCCACGCGGCGACCTGGGCGAGCAGCGCCTCAGCTATCCGCCCGAAGGCCTCGACGAGGGCCGGTGCGGTCTCGGTGAGCTTCTGCCAGGCGGCGGCGGGCGTTCCCAGGTCGAACGACGCCGGCTCGTCGTCGGTCATGGGTCGACCAGGCCGGGTGTCCGGTCGGCGGGGGGCAGGTAGTTGACGAACGGCCCGGGTGAGGTCGGTGCGGGGTCGATGGAGTCGGCCCAGCCGTCGCCGTCCTGGTCGGGCTGGCACGCTGCCGACGTGGCGGTGGCCACGACGACCTGGCCGGCGGGGCAGTCGACGGGCCACGGTGTCGGGACGAATCCGCTGAGGGCGAGGGCGACACCGCCGCCGGCGGCGGCCAGGCCGACGATGGTGATCAGGTTGCGGATGTTCACCGGGTCACCGGGTCAGCTCGAGGATGGTGATGCCGGCGGCGAGGCCTCCGATGGCGGCGAGTGCGATCAGGCCGAGGGCTGCCGCGAGCCGGCGGCGCCACCCGGGCCGTGGCGTGCCGGTTGGGGCTTCGGTGTCGGGTTCGCCGCGCTGTCTGGTGATCGTATCGGCGGCGAGGTGCGCGAGTTCGACCGTCGACCCGTCGTCTGCGGCTGGCCATAGCGACGCGAGAACAGCCCGGACCTGGTCGAGTTCGGCGCGGGTCTGGTCGTGGCTGGCGCGTTCCGCGATGCGCGCCCGCGTAAGAGCTGTGATCATTTCGAGGGCGCCGTCGATTGGCCGGGCCGTGGTCATCGCGGCCCGGTTTCCGCGTCGCCGCCGGCCGGGGCGGCGCAGGACGTGCAGAGGACGACGGGGCGGACGTCGCTGGGCGGGATGCCATCGACGATCATCCGGGCCGTCTGGGCTCGGTAGGTGTCGAACGGGACGCTGGCCCCGCAGGCGGAGCAGGTCGCCGCGCAGTGGAGCGGGGCCGCGGCGAGCTGCCGGGCGAGCTGGGCGACGGATTCGAGCGTCGGGTAGTTGCCTTCGTGGCTGGCGATGAGCGCGGCGTCGCGGGCCTTCTCGCGTCGTTCGAGCTCGTCGACGACGGCGGCGGCGAGGTCGGCGATGACGCCCTTGTCGAGGGTCACGACCATGTAGTTCGGGGTTGTGTCGGTGGCCATGGGTAGGCCCTTTCCATCAGTGGTGGTCAGAGAAGTCCGGTCTGGTGGAGCAGGAGGGCGATGCCGGCGCCGACGGCCAGGCCGAGCGCGGCGGCGCTGGCGAGGTGGGCGCCGAGGACCGCCATGCCGTGCCGCCAGGACCGCCGCCCAGGTGCGGGACGGCCGGGCTGGCGGCGGCAGGGGCGTCGGCGGGCGCCGATGCCGATGAGGGTGACCACGAGGGCGATCACGGCTGCTCCGGTCCCATGGCCGCTTGCCGGAGCGTGCCGACGCCATCGGCCCAGCGGTAGTCGCCCTCCGCGTGCTCGCCCTCGTGGCCGCGAGGGAGCCGACAGGCCCAGCGAAATGCCGACAGGGCGTAGCTGGTTTGGCAGCGCGTTGGATCGTCGAGGTCGAGCCCTAGTGATCTACCAGGTTTGGCGGAGCTTGGCGCAGGCTGGGAGTTGAGGGTCTCCAGCGGAGGCGGCGGCCACAGGGTCCCGGCGATCATTCCGGCGACGTCGGCGAGGTCGTCGAGGCGGGCCGGGTTGAAGCCGGTCCAGTCGAGGCCGCGGAGCGCGTCGACGACGGCGAAGATTTCGGGGCGCCAGGAGCCGTGTTCGGCGGTGCCGGGTTCGCGGTCGAGTACGAGCCGGCCGTCTGCGGTTCTTGGACTACTTGCAGCCCTACTCGAAAGATCGCTTGGACCTTCTGCCTGCGGTTCCAACGGCTTGGCCTGGTTACTTGGAACTTCGAGCGCCCGCTCGACGTGGGCGACCTTGACGATCTGCGTCGGGCAGATGCCGGTATGCCCGAGGCTGCCGCGGCCGGAGCAGCGGCAGGGCCGGCCGGTGAGTAGCGCCCGCACCCGGGCCGTCTGCGCCTCGGCGGTCTCAGCCCGTTCGCGCCAGTGAAGTGCGTCCTGCCCGCGGTCGGCGGCGGTTTCCTCTGCGCTGGCGAGCGCGGTTTCAAGCTCGGCCGCCCGTGCCTCGGCGGTCTCGGCGTGCCGGGTCATCTCGGTCAGCTCGATGGCGACCTGTTCGACGGCCTGTTCCTCAGTGGCGTGGATCGTGACCCACATGGACGGGTAGCCGTGCTGGTTGACGGAGCGGTGCGCCTTGTCGTGGCCAGGCTGCCGCGTGCAGCAGACGTTGTGCCAGCCGCGCGACAGCTTGCCGATCTCGGCGAGCAGCGCGGTCCGGCCCGCTTCCAGCGCGGCGACGCGGGTGCGCAGCTGCTCGACCTCGGCCCCGACTGCGGGAGGTGTGGGGTTGGTGTCGGCGGGAACCGGTTCGTCGACCTCGCGGGCCTCTCGGGCGCTGAGGCCGCAGTTGCAGGGACACATCTCGTCGTCGATCACCGCATGCCGCCTGGTCGGCGGCCGGCCTCGTACGCCTCGGCGATGAGCGCGGGATTGATCGGGGCTGGTGGAGGGCTGTCGCTGGCCTGGATGTGGACGTGCGCGCGGCCGTCGGTGCGGAACTGGCCGCAGCTGCCGCACCGGTCCTCGGCGAGCGCCGCGTCGAGGAGCGTGAGGAACTCGCCGGCGGTCGGCGTGCGCTCCGTCGACCGCCACAGCCGGTAGGCACGGACCAGTTCGGGGATGCCCGCGGCCAGGCGGGCGACGTGCTCGTCGTCGGACTCGGCGAGGAGCTTGAGGACTTTGCCGGTCCACGAGTCGGGGCTGCCGCCGAGGGCGAGGGCGAGGTCGCCTGTAGCGTCGAGCGGATGGTCGTCGGCTACGGCGCACGGCTTGCGTTCGCTGCGCCTGATGGCGGTCATCTCAGAACTCCGGCTGGTCGTCGTGGTTGTAGGTCGGTGCCTCCAGCTCCCACGGCCGCACTGGCTCAGGCCGCCATTTCCCGGCGGCTGTCCGCGCGGTCGCCTCGGAGGTGGGCGTCAGCGCGTAGATCGCCTTGGGGTTGAGGAGCTGGGTGATCCAGCCGTCGCCGTCGGGGATGTCGAGGCGGATGAAGCCGGCGCCGGCGACGTCCTGTTCGCGGACGCGCCCGGCGCGGCGGATGTGGCCGAAGAGTTCGACGATTGCCCAGATGTCCAGCGGGCCATCCTCAGCGCCGGTTGGCGCGGTGTCGGTCATCGGGCTGCCTGCCCGGTGCGGATCCGCCGGGCGCCGCCGTTCCGGGGTGGGACGGCCGGCGGCTGGTAGCCGGACCGGTTGGAGCCGCAGCCGTCGATGTGGGGGACGACGAGCGCGCCGGGGTGGCGGTAGTCGTCGATCGCGGGCCGGCGGCAGGACGGGCACGTCCAGGCGAGAAGTGGGATCGGCCCGTCGAGCGGGGTATAGCCGGAGGCGGTTGGGCGGATCATCGGCTGGCGGCCTCTCGGGGTCGTTGGGCGTGGGCGTTGCAGGTCGGGCACTTCGCGGCCGCGCCGTCGGGGGCCGCGACGCCGGAGGTCTGGACCGCGGGCCCGTGGACGCCGGGTGTGGTCGCGCCGGGTCTGGGCTGGGTCCAGCCGTGGTCGCAGCCAGGCCCGTCGGTGGGTGTCCAGGCGGGGTTGTGGTGGCAGGGGCAGCGGTCGCCGGGCCGGTCTGCGTAGCAGCGCGCGACGAACGGGGCGCGGCGCTGCGGCAGCGCGGCGGGATCGGGGTGGAGGTCGGTCATGCCGATCACCGGGTGCCGTCGGGGTCGGTGATGGTGAGGACGACGCCGGGGCCGAGCCGGTGTTCACCGGCGCCGAGGCGGGCGCACCACCAGGCGAACTCGACGTGAAGTCCGGTTTTGAGGAGGTGGATGACGCGGACGACTGCGATCCCTTCGGCGACGTCGTAGGTGCGGATGTGGCCGCTGCCCCTGCCTGCCTGGTGGGCGTGGATGCGGCCTGTGCGCGTCCAGTGGTCGATCTGCCGGTAGGTCGCGCCGAGGGCGACGAGGTCGGCGGCGACGAGCCGGCCGGTACGGGCGCGGAGTTCGGCGAGGGACGCCTGGGTGGTCATCGCCGATCACCGCCCGGGTTCGAGGTCGCGGAGCAGTTCAGCGAGCGGGCAGCCGACCGCGCGGGCCAGCGCGGGCAGGCGGGCGACGGCGGGATCGTTTCGGCCGGTCTCCCAGTTCGCGATGACGTGGCGGCTGACGTCGAGCGCGTCGGCGAGTTCGAGCTGGGTGAGGCCGGCGATCCGGCGGTGGTGGGCGATCGCGCGGCCGAGGGTGACCAGGACGTGGTTGCGTTCGCGGCTGGTCATGGCGTGTCACCTGCTGCGGTGTCGGCGAACAGGCCGTCCTGTCCGTAGGAGCGGGCCGCCAACGGCTTAGGCGAGGGTCTGGCTGCGGGTCCGGCCGGTTCCGGCGTGGCGAGCTCGGCCCGGCTGGCCGGGTGGATAGCCGGTGGCATGGCGACGGCCCGCGGCGCTCCCGCCTGCCGGCCGGCCCGCGCGACGGCGGCGACCGGGCAGGGCGCGCACACGTCGGCGACGGGCAGCCGGTCCAGGCCGGCGATGTTGACGACGCGGCCGTACCAGCCGCCGGCGGTGCAGCGCCAGGCGAGGCGCCGCCCGGCCCGCTGGCGGGCTGGCCACGCAGCTTTCGACCGGCCGGTTACTCGCGGATCCCGTAGGTGCGGGATGACACGGCCTGGGCCGCCGTGGCGGCGGGTCGCGGGCAGGATCCGCCCGCAGTCCTCGCACAGCGTCCAGGTGATCCCGTGGGCGTCGACGCGGACGGGGATGACCCGCGGCGTTGGGAGGTCCTTGTAGGTCATGGGGTACCTGCCCGGAGGATCGCGCGGGCCCAGGTCAGGGCGACGGGTAGCGGCCGGTAACAGCGGGCACGGAGTGCGTCGTCGCGGTAGGAGGGGATCGGTTCGATTTCCCAGCCGCCGCCGTGGTTGCGGATGCGGCGGCCGCGGGTGACGGCCCACAGGTCGTCGCGGCGCCAGGCGACGGTGATGGACGCGGTCGGGTCGAGGGAGTTCCGGTCGCCGAGGATGAATTCGGTGGCGTGTTCGGCGGCGGAGCGGGCGGCGGCGAGGTCGGCGGCGTTCATGAATCGCCTCGCTGTCGCGCGGCGTCGCGCCGGTCGGCGGCCCGGGCGTAGCACGCGTTGTTGAGGGCCCGGTTGCGGCCGGTGCGGCATTCGTCGTTGGTGTGCCACCAGGTTTTGCCGACGCCGCGGCCTCGCCCGGGGTTGACGGGCCTGCCGCAGTGGCCGCACGGCTGGGCGCTGGTGCGCCGCCGACGCTGGCGGTATCCGGCGACGCATGCGGGCCGGTCGCGGTGCCACCAGGTCAACCCGGGGACGCGTCCGGGCCCGGCCGCGACGGGTTCCCCGCAGTGACCGCAGGGCTGGGGGGCGTTCACGGCGTGGGGTCCTCTCCGGTGGCGGCGAGGATCGCGGCGGTGCGGGCGGCGGCCCAGCCAGCCCGCCACCAGGCGAGCCGTTCTGGGTGGTCGGCGAGGCCGCCGGGCGCAGGCGGCGCGGCGGCGAGGTCGACGACGGCGGCCAGGCGGCGGCGCAGCTCGCCCTCGGGTGGCCGTTCTTCGCGGCGGCCGGGCTGCCAGCCGGGGCAGACGCCGTCGTCGGTGCCGCCGCGGCTCCGCCCGTCGGTGCGGATCTTGTGCTCAGTTTCGAGGCGGCCGCACTCGGGTCGGGCGCAGTGGACGACGACGGGCCAGCGAGCGGTCACAGCGGAAGCACCCCCTGGCCGCGGTTCGTCCAGACGACCCCGCCACGGCCGGCGACGCCCGGATGAAGGTCGATGACCTCGACCGCGCCGCAGCGCAGACAGCCGGAGGCGCTGTAGCGGCCGTGCCGGCCCCAGCTGTGCTCAACCCAGCCCGGCGACCACGCGCCGCCGTCGGTCGCGCCGCAGGCCGGGCATTCCCATGGCAGGTGGGTGACGTGCGGGTGCCGTTCCCACGGCGTCCAGGTGACTGGCTGGCCGGCGACATCGGCGGGGAGTTCGAGGCCGGCGAGAGTGGCGCTGGTCGTCATGAGGCCCCCAGTTCGGCGAACAGGTCGGCCTGGCCGGCGAGCTCGGCCGGGCCTTCGGGGAGCGGCTCGGCGGCGGCCGGCCGCGGCGCTGCGGCCGGTACGCGGGCGGCGTCGAGCGCGGCGGCCCACGCGCCGGACCGGTTGTACTGGATGAAGATCCGAACTGGGGCGCCGGATCTGGGGATGCGGAACTCGGCGCGGACCTCATAGGCGTCGCCGTCGTGGACGGCCTGGGCGTAGATGAGGTCTTTCGCTGCGGTGATGGTGACGTTGGCGAGCCAGGCGAGGGCGCGGTCGACGCCGTAGACGACGCCGAGGCGGAGGTTCCAGGTCTCGCCGGCGACGCAGTGCAGGGTCTCGAAGGGGTGGCCGTAGGACGGCAGCCCGGTGAGCCATTGGGCGACGGCGGCCATGTCGGCGGCGGACTGCTGCGTGATGTTCATCGACGCCGCCCGCGGGTCGGGATCGCGGCGGCGAGCCTCGCCATCGTCATCGGGTCGCGCATGGCGGCAGGGAACGCGGCGGCGAGCGCCTCGGTGCCCGGCAGGATGCCCGTCTCGGCCGCGGGGTCAGTGGCGATCCGGCGGACGGCGCACGGGCCGCAGACCCGGGTCGTGTTCTCGGCGCGCTGCCCTTCGACCGACAGCATGATCGGCTGGGTGCAGTCGGCGCAGTGGGCGTTGATCGCTCCTGCGGGGCGGATGGGGGCGTCGGCGGGTGCGCAGATCAGGATTGGCATGGTCACCACCCGGCCCAGGTGGCGAGGGCATTCGCGGCGCGGGCCGACAGCTCGGGTGATCGGTGGACGGCCCGGTACGGCTCAGTCGGCGTGACACCAGCCTCTGCGGAGACGTCCAGGTAGTTGATGTTCCGGCGCAGCGCGACGGTCACGACCCGGCCGCCGAGGTCTTCGAGTGCACGCATCGCGCGGACCCGGCGCCAGGCCGCCCGGCGGCGTGCCCAGTAGGCGGCAGCTTCGCTCACCATCGGGCCCACCTCGCGAGCGCGTTCGCCGTCCGGGCGCGGGCGTTCCACGGCTGCTGGAGCACGGCCGACACGTCGGCCATCCGCACGCCGGCGACCGACGCGATGTCGCGCATCGACTCGCCGGGCCGCCGCAGGACGGCGACCGCGCCGGCGAGTCCCTCGAGGAACGGGCAGGCCTCGGCGGCGAACCGTTCGGCGGCGGCCCGGGCGACGGTCCGGATCGCTTCCTCGGCGGCGTGGCTTAGCGGGCCTGTGCCGTGGACGATGACGGTGATGCCGTCATCGGCGTTGACTACGCGGCAGACTTGCCGCTCCCGGCCGGTCATGCCTGGGCCCCCGCGCTCGGTGGCTCGTCGCTCCAGCCGGCCCAGCTGGCGAGCTTCGCCGCAGCCTGGGGGTCCAACCGGGGCGACTGGAGCCGGAGCCGTGTGATGTCACGCCGGTTGACGCCTGCGGCGTCGGCGACGGCGACGGGGCTGAGCCCGCGGTCGATCCCGGCGACGGTGACAGCGTTCGCGAGGCCGAGAAGGTGGGGATCGATGGGCTGAATGCCTGCGATGAGGGTGACGACCCTTGCACGCTGGTGAAGGGCGTCGGCGGCTTGGCCGGCGGCTTCGGCGCGGACGGTGAGGCCGCCGCCGAGATCGACCCGCTCGCCGACTTCCCGCTCCGGCCCGGTCACCGGGCACGCTCCGACGTCTCGCCGCGGTCCGAGCCGCCCGGGTCACGGAACGGCCGGACGGGCGCCGGGCCGCCTTCGACGATGTGGTCCCACCAGCCGGCGCACACCATGTAGCCGAGTGGGAGGCCGCCGGCCCAGGCCGCTGGCGCGTAGCCGACCTCGCCGGCCTCGTTCTCCAGCCGGTGCATGCCGTGGTGGCAGAAGAACGGCGTGCCGGCGTCGTCTGGCCGGCCGCTGTCCGGGACGTCTTCGGGTGAGCCGAGCCGGTAGGCGCAGTCGACGCATGAGGCCTTCATGACCGCGGGCGGCCGAGGGAGCTTGACCGGGCGATCCGGATGGCCCGGGCCTGGATCGTGGACGTCGTCGACGAGCTGTGTGCCGGCGCAGCGGTAGCAGCGGCCGCCGTCGCCCGGGTCGCGGCCGGTGCCGTCGCAGCCGGGGCACACGTAGCGGTTGATCGTCGCGCGGGCGGTGCTGCGGGCCTGGCCGTCGCCGCAGATGTGCACGCTCATCGCAGCCGCCGGTGCTCGTCAGCGTTCGGGCAGGTCGTGAAGTGCGAGACCCACCGCGTGCCAGCTCGCTCCCGGTCCGCCGGGATCACCCGGGCGACGACGATGCCGCCGGTCCGGGTGCAGGCGACGTTGCCGGTGGGCGTCGGGTCGCGGTCGATCGGTATCCACTCCCCCTTCGGCCAGGTCAGCGCCCAGCGGATCGATGCGCGGCAGGACTGGCACGTCGGCCGCTTCTGGCCGTACTCGGCCCGCCAGCGGGTCGTGAGCGCGTCCAGGAGGGCCGCGTCGAGCTGCGCAGCGACCTGCGGGATGTCGACGAACAGGTCGGCGCTCACCAGCGCTTCTCCAACGCGAAGTCCCGGTGGAAGCCGGAGTGGCCGGCCGCGAGACCGCAGGTCGCGCGGGTCCACGTCGGCGGCGGCCCGGCTGCGACAAGCGGCGCGACGTCGGCCTTCATCGCGCAGCGCCAGTGCTGCTCGCCGAGGAGCCAGCCGGGCGACACGGCGAGCGCCTCGGCCAGCTTGATCAGGTTGGGGATGGTGATTGCCCGGTGGCCGTGTTCCCAGAGGCTGATCGTGTGGCGGCTGACGCTGACGGCGTCCGCGAGCTCCGCCTGCGTGCGGCCCTGCTGGCCGCGTTCGGTGGCGATGCGGGCGCCGATCGTCTTGAGGAGTTCGTCGCGCGGGTCTGGGCTTGGCGCGGTCATGTCAGTCCTGCCAGCCGGTAGGCGACCAGCGACCCTGCCACCGCGACGTTCAGCGAACTGCCGACCCCGGCCATCGGGATCTCGACCAGCTCGTCGAACAGGTGGAACGCCGACGCGGGGATGCCGTGGCCCTCGTTCCCGAGGACGATCACTGTCGGCCCGGTCGCCGGTGCCAGCTCGCCGAGCGGGACCGCGCCGTACGCGAGCTCGACGCCGACGACCCGGGAGCCCGCCGCCCGGGCGCCGGCGATCCAGGCGAGCACGGACGGCTGCAGGTCCGCCAGGTCGAGCGCGAACTTCCCCCGGTCACCTTTTCGCAGGGCCTGGATCGCGGTCGAAGTGGACGGGACGACGAGCCGGGCGTGGAGCGCGTCGCACGTCCGGGCGAGCGTGCCGAGATTCAGCCCGTTCTTCACCCACGGCATCGCGATTGTCAGGAGGCCGTCGACGGCGACCTGGCGGAGCCGCTCGCCGCGCAGCTCCTCGCGGCTTTTCGGCCGGATCTCGATGGTTGTCATCGGCCGGCTCCGTCCAGCGTGGCCGGGTCGAGGAGCCGCGGACCGGCGTCCTGCTGGAGGCCGGCCGGCGCCGGCCGCGGCGGGAGCGCCCTACGTGCGGCGTCAGCGCCGCGGACGGCCGCGTCCCGCTGCTGCTGCCGCAGGGCGGCCTGGGCCTGCTCGTGGCGCTTCTGGCGGGCAGCGAGACGCCGGGCGCGGGTCTCCGACGGCGGGACAGTCGTGATCTCGCCGGTCGACTCGTTGACGTAGGTGTTCGAGCCGTCGGGGATCTCGCGGCCGAACACGTGGCCGGGGAGCGGCGGCGGGGTGCTCACGCGGACCTCCTGCACGGCTCTGTGCGCGCGCTCTGGCCGATGACTGGTCGCGGGCCGGCTGGGTGCTGGTCCGTGTGCCTGTCGTCGGTTTCGAGGCGTCTGAGGGCTTCGGTGAGGGCTGGGGCGTCGTCTCCGTGCCGGGTGGCTGTGTCGGGGCAGTGGCAGGCGCCGTGAAGCGCGCAGTGGCCGCTACAGCCGCGGAGTCCTCGGAGGTGGGGGGTTTGTCCGGTACGCGGGGGGTGCGGGGGGCGCGCGTTTGCGCCCCCCGCGGTGGGCTGGGTGGTGGGCATCGGGACCTCGTGCGCGCCTGCTCGCGCGCTGGTGAGTGGTCGCTGGGGGTGGCTGGTCTGGGTGGGTGGCTGGTCCAGCCCAAGCGGGTCCGTTGGTTCGGTCGGGTGCCGCTTCGGGGGGCCGAGACGCCGGCCCCCCGCACCCCCGGCGTCTCGGGACGTTGGCTCGCTCTGCGTGGTGGGTTGCGGGGCGTGCCGGGTCGCGCTGTCGGCCGGCGGGTCCGCTGGGGTGGCGTCGGTGGTTGCGTGGCGTCGGGGTCGGAGGGGGATCACCTTCGCGAGGCCGGGCTCAGCTTGGGTGGGTGGCTGCGCCGCGCGGGGCGCGTCGCCGCGGCTGGCGTCGTGGCCATGTCGCCGGTCGCGGTCCGGGTCTACTGCTCCGACCTCGCTGCGCGAGGACTGGTTTTTATAGCGGGCCACAGGGTGGCTCACAACTTCGGCGAGTTGGGTACGAGTGGCTGGCTCACAACTTCCGGGAGTTGTGAGCCGTTCGTGGCTCACAACTCGGGGAGTTGTGAGCCGAACTTGGCTCACAACTTCACCGGGTGGGACCTTCGTCGTCCATCCTCGGAACGCCTCCCAGCGGCCGAGGCGGCCATTCCCGCCTTCCCTCGTGTTCTTCATCCAGCCGTGTTCGGCGAGCCAGGTGAGGTGGCGGCTGAGGCTCCGCTCGGGCATGCCGAGCGCTGCGGCGAGGTATGGCCGGCTTCTTTCCAGCGTGCCGTCAGGCTTCATGAAGGCGACGACCTCGAGTGCTGTCGCTTTGTAGGTGCGGGTCGCGGTCGGCCAGGTCGCGGCCTTGATGGCCCGCTGCCATCCGGCCCTGTCGACGCGCGTCTGGTCGTCACTCACCGTTGACGTGCTCACGGCGGGTGGAGCTGTGTTCGGCGCCCGCGGCCTTGGCGGATTCCTCTGCGAGGAGTCGGAGGTACTGCTCGCGGTGGGCGCGGGCGAGCCGGGCCAGGGCGCGCCACTGGGCGGTGCGGCGTTCGGCGCGGGTCAGGCGGAGGTTGTCGGCGGCGGCGCGAGGCATCGACAGCGGCGGCCGGCGGGCGGTGGCCCGGTCGGCAAGTTCACGGTCGAGCTGGTCGCGGCGTTCGGCTGGCGTGCGGCCCGGGGTGTTGGGGTCAGGTTTCATCGGACGCCTACCGGCTCTTCGCGTCGACGCGCCGGGCGGCGACCTGCTCGCGGGTCCAGCCGGTAACGGCGGCGAGATCGGCGTGGGAGGCCTGTTCCAAGGCCCAGCGCCAGAGCACCGCGGCGAGGCTCGCGGGTAGATGTCCTGGCTCGGGGTCGGCGATCAGCTCGGGCCGCGCGGCGCGTAGCTCCCGTTCGACGTCGCGAATGTGCCGGGCGTTGATGCTGGCGAGGGCGCGGTCGAGCTGCCGGATCGCGAGATCGCCGGGGCGGCCGCCGCCAGCGGCGAGCGGCTCGCCGGTGCGCCAGTGGGTGATCGCCCAGTGGGCGTCGAGCCTGCTACCGCCGAGGCCGCCGTCGATGACCTGCAGGTCGGTGGTCTGTTCGATCTCGCGGACCCGCGCGGCGAGGGCCGCATGCCAGGCGTCACGCCGGTCGAGGACGGTCCGGACGTAGCCGGCGATGGCGTCACCGAGGGTGGTTGCTGGCGGGTTGCCGGTCCCGACTGAAGAATCGCATGCCAAAATGAGCACTGCGTCATTCCCTTCTGTTACTGCAGTAGGGGTGGTGCGTGCGCCGGACCGGTGCCCGCCGGAAAGGCGCCTCGTCCGAGCGGCGAGGTCGGACCGAGATGCTGAACCCATCTCGGTCCGGCGCCGCTGGACGTCTCCCAGCCTAGGGCCTTCGGTTGGATATGTCCTGGCCAGGAGGCGTGTCGTTCCGTCCACAGACGGTTCCTCATTTCTCAACGTCGGCACGATTCCAAGCCACCGGTGGTGGCGGACTGGAAACGCGGGCAGGCTGGAATGGCCGCTTGTCGGCGGCCCTCCAGCGAGAAATGTGATAGCCGTCTACTGGCCGTTTCTCACCGCCGTCTCCAACGCAGCCTCGGGAATCAACGGGCAAACATGGGGCAGCCATATGACGGCGCCTGATGTCGGCTGGGCGGCGATCGCGACGACGAGCCGGCCGCTGGCCTCGTCATCGACGGCCAGGCCCCATTCGCCGGTCAGCGTCAGGAGGCCCTTCGCGAGCGCCGCCCCCGCCTGGCCGCGCCACGATTGGAGTTCACCGCAGAACCCGCAGCGGGCCACGCCGCGCAGCGGGTCGAACGCGAACCGGTCGGCGCCCGGCAGGCCATCGAGCGTGCTCGCCGCCTGAGTTGGCGCGGGCGGCGGCGGCCCGTCGACGAGCTGTCGGGGTGTCACCTCGCGGGCCGAGCCGGCGCACGTCGCCACCGTCCCGCGGCCCTGGTGGGAGACCATCCGGCCGGTCGCGGTTACCGCGTAAATGTCGCCGCAGACCCTGCAGCAGGCACGTTGCAACGTCATCACCCGCCAGCCTCGGTGGGCGTGTCGGCCAGCTCGCGGAGCCATTCGTCGATGAGCGTGAGGAGGTCCACGCCGAGCGCGTCGGCCAGCGCGGGGAGGCGCGGCAGCGTGGGGGCGAGCGCGCCGGCCTCCCATCTGCGGTACGTCATGAAGTGGATTCCGGCGGCATCCGCGATCTCCGCTTGCGTGCGGCCGCCCCGGTGGAGTCGGATCACCCGGCCGAACGTGGTCAGCGCGACGTCGCGGTCCATCAGGCACCGTCCGGGTTCTCGGTCTGCCCGTCGGGCTCGGCCGGCCGCTCGGTCAGCTCTCGTCGCGAGGCCCGAGTGGTTGTGGCCCGCCGGCCCGGGTGCGATGCCCGTCGACAGAACCGGGCCGGCGGGGGTCTTCGGTGTGAACAGGTCGTGGTCCATCACCGGGTCCGCGCCATTCGGGAGCGTGCGGCCCGTTCCTCGGCGAACAGGACAGCGAACCGGCCCTCGTGCTCGGCGGCTAGACGGCGGTAGGCAGCCTGCCGGGCGGCGTTGTAGACCCGGTTCCCGTCGCCGCAGGAGCCGGCCCTGTAGGCCGCCTGGGCGGCGTTGCAGCCGTCGCAGCCAGCGGTGTAACGGCGATGGTCGGCACAGCGGTGCATGGTCGACACCGGCCTGGCACCTCCCTTCTGTCTGGTACGCCCCACCCCGGGCCGCTGTGAACTTCCAGCCCGAGGCGGGGCGGTTCTTTCGGGCCCGGCCGCCGCGGGGGACGGCGGCCGGGCGGATCGGGGGGTCAGAACGGCGGCAAGCTGCGGACCCAGACGTCGAGCGCGCCGAGTGCCGCTGGGGCCACACCGGGCCGGCCGGCGAGGACCCGTTCGACGTCGGAGCGGAGGACACCGGCCGCACGGGCGACCGCGCCTATGGGCAGGTCTCCAGCGACGGCCACGAGCCGATCCGCCAGGCCGGCCCCAGGCCCGGGCGGCGTCACGGCTCGCCGTCCAGACGGCGACGCATCCATCCGTCGAGCGCGTCCACGGCGGTCTGCCGAACGCCGCTCTCGCCGTTGAGGACGCGGGCGACGTCGTCGGCGGACACACGCGCGGCATCGGCGACCGCGCCAACGGTCATCCCGCCCGCGGCGCGCATCAGCCGGCCGGCCAGCGAACTGCTGGGTGGCGGCGTCACAGCTTCCGCTCCCGCACCCGGCCTCCGACGGCGGGAGGGACGAGGCCGGTGCCGCGGCAGTGGCCGCACGGCGTCTGTTCGACGACCTGGCCGACCGCGTCGAGGATCTCGGCGGTCAGCGTGCCGAGGTAGGCGACCGCGTCGGCGAGGTTCGGCGCTTTGATCGCCCGGCCGAGATCGACTTTGAAGTACCAGGTGTGCTCGTCCGGCTTTTGGGTGACCTTTCGCCGGCCACGGCGGTCGCGTTCCTGGACGGGACGCATAAGGACGGGCTGGTACGGCCGACGAACGCTGATCTTGATCTGGCCGGGTTCGTGGCTGTACCAGCTGGTGTCGACGTGCGGCCACCGTGCCTTGACCGCGTTGGCGATGCCGTTCTGGTAGCCCGTGAGCTCGCCCGGAAACAGGTGCCGATACTCGGCCCGGGTCGACAACTCCGACGGAAGCGTCGCCGTCCACGTGCAGCCGGGCGGCGGCTCGGGCATCTCTCCGTCGAGGTCGAGCCACGACGACACGTCCACCGGGACGACGGCCGGAGCGGTTTCCTCGGTGACCGGCCGGTAGAGGCCGACGACAGCGGCATCGTAGGTGTCCGCGACGTGATCGTCGGTCCGGAGCTCGTAGTCGCCGATGTCGAGGGTCGCCGGGTAGCGGGCAGATGCCGCTTCCGGATGGTGCAGCTCGTAGCGGACGACTTCTCGACGGCCGGCGATTGTGGCGTGGAGGGTGTTCACGCGGCCCGGGGCGGCGTGCCAGCGGTGTTGGAGCGGTTCGAGCGGGGTTCCGTCGGGAAGGGTCCAGCTGATGGATCCCCAGACGCCCTTCGGAACGTCCGCGCCGAGATCGACGAGGCCGCCGGAGGCGTACGTGTCGCTGGGCAGGTAGTAGGCGGCCCGCCCGTCAGGCAGGTTGACCACGAAACGAGATTTCGTCACCGCGCACCTCCGGCGGCTGTGTCGTCGTCGTCCAGCGCGATCCCCGACCGGAGCCGGAACGCCTGCATCGCGACGTAGTCGGTGAGTTCGCCGAAGATCCGGCCCAGGGACGGAACTCGCGCCCGCTCGGCCGCAGTGGACCGCTCGCCGCGGGCGTTGCGCTCGTGCGCGGTCCGGAGCAGAAGCAGGCGGGCGACGAGCAGGGCCTTCTCGGCAGCCCAGGCGTCCGCTTCCCGCAGGTGGCGGTCCCGCTCGGCGGTCTGCTGCTCGCGCAGCTCCCGGACCGTCTGGGCATGGCCGTCGGCGTCGGCGCGGGCCTGCTGCACCTCGTCGGCCAGGCCGCCATTCCTGCCCCGTAGGAAGGCCGTCTCCTCCCGGGCGGCGGCGAGCGCAGCGCGCGCGTCGTCGCGCTCCCGGCCGAGCCGCTCGATACCAGCCATCACGGTCGGCGCCTGTGCCTCGGACAGGCCGAGGAGCCGGGCGAGCAGCAGCGGCGCGTTCGCCGCCTCCACCATCAGCGCGAGCGTCCGCGCGTCGGCCCGGTCAGCCATGACGCCTGCCCAGGCAGTAATCGGCACAATCGGCGACCTCGTGATGGGTGCGGACCACGGTGCGAAGCTCCGCGTCGTCCAGCTCCTCGAGCGCGTTCTCCGCGGCGTAGACATCGCCAGCAGCAAGCGCCGCGAGCACACGGCCGACGGCCCGCTCGAGACGCGGCCGCTCAGCCGCGTCGACCAGCTCGGGCACCGCGTTCAGCGCCGCCGCGATGAGCCGCGCGAGCGACCAGGCAAGCGGGCTGGTCGCGGCGCCGACCATGCACACGGCCCGCACGCCGACGACCTCACGGCTGACGACGACTGACTTGCCGACCTGCCGGGCGATGACGTTCTCGGCGTCGTCTGTTCTGGAGCGCACGTCGTCGAGGAGCGCGCGCAGCTCGCCCGCCGCCGTCAGGGCGGTCACGGGAGTCTCACCTTCGCGATGCGGGCGGGCCGGCCGGTGTACCGCTCGATGACGACGTGGCCGTCGTGGTCGAGCTGGCGGAGAATCTGCAGCGCTCGCTGCGGCGTGACGCCAGCCGCGGCGGCCACAACCGTGGTCACAGCGCCCGCGTGGGACGGCGCCAGACCGCCGCGGTTGCGGATGAGGTCGAGGACCTCCTTCGCCTTGCCGGCGGGCTCAGTCGTCGTCATCGGTCTGGTCTCCCGGCGCGATCCGCATCTTCGGCATGCATTCGGTCTCCGACGCCTCGGTGATCGCGTCGGCGAGCCGGCCGATCAGCGCGGCCTCGGCGGCGGTCAGCGGCATCACGACACGGGTCTTGTCGTCGCAGCCCGAGACGGTCACCGTGTGCGGCACCGCCGGCTCCGTGCCGGCCCCGGCCTGCTCGGCGAGCCAGCTGCGGTACACCTCAAGCGCGTCGGTCACGCCGGCGCCGTCGTACTCGTCGCCCGGGCCGGCCAGCGCGTACGCCTCCCCCGCCGCCTCGACCACACCGCCAGGCGGCGCCGGCGGGTTCGCGAGCGCAGCCTGGAGACGTGCGACCTCAGCGAGCAGGACGTCGACGTACTCCCACGACCGGGCGAGGAAGTCGGCGTCCGGATGGCGAACGCCGATCACATCGGCCCGGTAGACCCGGCTGTCCCAACGGGAGATGGCGGTCGGCGCGACCTCGAACACGGGCAGCTCGACGGCCTTGACCATCAGCCGGTTCACCGGGAACCGGGGCTGCGCGCGCGCCGCACCCCAGCGGACGAAGTCCATGACGACGTTCCGGCCGCGCCGCGACGCGAGATACAGGTTCTGAACGTCGAGGTTGCCGAACCATCCCCACGGGCCTGGGGTGACCGACCGGTGGTGGGCCCGGATCTCGGGCACAGTCGGCTCACTCATGGCGACCACCGACCGGAGTCGGCGGCACCTCGAAGGCGTGCCACATGCGCGACCCGGCGAGCCAGCTACCGAGGTGCGTACCGCCTGGAAAGGGCTCGGCGGTCTGCACGACCACGAAGGAACGCGCCGGGGCCGCTGGTGCGCCTTCCCGGTGGACCTCCCAGATGCAGGGCAAGCCGTCTGGGTCCAGGCCCGCGTGGATGATGCTGGCGCCTACTGGCAGTTTGAGGGCCGCAGCAGGAATGCGGTGCTTCCAGATGACATTCGGAACCGCGCTCACCGCGGATCACCGCCTGCCGGCGCCGTGGTGGTGCCAGTCGTGGCAGCCGGCGCGCCCGGAGTCACGCCCGACGACATGACGAATGGCGCGCACGCAGCGGCGAACAGCAGTAGCGCAACCACGACGACGACCACCGCGAAGCCGATCGCCATCCGTCGGCCCGACGGCGGCCGAAGCGCCTCCGGCGGGCCGACCGGCTTGGTCAACGCCATCCAGCGGGCCGGCCGTACCTCCGCCGTCGGCTCAGGCGCCGGCGCCGGCTCGGGCTCCGCCGGCGGGAGCGGCACAGAGATGGTCGCTGGCGTCGGGTCCGGGCCGAGCGGCAGCCGCGCCGCGAGAAGCACCCGCGGAATCCGCACCGTCGAGGTCGAGTCTTCCCCCGGAGGCCGGGACGGCGGCAGCGGCGGCACCCAGCTACCGCGCGGCGGAAACGCCAGGTCCTCCGGCAGTGCGGCCGGGACGGCGGCCGGAGGCAGCCCGGACACGCCGTCCCGCCAATCCGGGATGTCCTGAGTCGCCTGAATACCGGCCTTCCTGACGCTGTGGCGGCCGCTCATCGGGCGCACCTTTCTGCGGTGAGACCCAGCGCGGCCAGCAGCTCACGCAGGTCATCCGGCCCGGTGGCGGCCCGAGCGCAAGCCAGCGCCGCCGCCCTGTCCTGGCCCCGCGTCGTCTCAATCACCGGGCCGACCAGTCCGAGCGTGTCCACAACGCTTCCGCCGAAGGCCTGGTTCGTGGGGTCGCCCGTCGGCCGGGTGTGGTCACGGCGAAGGCGACTGTCGGGCTTCCACGCACGGGCGCTCATGCCGCTGCCCGCCGCTCCGTTGAGCCGGTGAGCTGGCCGTTCCGGTCGGCGTAGGCATCCACGACCATCTGGTGGAGCGATTCGATGAACCGGCTCAGGTCGCCGACCTCCTGGTGCAGCACGTCCATCCGCCGCCGGCCTGTATCGCCGTACACGCTGTGCTCGGCGGGCCGGCCGGCGCTGACGCGGAGCGGGGTCGCCGTCATCGCATGCTCTCCGCGATCTCGTCGGGCGACCGCAGGTCGGTCCAGTCCTCGTCGTCCGGGCTCGCGCCGCCTGCCTCATCGGCCGGCTCCGTGTCCGCGACATCGCCGGCCGGCGCCAGAGGGAAGAGGGCGGACATGGCGCCGGTCTCCATGGCCTTCGCAGCGGCCTTCCACACCTGGTCGACCTCGGCGCGGGTGAGGTCATTCGCCGTCGTGATCGGCCGGCCCACGACGTTCGTCATCGCCTTGTGCCGGTCCGCATCTGCCGTGATCTTGAGGTCGGAGAGGTATTTGTGCATCCGCCGCATCTCGTTCTCCGGCGCCGGAAGCTGCCAGAGGCGGACCCGTAGCGCCTCGTCCATCGCCGCGGCGATGTCTGCAGGCAGGCCCTGCCGCTTCGCGTGCGCGACCTGGCCGTTCAGCTCCCGCCAGGTGTCGACGTCCGCCGCTGGAATCGCAGCGAGCGTCTTCTCGATCCACCGCCGGTCGTCGTCCGCCATCGCACCGTCAGCCGGCGCGTCCGCGCCATTGCCGACGATCACGGTCGTCTGGTCTGCGATCCGCTGGCGTGCGGTCGGCGGACCTGCCTGCCGCGACTCCGAGTCGAGATGGTCCATCTCGCCCTCGTAGAAGACGCCGGAGAAGTCCTCCGGGTAGGCCATCCGCAGCGCCAACGCCTCGCAGCATTTGGAGAGCATCTGGTCGCCGCCGCCTTTGCCCCACCGGCCGGTCGGCGTGCCGGAGCTGTTCGTCTGGACGTAGGCCGCCCAGCGGCAGACCGCGACGAACTCCTCGACCCGTCCAAGCCGGTCAGTGCGGATCACGGTGAAGCGGGCGGCGTGCGGGTTCCCGTCGCCGAGCCAGACGTCGCGCCAGACGCCGTCCTTGCCGCACCATTCGGCGGCTGGGATCTTCCGCTCGCGGTCGCCGTAGCTGTAGGACGAGCCGTCGAGGCGGGCGGCACGGCGGCCGATGAGCCGGTAGCCGTCGATCCCCGTCTGGATTGTGTACTTGGTGACGTACACGTCGCGCCACTGCCCATGCTCGTCCTGACGCCGTTCCTTCGACTGCCGGCCGATCATGTAGATCTGTTTGGTGAACGGATCGAGGCCGCGGCGCTGCGACTGGTGCAGGAACACGGCGAGATCGCCTTCGGGGGCGTCCTTGAGGCCGAGCTGCGCGAGCGCGGCCCGCTGGTGCGGCAGCCATGTCGTCTGTGCGTCCGAGATCGCGAGGACGCCGCCCGCGCGCGGTTCGGCGACCGCGACGGCGGCGTGGTCGGTGGTAGCGACGGTCATAGGTCGTAGTCCTCGTCTGGGATCCACGTCGCGTAGGACGGGAGGGAAAGCGGCTGGATGTCGACCGGGTACCCGGGCCAAAGGCCGGTCGCCTGGCAGTCGCGGAATGTCTTCAGCGCCTTCGTGACGCGAGCGTCGCCGACCTCGCACGCCAGCCGGTCGAACTCGTAGGCCGCAGTGAGGTATGGCGGCGTCTTCTCGACGACGAGATGGATGAACTCGGGCTCTACGTCGTCGTCGATGCCGAGCTGCGCGCGTAGCGCTCTCACGCCGCGCAGGTAGAGCGCGTACTGGTCGTGGTAGCCGTAGTTCGCGGCGTCACGCCGGAAAGCCTCCTTGGAGGCGTTCTTCGACGTCTTGAGGTCGACGATCGTGGCCTTGTTCGACAAGTCGAGCCGGCCGCGACACCAGACGCCCGTCTCCTCGTCGCGCCAGAACATCGACCGCTCCGCGATGCCACCGTCGAGGAGCGCGGAGAGAGGCGACGCCCGGAATCCGGCGACCATCGCCTGGACCTGCGCCCACTCGCTCGTCTTCAGCGGAGTGAGACCGGCCTGGAGCGCCTGAGCGCGCGCGGCCTTGGCGTCCTTGGTCGTCCAGGCGTCGAAGGGCAGGGGAACGTACTCGGCGCCGGTTCCGAGCACGATGGAGTGAAAGACCCGGCCGAGCTCGAAGTCGGTCTTGTCGGGCCGTCCGTGCTCCCGATACCAGGCGAAGTGCGCCGGAGTTCGGAGGATTTCCTTGACGCCGGTCGAGGAGATCGACCCTTCGGCGACAGGATCAAGGTGGTACAGGTCCTCCGGCATGCCGTCGACGAGGCATGGTTCAGTGATGATCGCCGGCACGGCTGGCGCCGTCGGGGCGGTCACAGGAGTCCGTCCCGATAGCGCTGCCGGTAGAACCGCAACGCGCTGTGCTGCTCGACGAGCAGATCGGCCAGGTCGCTGTGCGGCATCCGCCGGATGAGTTCCTCGGCGAACGCCTTCCACCGGTCCCGCTCACCGCGCAACTCGGCGACGTCCTCGGCGTGCATCGCCTCTCGGCAGTCACACGCGGGGTGGTGGTTGCCGCAGAGCGCGGCCCGCAGGTCGCCGGTGTCCCGCGGCGCCGTGTAGGCGACGGTCGATCCGTCGAGAAACCGGATCGTGGGCAGGAGCGCCTTCACCGGCCACCGCCGAGCGCGCCCGGCCCGCCGAGTGCGGCGACGTGCGCCCGGGCGGCCGTCTCGACGTCCTCGCACGCTGCCGCGTACGAGGCGAGGGACGCCTGCGACGGCTCCTCGAACGACTCGGCCGCAGCACGGACCGCCGCCCCGATCAGCGCCTGGAGCGTCTCGCCGGCCGCACGGGGCGCCGCCTGCGCTGGTTGCGAGGGCTCGACGCAGACGGGCAGCGGCTTCCCAACGATCCGGGCGCCCACGTCGAGGAGATCGTCGGTGTCCAGCGGAGCGCCGGAATGGGCACCCCAACCGTCGGTCGCGCGGCGGAAGCGAAGGCCGCCGTCCGTCTCGACGACCGTGTCCACGGGCGCCGAGTCGAGCTGCTGGCGGGTCGCGTGCCGCTCCGGATCGGCCATGATCCACGGGTTCGCGGCCAGCCACGCGGCGGTGATCTGCGGCGCGGGCATGGCGATGTTGACCATCAGGCCACTGCCACGGAAATCTCGCCGTTTCGGATCCGCTGCGAGGCGTCGGCGATCACGCGGGCCTGCCTGCCGCCGCGGACGAGGAGCATCAGCCGCTGCGAGGGGAGGAGCTGGCCGCGGATCTGATCGAGCGTCAGGAGTAGCGGGCCGGGCCAGTTCCCACCGCCGGCGTGCCAGCCGCCTGCGTCGCCGTCGTACAGCCAGACGCGGGCGTCGCCGTCGTCGCCGGTCGCGATGAGGTCGCCGTGCCGTTCGGCGCCGTCGTAGAGCGGCGGCACGTCGAGCAACTGGTGTCCGGCCGGGCCGACGAGCAGCCCGCCGCCGTCGGCGGGCTCGGTGGTCTGGGCGGTCCGATGCCAGGCGGCGAGGCCGGCGAGGAGCTGGCCCATCGCGGCCAGCTCGGCGGCGTCGGGATGCTCGACGAGCGACAGCTCGTGGAGGCGCGCGACCATGCGGCCGGCGGCGCGGTCGGCGGTGTCGACGAGGTTGCCGGCCCACTGGGTCCGTGGGATCGGCCTCGTCTCGGCCGGTAGGGTAGTGGTCAACAGGACTCCTGCAGAGGACTTGTTGGTGTGCGGGCCCCGGCCGGGCAGCGGCCGGGGTTTCGTGCTTTCCGGGCCGTGTCGCCAACGCGACATCCCGGGGTGAAGCAGTGGCGTCAGACAGCCGGGTTGGCGCCCGCCTTCGTCCGCCGTCCCCGGCCGGGCCGCTTCTCGGCGGCGCTCAGGTCCTCCCGCCGCTTCTGGTACGCAGCGAGAACGGACCTTCGGACAAAGCGCTTCGCCCTGGGCCCGTCGCTGTTCTGGTAGGAGGCCAGGAACGCCGGGTCGCTCGGGTCGCGGCCGATCAGGTCGAAGACCTTCCAGCGGCTGACGCCGAGGATCTGGGCCACGTCATCGATGCCGAGGGCCTCGTCCGGAGAGCCGTCCGCGGTCACACCGGCCGCGCCTGCGGAGTCTTTTACGGTCGTGTTCGACGTGGCCATGAACGCACTCTAGACCAGACAAGACCGTGTCTGTCCAACAACGGGTCGTCTACGACCGTCCCGTGCGTCTAGTGCGGTCTTGTTGGGTCTAGGTGGTCTGTTGTGGCACCATCTGGCCTGTGGCAGAGGAACCGACGCTTGAGGACCGCCTGCGCCTCGCCGCGCTCGTCGAGAGAGATCGAGACCGGCTCGGCAAGAGCATCGTTGAGGTCTACGGCCAACACGAGACGAAAGATCGTTTCGTCGCGGGCGGCAAGGCCCAGGTCAAGACTCTCCGCCGCATCGAGAGGGCGTTGGAGTGGGCAGATCTCGCAGCGAACGAGATCCTCGCGGGCGCCGCCGAGCCGCGCCTGCGCGACGACGACGCCGAGGGCAGAGCCAAGACGAGGAAAGTCTGGTACGCCGAGGGAGCGCAGGTGCTGGAAGCCCTCGCGTACACGAGCCCCGAGGAGCACGCGCAGATTATGGCGATCTTGGATGCGGCTCGGCGGCGTGAACAGGGGCATACTAGACCTAACTAGGTCGTGTAATATCCCATCAAAGCCAACGATGAGCCAACGCCCTAGACAGTGGTGCGACAACCGCGCAGTGTGCCTTGCTGCGCAACAACACTGCACCGCTGTACAGCAAAGGGGCGCTCATGAAGATCCACGTCTCCAAGGCTGACCTACCTGGCCGGGCGTGGCTGGCGGGCGAGACATACGCCGACGCTGGGGACCCACATGCCAACGTCGTGGTCGACCCATCAAAGATCCCACTTGATCCGGTCGACGCGATCTTTGCCGCAGTCACCCTCGGCATGATCATCTCAGGGTCCATGTAGGGAGAAAGCGTGGCCCACATCCGTGGCCTCGGTCCGCCGAACCCGCACTATCCCAAGCGGGGCAAGAAGAACCTAGGCCCATACAAGATCACGGTTAAGCGGAAGGGCTGGGACGACCGCTTCTTCACCCGCGACACCCTGGCCGCCGCAGAAAAATGCGCTCTGCACGCGGAGGAGGACCTCGACAACGGGATCGACCCCTACGACCGGTACAAACAGAAGCACAGCGCCGACACCACCACGCTCGAGGCGTTCGCGGAACTGTGGCTCGCCGCCCACTTCCACGAACCCAGCACCCGCTACAACGCCGAGCTGACCGTCGCCAAACACATCTTGCCGGTCTTCGGGACACGCGAGCTGACCGACGGCCAGCACCGCATCCGCCCCATGGAGATCGACGCCTGGCTGGGGCGGCTCCGGCGCGACCGCGTCCCGAAGACCGGCCGGCCACTCGCGAACGCCACCATCCGCAAGATCTTCGGGCACCTTGATGGACTCCTCACCGCGGCCGTCCTCGAGGGCCACCTGGCCAAGAACCCCTGCGTCGGCATCGTTCCCCCAAGGGTGCCGAAACGTCCCAAGGTTCGGCCTGGGCACATCCTGACGCCGGCGCAGGTCATCGCCATCGCCGAGGTGATCCAACGCCCCCGCAAGGGCGCAAAGCCCGGTGCTCCCGTCCTAGAGCGCAGGCGCCGGTTCGCGATCCTCGTGATCGTGCTCGCGTGGTCCGGGTGTCGGCCGGAGGAGCTGCGGGGGCTGCGCCGCGACGAGGTCCACCCTCTGCGCCGGCCGGCGCCGACGCTGACAGTGGTCGAGCCGGTGAAGCGGGGCCTGGTCGCGAATCCCACGGAGAACGGGCCGAAGACCGAGCTCTATCACGGCTCGCCGAAATCGGACGCCGGCCAGCGGGATGTCGAGCTGATCCAGCCTGTCTGGCTGCTGATCGCCGAGCTGATGGCGAACAAGCGGCGGTATGTGTTCGGCACCCGCAACCAGACGCCCTTTCAGGCGCCGGACTTCCAGGAGATCTGGGACGAGGCGGTGACCTCGCTCGGGCATCCGGAGTGGAGGCCCTACGACCTACGCCGGTCGCACGCCACCTGGCTGAAGCGGGCGCCGCGGCGTGCGCTGCAGGAGCGGCTCGGGCACGAGCCGCAGGACGTCACCGACCTCTACCAGGACGTGGAGCCGGAGGACCGCGCGGAGATCCTCACCGTGCTGAACCGGCTCTGGAAGGAGGGCCAGGCCGGCGCGGCGCTGGTCGCGGCGGCCGCCGCACAGTGATCGACTCTGGCCCCCGTACGGCCCCCTCGGGCCAATCTAGACCCGTCCAGTTGACTCTAAAACGGTCTAGTCTTACGGTGGAACACGACCGCACACGACCGTTTCCGCAGGTCACGGGAGTTGCCTTACAACCTTCTCAGGTTGTCGAGGAATCGCCTCTGCCTGCCGGGACGGTTGCCACATATCGCTCTGGCCCCCATACGGCCCCCGGCAGGGAGACGATGACCACTGACCCCACCGCGCCCAACGGCGCGGTCCCCATCGGCCCGGACACTAGCCGGACCGATCACCACACGAGCGACAGCCCCGAAGAGCTGGCCATCGAGGTCGACCCGGGCCCGTGCGCCCGCTGCGAACAGCCCCACGCCGCGCACACGCCGCGCGTGCGCTTCTGCCCCGGCTCCTCGCACGAGACCTACCTCATCCCCGCCGAAATCGCCGACGACGGGGCCGCTGGTGGGAGTGCGCCGACGCCGTCCGCCCAGACGGCGACCGACGACCTCGCCGACTGGCTGGCCAGCGTCCAGCAGACCGTCTCGGCCGCCCTCTGGTCGCTCGCGAAGGGCGAGAGCGCGGAGGCGATCCAAGCCGACACGCTGACCGATCTGTACGCCGCGCTCACCGAGCTCGGAGGGACATCGCCGGCCCCCGGCAGCTCGACCGCCACCGAGAGGCCTATCTCGCTCGACCAGGTGCTCGTTGAAACCGGCCACCGCCGGGACGAGATCGATGCCGGCCGCGAGTCGGCCTTGGCGGACATCGTAGCCGGCGGCCTCGCCGACGACGAGGCGATCACGAGCCTCCTGATCTACATCACGGCCCGCGCGACCACACTTCTGCGCGACCGGCGGGACGGCCTTCATACCGGCACGATCGCCGGGCTCCAGGAGATCGCGAGCCTGA
>Ga0134124_10000082_pt1 | contig 92032 bp, 90 predicted proteins | sample KB304_FD_96880 | JGI IMG/M metagenome (GOLD analysis project Ga0134124, IMG submission 96880) | Terrestrial soil microbial communities without Nitrogen fertilizer from Kellogg Biological Station, Michigan, USA - KB3-0-4 | ecosystem: Environmental > Terrestrial > Soil > Unclassified ...
CCGGTTCAACACGCGCCGCCGCCGCCGCCTGTGCAACACGCACCGCCACCGCGCGCGTTGCCGCCTGCACCACCGCCTGCACAGCCGGCACCGCAGACCCAGCCACGTCCGCTCGCACCGCCGAACGGCGCGCAGCGGCCCGCGGATGCTCCGCCGCGTCCGCAAAGCGCACCGCCTCCGGCCCAACCGCCCGCTCCCGTGCAGCCACCCGCTCGCGTCCAGCCTCCCGCTGCCGGTCAGCCGGTGCCGCCACGCGCCGGTCCGCCGGCTGGGCAGCCGCCAGCTCCACCGCGCGCCGATACACCACCGGCCCCGCCGGCCGCCCCGCCGCCGCAGACCGGTACGCCGCCGACGCGGCAAGCTCCGAACGCCGTCGTTCCGAACTTGCAGCAGCAGCCGCTGCAGCGCTCCGGCATGCCGGCGGCGACCACGAACGACACCCGGCCGATCGCTCCGGCCGCGCCCGGCGCCGGTCTTTCGCCGCGCTCGGCGCAAGGCCAGCCGATCGTGCGCATCGAACAACTGCGCAGCGAACGCCGGCAGACCACCGAAGGCAATCGCATCATCATCCGCGAGCCGGATCGCACCATCATCCGCGAGGGCAACCGCTCCTTCATCCGGCATAACGAAACCGACCGCTTCCGCTACGGCGCGCGCGACGTGCGCGTGGAGCGGCGCGGCAACGACAACGCCACAGTCGTGATACGGCCGGACGGCAGCCGCATCGTAACTCTGGTCAATCCCGACGGATTGCTGCTGCGGCGCTCGCGCTTCACAGCCGACGGCCGGGAGATCATCATCATCGACAATCGTCCGCGGGCCGGCTTCCGCGGCGACTTCGCCAGCTTCTTCATCAATCTGCCGCCGCCGCGCGTGCGCATTCCGCGCGATCGCTACATCGTCGATGACGACGTAGCGAGCCCGGCACTGCTGTATGAGACCTTGCTGGCGCCGCCGGTCGATGACATCGAGCGGGCCTACTCGCTCGACGAGATCCGCTACAGCTACCCATTGCTCGAGCGCATGCCGCGCGTCGATCTCAACACGGTCACTTTCGACACCGGCTCGTGGGAACTGACGCCAGCCCAGATCGAAAAACTGGCGGTTATCGCGGACGGGATGAACCGCGCTATCACACGCAATCCGCGTGAGGTGTTCCTGATCGAAGGCCACACCGATGCGGTCGGTCCGGATGACGATAACCTGTCGCTGTCGGATCGCCGCGCCGAGACGGTCGCACTTGCGCTGAGCGAGCAGTTCGGCGTGCCCGCTGAGAACCTGGCCACCCAGGGATTCGGCGAGCAGCAACTCAAAGTGCCGACGCAGGGGCCGGAGCGGGCCAACCGCCGCGTCACTGTGCGGCGCATCACGCCCTTGTTGACCGGACAGGCTCGATAGCCGACGTCTATGTGCGAGGCTCGGCAGCGCTGCTGCCGAGCCTCTTTTTTATGAGAAATTGTGCTGGATCAATACACAAATAAATCGCGTCGCTGCCTGCGGTAAGTCGCAGCAGCGCAGCCGTCCAAAAAACGAGACGATTTGAACATCGCAACGGTCGCCTTGCCGTCGGCGTAGTCAACAACGCGGCAATAGCGCCACGTCGCGCGGTCAATCAACGACCATGCGTGCTTACAAACGTGCCCCGCGCGGCTCATCACCGCGCGGGGCCAACACGACGTCGACGCTGCCTGACGAGGCTACGCCTACGCAACGGGCGTCGATCGTCCACGCAACAGGCCGACAACCGCCGAGATTACGAACAGCAAAATCGCGACGAAGAAGATCAATTTGGCGGCTTCGACGGCGAAGCCCGCGATGCCGCCGAAACCAAGCACTGCGGCGATGAGAGCGACGATGAGAAACGTGATTGCCCAGCCAAACATGACAAAATCCTCCACAGCAGCAAAATCATCCACCCTCAAGCGGGCGTTCTGAGAGGAAACGTCCTCAGCGCTATGCCGGTTCCCAACGGCCGCCGTGAGGCTGCAAAATGTCAATAAACCAAGACATTATAGACCGTTACGGTATCCCTATGCGTCCGGCGGGGAACCTGTTCAAATGCGGGCCGTTCTCGTGGCACGCACGGTGAGTAAGGGAGAGTGGCGTCATGGCCCCGCGGCCGAACTGGAAGGGCTTTCTGAAGCTGTCGTTGGTGTCCTGCTCGGTGGCCCTCTACCCCGCCACCTCCACCAGCCAACGCATCCGCTTCAACATCATCAACAAGAAGACCGGCAACCGCATCCGCAACGAGGTGGTCGACGCCGAATCCGGCGATCCGGTCGATTCCGAAGATCGTGTGAAGGGCTACGAGTTCGAGAAGGGCCAGTACATTCTCCTCGAGGACGAGGAACTCGACAACGTCGCCTTGGAGAGCACGCACACCATCGACATCGGCGAATTTATCCCGATGTCGGAGGTCGACCGCATTTACCTCGACGAGTCCTATTATATCGTGCCGCAGGACGACGTGGCGCAGGAGGCTTTCGCTGTCATCCGCGAGGCGATGCGCAAGGAGGATCTGGCGGGTCTCGCCAAGGTGGTCGTCTACCGGCGCGAACGGCTGCTCCTGTTACGGCCGCGCGGCAAGGGCATGGTGGCAACCGCGCTGCGCTACAAGAACGAAGTGCGCGATGAGAAGAATTATTTCGACGAGATTCCGTCAATCAAGGTGCCGGCGGACATGCTCAAGCTCGCCACCCACATTCTGGAGACCAAGAAGGGGCATTTCGATCCTGACAAGTTCGAGGATCGCTACGAGACCGCCCTCGGCGAGCTGATCAAGGCGAAGCAGGCCGGCCGCGAGCCCCCGCAGGTTCCGGAGGGTAAGCCCACCAACGTCATCAACCTGATGGATGCGCTGCGCCGCAGTGCGCAGGCGGAACGACGCAAGCCGGCGCCAACGCGCGCCAAGACGACCGCTCGCAAGAAGCCTGCGGCGCGCAAGAAGGTCCGGAAGGCAAGCTGATTCATGGCCGGGCTCTCGACCTACCACTCGAAACGCCGCTTCGGCGTCACTGCGGAGCCGAAGGGCAAGGTCGAGCGCCGCAAGGGCCACGCCTTCGTCATCCAGAAGCACGACGCGACCCGGCTGCATTACGATCTGCGGCTCGAACTCGACGGCGTCATGAAGAGCTGGGCCGTCACCCGCGGCCCCAGCCTAGTGCCGGGCGAGAAACGGCTCGCTGTTCAGGTCGAGGATCATCCGATCGAATACAACACCTTCGAGGGTACCATCCCCGATGGCGAATATGGCGGCGGCACCGTGATGGTGTGGGATCGCGGCACCTGGGTGCCGGAGGACGATCCGCATCACGGCCTGCAGAAAGGTCACCTCTCCTTCCAGCTAGATGGTGAGAAGCTGCACGGCGGCTGGCATCTGGTGCGCATGCGCCGGCGGCCGGGCGAGAAGAAGGACAACTGGCTGCTGATCAAGCAGCAGGACGATCACGCCCGCAGCGTCAGCGACAAGGACATCCTCGAGCAGAAAGCGCGCTCGGTGAAGACCGGCCGCTCGCTCGACGAGATCGCCAAAGGAGCCGCTACGAAAGCCGCGCCCAAGAAGCAGAGCGCCGGCCGCGCCAAGCGCGCTGCGCCCAAGCGCGCGACGGCCAAGAAGGCCAAAGCGCCCAAGCGCAAAGCGAAGCGCAAGCGTGCCGGCGACGCCCCACCGGATTTCATCGAGCCCTGTCTCGCCTCCCTTGCCAGCAAAGCGCCGGAGAGCGGCAAGTGGGTGCATGAGATCAAGTTCGACGGCTACCGCCTGCAGGCGAGGCTTGACGAAGGCGAAGTCAAGCTGCTGACGCGGCGCGGGCTCGATTGGACGACGAAGTTTCCCTCGGTCGCGAAGGCTGTGGCGGCGTTGCCCGCGAGCACCGCGATCATCGACGGAGAAGTCGTGGTCGAAGGCGAAGATGGCGTCTCCAGCTTCTCGTTGCTGCAGCAGTCGCTGAAATCCGGCGACGACAGCGGCATGCGCTTCTACGTTTTCGATTTGATGTTCTTGAACGGCGACGACATTCGCCCCCTGCCCCTCGGCCACCGCAAAGCAGCGCTGGAAAAGCTGATCGCCAAGGCACCGCGTGACACCCCGCTGCGCTTTTCCGAGTCGCTCGAAGAGCCCGGCAGCGCGCTGCTCAAGCATGCCTGCGCGCTCGGGCTCGAGGGCATCATCTCCAAGCGCACCGATGCCGGTTATCACTCCGGCCGCGGCAACGACTGGGTCAAGACCAAGTGCTCCGACCGGCAGGAATTCGTGGTGGCAGGCTTTGCGCCGGCGGCCAACGATGCCCGCGCCATCGGCGCGCTGGTGCTCGGCGTCTATGACAAGGGCGCACTGCACTATGCCGGGCGCACCGGCACCGGTTTCACCCATGACAGCGCGCGCGAGATCTATCGCAAGCTCGCCCCGCTGAAAGCGGCGAAGTCGCCCTTCGCCAGCGTGCCGAAGGAAGAGCGCGGCGTGCGCGGGCCGGTCTGGGTCGAGCCGAAGGTCGTCGCCGAGGTCGATTTCCGCGGCTGGACGCATGGCGACCGCATCCGCCAGGCCTCGTTCCAGGGCTTGCGGGAGGATAAGTCGGCGAAAGAGGTCGTGCGCGAAGTGAAAGCTATCGAGGCCAGCAGCATGGCGGCTGCGAACACGAAAGCTGCCGAGAAGCGGCGCAGCGCGCCGGTCAAGGCAGCGGACAAGAAGAAGACCGACAATACAGTGGGCGCGATTACGCTCAGCCATCCCGACCGCGTCTATTGGGACGATGTCGGCATCACCAAGCGCGACCTCGCCGACTATTACTGCTCGGTGTGGAAATGGATGGCGCCACACGTCGCCGGGCGACCTATCTCGCTGGTGCGCTGTCCTGACGGGGTCAAAGGCCAATGTTTCTTTCAGAAGCACGCCAGCGCCGGCGTCGCCGCCCAGCATCTGCATCTCGTCCCCGAAAAGGGCGACAAGATCATCTCCATCGACGATCTCGATGGCCTGCTGGCGCTGGTGCAGGCGGGCGTGCTGGAGATCCACACGCGCGGCACCACCAACGACCGCCGCGAGGACGCCGACCGGCTGGTGTTCGATCTCGATCCCGGGCCCGGGGTGTCGTGGAGCCAGATGATCAAAGCGGCGCGCGAGGTGCGCGACCTGCTGGCGGAGCTCAAGCTCAAAACCTTCATCAAGACGACGGGCGGCAAGGGCCTGCACGTCGTGCTGCCGATCAAGCCGACGCCCTGGGACGAGGCGAAGGCCTTCTGCAAGGCGGTGGCCGAAGGCATGGCCGGCAATGCACCGGACCGTTACATCGCGGTGTCGACCATCGCCAAGCGCAAGGGCCGCATCTTCATCGACTACCTGCGCAACAGCCGCGAGGCGACCGCGATCGCGCCCTTCTCCACGCGCGCGCGGCCGGGAGCGGCGGTGTCGGCGCCGATCGACTGGTCCGAGTTGGGAAGCCTCAAGAGCGCCGACCAGTACACCGTGCAGAACATGCCGCAGCGGCTGAAGCGGCTGCGTAAGGACCCCTGGGCCGGCATCGGTCGCATCAAGCAGGCACTGCCGAAGCTGAAATAGCCACCGCGTTAAATCGGCAGCGTCGAAGCGGCTGGTGGAACTCGGGAACCGCGCGGGCGTTGGCAATGCATCATGTCAGATGCGCGCAAATCGTCCTTCCTCAGCAAGCCCGAACAGGATCACATCGGCTCCACGCTGTCGGCGCGCTTTTCGCACTTCGCGCAGACGGTCGCGATCTGGAGCGGCCATCCCGGCGCGTTCCTGCTGGCGGTCGCCGTCATCGTCGTCTGGTGCGTGACCGGTCCGATCTTTCACTACAGCGACACCTGGCAACTGGTGATCAACACCGGCACCACCATTGTCACCTTCCTGATGGTCTTCCTCATTCAGAACACTCAGAATCGCGACATGCTAGCGGTGCAGCTCAAACTGTCCGAACTGGTTATCGCGATGAAGGGCGCCAAGAACGAGGTTGCGGCGATCGAAGATCTCACCGACGAAGAACTGCAGAAACTGCATGAGGAGACGCACGCGCGCGTCGAGATGCTCACGCAGAACTTGGAAAACCGCCGCGCTAAGCGCCCGGCCGCATCTGCCAAGTCCACCAACGGCAATGGCAATGGCAAGCACAAGCCGCGCAACGGCCGCGGCCGCGCGAAATCGTCAGAAGCTACCAAATAGCCGGAACCTTTGTTCCGTTAACCAGTTTTTGAGCCGACGGGTGGCATTGCCTTGGCAAAGCCGCCTTTGGCTCACACGGTCGCCCGATCGGTGACGGGCCGATACCTTGGGGACGTCGACGTCCATGCGAATTTTCTGGCTGGCGAGCGCAGCGGTGCTGCTGTGCGGACTTGGGACCGCGCATGCCGACGAGAAAAAGCCGGCCAAGCGGCTCACCGGCATCGCCGCCTATTACGACACCCACTATTCGGGCCGCACAGCGTCCGGTGAGCGCTACGATCCCACCAAATTCACCGTCGCCCACAAGACCCTGCCCTTCGGCACCCGCCTGCGTGTGACCACCAAAGGCGGCCGCAGCGTGGATGTCGTGGTCAACGACCGCGGGCCTTTTACCAAAGGCCGCACGTTCGACCTATCGCTCGCCGCCGCCAAGGAATTGCGCATGCTGAGCCGCGGGCTGGTCTCGGTAACCGCCGAAATCCAGCCGGCGACTTTTACGAGCGCCTCCACCCCTCCAGCGCGCTGATCGAGGGCGTGCAGCGTATCCATGTTTCCTGCGGCTTGCCGGCCGCAGCTTCGCCCACGCGCAGATACACCGTGTTCTCGTTGGCGAGAGTCATGAAGACGGTCTGCCCTGCACCCGCCTCCGGCGCCGGTACCGTGTAGTTGAAGAAGTGCCGGCTGTATTGGCCTTCCATCTGCTTGCCGCCGGGCGTGACGATCTCCGGGCCGCGGATCGAAAAGCGGCGGCCGTCGGTGTGGCACCAGTTGCCGTCGATGGCGTCGGCAAGTGCAGGTCCGACACTACCGGTCAGCAGCACCGCGACGAGAGCGGTCTTCATGTTGAGCTTCATGGTCCTCCTCCCTGGAACGCGTTGGATCAGTCAACTTTCGCCTCGTCGCGATACATGACCTTGTGGCGGGTCTCCCGCACCCAGGCTTCGATGTCTTCGACGCTCATGTAATTGTTCATGTCGAAGCGATCCCAGTTCACGATCTGCGGCAGCGTCTTCTTCCAGCGCTTGTAGGCGGGCTTCGCCGGCACACCGAAGGCCATGATGTCGATGATGGCGAGGTCGTCCGGCACGCCGAGCAGCGGACGCAGCGATTTCTGCGCGTCGTCCTGGCCGATCGCCGTCACCCACCAGACCTGATAGCCGAGCGCGGCGGCTGCAAGATGCGCCGACATGGTCGAGGCGGCGACGCTCTGCAGCAAGATTCGCTCGGCATTCTGCTGGTACTGCTTGTCGAGATCGGAACCGTCGAACAACACCGGAAAGGCGCGCACGAAACGGAAATCGGCCGCCACCACGACGAAGCCGGGCGCCGTTTCCAGGCCGCGATAGTTCGGCGTCGGAAACTTCATCTTCAGCTTAGCGCGCCGGGTCGCTTCGGCGACAAAGTAGTCGGCGATCTGCCGTTTCACGTTGGCGTCGGTCACCACGATGTAGTGCCAGGGCTGCGCATTGGCGCCGGAGGGGGCATGGCGCGCCGCCTCCAGCACCAATTCAATATGAGCGCGCGGCACCGGGATGTCGGGACGGAAAGCGCGGCTGGTCAGCCGGTTGCGCGCCACCTCCATGAAGGCTTCATAGCGCGCGAGATTGGGGGTGAATTGGGTCACCTCGTCCATGCCGTCCTCCCGAAATTTTGGCTATAGTAGCGCCGCCCGCCCGTTTCGTCCCCACCCAGCAAGGATCATGAGACCAATGCCCGCCAAGCGCCCGGCGCCACGCCTACCCGTCCTCGACGACCAGCACATGAACGAGGCGCAGCGCGCGCTGATGCAGGCGATCCGCTCCGGCCCGCGCGGGGCCTCGATCGCGCCGCGCGGCCCCTTCGCGGTGTGGCTGCACGCGCCGGAATTCGGCCAGCTGGCGCAGGCGCTCGGCGGCTTCTGCCGCTATCAGACGGCGCTGCCGCCACGTCTCTCGGAATTCGCAATCCTCTGTACGGCGCGGCTGTGGAAGGCTCAGTATGAGTGGTTCGCACATGCGCCCATCGCCGAAAAAGCCGGCGTAAAAGCGAAGACCATCGCCGACCTGAAGGCCGGGCGCGCGCCGAAGTCGGCCGCCAAAGACGAGCGGGCGATCTACGATTTTGTCCAGGAAATTTACAAGCAGAAGCGCGTGAGCGACCGCACCTACAAGCGTATCAACGCGCTGCTCGGCGACAAGGGCACGGTCGAGCTCGTCGGCATACTCGGCTATTACGTGATGATCTCATTCACGCTCAACGTCTTCCAGATGATGCCACCGGCGGACGCCAAGCTCGCCTTTGCCGAGCCGAAATAGCGCAACGCACGCGGAAATCCCGGCGCAGGGCGCGCCGGGATTTCAACTTACCTACGCGATTAGAAAACGACTAGCGGCACATACGCGTGGTCTTGATGATCACGCGATGGCCGACCCGCTTCTTGACCTTCACAACGCGGCAATCGGCGTGATGATTGCGCCAGCCGTAATGATGGCCCCTGTTCATATGGTGGCCTTCATTGACGGTCACGCGCGCGCTATCCCCGCGTTCGCGAATCTCGACCTGCGCGGACGCAGGCAGCACAGTGAAAAGCGTGGCGGCGGCGGCGACAGTCAAAGCAATAAGTTTCATGGTTCTCTCCGTGGTTCCTTTTCCCGAAAGCGTGGGAGAACGCGGCGAACCCGAAATGGTTTCAATAAGTTGCGCGCCGTCGCAATGAACGGCCGTTCATCGCGACGTTGCGTCGAGGCGGGATGCTTTAGGCGACGCGATTAGCAGGGGCGACCGGATCGGGCGCGGCTACGGGCTGCGGCTGTGGGCGCGGCTTGTTGTTGCGCTGGCGCAGCAATTCGAGGAAGCGCTCCTTCGGCATCGGCGGCGCAACCAGGACGCCCTGCCCGAAGTCGCAGCCCATGACGACCAAAGCCTGCAGGTCGGTCATGCTCTCGATGCCTTCGGCCACCGCCGTGCTGCCGAAGCGATGCGCGAGATCAATCGCGGTTTGGCAGATCGCGGCGTTGGTCGCATCGGTTGCGCAGTTCTTCACGAACTGATCGTCGAGCTTGATCTCGGAGAACGGCATCTCGCGCAGCGAAGAGAACGACGAGTAGCCCGCGCCGAAGTCGTCGATGGCGATGGTGACGCCGCAGGACTTGAGCTCAAGCGCGCGCTCTTTGGCGACTGCGATGTCGCGTACGATCTGGTCCTCGGTGATCTCGAGGATGAGCCCGGGCCATTCGGTCGCGCGTGGACGGTGCTCGGCCACCAGCTCGGCGATTGGCAACTTCAACAGCGCGTTTGCCGGCACGTTGATGGCGAGCCGCAGGTTGAAACCGGCATCGGCGAACATCGCCCAGTTGCGCAACGTGGTGAGCAGCGCGTGCTCGGTCAGATGCAGCAGGCTCGCTTCGTCGACACCGGGCAGGAAGCTTTCCGGCCACAGCACGCCTTCCTGCGGATGACGGATGCGCGCCAGCGCTTCGGCGCCGGCGAGGCATTTGCGCTTGAGATCGATCTTGGGCTGGTACCACATCTCCAGCCAGTTGTTGCGCAGCGCGTCGTCGACGGAGATGCGTTGCGGCGCCGCCGACAGCGGCGGTGCAAAGCGTCGGATCTCGGAGTTCGGGTCGCGGGTCGTCATCCGCTCACTCGATTTTCGTGGCGCGAGGCTCCGATATAGCGTTGATTGTCTTAACTATTGGTGCAATTGAGCTTTTCGAATTTATTTAGGTTACGGAAACGTCGCCGCGCCGGCCACGCGCAACAGCGTCCACAAAAGGCGAAATCGCCGCGATTTGACTTCGATTTAAGCTGTGACCACCATGCAAGCAGGCGCCGCTTAATTGGGCAGTGCCACGGGCCTGGGGGTGGGTCATGCGCAGAAACATCCATAAACAGAGCGCAACCCGGGGGGTGGCACGTGCCTTGCTCCCCTCGCCCCTTATTGGTGCGCAAAGCACTTCAGGGAGAAAACCATGCGACGTCGAGACTTTACCAAATTAGCCTTAGCCGGCGCATCTTTACTGCCGCGTATTGCAGCCGGCGCCAGCGCCGCGGTGATTATCGGCGCCGCAGCGCTCGCGCAAACCTCGCCACCCGCGCCGGCTCCCGCCGCGCCGGCGGCGCAACCCTCGTTTCCTTACGGACCGACCGGGACCATCACCACGCCCGGTTATCCCGGCGTCGGCCCCGCCGATGCCACGCTGCGCGTCGTCGGCGTGCCCGGCGGCAAAAAGGTGCATCTGCTCCCCGCCACGCTTGAGACCACGCAATGGGGCTGGTTCGACAACGCCCAGCCGCCTGTGCTGCGGGTCAAGTCCGGCGACACCATCGTGATGGAAACGATGATGCACAGCCATAATCAGATCGTTCCCGGCACGACCATCGAGCAGATCAAGAAAACGCGCACCGACTTCCCCGGTCGCGGACCGCATACTCTGACTGGACCGATTTATATCGAGGAAGCCCAGCCTGGCGACGTGCTCAAGGTGAAGCTCAACAAGATCGTGCCGCGCGCCTATGCGACCAACTTCAACGTGCCGGGGATGTTCGGGCAGTTCCCGAGCGTCTATCAGGACGGTCAGGTCAAATACCTGTATCTCGACCTCGACAGCATGACGACCGAGTTTTTGCCCGGCGTGGTGCTACCGCTGCGGCCGTTTCCCGGCACCATCGGCGTCGCGCGCAAGGATCCGGGACGTTACTCGAGCGTGCCGCCGGGAGAATTCGCCGGCAACATGGACATCCGCGACTTCGTCGCCGGCAGCACGCTTTATGTGCCGGTACACGTGCCGGGCGCCCTGTTGTGGACTGGGGATTCCCACGCCGGTCAAGGCAACGGTGAAGTCAACCTGACCGCCATCGAGACCGCCTACAAAGAGTTCAACATCACTGTGGAAGTCATCAAGGGCAAACCGCTCGACTTCCCGCGCATCGAAACCGCGAAGTCATGGATCACCATGGGCTTCGACCAGGACCTCAACAAAGCCTGGGCGCAGACCAAGGCGCAGACCGTCAAGTTTCTGGCCGAGCAGCGCAGCGTTCCTGCCGAGCAGGCCGAGAAACTGATGACGAGCGTTTCCGATTGCCGTGTCTCGCAGGTCGTCAACGTCAAGAAAGGCATTCATTGCCTTAATCCAAAGAACGTGCGCGACAAGGAAGACATGGAACGGCCGACCAAAGAGACGCCAAAATACCTGGTCTCGCATGCCAAGGATGCCGACCTGAACAAGGCCATGAACGACGCCTCGATGGGCATGATCAAACTGCTCGAGTCGGAGAAGAAAATCGCCCGGCTCGACGCCTATGGGCTTGCCAGCGTGGCGATGGATTGCCGGGTCGGAGCGATCTCCGACACCGAGAAAAACGTTCATTGCGTGATGCCGAAGAGCATTTGGGTCGCGAACAAGCGGTAACGGAAAGCCCGGAAGGGCCGCCGCGCGCGGCCCTTCCTCGCTTTAAAGCCATCCATGGTGTTGCGTTTCGCCGTCATTGCCGCTTGGCTCGCTTTGCTGTCGCCGGCATTTGCACAACAGCGTCTGCAAGTCGTGACCACGACCACCGACTTGCGCAGCCTGACGGAAGCGGTGGGCGGCGATCTCATCGCGGCGATCAATCTCGTTCCGGCGAGCATGGATGCCGAAGATTACCAACCCAAGCCGCAAGACATTCTGCGCCTCAAGAACGCGCGTATGCTTGTACGCGTCGGGCTCGACTACGATCTGTGGGTCGACAAACTTGTGCTGCAGGCCGGCACGCGTGACCTTGGCCGCGGCGGTTCCGGTTATGTCGACGCTTCATTCGCCATAGCCGTGCTGGAGTTGCGCGGGATGAGCGTCGGCCCCGGCGACGGACATGCCCATGGCAGCGGCAATCCGCATTATTGGCTTGACCCCAAAAACGCGGAGATCGTTACCGGCAATATTCTCGAGGCCTTAGCCCGCATCGACCCGGCCAACGCGGCACGCTACGAAGCCAACCGGCTGGCTTTTCTCGCCCGTCTGCAGGCCAAGCTGTCGGAATGGGAAGCCAAGCTCGCGCCTTTGAAAGCAACGCCGATTGTCGCCTATCACAACAGCTGGCCCTATTTCGCGCGCCGCTTCCGCCTGGATTTCGTTGCATTTATCGAGACCAAGCCGGGCGTACCGCCGAGCCCCGCGCATCTTGCCGGCATCGTCAAGACCATGCGCGAACGGGAAGTACGCATCGTCATACGCGAACCGCACGAACCGAAACGCGATGTGGCGTTCGTGGCAGACAAGGCCGGGGCTTCAGTGGTCACGCTGGCCGCCTCTGTCGGCGGACTGCCGCAGGCCGGCGATTATATTTCGCTGTTCGACGTCAACGTCGAGGCGCTGAAAGCGGCGGCAGCCCGGTGACCGAGACGCTGACATTCCTCTGGCCGGCTTTCCTGGTCGCGGTGTGCCTGGTCGGCATCCACGCCTATTTCGGAATCCAAGTCCTCGCGCGTAAAGTCATCTTCGTCGATTTGGCGCTGGCGCAGATCGCGGCGCTGGGCGCGACGGTCGCCTTCATGCTGGGCCATCCGGCGCAGAGCCTTCCGACCTACGGCTATTCGCTCGCGTTCACATTGCTTGCAGCCGTGCTGCTGGCCTTTACGCGGGCCTGGGGCACGCGCGTGCCGCAGGAGGCGTTGATCGGAGTCATCTACGTGGTCGCGGCGGCGGCGGCCATCCTGCTGATCGATCGCGCGCCGCAGGGCGCCGAACACCTCAAGCAGATTTTGACCGGAAATATTCTCACCAGCGGCCTCAATGACGTTGCCGCCATCGTCCCGCTGTACGCCGCCATCGGGCTGCTGCACTGGCTTCTGCGCGGCCGGATGGGGGGAACGGGCTCGCTGGTCTGGGAATTTGTGTTCTATGCCAGCTTCGGCATGGTGGTGACCAGTTCGGTTGCCATTGCCGGCGTGTTGCTGGTGTTTTCATTTCTCATCGTTCCGGCGGCCATCGGCGTGATGTTTTCCTCCTCGCTGGCTTACCAGCTCGCGATCGGCTGGATCGTCGGCATGGTCACCAGCGCCGCAGGTCTTGCCGCTTCTTTTGCTTTCGATCTGCCAACCGGCGCTGCCATGGTTTGCGCCTTCGGTGCGTCGCTGGCGGTGGCGGGATTGCTCTATCCGTTTCTGCGCGGCGATCGTCGCCATGCATTACGCATTGCGATCGCAACCGTGCGCTGGGTAATCGCCGTGATCCTGGCTGGCTCGGCTATCCAGTTGGCGGTGGCGCCGCGCGCCGACCAGCCGCTGCTCGACATGATCGAAGCCGCGGCTCCTTCGGTCCGTGGGCTGTATTTCACCCATGCCGAGCAGACGACCTTCACGGAGGCCGGTGAGTTCGCCGAGCGTTACCGGATGGAGGCCGAGCATCTCAACGATGTGGAAAAAAGCAACCGCATCGAAGGCGTGGCGTTCGACGACCTCCGCGTCGCCCGCATTTCGTCGTTCCTGAAATCCTACGGCGAAATGCGCAAAGGCGAGCAATTCGTCATGGGCGAAGTGCGCGCGCGGGCGCGCGAGCGCGTGCGATGGGTCGTGAGCCTGGGCTTGCTCGCGCTGGCCCTGGCCTTTGCGCCGTTGCCCTGGCAACGGCTGGGGGCGCGAACGTCGCGTTAAATCTGCGTCGGCAAAGTGCCGCCGCGCTCCATTCAATGCCCATGCCGCATCTTCGTGTCCGGCCCACCGCCGCTCTGCGCGCCCATGCCTTGCACCGTGAAGCTCACGTCGACCTTGCCGGCCTTCTCGAAGCTGAGCGTCGCCTTGAGCTGCTGCCCTTGCGTCAGTGGACCTTTCAGGCCGACAAACATCACGTGCCCGCCGCCCGGCTTGAAGGCGACGGTCTCGCCCGGCTTGATCTCGAGCCCCTGCGCCATCTCGCGCATGCGCATGATGCCGTTGTCCATCTTCATTTCGTGAATCTCGAAGTGCTCGGAGACCTCCGAGGCCCCGCCCAAGAGGCGGTCCGGTACGCTGCCTTTGTTGGTGACGGTGAAGTAGCCGGCGCCGACCTGCGCGCCCTTCGGCGTCGCGCGCGCCCACGGCGCCGATATGGTCAGGTTGCCGGCGGTGACCTCGACAGCCTCGGCCTGCACGGCCTCTAGGCCGCCAACAGCGATCAGAACACAGGCAAAACGGCGCATTGGATGAACCTGAAGCTTTTGCATTGAAAGTAAAGGATAAGAAGGAACCGTCTCGCGGAGAATGATGGCAGCTTTAGGCCGACGCGGGATAGCGGCGGATGAGTTGGTTCTGACGTACCAAACTGCCAATGAAATCGCCGAGCGCGGTCGGCACGAAGCCGCGGGTCCTGTTGCGCTCGCCGATCATGAACAGCAGCCGCTGCTGCTCGGCGAGCCGCCGGTAGACTTCGGTGACCGGCAGATGCGGATCCCAGCAGTCGATGGCCTCAGCGCCGATGCCATTGATCTCGACGATGGAAAAGCCCTCCCCGCGCATCAGCGCATCCAAGCTCTCGAAACGCAGGTCGAAGCGGCCGTAGTGGAATTCGCTCATGCTGCGCGAGATCGCGTCGAAGCGCTCGTCGAGGGCCGCCGTGATGTAGCGGTGGCCGTCGCGATAGAGCGCGCCGGCACGCTGATTGTTGATCAGCGCGATGCGCACGACTTCCCCGCGCTCAGGCACCCGGCTGAGATCGGCCGGGCCTTGATGCGTCGGGTCGCCGCCCAAGTGCAGCGCCGATTTCCACTGCGCACGAGGATCGCTATTCACCAGTTGCTTCAGCGTCGAGCGGCCGTCACCGATGACATGCGGGAAATACCTGAAGGTGAGCGACACAATACGTCCCTTCGCCTCGCCCGGCATGCGCGCGTAGAGGATCGCCGCCTCCGCGGCATACGGGACGTAGCGCTGCAGGATCAGCGTCGAGCCGGCCGGAAAATTGGTAACGTAGTCGTCGAGTTGGGCGCGGCTGTCGAGCCGGCGCACGCCATGGCCATGCCAGCCGATGTCTGGCTTGCCGATCACCGGGAAATCGAGCCCGGCATCCGCGATCGACCGCGCGGCACGCGCGACGTCAGCGGCGAGCGCGCCGTTGCCGGGGTTGCGCTTGAGCAGCACGAAGTCGGCGATCCATTGCCGCTCCGGATAGGCAACGTCGAAGAAGTACGAGCTTTTCGATTCCCCCCACATGCCGCCGGTGAAAATGTTAGGGTTGGCCGCAGTCGGCAGCGTCATCGAGCCGTGCTTAAAGCCGAGCCGCATCCAATTGAGCACCAGCGGCAGATAGAACAGCGCCGGCGGAATGCGTTCGGCCGCGGCAACCTTGCGGTCGGCGCGCGTGAGCGGCGGCATGCCGAAGCAGGAGGCCGGCAACACCTCGGCAACGTCGGCCTTCGGTGAGCCGATGAACGCGAACAGCCGCTTGCGCGCGAGGCTCGTCGCCGCGAGCGCGGCAAACAGCATCGGCCAAGTCCACATCCCCAGCCTGTCGTCGAGCGCGTCGCCGAAGGCGATGACGAGATAAAGCATCAGCGGCAGGTAGACCGCGGAGATGAGGAGGCTCGCCGCGCTGAAGCGCGTCAGCGATACCCGCGTCCAGCCGCAAGCGATGAAGGCGACAAAGACGATGCCCGGCACGACGCGGCATAGCGCAACCAGGCTGAACACGTTGCTGCGCAGCTTGTCGCCGAAGCGGTGCACGCGCTCGTCGACCGCATAGCGCGACAGCCAGGGCACGTGTCGCGCCGCGGCGCCGATGCCGTAGAGGGCGAAATCGCTGGCGACGATGCCGCCGTAGATGCTGAGCGCCACTAAGCTCACCGGCATCAGGTCATTCACAATGATGTAGCCGCCGAGGATGATCGCGAGATCCTCGTGCGCGAACGGCAGAACCAGCAGTGAGCCGATTTTCGCGAGCCAGGGCATGTCGAACGCGGACTGCCCGAGCGCGCTCAAAAATTGAAACAAGCGTTCCCCCACCTAAGCCGGGCCGCGTCCAACGGCCGGCAGGAGCTGTTCTTTTCTAATCCCTGCTCCCGCTCGTAATCTTGGCGTAAGGGCGTGCCGCCGACAAGCAACTTCGCCACTCCAATGCCCCTCCACCGCACTGCGGGAAGCGCCTTCGTGCCGCCTCATCGGCCGTGATAGACTCGGCCGGCATGACCGATAATGCGTCTGGATCGCCGGAAAACGAGGCTCGCGTGGTGAGTTTTCGCCGCGGGCGGCCCCTGCCTCCGCCCCCGTCCGACCCGGTGGAGGACTTAACCAAGTACGAAAGAAGCGAGGGGCCCGACGATTACCGGCACCGGATGATCGTCAACGCGGTCACCTTTGCCTTCGTGGTCCTGCTGATCGGGGCAGGCTATTGGCTGGCCGATACCATGGCCACCATGCGGAAGAACCAGGACTGCGTCCTCTCCGGCCGGCGCGGCTGCACGCCGGTCGAGGTCAGCAAGGACCGCTGGTGACCCGGAGCCCGTGGAACGCGGCCATTAGCCACCTTTTCCCGTAAAATCCGGCCCGGCATTGAACTTATCCCCCCGCTTCGGTATACGGGCAGCCGACCGCTTGCCGGGGGAAGGCCGGTTCGGGGCAAGCGCGGTCGTCGCCTGCGCCGGCCACCTTAATTTCCGGAACCTCCAAATCAATCAGAGAGTTATCGATGTCCTCCACGTTCGACACCATCGCCAATATTATCGCTGAGACCTGCGATATTCCGCGCGACTCCATCACGCCGGAGAGCCACGCCATCAACGATCTTGGCATCGATAGCCTGGATTTCCTCGATATCGCCTTCGCGATCGACAAGGCCTTCGGCATCAAGCTGCCGCTCGAGCAGTGGACGCAGGAGGTCAATGACGGCAAGGCGACCACCGACCAGTATTTCGTGCTCAAGAACCTGAGCGCCCGCATCGACGAACTCGTCGCTGCCAAGGGAGCCTGAGCGCAAAGCCCGCATGCGTCTCGAGTACTTCCAGCTGATCGATAAGGTCGTCGAGGTCAATGTCGAGGACCGCACGATCAGGAGTGAGGCGACGGTCCCGTCCGCACATACGATCTTCGAGGGACATTTTCCCGGCTATCCGCTGATGCCGGGTGTTCTGTTGATCGAATCGATGGCCCAGACGTCCGGCTGGCTGCTGGTGTCGATCAACAAGTTCACCCGCATGCCTTTCCTCGCCGCGGTGAAGGAAGCCAAGCTGCGGACCTTCGTGTTGCCCGGGCAGAAGCTCGACGTCACCGCCAAGCTGGTGCACGACGGCTCCGGCTACGGCATCACCGAAGCGCGCATCAAGTGCGACGGCAAGCCGATCTGCGATGCCACGCTCACCTTGCGCGTACTCGATTTCCCCAACCAGGACATCGCCCGCCTGATGCGGCAGACCGCCGAGCGCATCGGCCTCAAGTTCGAGGCGCCGGCCAATGGCTAGTGCGCTGCGCGAAGTCTGGATCACCGGCGTCGGTATCGTGTCGTGCCTGGGCGAAGGCCCGGACGCGCATTGGCAGAAGCTGACTGCGGGGCAGCCGTCGGCCGATACCACAACCTTTGCACCTTACGTCGTGCATCCGCTCGCGCCGATCAATCTCGACACGCAGATCCCCAAGAAGGGCGATCAGCGGCAGATGGAGAATTGGCAGCGCATCGGCGTCTATGCTGCGGGTCTCGCGCTCGACTCCGCCGGCATCAAGGGCAAGCCGGAAATTCTCTCGCACACCGACATGATCGTCGCCGCGGGCGGCGGCGAACGCGACCTCGGCGTCGATAGCAGCATCCTGTCCGGCATGCCGAAGGCGGCCAACCCGGCTGCCTTCCTCAACGAACGGCTGATGAGCGATCTGCGCCCCACCCTCTTCCTCGCGCAACTGTCGAACCTGCTCGCCGGCAACATTTCGATCGTGCACGGCGTGACCGGGTCCTCGCGCACCTTCATGGGCGAGGAGATTGCCGGCAGCGAATGCGTGCGCATCGCGCTCTCACGTATCGCCTCCGGGCAGAGCGACATCGCGCTGGTCGGCGGTTCGGAAAACGCCGAGCGACCCGATCTGATCATCATCTACCGTTTCAGCGACATGGCCCTGAGGGACAAACTCGTGCCGGTCTGGGAGCGCGGCGAGACCGGTGCGTTCGCGCCGGGCTCGATGGGAGCCTTCCTGGTCATTGAGGCGCGTGAGCATGCCGAGAAACGCGGGGCAAAGCCTCTGGCGCGACTCTCGGCCGTCGTCACCGATCGCGCCTCCCGCAAGCCCGGCACCCTTGGCGCAAGCCTCGGCAAGCTGTGGGACAAGATCAAGGACAAGATCAAACCCGGGCACGCCGCCGTGCTGTCCGGCGCCACCGGCGTCAATCCGGCAACCGGCGAAGAGCGCGAGTTCCTGAATAGCCACGGCGACCTTCCCGTCCGCGCCACCGGTACCTATCTGGGGCATGGGTTGGAGCCGCAATTCGCGATGAACATCGCGCTGGCTGCGACCGCGGTCGGCCATGGTAGTCTCTTTCCGCCCAGTGACTCGACCGGGCTGGAAAAGCCAATGAACGGTGACCTGAGCCAGGTCGTGGTGACCGGCGTCGGCCATTGGCGCGGCGAAAGTCTCGCGCTGGTCGAAAAGGTCGGCTGACGGAGAACAAGTTATGACGACGGGCAAGGACAAATCGGGCCGGCCAATCGTGGTCGTCACCGGCCTCGGCGTAGTGACGTCGCTCGGCGCCGGCAAAGCCGAGAACTGGGCCAAGCTCACGTCAGGCACTTCGGGCATCACCGCCATCACGCGCTTCCCCACCGACGGCATGAAGACGCGTATCGCCGGCACGGTGAACTTCCTGGCGCCGCAGCCCTGCGCCGCCGCTCTGACCGAGTCGCTCGCCATGCTCGCGGTTGACGAGGCCGTCACGCAGTCGGGTGTCAGCAGCAACGGCAGCTTCCCCGGTCCGCTGTTTTTGGCCGTGCCGCCGATCGAACTCGATTGGCCGCAGCGGCTCGAGGTGGGCGCCAAGTCGGGCGCCAACGACCAGGTCGGCTACAATGATTTGCTTCGCGTCGGCTCGCAATTCCCCGCCTACCACGAACGCTTCCTGATGGGCTCGGTCGCCGATCATCTCGCCGACAAGTTCGGCACGCAGGGCGCGCCGATCTCGCTGTCGACCGCCTGCGCCTCCGGCGCGAGCGCGATCCAGCTCGGCGTCGAAGCGATCCGCCGCGGCGAGACCGATGCGGCGTTGTGCGTCGGCACCGACGGCTCGATCAATCCGGAGGCGGTGATCCGCTTTTCGCTGCTGTCGGCTCTGTCGACACAGAACGATCCGCCCGGAAAGGCCGCCCGCCCCTTCTCCAAGACGCGCGACGGCTTCGTCATGGCGGAAGGCGCCGGCGCCCTCGTGCTGGAGAGCTACGACTCCGCCAAGGCGCGCGGCGCCAAGATTCTCGGCGTGGTGGAAGGCTGCGGCGAGATGACCGACGCGTTCCACCGCACCCGCTCGAGCCCGGACGGCAAGCCGATCATTGGCTGCATGGTCAATGCCATCAAGGACGCGGGCCTGACGCCCGACGACATCGATTACGTCAACGCGCACGGCACCTCGACGCCGGAAAACGACAAGATGGAGTTTCTCGGCTGCTCGACCGTGTTCGGCGAGCGCATGAAGACCCTGCCGATCTCATCGAACAAGTCGATGATCGGCCACACGTTGTCGGCGGCCGGCGCGGTGGAGGCGGTATTCTCCTTGCTCACCCTCGCCAACCAGCGTATCCCGCCCACCATCAACTACGACACGCCCGATCCGGCGATCCTTGCCGACGTGGTGCCGAACCAGGCGCGCGACGCCAAGGTGACGCACGTCATTTCAAATTCCTTCGGCTTCGGCGGGCAGAACGTCTCGCTGGTGCTGGGCCGCGAGCCGGCGTAACCGGCTTCCGAGGCTCTTTAGCCATTCAAAGCAGTTCATTCGCATGCGCGCACTGCAACTGATCGGCGACCGCAAGCTCGAACTCGTCGAGCTGCCCGACCCGCCGCCGCCGCCGGAAGGCGAGGTGCAGATCCGCGTCAAGGCGGTGGCGCTCAATCATCTCGACCTGTGGGGCTTCCGCGGCATGGCCTTCGCCAAGCGCAAGCTGCCGCTGGTGGTGGGGGCCGAAGCCTCCGGCGAGATCGCCGCGGTCGGTCCCGGCGTCACCGCCTTCAAGCCCGGCGACAAAGTCGTCATGTACGGCGCCAAGACCTGCGGGCACTGCGCCGCCTGCCGTGAAGGCCGTGACAACCTGTGTGAAAACGTCGGCGGCATCATGGGCTTCCACATCGACGGCTTCGCGCGCGGACTGATCAACCTGCCGGCGCGGCTGACGATCCCCGTGCCGGAGGGCGTGTCGCTGCGCGACGCCGCCTGCGCGCCCATCGCCTTCAGCACCGTCGAGCACATGCTATTCGATAACGCCAAGCTCAAGCCGGGCGAAACGATTTTGGTACATGCCGGCGGCTCGGGCATCGGCTCGGTCGCCATCAAGATGGCGAAGGCCATCGGTTGCACCATCATCACCACCGTGGGCGACGACGCCAAGGCGGAAAAGGCGAAGGCGCTCGGCGCCGATCACGTCATCAACTACAAGACCGAGCGCTTCGAAGGTGTCACGCGCAAGCTCACCGCCAAGAAGGGCGTCGACGTGGTGTTCGAGCACGTCGGCGGCGAGGGCTTCAACGCCTCCCTGCTCTGCCTCAAGCGCGGCGGACGGCTGGTCACCTGTGGCTCGACCGCGGGACCGACCGTCACCATCAACCTGATGCAGCTGTTCCAGCAGCAGTACAAGATCCTCGCGTCGTTCGGCGCGTCCATTCGCAACATCCACGACTGTCTCGCAAAGATCGCGGGCGGCATGGCGCCGATCATCGACAGCGAGTTCGCGCTCGCCGATTTCGAAAAAGGCCTCGCCCGGCTGGAAAGCCGCCAGGTGTTCGGCAAAGTCATCGTCCATTTTTAAGGCCGGCAGGAATGAAGCGACGGTTGCGTCGTAGCCTCAAGCGCGCCGCCGATACGATCGTGGCCACGCTGGCGATCGGCTTGGTGTCGCTGCTGCGTCACGTCGACCTCGACCGTATGTCGGAGGTCTGCGCCTTCGTCACGCGCAAGATCGGTCCACTCTTGCGCGAACACAAGATGGCGCGCCGCCAACTCGTCGCCGCATTTCCGGAAAAGTCACCGGAGGAGATCGACAAGATCCTTCTCGGCGTGTGGGACAATCTCGGCCGCGTTGGCGCCGAGTTCGCGCATATGGATCGGCTCTCCGACTTCGATCCGTGGAATCCCAATCCGAACGGCCGTATCGTGGTCGGCAAGGATAGCATCGAACGTTTCTTCACGCTGCTCAACGATAACAAGCCGGCGCTGATCTTTACGGCCCACTACGCCAACTGGGAATTACCGGCAGTCATCGCCTCCGGCTGCAAAATCGACACCGCGGTGCTGTACCGTCGTCCCAACAACGTGCAGATCGACAACTGGCTGCGCCAGACGCGCGATGCCGCCATGGGGCAACTGATCGCCACTGGGCTCGACGCGCCGGTGAAGATCGGCGACGCGCTGCGCGCCGGCAAACACATCGGCATGCTGGTCGACCAATATTACGTGCGCGGCGTCGAGGTGACGTTCTTTGGCCAGCGCACGCGCGCCAACCCGCTGCTCGCGCGGCTGGCACAGCATTTCGACTGCCCCATCCACGGCATTCGCGTGGTGCGGCTCCCCGGCCACCGTTTCTATGGCGAACTCACCGAAGAGGTGAAAGCCGTGCGCGATGCCGAGGGCAAGGTCGACATTGCCGCGACCACGCAAGCGATCACCACGGTGATCGAAGGCTGGATCCGCGAGCACCCTGAGCAATGGCTCTGGCTGCACCGCCGCTGGCGGCCGGAGGACGACAAGCGCGAGCTCTAGTATTTGAGAGTTAATCGTCCGCTGCCGCTACAAGTTTCCTACAAAACTCGTGCCCACTTGGCGCGATGACAGTATCCGTCTGAGTACTATGATCCCAATATCGCACGCTTCCATCGCAGTGACGTAGAAAGAAGTTACCACTTATATCGACCCCGATGATGGAGACCTCTTTTCCTCTCCACCATGAGGCCGAAAGTGGTCTCCAATCTGATTCACGGATAAGCGCCGCGATTATAAGGTTGCGGTCCGGAGAAAGAGGAAACACACTTCGGAAATGAAGTTCGCGACGAGCCTTATCAACCGCCTCTTCGTTTCGGCTCATATCCAATTCACCGCCCCGTCTTCACCTTGGTCCACAGCCGGTTCAGCACGCGCTGCGATTTCTGATCGCGCGCGCGCACGGTGTAGAGCCGCTTCATCGTCTCTTCGTCCGGATAGACGCTGCGGTCGTCGAGCACAGCTTTGTCGACGAGCTTTTGGCTGGCGAGGTTGCCATTGGCATAGGCGACCAGGTTGCTGTTCTTGGCCGCCACCTCGGGCCTGAGCAGATAGTCGATAAAGGCATGCGCCTCCGCGACATGCGCGGCGTCCTTCGGGATCGCCAGATTGTCGAAGAACATCTGCGCGCCTTCTTTCGGGATCGCGTAGCCGATCTCGGCACCGTTCTTGGCTTCCGCCGCGCGCCTCTGCGCCTGCTTGATGTCGCCCGACCAGCCCACCACGAAGCAGATTTCTCCGCCGGCGAGCGCGTTCAGATACTCCGACGAATGGAATTTGCGCACCGACGGCCGCACCTTCAGCAGCAGATCGGTGGCGCGCTGCAGGTCCTTCTCGTCGACCGAGTTGGGATCGAGCTTTAGATAATGCAGCGCTGCCGGCATGATGTCGTCGGCCGAATCAAGCATATGCACGCCGCAGTCCTTGAACTTAGCGAGCATCTCCGGCTTGAACACGACGTCCCAGCTTTCGATCTTGCCATCCGCGCCGAGCCGCTCGCGCATCGCCTTGACGTTATAGCCGATGCCGGTGGTGCCCCACATATAGTTCACCGCGAACTGATTGCCGGGATCGTACACCGCGAGCCGCTTGGCTATGTCGGGCCAGACATTGCCGAGATTGGTCAGCTTGCTCTTGTCGAGCTTCTGGAACACACCGGCTTTGATCTGCCGTTCGAGGAAATAGGCGCTCGGCACCACCACGTCGTAACCCGACTTGCCCGCAAGCAGCTTGGTCTCCAGCGTCTCGTTGGCGTCGAAGGTGTCGTACTGCAGCTTGATGCCGGTGTCTTTGGTGAAGGCCTCCAGCACGGCTGGGTCGACATAATCCGACCAGTTATAGACGTTGACTACGCGCTCCTGCGCGCTTGCCCCACTCGCCGCCATCGCCAGAGTCAGAGCGACAATCGCAATCGTGCGATGCATAGCCAGACCTCGGTTATCGATTCAGGTTTCCGTCGGCTGGCCTGCAGCCTTCCAGGCCAGGATGCCACCGGCGAGATGGCAGGTGTAAGGGTAACCGGCATCCTGCGCGGCCACTGAAGCGGTGATCGAGCGCCGGCCGGAGCGGCAGGCGAAGACGACCTGCTTGCCCTGCGGATCGGGGATTTCCGACGGATCGAAGCTCGACAACGGCACGACGACCGCGCCGGGATATCGCTCCATCGCCGTCTCATTCAACTCCCGCACATCGACCAGCAGCATGCGGCCCTCAGCCACGCCCGCCGCAACCTCCTCGACCGTCAGATTGGTGACCTCATCGGCGCGCGGCATATCACTCATGGCGTCTTTCCCCTCTTCCCCAGCGGCGCAGTTTCTAGCCGGAAACGGGACCGTCCGCACGCATCTTTTGGGTCAAATCGTCACCTGCGTTCCCACCTCCACCACGCGCCCGGTCGGGATCTGGAAATAGTCGGTGGCGTCGTTGGCGGCGCGCGTCAGCATGATGAACAGCCGGTCCTGCCAGCGCGGCATCCCGGAATGGGCGGCGGGTTTCAACGCCCGGCGCGACAGGAAGAACGACGTCGACATGATGTCGAACTGCCAGCCGAGCTTGCGCGCGATGGCCAGGGCCTTCGGCACGTTCGGCGTCTCCATGAAGCCGAACCGCAGCACCACGCGCGAGAAGGTCTTGCCGACCGGCTCGATGCGCACCCGATCGTCGGCGTGCACGCGCGGGGTATGCGCGGTCTCGATGGTGAGGATGACGTTGTTCTCGTGCAGCACCTTGTAGTGCTTAAGGCTGTGCAGCAGCGCGGTCGGCGCGCTTACCGGATCGCTGGTGAGGAACACCGCGGTGCCCGGCACGCGCAGCGGCGGCTTTTTCTCGAGGCTTACAACCAGCGATTCGAGCGGCGTCTCCAGCCGTCGCGTCTTCTCGAACAGCAGCCGCGAACCGCGCCGCCATGTATACATGACGATCATCACCAGCGCGCCGAGCGCCAGCGACATCCAGCCGCCTTCGAATATCTTCAGCAGATTGGCGGCGAGGAAGGTGACGTCGACGAACAGGAACGGCAGCATCAGGGCCAGCGCGCCGGCGAGCGGCCAGCTCCAAACCCGCCAAATCACAACGATCGCCATCAAAGCAGTGACGACCATCGTCCCGGTCACCGCGATGCCGTAAGCCGAAGCGAGCGCGCTCGACGAACGGAACAGCACGACCAGCATCAACACGCCGACCAGGAGCAGCGCGTTCACGCGCGGCATGTAGATCTGGCCGACCAGCGACTCCGAGGTGTGGCGGATTTCCAGCCGCGGCAGCAGACCGAGTTGGATCGCCTGACGCGTGAGCGAATAGGCGCCGGTGATAACGGCCTGGCTGGCGATGACGGTGGCGGCAGTGGCGAGCAGCACCATCGGCAGAAGCGCCCACTCGGGAAAGAGCAGGAAGAAAGGATTTTCGATCGCTTTCGGATCGGCGAGCACCAGCGCGCCCTGACCGAGATAGTTGATCAACAGCGCCGGCAAAACGACCACTAGCCAGGCAAAGCGGATCGGTCCGCGCCCAAAATGACCGAGATCGGCATAGAGCGCCTCCGAGCCCGTCACGACGAGGAAAACGGCGCCGAGCGTATAGAAGCCGATCAAGCCGTGATGCAGCAGAAAGTAAACGCCGTAATAAGGATTGAATGCGAGCAACACCGTCCAGTTCTGTCCGATGTGCCAAAGGCCGACCGCCGTGATCGCGGCGAACCAGACGAGCGTCATGGGACCGAAGAACGCGGCGACTTTCGCGGTGCCGCGCGATTGCACGGCAAACAGCCCAATCAGGATCACCACCGTGATCGGCACTACGTAGGCGTCGAAGGCTGGCGTCACGACCTTGAGGCCTTCGACCGCCGACAGCACCGACAACGCCGGCGTGATGATGGCATCGCCGTAGAACAAGGCGCCGCTGATTATGCCGAGGAGAATGACAAGGCTGCCGGCGCCGCCCAGCGCACGCGAAGCAAGCGCCATCAGCGCCAGCGTGCCGCCCTCGCCGTTGTTGTCGGCGCGCAGCAGGATGAGCACGTATTTGGCGGTGACGATGAACAGCAGCGCCCAGATAATCAGCGACAGGATGCCGAGCACCACCGTTTCGTTTGCGGGATTACCGGCGCCGACCGCGGCCACGACTGACTCGCGCAACGCGTAGAGCGGGCTGGTGCCGATGTCGCCGTAGACGACGCCGATGCTACCGATGGTGAGGGCCCAAAAGCCGGTTTTGTGTTCGGTGCCGTTGCTGACGGTGAGCGCGGCCGTGTCGCCTGAGGCGATTGCTGTGCTGCTGGTCATGGTGGGGATGCCCGATTTGTTGCAATGCAAAAATCTAAGGGACGCGTCTATAACGCCGACGGGCCCCGGCCAGCAGAGCGTTTTCTGCAGATCACCCGCGCGAGGTATGCGTAACTTAGCCGTTAATACGGTGAATATTCAGATAGTTAGAAGGAAGTACGTCAGTGACGTCTTTTTAGACAGTCACCTGCGTGCCGACTTCCACGACCCGTCCGGTCGGAATCTGGAAGAAGTCGGTGGCGTCGCTGGCCGAACGCGCCAGGTAAATAAACAGGTGATCCTGCCAGGACGGCATGCCGGAGGACGCCGACGGCTTGAGCGCGCGCCGCGACAGGAAGAACGACGTCGACATGATGTCGAACTGCCAGCCGTGTTTGCGGGCGATGGCCAGCGCTTTCGGCACGTTGGGCGCCTCCATGTAGCCGAACTTCAGCGCTACGCGCGAGAAGTGCTTGGACAACGGCGTGATCTGCACCCGCTCCTCCTCAGGAACGCGGGGCATGTCGGCGGTGATGACAGTCAGCACCACATTTTTTTCATGCAGAATTTTGTTGTGCTTGAGGTTATGCAGCAGCGCCGTCGGCGCAAATTCCGGATCGCTGGTGAGAAACACCGCGGTGCCCGGCACGACGTGAGGCGGCTTCTTCTCGATGCTGCGCAACAGCGTATCGAGCGGCACTTCGGTGCGCCGCGTCTTGCTGATGAGGAAGCCGGAGCCGCGCCGCCAAGTCAGGATCAGCAGCACCATGCCGGCGCCGAACAGGATCGGCGCCCAGGCGCCCTCGAACAGCTTCATTAAATTGGCGGAGAAGAACGTAACGTCGACTAAGACAAATGGCACGATCAACAGCAGCGCGCGCCAAAGCGGCCATTGCCACAGCTTCCAGATCACGAAGAAGGCGAGCAACCCATCGACCACCATGGTTGTAGCAACTGCGATGCCATAGGCGGAGGCGAGCGCGCTCGAGGTGCGGAACAGGCCGACCAGCAGCAGCACGCCGATCAGCAGCGCTATGGTGACACGCGGGATGTAGATCTGACCCACGTGCGATGCAGATGTGTGCAGGATGGCGAGTCGCGGCAAGAGTCCGAGTTGAATAGCCTGATGCACCAGCGAATAAGCGCCGGTGATCACCGCCTGGCTGGCGATTACCGTCGCCGCGGTCGCCAGCACCACCATGGGCAGCAGCAGCGCTTCGGGGACCAGGCGATAGAACGGATTTTCGATTGCGGCCGGATCGGCCAGCACCTTGGCGCCCTGCCCGAAGTAATTGATGAGCAGCGCCGGCAGCACCAGGCATAGCCATGCCGTCTGGATCGGCTTGCGGCCGAAATGGCCGAGATCGGCGTAGAGCGCCTCACCACCGGTGACGCAGAGGAAGACAGCACCGAGCGTCACCAGCCCAATGGTGCCGTGCGCCAGCATGAATTCGATGGCGTAGAGCGGATTGATGGCAGCCAGCACGTGCGGGTCGTCGAAGATATGCAGTGCGCCGGCGATGGCGATCGAGACGAACCACACCAGCATCACAGGACCGAACAGAGCCGCCACCTTGGCGGTGCCGCGGCTCTGCGCCATGAACAGCGCGATGAGGACGACCACGGCAAGGGGCACGACATATTCGCCGAAATGCGGGTTGGCGAGTTTCAGCCCCTCGACCGCTGAAAGCACCGAGATGGCCGGCGTGATGACGCTGTCGCCAAGGAACATCGAAGCGCCGACCACGCCGAGAACCAGGATGTAGGTGGTGCGGCGGCCGAGCGCGCGGCTGGCGAGCGCGGTGAGCGAGAGCGTGCCGCCCTCGCCGTTGTTGTCGGCCCGCAGCAGGATGAGCACGTATTTGAGGGTCACCGTGACGATCAGCGCCCACACGATCAGCGACAGCACGCCGAGCACCGTCGCGCGGGTGACGCCATGCCCCTCGCTCGCAGCCATCGCGGCTTCGCGGAAGGCGTAGAGCGGGCTGGTGCCGATGTCGCCATAAACGACGCCCACGCTGCCAAGCGCCAGCGCCACAAAACTTGGCGGTGTGTCATGACCGACAGGCGCGGCTTTGGCATCCATCGGGGGCGGACTTGGGGGCACGCTGTCTTGCATTGAGGTCGCGATCGTCCGCCTGAGGCCGGGAGGGCGCTTATAACATCGGGTTACAGGCGGGAACACCGGCCGGTTCCCGCGGGTGGATAACGCGGAGGACGGCCGTTCGGCGCAAACGCGACGGTATTTACGGCTTGAAATCGGTCGGGATCGGCGGCTCTTCCCGCATCATCGTGATGGTGACGCGGCGGTTTGGCGCCATCGACGGATTGTCGGGAAACAGCGGATCGGTGTCAGATTTACCGGCCACCATGAAGAAATTACCGTTCGCTACGCCCTCGGCCGCAAGAATCTCGCGCACCGCATTGGCGCGGTCGGCCGATAGTTCCCAAGGCCCATAGCCGGGCTTGGCAGGCACCTTGCTGGTCGAAGTGTGGCCAACGATGGAGATGCGGTACGGCATCGCCTTGATCGCGGGTGCGATCTTTTGCAGCAGCTTGCGGGTGCGTTCGTAGGGCTCCTTGGCGCCGTCCGCGAACATCGAGCGGCCGTCCTGGTCGACGATCTCGATATTGAGGCCCTGCTTGGTCTCTTCGACCATAATGTGCTTGGAGACCTCGGTGATCTCCGGCATCTCCTGCAGCGCCTGGCGCAGCGAGGCGGAGGCGAGCGCGAACTTGCGGTCTTCCTTGAAGCGCGCGCCATAAGTTCGGTTTTGATCGTTCTCGTCAGGCGACGGCGTGGCGGACGCTTCCGACGGATCGATGTGCGCCGCGTTCTTGAGCTTCGGCCGCGTCGGCAGCCCGAGAACCTCGATGATACCGGAATAGCGTACGCGGTCCTGAACGCCGAAAGCATCGCGCATGGAGCCGGCGACGACCTGCAGCTTGGCCTGATCCTGCGTCGAGAAGGCGACCAGCATCACGAAAAACGCCACCAGCAGGCCCATGAGGTCGGCAAAGGTGACGAACCAGCCGTGACCGCCGCTATGCGCCGCTTCCTTGCGTCTCGCCATGGTCTACACCGGCAGCGCCGCTAAGCGGGCACCGCCTCCGGCTCTTCAACTTCGTCGCCTTCCGTGTGCCGGTGCTTCTCCGGCAGATAGGCGAGCAGCATCTCGCGTACCAGCGTGGGGCTCTTCGCCTCGCGGATCATCAGAATGCCGTCGATGATCAGCGTGCGATTGATCTCTTCGTCAACTAGCTTGAGATGCAGCTTGTCTGCGATAGGCAGGCACACCAGGTTAGCAACCGCCGCGCCGTAGAATGTTGCCAGCAGCGCGACCGCCATATACGGCCCCAACTTGGACGGGTCGGTCATATTCGCGAACATCTGCACCATGCCGATCAGCGTACCGACCATACCAAAGGCCGGAGCGCAGTCGCCGATCGCGCGATAGATCTTCTGCCCTTCGTCGAGATGGGTGAGGAAGTTATCGCGGTCGCGCTCCAGATTGTCGCGAATGAAATTGCCGTCGTAACCGTCGGCGACGTAGCGGATACCCTTGGCCAGAAACGGATCGTCGATGTCGACCTTTTCCAGGCCGATCGGTCCCTGCTTGCGCGCGATCTCGGCAAGGCCGGCGAGCTCGTCGACAAGGTCGCGCTGGCTCATGCGCCGCATCGTGAATGCAAATTTGGCGCCCAGCGGCAGACCGTGGAAAATGGAGGCCAGCGGAAAGCGGATCAGCGTCGCCGCGAACGAGCCACCGAAGATGACGATCGCCGCGTGCGAGTCGGCGAACATCCGCAAGTCGCCGCCCATCAAAATCAGCGTCGCCAGAACGCCGGCGCCCGCGAGCAGGCCTAGACCCGTTGCAATATCCATAGAGCTCGACCCTACCCCAGCACGCGCGACCTGGCCGGCTGCGCTTCGCATCGCCGCCGTGTGCAATCGACCCTAGACGGGCGCTGTTAAGGGACGGTAAAGGCTACCAAAGCGTAAGCAGTAATCGCCCGGGCCCCGCCGGCACGCGTGACCCGCCCGCCGAAACCTGCGAAAATCGCGCTAAATCGGCGCTGTAGCCCGGTACTCCGGCCACGGACGCCGCCCAATTTGGAGGAATTCGCTCATGCGTGAGATCTGCCACTTCATCGGCGGCAAGACCGTCAAAGGGACTTCCGGCCGCTTCGGCGACGTCTTCGACCCCAACACCGGCGAAGTGCAGGCCAAGGTTGCGCTCGCCAAGCACGCCGAGGTCGAGCACGCCATCGCCAATGCCGAAGCCGCGCAGCCGGCCTGGGCCGCGACCAATCCGCAGCGCCGCGCCCGCGTGATGTTCAAGTTCCTGGAACTGATCCAGAAGGAATACGACGACCTCGCCAAACTGCTTTCGTCCGAGCATGGAAAGACCTTCGCCGACGCCAAGGGCGACATCCAGCGCGGCCTCGAAGTGGTCGAATTTGCCTGTGGCGTCCCGCACCTGATGAAAGGCGATTACACGGACAGCGCCGGCCCCGGCACCGATCTCTATTCGGTACGCCAGCCGCTCGGCGTCGTCGCCGGCATCACGCCGTTCAACTTCCCCGCCATGATCCCGTTGTGGAAATGCGCGCCGGCGATTGCCTGCGGCAACGCCTTCATTATGAAGCCGTCGGAGCGCGATCCGTCGGTGCCGATGCGTATCGCCGAGCTGTTCTTGGAAGCCGGTCTGCCGGCCGGCATCCTCAACGTCGTCAACGGCGACAAGGAAGCCGTCGACACGCTGCTCACCGATCCGCGCGTGAAAGCCATCGGCTTCGTCGGCTCATCGTCGATTGCCGAGTACATTTATTCGACCGGCTGCGCCAACGGGAAGCGCGTGCAGTGCTTCGGCGGCGCCAAGAACCACATGATCGTCATGCCTGACGCCGACATGGACCAGGCGGTCGATGCGCTGATCGGCGCTGGCTACGGCTCGGCCGGCGAACGCTGCATGGCGATCTCGGTCGCCGTACCGGTCGGTGAGAAGACGGCCGACATTCTGGTGAAGAAGTTGATCCCGCGCGTCGAGAGCCTGAAGATCGGCCCGTCGACCGATCCGCAGGCCGATTACGGCCCGATGGTGACCAGGGCACATTTGAACAAGGTGAAGGATTACGTCGACACGGGCGTCAAGGAAGGCGCCAAGCTCGTGGTCGACGGCCGCGGCTTCAAGATGCAGGGCTACGAGAACGGCAACTTCATGGGCGGCTGCCTATTCGACCACGTGAAGCCGGACATGAAAATCTACAAAGAAGAGATTTTCGGACCTGTGCTCTCGGTCGTGCGCGCCAAGGATTACGAGGAAGCGGTGCGCCTGCCCTCGGAGCATGAATACGGCAACGGCGTCGCCATCTACACGCGTGACGGCGACACCGCGCGCGATTTCGTCAACCGTGTGCAGGTCGGGATGGTCGGGGTGAACTTCGCGATTCCGGTTCCGCTCGCCTATCACACCTTCGGCGGCTGGAAACGCTCCGGCTTCGGTGACCTCAATCAGCACGGGCCGGACTCGATCCGCTTCTACACCAAGACCAAGACGGTCACCTCGCGCTGGCCGACCGGCACCAAGGAAGGCGCTGAGTTCGTGATCCCCACGATGAAGTGAGCTAATTTTCCATCTCGATTCGCTTACGAAGCGGGACGGGATGCTCATGACCATCGTCCGAGTCGCCGGAAGCGTCCTTGCTGCACTCTGGCTCGCCGGCTGCGCCACCGGCTCGACCGGCTCGGTGACGCCGGTCGAAGGCGGCATGAGCGGCCGCTGGCTGCTGGCTGCGCCGAATGCACCGAGCTGCGGCATGAACTTCAGCGGCGGGCCGGGCGCGCGCGAGGGCCGCCTCGCGCCGGAAGGCGGCTGTCCGGGCCGCTTCTTCATGAGCCGGCGCTGGAGCTTCGGCTCCAGCGGGCTCAGCATCGTCGATGACGATGGCCAGACGCTGGCCACTTTGAGCTATGCTAACGGCCGCTTCGAAGGCCAGGCGGCCGGCGGGCTGCCTGTGACGCTCACCCCGCCGGCGCTGCCGCCGGGCTAGGCTCGCCTGCTCTTTCAATCGGGAAACCTCGCATGTCCTTGAGCTCACCCAACTCGTCTTTGCCTGGCGTTCGCTCGTGGCGCAGTTATCTGTCAATCGCCCTGGCCGCGGCCGTCAGCCTGACCGCTGCGACGGCGGCGCGCGCCGACACCTATCCCTCGAAGACCATCACCATCGTGGTCGGCTTTGCGCCAGGCGGACTGATCGATGTGATCGCGCGGCTGGTCGGGCAGAAGCTGCAGACGAAGCTTGGGCAGACCGTCGTTGTGGAAAATCGCGCGGGTGCCGCCGGCAATCTCGCGCACCGCCGCGTCGCCACTGCCGAGCCGGACGGCTACACCATCCTCGGCGCCACAACCTCACTGCCGATCAATGAGACGCTCCATCCCAAGCGCGGCTACACGGCAGACGATTTCAAAGCCATCACCATCGCCGCGACTTCGCCGGAGCTGATTTCGGCGCCGCCGAGCGGCGCCAAGACGCTGAAGGAATTCATCGATACCGCGCGCGGCTCGACCGCGCAGTTCGGCACCGCCGGCGCCGGCAGCGCCTCCTATATCGTGACGCAATACTTCTTCGAGAAGGTCGTCAAAGTCCCGACCACGCATGTTCCCTTCCAGGGTGGCGCGCCGGCCGTAACCGCCGCCTTGGGCAATCAGATTCCGCTGGTTGCGACGCCGCCGGCCGCGGGCGCCGCCGCTCCGGTCAAGGCCGGATTGCTGCGCGGCCTCGCCATCGCCAGCGAGAAGCGCATGGCCATTCTGCCGGACGTGCCGACTTACGCCGAGAGTGGCTATCCGCAGATGGTCGCTTCGGCCTGGACCGGCTTTTTCCTCCCGGCAAAAACGCCGGATGAGATCGCGGTCAAGCTCAACGTCGCCATCAACGAGATTTTGAAAGAGCCGGACGTCGCCGCGCGCCTCGAGCAACTCGGTTTCGACCCCCTTAGCCTCGATCAGAAAGCGGCGGAAGCCATGTTTCACTCCGACATCGTCAAGTGGCGCAGCATGGTCGAGGCGATCAATCTCAAGACCGAGTGACGTGCACCACCGATCGTCGGGCGACTTGAGCGCGGGAAAATACTAATAGTGAGTGTGTCGGAACTTCTGGGCGCTGCCCAAGTTGAAGGCAGCACAGGAGTGACCCATGACCGACACATTTCGCACACCGGCGGAAGCCGACCCGTCAGCGCTATCGTGGCAAGCAATCGTAGCGGGGGCGATCGCCACCGCCGCGCTCACACTTTTACTGCTGGCGATCGGCAGCGCACTGGGCTTCTCCTCGGTCTCGCCCTGGTCGAACTCCGGCGTGTCCGCAAAGACATTCGGGATCGGAACCGGCGTCTTTCTCGTCGTAACCGCGCTCATCTCGTCGACGGTCGGGGGATATATGGCGGGCCGGCTGCGCACAAAATGGACCGGCGTTCACAACTACGAAGTCCAATTCAGGGATACCGCGCATGGCTTTCTGACCTGGGCGCTGGCCACCGTTCTCGGCGCCGCAATCCTCGGAGGAGCCGCGACTTACCTGGTCGGCGGCGTCGCTACTGGAGCAGCCCAAGGGGCGGCCACCGGAGCAGCGCAGAATGCGAACAGCAACTCCGACTACTACGTCGCGCAACTGTTCAGGCCGACCTCTGCCCCTGCGGCGGCTGCCCCTAGCGCAACTACGCCAGCTCCGGATGGTACTCCCGCCGCCGGCGCGCCTGCTCCGGTCAACCGCAACAATGCCATGGCAAACCAGCAAGCCCGCGTAATCTTGGCGCACGGCGCGGCAGGCGACATATCCGCTGCCGACCGTAGCTATCTCTCGCAGATTGTGGCCGCGCAGACCGGCACAAGCCAGGCCGATGCCGACAAGCGCGTCAACGACGTGATCACGCAGGCGAAGCAAGAAGCCGATCAGGCGCGCAAGACTGCAGCAAAACTTTCGATCTGGCTGGCGATCTCGATGCTCGTCGGCGCTTTCGCCGCCAGCCTCGCGGCCATCGAAGGCGGACAACTGCGCGATCGCCGGTGGCGGGGCGTTATCGGAACACGCGGCTACAACGAAGCACGTATTGAGGCATAGGAGGCTGACATGGGATTGATACTACTATGGTTGCTGGGCATCCCGATTCCGCTGCTCATTTTGATCGCCCTCTTGGCACGTTGATCAAACAAACGCTCCGGCACCGTCAGGCGCCGGAGCATTTCTTCGACACGACGCGTAATGATTAGGTCAATTTGACGCGATAGAGCGCCAGCGGATTGTCCCAGAACGTCCGCTGCGCCAGTTCTTTGCCCAGCACCTTCTCAATTTGCTCGATGTCCGACGGCAGGAACGGCCGTTGTGCGCGCGTCGACGGCAAGTCGGTGCCGAACACCAGCGCGTTGGAATTTTTCTGGGCAATGCGTTCGAGCGCCTTCGGCACGTCCAATTTGACGCGCCCGAAGCCGGTCGCTTTCACTTTGCAGCCGGCCGCGACCAGATCGAGCAGCACGGGGATCCCCTGCTCCGTCATACCGAGGTGATCGATGGCGATCTGCGGCAGCTTCGACAGCCGGCCGACATGCGGCGCGAGTGCCGCGGCATCGACATAGAATTCCGCGTGCCAGCCGGCAACCGCGTGGCACCGATTGGCCAGCGCGATGATTTCATCCATATCGTCGATCCGCCCGCGCAGGATATTGAAGCGCACCGCGCGCACGCCGATCTTGCCGAGCTTCTCGATCTCGGCATCCGGGTAATCGTTGGGAATTTGCGTGACACCCGCCCAGCCTGGACCGAGCTTGGCAAGCGTGTCGATCATGTAGCTTTGATCGTTCGCCTGGAATGAGCCGGAGACCACGGCACCCGCGCTCACACCGAGCGGCTGGACCTGCGCCAGATAATCGGTGAGCGGGAAGGCCGGTGGCAGGTAACCCTGGTTAGGCACCAGCGGAAAGCGAGGGTCGATGATGTGGCAATGGCTGTCGAACAGCCGCCGCGATTGAGCGACGGCGGGGAGCGGCAGCGCCGCGGCGGCAGCCAGCGATAAGAACTTTCGACGGGACAGCATTGTTGCAAATTCTTTCGCGGTTGTGCCGCACGACAATAGGAGAGCATCCAAGCGGTGCCAAGCAGGTTAAAGACCGCTGGCGGCCGACGACCCTTCCCGCTTAGAGTTACCTCGACATCGCACGCGAGGACACCATGGCAACGTTGACGCGGAAGTCGCCGGCGAAGGTGCACAAGCCCTTCGCCAATTATTCGCATGTCGTCACCGCCGAAGGCGCAAGGAAGCTGGTCTTCTGCGCCGGTCAGGTGCCCGCTGACTCCTCCGGCAAGGTGCTGCCGCCGGACGACTTCGACGCCCAGACCAGACTGGTGATGGAAAACTTGACGCTCGCGCTGGCTGAAGGCGGCGCGAGCATCAAGGACGTAGTGAAGATCACCATTTTCATCTGCAATCCACACGACGTGTCGAAGGGACGCGCGATCCTGCAGGAGTATTTCGGCGACACGCCGCCGGCCAGCACGCTGTGTGTGGTGCGCGGCCTGGCCAACCCGAATTTCCTGCTGGAGATCGAAGCCGTCGCCGTGGTTTGATAGACCGTCTTTGTCCGCAGCAGATTGGAAAGTCCCCATGGCCGACTACCAGCTTTATTGTTTCGCCCAATCCGGCAACGCCTATCGCGCCGCGCTGATGCTCAACCTGATCGGCGCCGACTGGAAACCGGTCTGGTACGATTTCTTCGGCACCGCGCCACAGCGCACGCCGGAGTTTCGCGACAGCGTCAACGAAATGGGCGAAGCGCCGGTGCTGGTAGACGAAAAGCGCGGCAAGAAGCTGTCGCAGTCCGGCGTGATCCTCACTTACCTCGCGCGCCAGTCGGGCAAGTTTCTCCCGCAAGGCGAGGACGAGGAATTGGAAGCGCTACGTTGGATCATCTTCGACAATCAGAAGGTCAACGGTTTCCTCGGACCCTACCGATTTCTGAAGAACTTCGCCAAGCCGGCGGGCGATCCGGGCGCCATTGCGTTCCTCAAGGCCCGCATCGACGGCAACCTCGCCATCGTCAACAAGCGGCTGCAGAAGGCGCCGTTCTTGCTTGGCGACCGGCCGACCATCGCCGACGTCTCGCTCGCCGGTTATCTCTACTATCCCGCCGAGGAGTTCGGCTTCGATATCCAGAAGGAGCACGCCGCGATCGGCGCCTGGTGCGAGAGAATGAAGGCCCTGCCCGGCTGGAAGCACCCTTACGATCTCATGCCCGGCTATCCGCTCGGCACGCAGGGCTACCGCCGTCAGTGATCGTGATGTTTGTGGCCGTGCCCATGGCCGTGATGATGGTCATGATCATGGCCGTGGTCATGATCGTGATGATCATCATGCGCGTGGTCATGATGCGCATGGGCGTCGTAGGCGCCGCCTTCCGGCTCGAAGGGCGCTTCGATCTTCACCGTCTTCACGCCGAACGACTTCAATAATGCCTCCGCCGCATCGGTGCCCTGTACGCGGATGCGGTTCGGCAACACCTGCACCGGCACGTGGCGATCGCCGAGCTGCCAGGCGAGCCGCGCCAGTCCTGCCGCATCGGCCACGCGCGCTTCGATGATCGGCTCGGCCGCGGCGACGACGTCGACCAGCGCACCATCGTCGAGCTCGAGCAGGTCATCGGTGCGCAGCCGCCGCGGTTCGGTAAGGTCGATCTCGACGCTCAGGCCTTTGACGCCGGCCGCCGTCACCCTGCGCGCGCTGCGCTGCGCGTAATCGAGGATCAGCGTATCGGCGATCGTCCGCTCGTGGCGATGGGTGGCGGCAATGACGCGGGTCGCGCGAGGCATGTCGGGTATCGCCGCCTTCAGTTCAGCCGCACTGGGCGGTCGGGTTCGTCGCTGGGCGCGATGCCTATTCCGCCCTCGCCTGGCACTGTGGGCGGCGGCGCGGCGGCGGCTTCGCGATCCTTGCGCAGATGGTCGCGGTAGGACACCCAGCCGAATGGCAGCACACAGAGATAACCGATGGTGCCGAGCGTGAGCATCACCCACGGGTAGCTCAGCAGCAGTGCGAAGGCGAGAACGACCACGACGAAGACCGGCAGCACCATGTCGGGCGGCACACGCTTTCCCACCCGCTTGCCGGAGAACACCGGCAGCGTCGAGACCATCAGCAGCCCGATGGTGAGCGTGTAGACGAAGGTCGCCCACGCGGTGAACAGACCGTTCGAGGCGCCGAGGAAATAGAGATAGATCGGCAGCAGCACGGTGATGGCGCCGGCCGGCGCCGGAATGCCGGTGAAGAAGTCGGCGGCCCACACCGGCTTGTTCGGATCGTCGATCATCACGTTGAAGCGTGCGAGGCGCAAGCCAGCGCAGATCGCGAACACCATGGCGGCAATCCAGCCCGCCGATTTGAGCTCGTGCAGGCCCCAGAAATACAGGATCAGCGCCGGCGCCACGCCGAAGTTGACGAAGTCGGCGAGGCTGTCGAGCTCGGCTCCGAAGCGTGAAGTGCCCTTGAGCATGCGCGCGACGCGGCCATCGATGCCGTCGAGCAGTGCGGCGAAGACGATGGCCGCCAGCGCCAACTCGAGTCGCCCCTCGACTGAAAGGCGGATGGCGGTAAGGCCCGCGCACAGCGCAAGCAGCGTGATCAGATTGGGCAGCAGCGTGCGTACCGGGATCGCCTTGAAGCGGCGGCGGCGGAACGGCGGCGGAGCGGGATCGAACGGCTGAAAGACCATGGCCTGAATATACTCGTTCGGCGCCGGCCACGCCACGGCCTATGGAACCGGTTTCGTGAGGCTCGTTAACGATTAGCCGGCACGGTAAGCCCTCGCCTCGCCCGACGCACGCAAATCGGCGAGCACGGTTTCACCGGCCAACGAGGTCTGCCCCACCGCCACCAGCGGCGCAGTGCCTTCCGGCAGATAGACATCGAGGCGCGAGCCGAAGCGGATCATGCCGAAGCGCTCGCCCGCTCCGAGCGGTTGACTCTCCCGCACGAAACAAACGATGCGGCGCGCGATCAGTCCGGCGATCTGCACCACCGCGACACGTCCGCCGCTCGGAATGCCGATGACCAGCGAATTGCGCTCGTTGTCGAGGCTCGCTTTGTCGAGGTCGGCGTTGAAGAACTTGCCCGGCTGATAAAGGATCTTTTCGACGCGGCCGGTGACCGGGCTGCGGTTCACGTGGCAGTCGAACACGCTCATGAAGATCGAGACGCGCGGCAGCGGCGTTGCGCCGAGCCCGAGCTCGTGCGGCGGCGCCGCGGTGGTGATCATGCTGATGCGGCCGTCGGCCGGCGCCACCACGAGCCCGTCGCGCACCGGGGTGACCCGCGGTGGATCGCGGAAGAAATAGGTGCACCAGAGCGTGAGCACTGTGCCGAGCCAGCCGAGCGGGCTCCATATCCAGAACAGCACCAGGCTGACGAGTGCGAAGGCGCCGATGAAGGGATAGCCCTCCGGCGTGATGGGCGCGAGCTGCGAACGAATGGATTTGGCGATCGACATGGTAAAATCCTATTCCGCCGCATCGGCGGCAGGGACGACGGGCGCGGCCGCAGCGGCGGCGGAAAGCGCGTCTTCCACCGGCGGCGGATTGCGGTTGGGCGCAGCGGCTTCATCGCTGGCGCGGGCGAGTTTCTCGCGCGCCTCTTCGGCCTCGCGCTGACGGTTCCACATGCTGGCGTAGAGACCGCCACGCGCCAGCAGCTCGGCGTGGCGGCCGCGTTCGACAATTACGCCCTGGTCGAGCACGATGATCTCGTCGGCGCCGACGATGGTCGACAGGCGGTGTGCGATGACCAATGTGGTACGGCCCTTGGATACACGCTCGAGCGCGTCCTGGATTTCTTTTTCCGTGTGGCTGTCGAGCGCCGACGTCGCCTCGTCGAGCACCAGGATGGGCGGCGCCTTGAGGATCGTGCGCGCGATAGCCACGCGTTGTTTCTCGCCGCCCGACAGCTTGAGGCCGCGCTCGCCGACTTCGGTCTCGTAGCCCTTCGGCGACATCTTGATGAAACGGTCGATCTGAGCGAGGCCAGCGGCCTCTTCCACCTCGGCGTCGTTGGCTTCCCAGCGACCGTAGCGGATGTTGTAGCGAATGGTGTCGTTGAACAGCACCGTATCCTGCGGGACCATGCCGATGGCGCGACGCAACGACGTTTGCGTCACTTTGGCGATGTCCTGGTCGTCGATCAGGATGCGCCCGCCCCACAGATCGTAGAAGCGGAACAGCAACCGCGAGATGGTCGACTTGCCGGCGCCGGAGGGGCCGACCACTGCGACCGTCTTGCCCGCCGGCACTTCGAAGCTGATGCCTTTCAGAATGCGCCGCTGCGACTCGTAGGAAAATGCCACGTTCTCGAAGCGCAAATTGCCGCGCGTTACGTTCAGCGCCGGTGCATCGGGGACATCCTTGATCTCCGGCTCGCGCGACAGAATGGTGAACATTGTCTCGATGTCGATCACCGCCTGCTTGATCTCGCGATAGACCATGCCCATGAAATTGAGCGGTTGGTAGAGTTGGATCATCATCGCGTTGATCATCACGAAATCGCCGACCGTCTTGGTGCCGGCCTTGATCTCGAAGGCGCACATCACCATCGCCGCGGCGAGACCCATCGTGAAGATCGCCGCCTGCCCGGCATTGAGCACGGCGAGCGAGGTATAGGCTTTGACGCTGGCGTCTTCGTAGCGCGCCATCGAGCGGTCGTAGCGCTCGGCCTCACGCTGCTCGGCGCTGAAATACTTCACCGTCTCGTAATTGAGCAGCGAATCGATCGCCTTCACGTTGGCGTCGGTATCGCTATCGTTCATCTTGCGGCGAATGCCAATGCGCCATTCGGTGGCGTAGTAGGTGTAGACCATGTACAGCGTGACGGTGACCAGGATCACCACGACGTAACGCCAGTCGAACTGCCACATCAGCACGGCGACGATGAGCGCCAGTTCGATGATGGTCGGCGAAAGCTGCAGGATGACCATGCGCACGATCGTTTCGATCGCGTTGCGGCCGCGCTCGAGCACGCGCGTGAGGCCGCCGGTCTTGCGCTCAAGATGGAAGCGCAGCGACAATTCGTGCATGTGCACGAAGGTGCGATAGGCGAGCCGGCGCACGGCGTGCATCGACACCTTGGCGAACAGCCCGTCGCGGAGCTGCGTGATCACCGCCATCAGGATGCGCATTCCGCCATACGCAAGTGTCATGGCGACGGGCGCGGCGATCACCCAGACCAGCCAGTCGGAGGCGGCGACCGGCGCGCTGCCACCGCCGGCCAGCGCATCCGTCGCCCACTTGAACGTGAACGGAACTGCGATGGTGGCGAGCTTGGCCACCAGCAGCAATACCATGGCGCCTAGCACCCGCAGCTTCAGGTCGCGCCGGTCGGACGGCCAGATGTAAGGCCATAGGTGCACGACCGTACGCAGCAGCGCGCCTTCGGAGGCGCGCGGCTGCTCAGGGGGACGAGAGGCGTGGTGGGGATGGCTCATTCAGGGTCCGAAAAGTCGCCCTTCATATAGGGGGATTCTCAGCGGTAATCACCCCGTCAGGGCGCGCTTGAGGCGGACTGCGCCTTGACGACCTCGGACTGCACATGCACATGCAGATCCTGAAACGAACGGAAAACATGAGCAAAATTGGAAAAATCTGCGTTTATTGCGGCTCCGGCCCGGGTACCGACCCGGCTTTTGTCGACGGCGCACGCGCCTTCGGTGCCATCCTGGCGGACAAGGGTATCGAACTGATCTACGGCGGCGGCAATGTCGGCATGATGGGCGAACTCGCCCGCTCGGTCCTCGACCATGGCGGGAAAATCACCGGCATCATCCCCGAGTTCCTGGTGGCGCGCGAGCGCGCGAACCGCGCCGCGCAGGAATTGATCGTCACACGCGACCTGCACGAGCGAAAACGCAAGATGTTCGAGATGGCAGACGCCTTCGTCGCCATGCCGGGCGGCGTCGGCACACTCGAGGAACTGGTCGAGCAGATCACCTGGGTACAGCTCGGCCGCCACAAAAAGCCGGTGCTGCTCGCAAACATCAAAGACTTCTGGCAGCCACTGTGCGCGCTGCTCGATCACATGAAGACGCTGCAGTTCATTCGCGGCGACTTGAGTTTCGAGCTGCTGGTCGCCGACAGGATCGAGGACGTCGTGCCGATGCTGCAGAAGGCCGCCGACGCGGTGCCGGACGCGCTGATGACCACGGCCGTGCCGGACGAGTTTTTGTAAAGAATTGCATTAATACACGCCGCAGGCCCTCTTTTACCTCTCCCATAGGGAGAGGTCGGATCGCGCAGCGATCCGGGTGAGGGGGTACAAACTATCGAGAGGCACTTGCCCCCTCACCCCAACCCTCTCCCCCCAGGGGAGAGGGAGCGCGCAGTGCACTTTGCCACGCATAATTTGGCATGCACTTGCGCTCTCTACGCCTTCACGAACGTCACCGCTTCGATGCGGTTGCCGTCGGGGTCGCGAATGAAGGCCGCATAGTAGCCCTCGCCATGGTGCGGGCGCAGACCGGGTGCGCCATCGTCTAAGCCGCCGGCGGCAAGGGCCGCGGCGTGGAAGGCATCGACGATCTCGGTCGAACGCGCGCGGAAGCAGACATGCGCGCCGTCCGAAGTCTGCACCGCATCGCGGCGGTTAATCCAAAACTCAGGATACTGCTTGCCGAAGCCGACGGTGGCGGGACGTTGCTCCAATTTGGTCATGCCGAGCGCCGCCAGCGCCGCTTCGTAGAAACCCGCGGCGGCGGCAAGATCGACGACTGCGACGGAGACGTGGTCGATCATGATGTCACGCCGGCGCACCCGACTTAACGAGCTTGTAGATAATCGAATCCATCAGCGCCTGGAACGAGGCGTCGATGATGTTGGGCGAGACGCCGACCGTGGTCCAGGTGTCGCCGCTCTCGTCGGCGCTTTCGATCAGAACGCGCGTCACCGCTTCGGTGCCGCCGTTGAGGATGCGCACGCGATAATCGGTGAGGTGCAGGCCCTTGATGTAGTCCTGGTACTTGCCGAGATCCTTGCGCAGCGCCTGGTCGAGCGCGTTGACCGGACCGTTGCCTTCGGCGGCCGAGATCAGGTTGTCGTCGCCGACCTTGAGCTTCACCACCGCCATGGTGACGGTGATGCGCTCGTTCTTCGCATTGACCCGATGCTCGACATTGACGTCGAACTTGGTCACGTCGAAATAAGCCGGCACCTTGCCGAAGGTGCGTCGCGCCAGAAGCTCAAAGGACGCGTCCGCCGCCTCATAAGCATAGCCGAGCGCTTCGCGTTCCTTCACCAGTTCGAGTAGCCGCGCGATGCGCGGATCGTCCTTCTCCACCTTGATGCCGATGCGGTCGAGTTCGGTGAGCACGTTCGACTTGCCGGCCTGTTCGGACACCATCACCTTGCGTCGGTTGCCGACCGCTTCTGGCGTCACATGCTCATAGGTCGCTGGATCTTTGGCGATGGCCGAGGCGTGGATCCCGGCCTTGGTGGCGAAAGCGCTGGCGCCGACATAGGGCGCGTGCCGGTTCGGCGCGCGGTTGAGCCGCTCGTCAAGCGCGTGCGAGACCTGCGCCAGATGTCCAAGCGCTTCGTCCGACACGCCGATCTCGAAGGCGTCGGCGTATTCCTTCTTCAGCTTCAGCGTAGGAATGATGGACGCAAGGTTGGCGTTGCCGCAACGCTCACCGAGTCCGTTGAGCGTGCCCTGAACCTGCCGCGCGCCGGCGCGCACGGCGGCAAAGGAAATGGCCACCGCCTGTTCGGTATCGTTATGCGCGTGGATGCCGACATGATCGCCGGGCACGACCTTCACCACTTCGGAGACGATGGTCGCGACTTCCTCCGGCAGCGTGCCGCCGTTGGTGTCGCACAGCACCACCCAGCGCGCGCCCTCGTCATAAGCGGCCTTGGCGCAGGCGAGTGCGAATTTCGGATTGGCCTTGTAGCCATCGAAGAAATGCTCGCAGTCGAGCAGCACCTCGCGGCCGGCCGCCTTCGCCGCGCGCACGCTGTCGCGGATCGAGGCGAGGTTTTCTTCCTCGGTCGTCTCCAGCGCGACGCGCACATGATAGTCCCACGACTTGGCGACGAAGCAGATGGCGTCGGCCTTGGCCGACAGCAGCGCGGCAACGCCCGGATCGTTCGATGCCGACCGGCCAGGGCGGCGGGTCATGCCGAACGCCGTGAAGGTGGTGTTGAGCTTGCGCTCCGACGCAAACAACTCCGTGTCGGTCGCATTGGCGCCCGGATAGCCGCCCTCGACGTAATCGATGCCGAGTTCGTCGAGCATGCGCGCGATCGCCAGCTTGTCGGCGAGCGTGAAGTCGACGCCGTTCGTCTGCGCACCGTCGCGCAGCGTGGTGTCGAACAGATAGAGCCGCTCCTTGGCCATAAGCGCCTCGCTAGATCACGCGGAAATAGTAGAGCGCGAGCAGAACGGCGGCGATCAGGATCGCGATCTTCAGGATGATGTAATAGAGCCAGTGGCGCGGGAACGGCGTCTCGGGTTTGCTCATGAGGCTGCCCCTTTGGCGGCAAGCGGTTTGGCAAGCGACTTGGAAAGCGTGGTGTTGGCGAGCCATTCGTCGCCGACGGAAACCGTGTTGCGCTGCTGCGCAATGTAGCCGCGTTTCTCGAAGAAGCCGCGCGCGCTGTCGGAGGCATCGACCGCAAGCCGCGCCGCGCCGCGCGCGCCGGCAAGCTTCTCCAGCGCGTCGATGAGCATGGCGCCGATACCCTGCCCCGTCGCCGCCGGATGCACATACAGCATGTCGACCTTGTCCTTGCCGACCAGCGAGGCAAAGCCAACGAGCGAGCCTTCCAGCGTCGCCACCAGCGTGAGCTGGTCGGCCAGCCGCTTGCCGAACTCGGTCTCGTCATCGGCGGCGGAAGCCCAGGCCTCCTGCTGCGCCGGGGTGTAGTCCCCGTCGGTCAGCGCCTCGATGCTGTCGCGGAAGATTTCGCGCAGGATCGCGGCGTCGGCCGGCAGATAAGGCCGCATGGCGAGACGGGGATGCGCCCGCGCCATCATCGCGCGACCTCCCAAGTCGTGCCGTCTTTGCTGTCCTTGAGCACGACCCCCATGGCGGCGAGTTCGTCGCGAATGCGGTCCGCTTCCCTAAAATTCTTTTCCTTGCGCGCGGTGAGGCGCGCCGTGATCAGCATCTCGACCATTTCGGCATCGACCGTCTTTTTGCTTTCCGGCCGCTTGTGGAAGCCGAGCGCACGCAATGTTGCCGCAAGCGCCGCGCTCTCGCCTTTGCCGTGCAGCGCATGCAGCGCCGTCATCATGGCCGGCGTATTGAGATCGTCGCACAAAGCCTCGCGCACTTCGAGCGCGATCGTTTCGTCCTGCTGGCCCTGGAATTCCGGCGCGATCCAGTTCGACAGGATGTTCCAGCACTCTTCTAGCCCCTTCAGGGTCCAATCGATCGGCTGGCGATAATGCGTGCGCAACATGTTGAGGCGCAGCACTTCGCCCGGCCAGTCCGCAAGCAACTCGTGGATGGTGATGAAGTTGCCGGCGGACTTCGCCATCTTCTCGCCTTCCACCTGCAAGAAGCCGTTGTGCATCCAGATGTTGGCCATCACGTCGGTGCCGAAGGCGCAGCGCGACTGGGCGATCTCGTTCTCGTGATGCGGAAAAACGAGATCGATGCCGCCGCCGTGGATATCGAAGGTCTCGCCGAGGTGCTGCCACGACATGGCCGAACATTCGATGTGCCAGCCGGGACGGCCGGGCGTTTTGATGCCGGCGGGTGACGGCCAGGACGGCTCACCCGGTTTCGACGGCTTCCACAGGATGAAGTCCTGTGCATCTTTCTTGTAGGGCGCGACTTCGACGCGAGCGCCGGCGATCATCTCGTCGAGCGGCCGCTTCGACAGGCGGCCGTAATCCGTCATCGACGGCACGTTGAACAGGACGTTGTCTTCCGCGACATAGGCATGCCCGCCAGCCACCAGGCGCTCGATCAGCGTTTTCATCTGCTCGATGTGCTCGGTCGCGCGCGGCTCGACGTCGGGTGGCAGGCAGCCGAGCGCCGTGACGTCGGCCTTGAAGTTCTCGTATGTGGTCTTGGTCAGTTCCTGGATGGAGATGCCGCGCTCGGCCGCGCGCGCGTTGATCTTGTCGTCAACGTCGGTGATGTTGCGCACATACTTCACATGCGCGTCGCCGTAGAGGTGCCGCAGCAGGCGGTACAGCACGTCGAACACAATCACCGGCCGCGCATTGCCGATATGGGCGAAGTCGTAGACCGTCGGCCCGCACACATACATGCGCACGCGCGAAGCATCGATCGGCGTGAACACCCGCTTCTCGCGCGTCAGCGTGTCGTAGAGCTTCAAGTCCATAGCCGTAAGACATCCGTCGGCCGCGCTGGCCGGGCGTCCTGCTATCTCAAGCTTTTGAGAAAAGACGGCCGTGGCCAGCGTGGTGCGCTAGCGAATAATCCCGCGGCTAATGCCGCAGATATGGTTAAGGCCGGTCATCGGCGGGCACCATGATGGATTTGGGGGCGCGCCGTCAAGACCCGCAGCCTGGCTGGTTAAGTCCCTGCGGATGCACCGAAACAAGCGTGGTTAAGAGGCTGTTAACGATTTCGCTCGCATTGTTCCGAGGCGGTGCCGGAGGGTGCCGCCACCACTTCCAGCGGGCGGGTCACGCATGCGCAAAATTCTGTTCAGTCTCACGGCCGCTTTCTGCCTCACGGTCAGTTCCGCGCAGGCCGAGCGGCGCATGTTCATCATTGCCAATGACGGCGACGGATACGGCATCGACCGCTGCCTCGCGACGGGCGCTGCCTGCGGCGCGGCGGCCGCCAATGCCTATTGCAAGGGGCACGAATTCGCCGAGGCCGCGTCCTATCGCAAGGTCGACCGCGACGACATCACAGGTTCGATCCCGACCGGCGCATCGGGCGGCTGCAAGGGCAGCAAGTGCGACGTCGTCGCCATCGTCTGCACGCGTTAAGCGCGATAATTTTGAGCTGACGTGAATTGCCTCCTCATTGCGAGGAGGCGTAGCCGACGAAGCATCCAGTCGGAATTTAGGGCTCTGGATTGCTTCGCTTCGCTCGCAATGACGTTCAAACCTGCAGCGCGGCCCAAATTTCGCGGTCTCGATCGACGGTCCATATTTCCGGCCGCTCGACGCCGCGCGCTTCCTCATAGGCACGTGCGACGCTAAACGGCAGCCGGTGCTCATAGAGCACCAGCGTCTTGAACTTTGGGTCCAATGCGAGGCGTACGAAGTCGAAAGCGTCCTTCAGCGATCGGCCCTTGGCGACGCTCTCCCGCACCGATGCATAGAGCGTCGCGATGAATTCGGCGGTTTGCTCGATGGCCCGCGCCGCTGTCTGCGGCGTAGTGAGCGCCGGCCCGCGGCCGGGCACGATGACGTTCGCCTGCATCTCGGCGAGATGATCGAGCGTCGCCGGCCAGTCGGTGAAATGCGCGTCGCCGCAATAAGGCGCCACTTGGTGCTCGATGAGATCGCCGCTAAACACCGCGCCAGCATCCGGCACGATGGCAATCACGTCGCCGGCCGTGTGACCGCGGCCGATGTGCACGATGCGCACCTCGCGCCGTCCGAGCCAAACCGACATTTCGTCCGGAAACGTCAACGTTGGCCAAACCGGCGCCGGAACGCTCTCGGCGCCGCCAAACAGGCGCGGGTGGCGCGCTATCTCCGACTCGATATCTGCCTTGCCCCGCTCGGCGATCAGTCCGCAGGCCACATTGGACGCGAGGATCTCGGCGCCCTTGAAGGCTGAGGCCCCGAGGGTCCGCGAGGCATGGTGGTGGGTGAGCAGAACATAGCGTATCGGCCTGTCAGTCACCTTGGCGACCTGCGCAATCAACTCCCCAGCCAGGGCCGGGGTCGGCTGGGCATCCACCACCAGCACGGCCTCCTCGCCGACGACGACCCCCGACGTCGGGTCGCTCTCGGCGGCAAAGGCGTAAAGCCCCTGCCCGATCTGGCTGAGCACAGGCTTCCGGTCGGCAGTGTCTTCTATGGAGGCAAAGGGCCGTCCGGACATGGAGGCGAGCTCTCGGGCTGCGGTTCGGCCTTATCTAGTGATCAGGGAACCAACACCAAAGGGTGGTGAAGTCGTTCTTAGAACGTTTCCAAACTCGTTGCGCCCCGTCAAAACTTCGGCCAAAGTTCGCCCCGCGCGCAGAGGGAGGCGGCCGCTGCAGTATGGCGGCCCGGCGCAGGAGCAAGCGGCCGAGCCATGTCCAATGACACCGCTCAGAAAGCGGCCGCGCGCGCGGCGGAGTCGGCGCTCAAGCTCGACGAATTCCTTCCCTACCGGCTCAACGTCTGCGCCGCCCTGGTCTCGCAGGCGCTCTCGCGGGTCTATGCCGACCGCTACAAGATCGGCGTGCCGGAATGGCGGGTGCTGGTGACCCTGGGCGAGTTCGGCATGATGACCGCCAAGGCCATCGGCAACCACAGCCACATGCACAAGACCAAAGTTTCTCGTGCCGTCGCCCTGCTTGAGCGGCGCAAGCTGGTGGTGCGGCAGGTGAACCGGGCCGATCTGCGCGAGGCCTTCCTGTCGCTGACGGCGGCCGGCCGCGAGGTCTACAACGAGCTGGCGCCGTCCGCGCTCGATTTCGCGCGCCAACTGCTTGACACCGTCGATCCCGCCGACCGCGCCGCGCTCGACCGCGCGCTGCGCAAGCTCACCGACCGCTCGGCGCAGCTTACGGCCGATATCGCCAGCCGCCACGGCCTCCGCTAGGCTGGCCTTCCTGTCGTAAAGCCCGGGTGCCCATCGTGAAGCTCTATTCCTTTTTTCGCTCTTCCGCCGCCTATCGCGTTCGTATCGCGCTCAATCTCAAGGGGCTTCCCTATGAGATCGTCTCGATCCATCTGATCAAAGAAGGCGGCCAGCAGCTCAAACCTGAATTCCGCGCGATCAATCCGCAGATGCGTGTGCCGGCCCTGGCCTTGTCCAGCGGCGAGGTGCTGACGCAGTCGTTGGCGATCATCGAATATCTCGACGACATTCATCCCGAGCCGCCGCTGTTGCCGGCAGATGCGCTGGAGCGCGCCAAGGTACGCGCGATTGCGCAGGCGATCGCTTGCGATATCCATCCGCTCAACAACACCAGCCCGCTGCGCTACCTCAAACGCGTGCTCAACCATGAGCAGGCCGAGATCGACACCTGGTATCATCACTGGGTGACGGAAGGGTTCACCGCACTTGAAGACATGATCAAGCCGGGGCCTTATGCCTGCGGCGCGCATGTGACGCTCGCCGATGTCTGCCTCGTGCCGCAGGTCGCCAATGCACGGCGGTTCAAGGTGCCGCTCGACAAGTTCCCCAAGATCGTCGCCGTCGATGCAGCGTGCCAAAAGCTGCCGGCCTTCGACAAAGCACGCCCGGAAAATCAGCCCGATGCCGAGTGACGGCAGGGCACGCGCCTGCTAGAGCATGATCCCGAAAAGTGGGGACCGGTTTTCGGACAAGATCATACTCCAATAAAGAGAGCGGCTCCCTTCTCCCACCGCGCGAGCCAACTTTGGCCATCGATAAGATTCTCCGCGTCGTCCTTTGGATGGTCGGCGCATTGCTCTCGTTCTCGGTCATGGCGGTGTCGATCCGCGAACTGGCCAAGCTCGGCTTGAGCATCTTCGAGATCCTGGCAATCCGCAGCGGCGTCGCGCTGGTGGTGCTGCTCGTCTTACTCGCGGTGCGTCCCGAGTTGCGCGCTCACGCACTGCCGCGTCGCATGCCGCTCAATCTGCTGCGCAACTCGATCCACTACGCCTCGCAATATGCCTGGGCCGTGAGCCTCACCATGCTGCCGCTCGCGATGGTGTTCGCGCTCGAGTTCACCATGCCGGCCTGGACGGCACTGCTCGCGGTCTGGCTGCTCAACGAGCGCATGACGGTGAGCCGCGCCGGCGTCGTAATGCTCGGCCTGACCGGCGTACTGGTGATCCTGCGGCCCGGTATCGCCAGCTTCAATCCGGCGGCGATCCTCGTCCTGCTGGCGGCCTTCGGCTACGCCATCACCATGATCACCACCAAGAAGCTGACGATGACCGAGACCACATTCGGGATCATTTTCTGGATGGCGGTGATCCAGCTTCCGCTGTCGCTGGTCGGCAGCAACCCGGCGGTATTCTTCCAACTCGAGTGGCGGCACCTGATCCCTGCGCTCGGGGTCGGCCTCGCCGGCCTCACCTCGCACTACTGCCTGAGCAACGCCTTCCGCTCCGGCGACGCCACCCTGGTGGTGCCGCTCGATTTCATGCGCATTCCGCTGATCGCGGTGGTCGGCTGGGCCTTCTACGGCGAGCGGCTCGATATTTTCGTGCTGCTGGGTGCCCTGATCATTGTCGCAGGGGTGCTCTGGAACCTCCGGTCGGAAACCCGCCGGGCGCATTAAGGCCTTATTTGTCGGCCTTTTGCAGGCTCGCCCCACAAGGCAAATCGCATTAGAGTGCCGAATATGAGAGCGATTGCTTATCGATTTACGGCCGCGGCGGCCGTGCTGCTGACAGGCTGCGCGGCCTGGGCGCAGTCGCCCAATCCGGCCTGCCAGCGGCTGGAGGCGCAGTTGACCTCGCTCGACCGGGGCAACAGCGATCCCACCCGCGCCGACCAGATCAAGCGCGCCGAAGACGCCGTCAACCGCCAGCAATTCCAGGTCGACCAGCTCGTGGCGCAGTCACGCCGCAGCGGCTGCGAGGGCTCCGGCGGTTTCTTCTCGATCTTCAACGATCCGCCGCCGCAGTGCAGTGGCCTCAGGCGCCAGATCGACCAGCAGCGCATGACGCTCGAGCGCATGCAGAACGAACTCGAGCAGTTCAACGGCGGCACGACGCAGCGCGCGGCGCAACGCCAGCAACTCCTGATCGCGCTCGGCAACAACGGCTGCGGCCCGCAGTATCGCTCGGCGGCCTTGCAGGGCCAGCAGGGCGGCTTCTTCGACCGCCTGTTCGGCGGAGGAGGTGGTGGCGGAGGCGGCGGTGGCGGTCTGTTCTCGTCGCCATCCGAACCGATGGGCAGCACGTTCCGCACGGTCTGCGTGCGCACCTGCGACGGCTATTATTACCCGATCTCGTACGCGACCACGTCCGAGCGTTTCCGCGACGACGAGCAGACCTGCCAGCGCATGTGCCCGGCATCGGAAGTCTCGCTCTACACCTATCACAACCCCGGCGAGGAAATGACGCAGGCGGTTTCGCTGAGTGGCCGTCCTTATACCGAGCTGCCGACGGCCTTCGCCTATCGCAAGGCGCTCAATCCGGCATGTAGCTGCCGCCGTCCGGGGGAAAGCTGGGCCGATGCACTCAAGGTCAACGGTCCCGACGATACAGTCGTCCAAGGCGATGTCGTGGTGACGGAGAAAAACGCCAAGCAGCTCTCACAACCGCGCATCGGCGCCGACGGCAAGCCGATCCGTCAGCCTCCGACGGCCAAGACCGTCGCGCCTGCCACAGATGCGACGCCGGCCACGCCGCAAGCGCAGCCGGAGGCAGACCCGACCAAGCGCAGCGTGCGCACGGTCGGGCCGACTTATTTGCCGGTTCGATAACGCTTGTTCAGGGCAGGCGGCTGAAGCGCCAGTTCAAGCCGAGCCGGACCACATTTATATTCGCACCGACGTTACAGGTGCCCGTGCACCCGATACCGGTAAAGAAGTTGGTGGAGTTCAGATGCGCGTAGAGATATTCGGCCTTAGCGCTCAGATTTGGCGTGATGCCGTATTCGACGCCACCTCCCACCGTATAACCGCTGAGCGACTGAGAATCGGCCCCGGATAACGGGATACAGCCGCCCGCGGGGCAGGTGAAATCGACCGACGCTTTGTGAGTCCAAGCCCAACCGCCCGTCCCATACAGCAGCACGCGATCCCAAGCATAACCGACACGGCCGCGCACGGTCGCCAGGTCTGAGATCTTGGCGTTGTGGGTAATCGCGATTCCAAACGGAGTGGCGGAATTCGAACCTTTGATGTTCGCCCAATCCCAGTCGGCTTCGACGCCAAGAACCAGCGGACTCCCGGGGAGTTGATAATTGAAGCCAATTTGAGCGCCGAACAGTCCGCCGTTGATATCGAAATTGCCCCCGCGAAGCGCGAACCAATCACCGTTGGTTGGACCCCAGCCGTAACCGCCATTGATGCCCAGATAGAGGCCCGTCCAGTTGTAGACGGCGGCGGGAGGTGGTGGCGCGCTAGGCGCCTTACGCGGCAGGTCTGCGGCCGCTGCGATTTGCGAGAAAGCGATAACGGAAACAGCGGCAATTGCCGCGACGGTCTGACGACGCATGGAGCACTCCAAAAATTTACTGTGCCCAAAAATAGCATATCAAAGCGAGACGTAAGGTCGACAGGTCACAAATTCACATAAAACTCAGCAGGTGTGGCAATCCCACCACACAGAAAATATGCCGGGAAGGCGACTCCGCGGGTAAGTTTGCGCCCGTGCGCTAATAATCGAAGGCTTCCGTCTTTACTGTCTGGCCTGTGATCAGCGACACATCGGGCGACGGCAACGGCGTGCCCGGATCGCGGAAGCGGTTGGTGATCGGATAGCGCCGGTCACGACCGAAATTCTTCAGCGTCACCTTCACGCCCGGCGCTGCCTGCCGCCGCTTGTATTCGGCGATGTTGAGCATGCGTTCCACGCGCACCACCGTGTCGCGATCGAAGCCGGCGTTGACGATGGCCGAAACCGGCTCTTCGCGTTCGACCAGCCGCTCAAGGATTGCGTCGAGCACGTCATAGGGTGGCAGCGAGTCCTGGTCCTTCTGGTTCTCGCGCAACTCGGCGGTCGGCGGCCGCGTGATGATGTTCTCGGGGATCACGAGGCCGCTCGGCCCCAGCGCTTCGTCCGGCTTCCAGGAATTGCGCAGCCGTGACAGCCGGAACACCTGCGTCTTGTAGACGTCCTTGATTGGGTTGAAGCCGCCATTCATGTCGCCGTAGAGCGTCGCGTAGCCCACCGACATCTCCGACTTGTTGCCGGTGGTGACCACCATCAAATTGAACTTGTTGGAGATGCCCATGAGGATGACGCCACGCGCGCGCGCCTGCAGATTCTCCTCGGTGACGTCGCGCGGCAGACCGGGAAATGCCGGCGCCAGCGCCTGCTCCAGTCCTTCGACCGCGGAGGCGATCGAGAGAATGTCGTAGCGCACGCCCAGTGCCTTGGCGCAGGCGGCGGCATCGTCGAGCGATACCTGCGCGGTGAAGCGATACGGCAGCATCACGCAGCGCACGCGCTCCGCCCCGAGCGCATCGACCGCCATGGTCGCGCACAGCGCAGAGTCGATGCCCCCCGAGAGACCGAGCACCACGCCGGGGAAGCCGTTCTTGTTCACATAGTCACGCAAGCCCAGCACGCAGGCCGAGTAGTCGGCGTGATCGGCTTCGACGCTGGAGATCATCGGGCCGTTCTCGCAGCGCCAGGTCGAGCCATGCCGCACCCATTGCGTGGTGACGATGCTTTCCTGGAAACCGCAAAGCTGGAAGGCGAGCGAGCAATCGGCGTGTAGGCCGAAGGAAACGCCATCGAAGATCAACTCGTCCTGGCCGCCGACCTGGTTGACATAGACCGTCGGTAGGCCCTGCTCGGTGATGCGCGCGACCGCGATGTTGATGCGCACGTCGCCCTTCTGCCGCCAGTAGGGCGATCCGTTCGGAACGACGAGGATCTCCGCGCCGGTCTCAGCCAGGCACTCCACCACCTCTTCGCCCCAGATGTCTTCGCAGATGGGGACGCCGAGGCGCACGCCGCGGAAGTTCACTGGGCCCGGCAGCGGGCCGGCGGCAAAGACGCGCTTCTCGTCGAATACGCCGTAGTTGGGCAGGTCGACTTTGTAGCGCAGCGCGGTGATGCGGCCGCCCTCGAGCAGCGCCACCGCGTTGTAAAGCTTGCCGTTCTCGACCCAGGGCGAGCCGACCAGGAGCGCCGGCCCTGGCGAGGCCGTCTCGCGCGCCAGCGCCTCGATGGCCGAGCGGCAGGCTGCCTGGAAGGCCGGCTTGAGCACCAGGTCTTCCGGCGGATAGCCGGCGATAAAGAGTTCCGGAAAGACCACAAGGTCGGCGCCCTGCGCCGCCGCCGTAACGCGCGCGCGTCTGACCTTCTCGGCATTGCCGGCGATGTCGCCGACGGTCGAATTTAGTTGCGCGACGGCGATCGCAAGCCGGTCGGTCAGGTGGGCGTTCATGACAATGATTTAACGCCTGCGCCACGCGCCGGCAATCGAGCCGGCGCATGGCTGCAAAGCGCGGCTTGTCAACGTTCTGCCGTGCGCAGGCCCGCGCCGCCGCCGCTGAGCGGCACGGTGCCGGCTGCTTTCAGGCCGCGTCCGTTGAACGAGAAGACCATCAGGCTTTTTTCGACCATGCACTGGATCGCGACGGTCTTGTTGTTCTTGCTCCAGGCTATGCCCTGGCACCAGTGTCCGACTTTCGTTTCGGCGACCTTGGCGAGCTTGGTGCCTTTGACCGAATAGATCTGCAGCAGGCCGAAATCATTGAACGCCGGATGGGCCTTCGGACGATTGGAGCCGTTCATCACGTTCACCGCCAGATAGGCGCCATCGCCGGACAGAGCCACGCCTTCGGGCGTCTGTCCGACGCTGACGTGGTCGACGAAGCGCGGGGGCTTCGCTTTCAGATCGATAACCGAAACGACATCGACCTCGCCCGTTCCGCCGCCCATGTGACCGGTCACGGCGATATCGCCCTTCGAACTGATCTCGAGACTGTAAGGGCGATAACCACCGATCATGAATTGCTTGGTGTCTTCGACCTTGTCGCCGTCAATCGAAAGAACAGAAATCTTGTGGTCGCCGTCGCGCGAGACCAGCGCGGTCTTTCCATCCGGCGTGAAGGCGACATGGCACGGCCCGGCCTTGGCGTCGCCGAGCGAAACCTTGCCCGCGGCCGTGAGCTTATTGCCGGCAATGGTGAACACCGAGATGGTGCCTTCGCTGCGGTTGGCGACCAGCGCCAGGGTGCCCGCACGGTTGATCGATACGCCCGCGGCTCCGAGGCCCGCTTCCAACGTCTGAATCACCGCTGGCGGATTGGCCTTGAGATCGATGACGGACAGCTTGTTGTCGGGGACGGTCTTCTTTGCGTCGGCGGGGTCGAGCTTGAACGCGCCGGTCACCAGCGCGTAGCTTTCATCGCGCGCGATCGCGACGCTTTGCGGCGGACCGATGACACTCGCAGGCGCCTTGACCTCACCCAGCACTTTCGGCGGCGACACGCCGAGATCAATGATCGTCACGGTGTCGACCGCCGGATTGGCCGGCACGCCGCTGACGCCGTCGTTCAATACGGATTTGTTGTCATTTGCGGATACGACGATCTGCGCTGCGGCGCTCAGCGTAGCCAGCGGCAGCGCGGCCAGCGTAACGACAAGCGTCGCCGGCCACAGCAAATGGCGTTTCATGGCAGTCTCCCCCACTCGGGATTTTCTGAGACCGTTGGACGAGCCGTTCCCGAGCCTGCGGATCGTCATCCGCAGAATAACACCGCCAAAGTGAAAAAGCTTCCGTTAGAGGCCGGCCACCGCCGGCATCGGCTGCGCCGCCGGGCGTTCCTTCTTGAGCAACTCGGCCAGCAGGAAGGCGAGATCGATGGCCTGCTCGGCGTTCAGCCGCGGATCGCAGACCGTGTGATAGCGGTCGTTGAGGTCGGCATCGGTGATCGCGCGCGCGCCGCCTGTGCACTCGGTGACGTTCTGCCCGGTCATCTCCAAGTGCACGCCACCGGCATAGGTGCCCTCGGCCTGATGCACCTCGAAGAAGTGGCGCACTTCCTTGAGGATCAGATCGAACGGCCGCGTCTTGTAGCCGCTCGCCGAAGTGATGGTGTTGCCATGCATCGGATCGCACGACCACAGCACCACCCTGCCCTCGCGCTCCACCGCGCGCACCAAAGCCGGCAGATGCTCGCCAACCTTCTCGGCGCCGAAGCGGCCGATCAGCGTCAGACGGCCGGGCTCGTTGTCCGGATTGAGCATGTCGATCAGCCGCAGCAAATCGTCCGCCTTGAGCGACGGTCCGCACTTAAGACCGAGCGGATTCTTCACGCCGCGCGCATACTCGATATGCGCGTGGTCGAACTGGCGCGTACGATCGCCGATCCACAACATGTGGCCGGAGGTCGCGTACCAATCGCCCGTCGTTGAATCGATGCGCGTGAGCGCTTCCTCGAAGCCGAGCAGCAGCGCCTCGTGACTGGTGTAGAAATCAGTCGTGCGCAGCTCGGGGTGGCTTTCGAGGTCGAGGCCGCAGGCCTGCATGAAGCCGAGCGCTTCCGAGATGCGGTCGGACAATTCGACGTAGCGGCGCGACTGCGGACTGTCCTTGACGAAACCGAGCATCCACTGCCGCACGCTGCCGAGGTTGGCGTAGCCGCCTTGCGCGAAGGCGCGCAGCAAATTGAGCGTCGCCGCGGACTGGCGATAGGCATCGAGCTGACGCCGCGGATCGGGCGTGCGCGATTCCGGCGTGAAGGCATTGTCATTGATGATGTCACCGCGGTAGCTCGGCAATTCCTTACCGTCTCGCTTCTCGGTCGGCGAGGAACGCGGCTTGGCGAACTGGCCGGCGATGCGGCCAACCTTCACCACCGGCACGGCCGCGGCGTAAGTCAGCACCACCGCCATCTGCAGGAACATCCGGAAGAAGTCGCGGATATTATTGGCGCCATGCTCGGCGAAGCTTTCGGCGCAGTCGCCGCCCTGCAGCAGGAAAGCCTCGCGGTTGGCGACCTTGGCGAGTTGTTTCTTCAGGTTGCGCGCCTCGCCGGCAAAAACCAGCGGCGGGAAAGTCGCGAGCTGCTTCTCGGTGTCGGCCAAGATCTGCCGGTCCGGATAATCCGGCACCTGCTGGATCGGCTTCTTGCGCCAACTATCCGGCGACCAACGTTCAGGCATCACGCAAAACTCCAATGATCTGCGGAGCTTATATACGAAAGCCCAGCAACCCTGCCAGTTCTATTCGGAAAGCCCGTTAACTATGGCTATTCGGCGGCGGCGCGGGTGTAGCTCGCGGCCTTCTCGCGCATGGTCACCAGTTCTTCGGCCGCGGTCGGGTGCACGGCGATGGTCGCGTCGAAATCGGCTTTGGTGGCGCCCATTCTGACGGCGACGCCAATGACCTGGATCAGCTCGCCCGCATCGGGACCGGCGATATGGCAGCCGACCACGCGATCCGTGGTCCCATCGACCAGCAACTTCATGAACACACGCGTGTCGCGGCCGGCAAGCGTCGCCTTCATCGGCCGGAAGCTCGTCTTGTAGACGTCGAGCTTGGCAAGCTGCGCGCGCGCCTGCGCCTCGGTCAGACCGATGACCCCGAGCTCCGGCTCGGAGAACACCGCCGTCGGCACGGAGCTGTGGTCGACCGGCGTCGGCTTGCCGCCGAACACGGTGTCGGCGAAGGCATGGCCTTCACGGATCGCTACCGGCGTGAGGTTCACACGGTTGGTCACGTCGCCGACGGCATAGATGTTCGGCACGGACGTGCGCGAATACTCGTCGACCTCGATGCCGCCGTGCTCATGAATGCGGATGCCGACTTTCTCGATACCGAGACCCATGACGTTCGGCCGCCGGCCGATCGCGAACATGACCTTGTCGGCGGCGACGGTGCTGTTGTCCGAAAGGCGCGTGACAAATTCGTCGCCCTGCTTCTCGATGGCGGTGACGGTGTGACCGCAGGTCACGGTGATGCCGCGCGTTTGCATCTCCGAGCGCAGATGTTCGCGCAGATCGTCGTCGAAGCCGCGCAAGATATTCTCGCCGCGATAGACCAGCGTCACCTTGGAGCCGAGCCCGGCAAAGATGCAGGCGAACTCGACCGCGATGTAGCCGCCGCCCTGCACAACGATACGCTTCGGCAGATCATTGAGATGGAACGCCTCGTTCGAGCTGATGGCATGCTCGAGGCCAGGAATGTTGGGGCCGAGATGCGGCCAGGCGCCGGTCGCGATCAGGATCGTCTTGGCGCGGACACGGTCGCCGTTCGCCAGGCACACCGTGTTGGCGTCTTCGATGACGGCGCGGCTCTTGACCAGATTGACCTTGAAGCGTTCGAGCGTACTCGTATACGCGAGCTCCAGCCGCGCGATCTCGCGATCTTTATTGGCGATCAACGTGGGCCAATGGAAAGTCGGATCCGGCACCGTCCAGCCGTAGCCGACGGCATCCTCGAAATCATGGGCAAAACGCGAGGCGTAAACGAGGAGCTTCTTCGGCACGCAGCCGCGGATCACGCAGGTGCCGCCGACACGAAACTCCTCGGCGATCATGACGCGCGCGCCGTAGCTCGACGCGATACGGGCGGCACGCACGCCGCCCGAACCTGCTCCGATGACAAAGAGATCGACGTCTTCCGCCATCGCTTCTCGCCCTGCCAATCCCGGCGCCGAGAGCGCGCGGATTACATCTTGTGCCCGCGCTTCCTCAACTCGTCGCGCATGCGCGCCGTCACCTGCTCGGACAACGTATTCGCCCAGGTCTGCGCGAACTTCAGGCTGGCGTCGACCACCTTGGGCTGCTCGTTGAGGAATTTGATGCCGACAGGCGACTTGTAAAAGGCCAGCATCTCCTTGAGCTCCTGCTCGGTGAAGTGCGTGGCGTAGCTGTGCGCCACCTCGTTCACCAACTCGGCGAAACGCGGCGTCAGCTCGGTGCGCAGCGTGGCCGAAATCTCGTTGAGGTCCCTGCCGAGCCCCGGGTTCGACTGCAGGAACAGGATTTTCGACTGCTCGATCACGCCCGGGATGAGCGGGTCGAATAGGGTGGTCGCGCCGGTAACGCTCACGATTTCCTTAGCGGCCGCCATTGCTGCGGGCGAAGGCTGCGGTTGCGCATGGCTCGCCGGCGCGGCGAACGCCAGCGCGGCGGCCACGGTGGCCACACGGATCGCGCGGCGAGACATCGGCATAAAAGACATGGTCATAGCTCCGTATTGATCAAAAAGATCAGGGGCGGTTGACGATTTTGACGCCGTCAGGGCCGCCGAGAATTACCAGCGCCGCCAGTCCGACGAACAAACCGTGTTCCATCACCCCTGGTACATTGGCAAGCGCATGCGCCATTGCGACGGGATCGTCAATCCGAGCGAGTGCAGCATCGATGATCCAGTGGCCGCCATCCGTGACAAAAGGATGGCCGTCCTTGCCGCGCCGCAGCTTGAGCGGCCCGGGCCGCTGCACCGACGCAATCGCCTTTTCCACCGCGCGCTGGGTGGCGGCGAAGCCGAACGGCGTTACCTCGATGGGCAACGGGAAGGCGCCGAGCGCGGCGACCCATTTACTATGGTCCGCGATGACAACCATGCGCTTACTTGCCGCGGCCACGATCTTCTCACGCAGCAGCGCGCCGCCGCCCCCTTTGATCAGGCTCAGATCGGGGCCGATCTCGTCGGCGCCGTCGACGGTCAAATCCAGCTCGGGCGTCTCGTCCAGCGTGGTGAGCGGAATGCCGCAACGCTTGGCGTCGGCATGGGTCGCCTCTGATGTCGGCACCGCGATGACAGTCAACCCGGCGCGGACGCGTTCGCCGACCAGTTCAACGAAATGCTTGGCGGTCGAGCCGGTGCCGAGCCCCAGGCGCATGCCGGGCTCGACGAACTCGACGGCGCGCGCGGCGGCAGCGCGCTTCTGGGCATCGGCATCCATGGGTCACAGGCTCGGCGGAAGTCCCGGTTCTGTCTAGCCCCCTTCCCGCGGCGTGAACAGGTCTCGATACCTGCCCGCCCTTGCATCGAGACCCCGCCGGCTTTAGCGATGCGGCCCATGTCCACCCGCACCATCGTCTTCGATCTCGACGGCACGCTTATTGATACCGCACCCGACCTCGTCGAGGCGCTCAATGTCGTTCTTGCGTCCGAAGGCCTGCCGGTCCTGCCGTACGAGACCGGGCGCAATCTGATCGGCGGCGGCGCGCGCGGCATGATCGCGCGTGCGCTGGCGGCGGAGGGTTACGACATCGCGCCCGACCGGCTCGATCGGATGTTCGCCGATTTCCTCACACATTATTCCGCGCACATCGCTGACAGGTCGCGGCCGTTTCCCGGATTGATCGAAGCGCTCGACGCACTGGAAGAACGCGGCGACCGTCTCGCCGTGTGCACGAACAAGCTCGAGCGTCTCTCTATCCTCTTGCTCGACAAGCTCGGCCTCACGCAGCGCTTCAAGGTGATCAGCGGACAGGACACGTTCGGCATGCAGAAACCGGATCCGGAGGTTCTGCGCCGCACGATCGCCGCCGCCGGCGGCGATCTGCGCACGGCGATCATGATCGGCGATTCCATCACCGACATCCGCACCGCTCGTGCCGCCGGCGTCCCGGTGATCGCGGTCGATTTCGGTTACAGCGACCGCCCGGTGTCGGAGTACGGCCCGGATCGGGTCATCGGAACCTTCGCCCAGCTAACGCCTGCGCTCGACGCCATTTTTTCCGCACAATCCTGAGCGCGATATCACGGATGGTTATGCGACATGGTTAACGCGGTAAGGTTAACGGGCCGCAACATGTTGCCTCGCAGTGACCGCGCCCCTATCCTGCTGACGGGTGGGCGTTTTCAGCGCTCGATTGGACGGGATCATCGTGATGTATCGCGTAATGACGATTGCTTTCAGCGCGCTTGCGCTTGCAGCGTGTTCGTCGACTCCCGATTGGCTCAGTCTCGACGGACTAAAACCGGGGCCTTCTACCGACACTGTGCGGTTTGAATCCGAGCCGCCGGGCGCCGAAGCAAAAACTTCGAGCGGCCAGACCTGCCGCACGCCTTGCGCGCTCGCGCTCGAAGTGAATACACCGGTGACGGTGACTTTCTCCCTCGCCGGCTTCCAGTCTGAAACGGAAACGCTCGAACCGATGGCGGCGACCGGCGCACCGACGCAGTTGCGGCCGAACCCAGTGGTGGTGGAACTGACGCCCGCCGCTCCGGCGCCCGCGAAGAAGCTGGCTCCCACCAAGAAGCCGGCGCCGAAGACCGCCGCCAAGCCGAAGCCGAAGGCGAAGACAACAGCAGCGCCTGCGGCTTCTTCGCCAACGGCGCAGCCACAGCAGCAGTCCCCCTCGCCTTGGCCGGCCCCGCAACGCTGATCCGAGCGGCCTATCGCTTTGATTGCGCCGGCGCCCCAAGCGCCGGCGTTTTGCTGTGCTATAGCCAGGATGGCCCGGAAATCTTATATGAACGGGGTGGCGGAACTCAGCGCTCCGCCCCCGGGGATAGATCAATGTCATTGGCCGACGGCAGCACCTTGGAACTCGACCGCGCCGGCTCGCCGCCGCGCGCGCTGATCGACCCGTTCGCACGCGCCATCACCTACCTGCGCGTTTCGGTGACAGATCGCTGCGATTTCCGCTGCGTCTACTGCATGTCGGAACACATGACCTTCCTGCCGAAGGCCGATTTGCTGTCGCTGGAAGAACTCGACCGCCTGTGCAGCGCCTTCGTCGCCAAGGGCGTCAATAAGCTGCGGCTCACTGGCGGCGAGCCTTTGGTCCGCCGCGGGATCATGACGCTGGTGTCCTCGCTCTCGCGCCACCTGAAGAGCGGCGCGCTGAAAGAGCTCACGCTCACCACCAACGGCTCGCAGCTCGAGAAATATTCCGCCGAACTCAAGGGATATGGCGTCGAGCGCATCAACGTATCGCTCGACACGCTCGATGCCGACCGCTTCCGCGACATCACGCGCTGGGGCGATTTGAACAAAGTACTCACCGGGATCGATGCCGCGCAGAAGGCGGGGCTCAAGGTCAAGATCAACGCGGTCGCGCTCAAGGGCGTGAACGAGGACGAACTCCCGCAGTTGATGGAGTGGGCGCACGGCCGCGGCATGGACCTCACTATCATCGAGGTCATGCCACTCGGCGACGTCGACGAGAGTAGGCTCGATCAATACCTGCCGCTCTCGATCGTGCGCGGGCGGCTGGCCGAGCGTTATACGCTCGACGAAATCGACTACCGTACCGGCGGGCCGGCGCGTTATGTGCGCATCAAGGAAACCGGCGGCCGCCTCGGCTTCATCACGCCGATGACGCATAACTTCTGCGAGTCCTGCAACCGCGTACGCATCACCTGCACCGGCACCTTGTTCATGTGCCTCGGCCAGGAAGACGCCGCCGATCTGCGCAATCCCCTGCGCGCATCCGAAGGCGACCAACTGCTGCATGCCGCGATCGACGAAGCGATCGCGCGCAAGCCCAAGGGTCATGATTTCATCATCGACCGCCGCCATCAGCGGCCCGCGGTCGGACGCCACATGAGCGTCACCGGCGGCTGATTTTACGCGGCGCGTTCCTGCATCGTCACCAGGTCGCGCAATTCCTCCGCTCGCAGCCGCACTGGCGTGAAGGCGACGCCGCAGCCGTCGCTGCCGCTGCGCACCACCTGCCCCGCAATCGCCTGCATGCCTGGGAAGGTCAGCGCCACGACTTCGCCGACGCGGAGATCGTGCGCGTCGATGCGGGCACCACCTTCGCTCAGGTCGTTCACGCGCACGTCCGCGACGCCGTCCTCGCGCTTGAGCTGGGCCGTCATGCTCACCTCATAGCGGGGAAACTCGCGCAGGTCGGCCTTCACAGCCTTACGAACGAGATCGGGAATTTCGCGGCATAAGTTCTGCGCGGTCTCCTGCATCTCGCCGGCGACCGTCGATACATCCTGGGCGGTAGCGCGCGAGCGCTCGACCATTTCGGCAATCTGCGACAACCGGCCGCCCATGTCGCACACCGCGGCGCTGGTCTCGCGCGCGTTGGTGGCGAAATCCGCCGCCGCCGTGCGCTGCCGATCGACCGCGTGCGATACGGACTCGGTCACATCCGACAGCCGGTCGATCGCTTCCGCCACGTTCGAAAGCGAACCCACCGCCTCACGCGTGGTCGACTGGATCTCCGCGATCTTGGCGGCGATCTGCTCGGTGGACTTGCCCGTCTGCGTGGCCAGCGTCTTGACCTCCGACGCCACGACCGCAAAACCGCGCCCCGCCTCGCCTGCCCGCGCCGCTTCGATAGTCGCGTTGAGCGCCAGCAAGTTGGTCTGCGCGGCCACCCGCTCGATCACCGTGACGATGTCGCCGATCTGGCTGACCGCCTTGTTGAGCGCATCGATGGTCGCGCGGGACGCGTTGGCGCGTTCCACGGCTTCGCGCCCGAGCCCGCTGCCGTGCCGCACTTGGTTGGACATCTCCGCAATCGCGCGCATCATCTGATCGGAGAGTTGGCCCGCGGCATCGCTCATCGCGCGCGAGCCCTCCGCCGCCCGCGCGGTTTCGTCGAACGCTGCACCCACGGCTTCCAGCGCAGTGAGCAGCGCATCGGAATTGATCTGCAGCATCGAGGCGCCGGCGGCAATCGGCTGGATGCCACCCTCGGTCGCGATCTCCACCTCGTGCGCGAGGTTGGAGAGGTTGGCGCGGCGCACCGACTGCCATGCACGATCGAGATCGTCCTGCACGCGCTCGCGACGTTGCCGTTCGCCGAGCACTTCGGCGAGATGATTGGTCGCCGCGACGAGGCGTGAGAGCTCGTTGCGCACATGCGGCAGTTGCGGCGAGGACTGCAGCTCCGCGCGCGCGATGGCCTCGATCGTGTCGCCGATATGAGCCAGCGATTGCGCGACATCGCGAGCCATCCACAGCACGAGCGCGCCGGCGAAAGCCACAGCGGCAAAGCGCAGCAGCAGGCGGACAGGCGTTTCGTAGGCGTCGCCGAACCACGGCAGCAGGAGATCGGCCAAAAAGGGCACCGCCGCCATGGCGCAGAGCGCCAACAGGACGGCAGTCAGCAGCCGCTCGGCAATCGTAAACTGCCGCATGGATCCTCGCGTGCCAGACAGCCGCCGAGCTATGCCCGGAATGACCGGCCGCGCCCCCGAGAGGTAGGCCAACGGTATTTGTAGGGGGCAAGTGGTTAACCGAGGATTTAGGGTCCATTAACCATGTGTTTCTGCCTTGCCGGTGACAATCAGGCGGCCGGCCGGGCCGGCCCCAGGGCGGTCTCTGCCAATTTACTACCAATTTCTCCATTGACGGCCGCTGCGGCCACTGGAATTAAAGGTGGAGGCTGATACGCCGTGGGGCGCAAAAAATAACGATCTGCCCGATGCCTGGGCCGGGTCGGTAAAGGGGACGCTGGAAACCGGTCGGTCGTGCAGCCAAGACCTGGGTGCCCCTCGCGGCACCCCCGGTCAAGGCGCCGAAATAGAGCGTTTGCTCGTCGTAAAGTTACCCGCCGGCTCTAACCGCGGGGGCGTCTGGGAGGGAACTTGTGCGATTATTGTTGGCGTTCAGCACGGCCATCGACCGTCTCAACGAAAAGTTTGGGTTCGTTTGCAATTTGCTGGTGCTGTTCGCCTGCCTTGTGAGCGCGGGCAACGCCATGATCCGCTATGCATTCGGCTACAGCTCGAATAGCTGGCTCGAATTGCAGTGGTACATGTTCGCCGTCCTGGTGATGTTCGGCGCGTCGTACACCCTCAAACGCAACGAGCACGTTCGCGTCGAGATTTTTTATCTGTTTCTGTCCGAGCGCGGGCAGATCTGGCTCGATCTCGTCGGCTGCCTCTTCTTCCTAATTCCAGGCTGTCTCCTGCTTTGCTACCTGTCGTGGCCGTTCTTCTATCAAGCATACGAAGTCGGTGAAGTGTCGAGCAATGCCGGCGGCCTAGTGCGCTGGCCGATCAAATTCGTTCTGCCGTTCGGCTTATTCATGCTCGCATTGCAAGGCGCGTCGGAAGTCATCAAACGCATTGCCGCGCTCGAGGGCAAAGTGACGATCGACGCAAAATACGAGAGGCCGACGCAATGATTACGCTGGAGGCAATGCCGCCGCTGATGTTCGGCGGCCTCGTGCTGGCGATGCTGATCGGCTTTCCTGTCGCCTTCACGCTCATGGCGGTCGGGCTTTCGTTCGGTTTTGTCGCGATCTCGCAAGGCTTCTTCGATCTGAATTTCCTTCAGGCCATTCCGGGCCGCATTTTCGGCAACGTTCTGTCTAATGAACTTTTGCTAGCGATCCCGTTCTTCACCTTTATGGGTTCGGTGCTCGAACGCTGTGGTCTGGCCGAGGACATGCTGGACTCCATGGGCCAGCTTTTCGGCCCCATCCGCGGCGGCCTCGGCTATTCGGTCATCATCGTCGGCTTCATCCTTGGAGCCATTACCGGCACGGTGGCGGCGCAGGTCATAGCCATGGCGCTGATCTCGTTGCCCGTGATGATGCGCTACGGCTACAACGTTCGCTATATCACCGGTGTGCTCGCGGCATCCGGCACGATCACGCAATTGGTGCCGCCGTCGTTGGTCCTGATCGTGCTAGCCGACCAGCTCGGCAAGTCCGTCGGTGACATGTACCTCGGCGCTTGGGGCCCGTCGCTGTTCCAGGTAGCGTTGTTCGCCGGCTACACGTTTGTCCTCGGGCTCGTCAAACCGGATCATGTGCCGCCTGTACCGAAAGACGCGCTTACGCTGACCGGTTGGGCATTGTGGAAAAAGTGCCTGTTCGGAATTATTCCGTCGGCGGTGCTGATCTTTGTCGTGCTCGGCACCATGATGCTCGGTCTGGCCACGCCGACGGAGGCCGGCGCCATGGGCGCAATCGGCGCGATCGTGCTCGCCGCGATCCACAGCAAGGAATTCAGCGCGACCGGCCATAAGATGCTGATCATTGGCGTGGTCGCCGGCGGCATCGGTACGATGACCGGAATTCTGGTCGCGGAAAACCTGTTCTTCAAGCTCGCCTTTGCCGTCACCTATTTAGCGGTCATCTGGATCTGCCTTGAAGCCGTTCGCATTCCCGACCTGCGCGGCCTGATCAAGCAGGGCTACGAGACAACCATGCGCATCACCTGCATGGTCGTCTTCATCCTGATCGGTTCGACCTGTTTCTCGGTCGTGTTCATGGGTGTCTCCGGCGGCGTTTGGCTGGAGCATATGCTGACCTCGCTGCCCGGCGGCGTCTGGGGCTTCCTAATCTTCATCAACGTTTTCATCTTCTTTTTGGCGTTTTTCCTGGATTTCTTCGAGATCGCGTTCATCATCCTGCCGATGATCGCGCCTGCGGCGCAAACGATATTGACGCCGGTCGTCGGACACGACAATGCATTGATCTGGTTCGGCGTCATGTTGTGTGTGAACATGCAGACGTCGTTCATGCATCCGCCGTTCGGATTTGCGCTGTTCTACCTGCGCGGCGTCGCGCCCAAAGAAGTCAAAAGCTCCGACATTTACTGGGGCGCCCTGCCCTGGGTCGGTCTGCAGATGATCATGGTCGCCCTGGTAATTGCTTTCCCGATCACCGTAACCGCCCTGCTCGACAAGCCGTCGAACATCGACCCCAACAAGGTCAAGATCGAAATTCCGCAGATCGAGCTGCCCCCGCTCGACTTCAGTGAGCCGAAGATCAGATAGAATCGACTCGTATCCACGGCGGCAATAAAAAACGACCCCGGAGCGGCGGCCCCGGGGTCGCTTTCTTTCGAGCCGATCAGCCGCGCGAGCGCTGGATCATAAACGAGTCGTAGCCAAGCTCGGCCACCTGGAACCACTGGTAGCCGTTGGTGGTGTAGGTCGTCATCGAGTCATAGACTTTCTTGAAACTCTCGTTTTCCTTGGCGATGTCGCTGTGCAACTCCTTGGCCGCCTTGAAGCAGGCGTCCATGATCGCCGGCGAGAAGCCGTGCAGCTTGGAGCCGCCGGCCAGCAAGCGCCGCAGCGCTTGCGGATTGAGTTCGTCGTACTTCGCGATCATCCAGGTGTTGGCGTAATGGCCGGCCTGCTCGAAAATCGCCCTGTAGCTTTTCGGCAGGGCGTTCCATTTATCGAGGTTGACGAAGGCGAACAGCATCGAGCCGCCTTCCCACCAGCCGGGGTAATAGTAGTGGGGCGCGACCTTGTACAGGCCGAGCTTCTCGTCGTCGTAGGGACCGACCCATTCGGCGGCGTCGATGGTGCCCTTTTCCAGCGCCGGGTAGATGTCGCCGGCGGCGATCTGCTGCGGCACCGCGCCGAGCTTCTGCAAGACGCGCCCGGGGAAACCGCCGATGCGCATTTTCAGACCCCGGAGATCGTCAACCGTATTGATCTCCTTGCGATACCAGCCGCCCATCTGACAGCCGGTATTGCCCGCAAGCATGGCCGTGCAGTTGTATTTCTTATAGAATTCGTTGAGCACTTCCTTGCCGCCACCTTGCGTGAACCAGCCTTGGTTCAACCGCTGGTTCGGACCGAAGGCGACCGAGGTGCCGAAGGCGAAGGTCGGATCCTTGCCGAAATAGTAATACGATGCGGTATGGCCGCATTCGACGGTGCCGTTCTGCACCGCGTCGACGACCTGCAGGCCGGGCACGATTTCGCCGCCGGCGAAGCATTGAATTTGGAATTTGTTGTCGGTTGCCTCGGCCACCGCCTTGCACATCAATTCCGCGCCGCCGTACAGCGTATCGAGCGACTTCGGCCAACTCGTGGTCATGCGCCATTTGATCTCCGGCATCGACTGCGCGATCGCCGGCGCGGCCACGACGGCGCTGGCTGCAACGCCAAGGCCGGCCGCTTTGAGAAATTGACGACGTTTCATTCCTTAGTCCTCCCGTTGAATTGTCCGTAGTGACCCCGCGTCCCCCGTGCAGCGTTATTTCGCTCTGCCGAAGCTTTGGCCTCGATTCACGCGGAGCTCGCTACTTATGGCCAGTCTGCAATGGATTCGACGGAGGGGGCAATGCCGCAAATGGCCCAAAAATGAGAACGGGGCCGGCTTTTCGGCCGGCCCCGCGTCTCATTAGCCTAAAGAACGATCCCTTGAATCAGCCCTTACCGCGGTTGCGGATCATGAAGGATTCGTAGGTGAATTCCGCCACCTGCCACCAGAGGTTTTCATCGTCGCGGAAGGCGCGTTGGGATTCCCAGATCTTCTTGTAGTCGGCGTTTACGGCCGAGACCTCGTTGTTCACCTCGATCGACGCCTTGTGGGCGGCTTCCATGATCGCCTGACTGAAGGGCCGCAACTGGGCGCCGGCCGCGACCAGACGCTTGAGCGCCTGCGGGTTGCGCGCATCGTACTTGGCCTGCACGTCCATATTGGTGTAGCCGGCCGCAATCGTCAGCAGCGACTGATAGGCCTTGGGCAGCGCTGCCCACTTGTCGGTGTTGAAGAAGAAGTGCAGTGCGGTACCGCCCTCCCACCAACCGGGATAGTAGTAGTACTTGGCGACTTTGTAGAAGCCGAGCTTCTCGTCGTCGTAGGGACCGACCCACTCGGCCGCGTCGATGGTGCCTTTCTCCAGCGACGGATAGATGTCGCCGCCGGCAATCTGCTGCGGCACGCAGCCGAGCTTCAGCAGGGTCTTGCCGGCCCAGCCGCCGATGCGGAATTTAAGGCCTTTGACGTCGTCGACGGTGTTGATCTCTTTGCGAAACCAGCCGCCCATCTGTGTGCCGGTGTTGCCGCCGGAGATGCCGTAGAGTTTGAACTTCTTGCCGAACTCGTTGAGCATGTCCTGGCCGCCGTGATCCTGGAACCAGGCGTTCTGCTGGCGCCCATTCAGACCGAACGGCACCGAGCAATAAAGCGCGAAGGTCGGATCCTTGCCGATGAAATAATAGGCGGCGGTGTGGCACATCTCGACGGTGCCGTTCTCCACCGCGTCGACCGCCTGGAACGGCGGCACGATTTCGCCGGCAGCGAAGGTTTGAATCTGGAATTTCCCATCGGTCGCTTCACTGACGTATTTGGCTAGCGTGTCGGCGGCGCCATAGGCGGTATCGAGCGACTTCGGAAAGCTCGAGGTCAGACGCCATTTCAGCTCCGGCATCGACTGCGCAATGGCAGGCGCGGCAATGGCGCTGGCGGCTACGCCGAGCCCAGCCGCTTTGATGAATTGACGACGTTTCATGCGGGGGTTCTCCTCCAATAGGCCGCTTTTTCGTTAAGCGTGCCGCTTATCCGACCGGCGATCGCCTGCGCGCAGGATGGACCGGGGGGCAATGGAAATCCAGCCATCGGCAAAGAAAAAGGCCTCCATCCGGGTGGATGGAGGCCTCGTTCGTTTAGGAATCCCAGCAGCTTAGCCGCCGCGCGTCCGCATGCGCACCATGAAGCTATCGAATCCGAGTTCCGCCACCTGCCACCACAGATACTGGTCGCCGCGGAAGGCGACGATGCTGTCGTAGACCTTCTTGAAATCGGCGTTCTTGGCGCCGACTTCGTTGAAGGTGTCGGTGGCCGCCTTGTAGCTTGCCTCCATCACCGCCGGGGGGAACGGCCGCAACAGCGCGCCCGCCGCGACCAGACGCTTGAGCGCCTGCGGATTGCCGGCATCGTATTTCGCCTGCATCCAGCTATGCGACATCTCGGAGCACGACTTGACGATCGACTGATAGGTCTTCGGCAGTTCGTTCCACTTCGTGAGGTTGATGAAGTTGTGCAGCATGGCGCCGCCTTCCCACCAGCCCGGGTAATAGTAGTACTTGGCGACCTTATAGAAGCCGAGCTTCTCGTCGTCGTAGGGACCGACCCACTCGGCCGCATCGATGGTGCCCTTCTCCAGCGCCGGATAGATGTCGCCGCCGGCGACCACCTGCGGCACCGAGCCGAGCTTCTGGAAAATCTGTCCGGCGAATCCGGCGATACGGAATTTCAAGCCCTGCAGGTCGGAGACTTCTTTGATCTCCTTGCGGAACCAGCCGCCCATCTGCGTGCCGGTGTTGCCGCAGGGCAGCGCCATGAAGTTGTACTTCTTGTAGAAATCGTTCGCGAGATCGAGACCGCCGCCGAAATGCATCCACGAGGTCTGCATGCGTGAGTTCAGGCCGAACGGCTGCGCTGTGAACAGCGCGAAGGTCGGATCCTTGCCGACATAGTAATAAGACGCGGTCTGACCCATCTCGACCGTGCCGTTGCCGACCGCGTCGGCGACCTGCAGGCCCGGCACGATCTCGCCGGCCGGGAAGGTCTGAATCTGGAACTTGTTGTCGGTGGCTTCCGCCACCGCCTTGGCGAACACTTCGCAAGCGCCGAAAATGGTGTCGAGCGAGCGCGGGAAGCTCGACGTCAGGCGCCATTTGACCTCGGGGGTCGACTGGGCAATGGCAGGCGCGGCGACGGCGCTGGCGGCAAGGCCGAGCCCAGCCGCTTTGATGAATTGACGACGTTTCATGTGATGAAGCTCCGGTTTAACGCAAACGGGCCGTCATGCGCGACGGATCGCGCGACGGATCGCATTGGCAAACTGCAAAAACGGCCCGGCGTCAATGATACCAGTCAGCGCTGGCGCATAGGTCGCATGCGAGGGATGCGGCAGCCGCCGAGCCGGGCTTCTTAAGCCTCGATGACGATCTTCGGCGCGGCCTTGCCGGCGCCGCCGCCCTTGATCTCGGCCAGCACTTTCGCAGCGATATCGCGATAGATCTTGGCGTGCGGCCCGTCCGGCTCGGTCGCCACCACCGGCAGACCGGCATCCGACTTCTCGCGGATCGTCATGTGCAGCGGCACCTCGCCGAGGAACGGCACGCCTTGCCGCGTCGCCTCGTTGCGCGCCCCGCCGGTGCCGAAAATATCCGAGCGCGAGCCGCAGCTCGGGCACAGGAAGTAGCTCATATTCTCCACGATGCCGAGCACCGGCACGTTCACGCGCTTGAACATGGCGACGCCGCGTCGCGCGTCGATCAGCGCCAGGTCCTGCGGCGTCGATACGATGACAGCACCCTTGAGCGGCACCTGCTGCGCCATGGTGAGCTGCGCGTCGCCGGTGCCGGGCGGCATGTCGACGACCATGATGTCGAGCTTGCCCCACTCCACCTCGCGCAGCATCTGCGTGATCGCCGACATGACCATGGGTCCACGCCAGATCATCGGCGTCTCTTCGTCGATGAGGAAGCCGATCGACATCACGCTCATGCCGTAGCGCTCGATCGGCTTGAGGCGGGTGCCGCCGACGGTCTGCGGCTTCTCCTTGATGGCGAGCAGCTTGGGCAGCGAGGGGCCGTAGATGTCCGCATCGAGCATGCCGACCTTGAGGCCGAGGTCGCGCAGGCCGAGCGCCAAGTTGACCGCAGTGGTCGACTTGCCGACACCGCCTTTGCCGGACGCGACCGCGATCACCGCGTCGACGCCCGGAATGCCCGGCTGCACCTTGTCGGTGGGGTGGGCATGCGTGTGTGGCGCTCCGGCGGCGCGCGGTTGCGTGGCGACATGGGCGGGCTGCGGCCCCTTCGCCGCACCGCCGGCTTTGCGTTCAGCGGTCAGCGCGACCAGCGCCGACAGCACCCCGGGAATGGCGCGCACAGCCTTTTCGGCGGCGGCGCGCACCGGCTCCCAATTTTTCACGGTGGCCGCGTCGACGGTCAGGGAAAAGAACACCTTGCCGTCGCTCACCACGATGTCGGAGAGCACGCCGGTCCCCGTCAGCGGGATGCCGCCCGGTGTGGGCACGTCCGCCAGTGCCGCCAAAACCTGTTCCTTGCTCACCGCCATGATCGCTCGTCCTTGAGAACCGCCAGCCTTTTCGCGCGCCACCATAGGCGGCTCAAGCGAGGGGTCAATGCGGGAGGGCGGTTGACGGCCTGGCCTCGCTCTTGAGAGATAGTCGGCGAGACCGGCTGGGGCCAAGGCGGCTAAGCGATATTTCAGGGAGGTTGACGATGGCAAAGGTGGCGTTTCTGGGTTTGGGCGTGATGGGCTACCCCATGGCCGGGCACCTCAAGAACAAAGGCGGCCACGAGGTCACCGTCTATAACCGCACCGCCGCCAAGTCCGAGAAATGGGTGGCGCAGTTCGGCGGCAAATCGGCCGCAACGCCCAAAGCGGCCGCGCAGGGGCAGGACTTCGTCATGTGTTGCGTTGGCAACGACCATGACTTGCGCGAGGTCACGCTGGGCGCCGACGGCGGCTTCGCCGGCATGGGCAAAGGCACGGTATTCGTCGACCACACCACCGCCTCGGCCGAGATCGCGCGTGAGCTGCACGCGGCGGCGAAAAAGGCCGGCTTCGACTTCGTAGATGCGCCGGTGTCCGGCGGACAGGCCGGCGCCGAGAACGGCGTCCTCACCGTGATGTGCGGCGGCGAAGCCGAGCCCTTCGCCCGCGCCGAGAAGGTCATCGCCTCCTATGCGCGCGCCTGCAACCTGATGGGCGCGCCCGGCTCCGGCCAACTCGCCAAGATGGTCAACCAGATCTGCATCGCCGGCTTGGTGCAGGGTCTCGCCGAGGGCCTGCACTTCGCCAAGAAGGCCGGGCTCGATGTCGAGAAGCTGATCGCCACCATCTCCAAAGGCGCCGCGCAAAGCTGGCAGATGGAGAACCGCTACAAGACCATGGCTGCGGGCAAATTCGACTTCGGCTTCGCGGTCGACTGGATGCGCAAGGATTTGAGTATTTGTCTTGGTGAGGCGCGCAAGAACGGCGCGCACCTGCCGGCGACCGCGATGATCGATCAGTTCTATTCGGAAGTGCAGGCCATGGGCGGCAAGCGCTGGGATACGTCGAGTTTGATCGCGCTGCTGGATCGCTAGAACTCCAGCATAAGGCCGTCGGCGGCGACCAGCACGCCGGCGGCTTTCAGTTCGTCGAGCCGCGCCAGCACGCTTGGGTTCATGTGCGTCGCCATCACACGTTTGGCGCCAAGTGCAGGCATTTTCTCTTTGAGAATTTCAAAGCTCATGTGCCCGGTGATTTTGCCGGCAAAGCCGTAGCACTCGCACACGAACAGGTCGGCATCGCGCGCGATCGGCAGCAGCGCATCGGTCCATTCGGTGTCGCCCGAATAGGCGAAAATCTTTTCGCCGTCCGACAGCCGCAGCGCCGTCGACGGCGCGCCGGATTGATGGATGACCTCGGCGGTGACGATAGAATGGCCGAGCACCTCGCTCGGCACGCCGACGGCGATCTCCTCGACGCGCCATGCGAATTTCCACTTCGAGCCGCTCGATTTCGGAAAGAACACTTCGAGCAGCGCATCGAGCCGCGTTTTCGTGCCGGGCGGCCCGGCAATCAGCAGCGGCGTCTCGCGGCGGGAAAGAAATTGCGCGTCGAGCAGCAGGAACGGCAGTCCGCCAAAATGGTCGCCGTGCAGGTGCGACAGCACGATCGCTTCGATGCGGTTGGGATCGAGCTTGCAAGCCTTCAGCGCCGGCAATGACGACGCGCCGCAGTCGACCAGCAGCGTGCCTTTCGCCGTCTCCAGAAAGAAGCAGGTGTTGAGACGGCCTCCCGAGCCGAAGGCGTCGCCGCTGCCGGCAATGATGAGACGCATGGCGACTTATTCCTGGCGCATGATCTGATCCGAAAACCGGTGCCCACTTTTCGGGATCATGCGCTACGCTTTCGCGCTCGGCCGCGCCGAGACAGCCGCGTGCCATCGCTTCACGTTCGTGCACTCCTCCGGCATCGGCAGTCGCGACGGCCTCATGAAGTCGACCGAGACCAGAAACGTGATGTCGGCGACGGAAAAACGGTCGCCGGCGACGAACTCGCGATTGCCCAGTTCGGCATCGATGATTTTGAGGAAGTCGGCGACCCGCGGCCTGTTGGCTTCGGCCCAGGCCGGCACCTGCGGCATCTCGAGCTCCTTCATGGACGGGTGCAGGTGGCGGAAGACGGCCGCGACATTGGCCATGAAATTGATCTCGCAGCGCCGGTTCCACATCTCGACCGTCGCCTTCTCCTTGGCGCCTAAGCCGAACAGCGGCGGCTCCGGCTGCAGCTCCTCGAAATAACGGCAGATGGCGATGGACTCGGTGATTACCGTGCCGTCGTCGAGCACCAGCGCCGGCATGCGCTGCAGGGGGTTGATCGCGGTGTATTCAGGAGTCTTGTGCCGCATCTGCATCATGTCGACCTGCTCGGTCGGAACGCTGATGCCCTTCTCGGCAAGGAAGATGCGGGTACGCCGGGGATTTGGTGCCATTTTGCTGTCGTAGAGCTTCATTTCGAGGCCTCCGGTCCAAAATCCCCTCGGAACCGAGCCGAACATGGGCAAAATCGTCTGTCAAAGGGAAGCGGTTAACCTTCCTTAACCAGAGTTTTTAGCCACCTCTTAAGCTTGGTTTTAAGGTTTTTAAGCCAGCGTCAGCCTGGGTCCGTGCGTAAGTACCGTATTTCATGCCAATTCCAGGCGAACAGCCAGATTTGACCGCGCTGCCACCGGAGACCTCTCCGGTGAAACGCCGTCTTGCCGCACAATACGTGCGCGAGGCGCGCGATCGGCTGACCTCGTCGAGTGGGACGCGGCCCGCCTTCGATTACGAGTTGCTGCGCCAGTACGCACAGAACCGGCTGTCCGGCTCGTTGGTGATGCTGCTGCTGGTTGGCACCGTCGGATTCCTGTCGAGCCTGTGGACCGGCGCGGTCACCGCCGGCGCCTGGACCGCCTCAGTGCTGGTGATCCACGCCGTCATCATCACCAAGTGCAAGCAGTTCTGCGAACTACCGATGAACGCGGTCTCGGCGAACAGCTGGCGGCTGCGATTCATCACTCTCGATCTCTTCTACGGCCTCGCCTGGATGTTCATTCTGATCCATCCGGTCGGCAGCGACGAAAATTCGAGCACGTTCATGCTGTTCGTGATGCTGCTGGTGGTGGCGGTGTCCAGCATGTTGGCGTCGAGCCTGCCGATGGCGGTGTTTGCCTCGACCTTCCCGGTCACCGCCGCGGTGGCACTCGATTTCGCGGTACAAGGCGACCTGCGCGGCTACATCCTCGCCGTCATGGCGGTGGCGGCGCAGGCCTACTTCGCCCTGCTCGCTTACCGGCTCTATTCCACGACGCTTGCCACCATGGAGGCGCGCGCCGAAAAAGATGCGTTGATCGGCGAGCTCGAACAGGCCAAGGCGATTTCCGACGAAGCACGCCGGCGCGCCGAATCCGCCAATATCTCCAAGTCGCGTTTCCTCGCGCAAATGAGTCACGAACTGCGCACGCCGCTCAATGCCATCCTCGGATTCTCAGAAGTGATGAAGACCGAAGTGTTCGGCGAACACAACATTCCCGCCTACAAGGAATACTCCGCCGACATCCATAACTCCGGCGTGCATCTGCTCGGGCTGATCAACGAAATCCTCGACCTATCGCGCATCGAGGCCGGGCGCTACGAGCTGAACGAAGAGTCGGTGTCGCTGGTCGGCATCGTCGAGGATTGCCACCACCTGCTGAAGCTGCGTGCCACCAATCGCGGCATCACAATGCGCGAGGCGTTCGAGCCCGATCTGCCGCGGCTGTGGGCGGACGAGCGCGCACTGCGGCAGATTTGCCTCAACCTACTGTCGAACGCGATCAAGTTCACGCCGCAGGGCGGCGAAATCTGGCTGAAGGTCGGCTGGACCGCGTCGGGCGGTCAGTACATGAGCGTGAAGGACACCGGGCCCGGCATTCCGGAAGAGGAAATCCCCATCGTGCTCGCTTCCTTCGGCCAGGGCTCGAACTCGATTAAATCGGCCGAACAGGGCGCCGGTCTCGGTCTGCCGATCGCCAAGAGCCTGACCGACATGCACGGCGGTACCTTCATCTTCAAGTCGAAGCTGCGCATCGGCACCGAGGTGATCGTCACCTTCCCGCCGGAGCGCGTGGTGGCCGCCATGGCGCCGATGCCGGAGCACGCGCCGCCAATCACGCCGCCGGGCGAGCCGATCCTGTCCCAAGAAGAACGGCGTCGCCTGAACCGCCGGCCCTTGTTCCGCGCCGGCACCTGACTCACGTAGAATGCGGACAAATGCGTGCGACAATCGCACAATTGCCTTCCCGGCCGGGCCGCCTATGGTCCGCCACGGCCGCGCCGCGAGACCTTAAGATGATCGAGAGCCCCTGCACCAAGGTCTGCACGATTGATCCCGGCTCCGGCCGGTGTCTCGGCTGCGCCCGCACGCTCGACGAAATCGGCCGCTGGACCGCCATGAGCGACGCCGAACGGACGCGCATCATGCGCGATCTGCCGTTGCGCGCACGTCCGCGCGCCGCTGCGGCGCAAGGGTAAGCCGCAGGTGAGCCGCCGCCTCACATGGTCGCTGGTGCTCGGCGTGGCGGTGTCGCTCGCCGCGCTGATCGCGTCGAGCGATCAGGACGCCATCGCCAATCTCTTGCGCCACGACGTCGGCTCGCTCGCGGTCAAGCTCGTGCTGCTCATCTTTATCGGAGGCCTGGTGCTCGTCCTGTTCCGTGAACGCCTGACGCAGGCGGTTGAGGCAATTCTGTTCTGGGTGGTAATCGGACTGCTGCTCGTCGTCGGCTACAGCTACCGATTGGAGCTACGCGACGTCGTCGACCGCGTGATGGCAGAGCTGATCCCCGGGCACGTCGCTGGCCATGGCCTCAACGTCGAAGTGGTCCGTTCGCACAGCGGCGACTTCGCGCTGAACGCGCATGTCAACGGCGCACGCACACATATGATCCTCGACACCGGCGCGAGTTCGGTGGTGTTGACCCAGCAGGCCGCCAAAGCCGCGGGGCTGCCAATCGAAATCCTGAGTTATACGGTGAACGTCGAAACGGCGAATGGCCGCACGCGTGCGGCACCGGTGACGTTGGATCGCATCGCCGTCGGCGGGCTGACCGAGCGGGACGTCCCTGCCCTTGTCGCGCAGTCCGGGCAACTCAAATCGAATCTGCTCGGCATGACGTTCCTGAACCGCCTGCAAAGCTGGGAAGTGCGCGGCGACAAGCTGCGTATGCGCGGCAACCCATAAAAGCTCAGAACAAACTGACGATAAAGCGCAGCGAGACCAGGAACAGGAAGGTCGCAAAAGCGATCTCGAGCTTGCGCCGCGGCAGCCAGTGCGCCAGGCGCACGCCGTACATCGCCGTATAGCTCGACACGGGCGCCATCAGCACCAAACCGATCAGCGACACGAAGCCGACCGAGAGCGGCGGCATCTTGGCCATATAGGGCCAGCCGGCGAGGATATAGCCGATCGTGCCAGCGATGGTGATCGGAACGCCGACCCCTGCAGAGGTCGCCACCGCCTGCTGCATCGAGCGGCCGTAAAAGGTGAGCACCGCGTTCGACACCGAGCCGCCGCTGACCCCGACCAGCGATGAAATCAGACCGGTGAGGAAGCCGTAGAAGGTCAGCATGGGCCGGCCTGGCAGCTCCGTGCCGAGATTCCAGCGGTCTGTTCCAAGCAGCATGCGCAACGCGATCAGAGAGGCGAAAACGATGAAAACGATCTTGAAAAGCTGCGCCGGCGCGTAATGCGCGATGACCGAGCCGAGCGCGACGCCGATCACTGCCGGCAGCGCCCAGGCGCGCACCACTTCCGGGATCACGGCGCCGCGTTTCTTGTGGGCGATATAGGAGCGCACCGTCGTCGGCACGATGATGGCGAGCGAGGTGCCAATGCAGAGCTGCATGCGCAGTTCCTCCGGCACCTCCAGCACGCGGAACACCTCGTACAGCACCGGCACGATCACCGCCCCGCCGCCAATGCCGAACAGACCGGCGAACACGCCCACCACGACGCCGGCGACGACGATCCAGAGCGCGAGCAGCGCGAGCTCGCCGATCGGGTATCCCAGCAGCATCTTGTCTCCGGAAGGGTCGAGGCGGGAGAAATCAGGCCGCGATGTTCGCGAAATCGATCCGAGAGTCCAGCACCTGCGCAAGCGCATCTGTCATGACGCTGGCGCTGGCCCCTGGCTTGACCGCCTCGGTCGACAGATGGCGGCGGAAGGCGCGCGCGCCGGGCACCGCGCGGAACAGGCCGAGGACGTGTCGCGTGACAGCGCTGAGCCGCACGCCGTCGGCGAGTTCCCGCTCGATGTAAGGTACGAGCGCGAGCGCCGCCTCCTTCGACGAGGCGAAAGGCGCCGGCTCACCGAACAGCAACGGATCGACCGCCAGCAGCCGCCAGGGTTCCTGATAAGCGGCGCGGCCCATCATGACGCCGTCGACATGTTCAAGTTGCTCCTGCGCCTGTGCGACCATCGTGATACCGCCATTGATAATGACTTCGAGATCGGCGTGTGAAGCCTTGAGCCGGTGCACAATGCTATAGTCGAGCGGCGGCACGTCACGGTTCTCGCGCGGCGACAATCCTTTGAGCCAAGCCTTGCGCGCATGCACGATCAGCGCGTCGGCGCCCGCGGCCTTCACCGCCTCGGCGAACACAAACAGCGATTGCTCGGGGTCTTGATCGTCGACGCCGATGCGGCACTTCACCGTGACCGGAATCGATACGGCCGCCTTCATCGCAGCGACACAGTCGGCGACCAGCGCCGGCTCGATCATCAGACAAGCGCCGAAGCGGCCCTCCTGCACGCGGTCGGACGGACAGCCCACGTTCAAATTGATTTCGTCATAGCCGAAATCAGCGCCGATACGCGCGGCTTGCGCCAACGCTTGCGGCTCGCTGCCGCCGAGTTGCAGCGCCACCGGATGCTCGAACGCATCGAAGGCAAGCAGCCGCGCGCGGTCGCCGCGCAGAATGGCGCCGGTGGTGAGCATCTCGGTATAGAGCAGCGCCCGGCGCGTAAGCAGCCGATGGAAGAACCGGCAGTGCCGGTCGGTCCATTCCATCATCGGGGCGACGGAAAATCGCCGGTTTACGGTATTCTGCATTTTCTTGTTAGTTTACAGCATCTTATTGGGACAAATTTTCGGCGGACGAACGGGCGGCGTGAGCCTTCGGCACAAGCTATCGCCAACCGGGTCGCAAGTTACAAGCCCCGCGCTGGACTGGCTTATTTGCCCTCGACGAGGGCCTGGGCAGCCTCGACGGGGCTCGCCTTGCCTTCAGCGATCTTGTCCACCCACGCCTTCACCGTCACCGGCCATTGCTCGACACCGGGCGGGCGGAGATAGGGCCTGAGCAGCCGCGCGGTGAGCTCGCGGATGATCTGGGCATAAGCGCGCTCGCGGGCGCGTTCGGTCCGACGCCCGGTGCTGTTACTCCAGTCCACAAACTGTTCGACGGCGCGCACAAGCTCGGCCACGCCTTCATTCTTTGTCGCGGCCACCTTGAGCACCGGCGGCACCCATATGGATTCGTCGCGCTCGAAATCGCCATGCCGCCGGCGCAAGGCGACGAACCCAGGCATGTCGTTCGGCGTGCGAGCGGTCGTCGTATCCCGCCGCTCAGGCCTCGTGATGCCCGGTTCGCCCATATAGGCGGCGGCAAGCGCGTCCTCGACCGTGCGCGCCGCATTGTCGGCGCCCGGCATGTCCGCCTTGTTCACCACGAAGATGTCGCCGATCTCCATGAGGCCGGCTTTGGACGCTTGCACGCCGTCGCCGAGGCCCGGCACCGTCACCACGACGGTGCAATCGGCGGTATCATGGATTTCGATATCCGACTGCCCGGCTCCGACGGTTTCGACAATGATGCGACGAAACTCAAAGAGGCTGAGCGCGGCGACAAGGTCGGTCGCGGTCTCTGTCAAGCCGCCAACGTGGCCACGCGAGGACAAGCTCCGGAAATAAGTATTGGCGTAGCCGGAGCTGCGTGTGCGCCGGATGCGGTCGCCGAGCACGGCGCCGCCCGAATAGGGACTCGACGGATCGATGGCGAGAATGGCAACGCGCTCGCCGGCCTCGGCCCATGCCGCGGTCAGCGCATCGACCAGCGTCGATTTACCCGCACCGGGCGGCCCGGTGATGCCGATGACATCGGCCCAGCGCGGCAGGCGATAGGCCTGCGCGAGGATATCGGCGTAGCCTTCGGATTGGTTCTCGACCGTGCTGATGGTGCGTGCGATGCGCCGCAACTCTGCCGGCTCCATGGCGTTCAGTCCCGGACTTCAACGAGAATACTGTCGCCTTGTCCGTAGCCGCCGCAGATCGCCGCTGCGCCGAGGCCCCCACCGCGCCGGCGCAAGCCGTTGATCAGCGTCGTCACCAGGCGCGCGCCGCTGGCGCCGAGCGGATGCCCGATGGCGACCGCGCCGCCATGCGGATTGACGCGCGCGCGCAGCTTGTCGGCGGCTTTCGCGTCGCGGCCGGCAAGCCGCAGGGTGCTGACCAATACCGTCGCGGCGAAGGCCTCGTTGATCTCGATGAGATCGAGCTTGTCCGCGGTGATGTTGCGCTGCTGCAGAAGCTTCTCGATCGCGATCGCGGGCGTATAGGAGCCCGAAGTCGGCCCCTCGGCCACCTGCGCATAGCCGCGAATAAAGCCGAGGATCGGGAGCCCCAAGGCGCGCGCCTTTTTCTCAGCCAGCAGCACCAACGCGGCGGCGCCATCGTTGAGCCCCGGTGCATTGCCGGGCGTGATGGTTTTGCTGCCGCGGACCGTATTGAGCGCTGCGAGTTTCTCCGCCGACGTGTCGTGGCGCGGCGATTCATCCTTATCGACGAGCCGGTCTCCGCTTTTGCCGCTCGGTACCTGCAAGGCGACCCGTTCGAAATCGAAGTAGCCCGCCGCATCGGCCGCGAAATAGCGCCGATGGCTTTCGACCGCCCAGGCATCCTGCGCCTCACGGTCGACGCCGTGTTTGAGCGCTTCTTCCGCGGTGTAGGACGAGATCGAGCCGCCGATGAAATCGGGCGCGCGCAACAGGAGCGGATCGTCCACGGTCAGTTCGCCCAGCGGACGTTCGCGCGTACGCGGCATCAGCAGCGGGATCTGCGACAGGCTCTCGAAGCCGCCGCAAACCACCGTTTCGGCCGCGCCGATCGTGATGTCCTTGAAGCCGAGCCCGACCGCGGTCATGCCGGAACAGCAGGCGCGATCGACCGTGAGCGATGGCGTCTCGTTCGGCAGTTGCGAGCGCAGCACCGCGACGCGCGCCGGCGTCAGCATGCCGCTGGCGATCATGCCAACGCCCATATAGACGGCATCGACGCTGTCCTTCGCCGGCACCGCGCGCGCGATGACCTCGTCGATGATGGTCGCGCCGAGCTGCGGCCCGGACACTTCGCGCAGTGCGCCGTTGAAGCGGCCGAACGGCGTGCGCGCAACCGCCGTAACGACGACGTTATCGCCCGCGCTCATGCGCCGCCTCCTGCCGCCAGCCGCTCGCGCAGCAGCTTCTTGTCAACCTTGCCGTTGCTGGTCTTGGGCAGGCTCGCCACGATCTCGATCCGCTTCGGTGTGCGGATGCCCAGCCGCGGCTTCAGCGTGGTTTTCAGCGCCTCCGGCATCAGCGTCGAGTCTTCGGTGAGCGACACAAAGGCAACGGCGATCTCGCCCCAGTCCGGATCCGGCTGCGACACCACCGCCGCCTCGATCACGCCCGGGCAACTGGTCAGCGCCGCCTCGATCTCCTGTGGGTAGATATTGTGGCCGCCCGAGATCAGCATTTCCTTGCTGCGGCCGGTCAGCGTGACAAACCCGTCTTGGTCCATACGCGCGAGATCGCCGGTCCACAGCCAGCCGTCGCGCAACGCCTTGGCGGTCTCCTCCGGCATGCGCCAATAGCCGCGCATGACGTGGTCGGAGCGGATGGTGATTTCGCCGGTCTCGCCCGCAGCGACCGGAGCGCCATCCGGCTTACGCAAAATCACCTCGACGAAGCTGTAAGGCCTGCCAATGCAGGCAACGCGCGGCTCCTGTGTGCCCGGCTCGAACAGCTCGGCGGCCGGCAGGGTGCACACGGTCATCATGGCTTCGGTCTGGCCGTAATTGTTGACCAGGATCGGCCCGAACTTGCGCAGCGCCTTCTCCAGCGTGTTGCGCGGAATTGGCTCGGCGCCGTAACCGATCATGCGCAGGCTGGAGAGATCGAAGGTCTCGAGCTTCGGATGGTTGACGATGCGGGTAAGCACCGTCGGCACGCAGGTGAACACCGTTACTTTGTGTTGCGGGATTGCCGCCAGCAGGCCGTCGACGGTGCCGCCTTCGACGATCACGCTGGTGCCGCCGCGCAGAAACCAGGGCACGAAATAGGTGCCGCTGGCGTGCGTCATCGGTCCAATATGGGCGAGCACATCGTCACCACGGATGTCGCGGTCAATCAGCATGTTACGATAGACGGCAGCCCAGTTGCGGTGCGTCAGCATGGCGCCCTTGGGGCGGCCGGACGTGCCGGAGGTGTAGTTGATCGAGCTCAAGTCATCGAGTGATGTGCGGTCGAGTTTCGTCCGGTCAACCACCGACTGACCGAGTTCGCAATAGCTCGGGCCATTGCGCGCAGTATTGCCGTCAACTTGTGCGCACCAGAGTTTCTCGGCACCTGGCGCCGCGGCCACGCGGTCGGCCGTAGTCGAATCGCAGAACAGCGTCGCCGGCGTGCAGTCGTCGAGGATCACGCTGAGCTCATGCGCGGTAGAGCGGGCATTGACTGGAACGCGCACCAGACCGGCGCGCTCGATCGCGCATTGCAGCAAGACATAGTCTGGCCGGTTCGCCATCAGCACGATGACACGCTCGCCCGGCGCGATACGCGCGCTCAACCCGCTCGCCAGCCGATCGGCAATGGCGTCGAACTCGGCGAAGGTCCAGCTCTGCTCGCCGTAGCGCAGCGCGATGCGGTCGTGAAAATTACGCGCAGCCTGCGCCATCAGCGCGCTGGGGATAGCGCCGCTCGAACCCGGCTCAGCCATGCCTGGTCTCTTTGACGAGATAATCGACGATCTCAGTGATAGGCGTTCCGGAGAGAAACACCGCGCTCACGCCCTGCGCCTGCAGCTCCGGAATGTCCTCCTGCGGGATGATGCCGCCGGCCAGTATGCGAATGTCCTGCGCGCCGGCTTCATCGAGCAGCTGGCGCAGCTTCGGCAGCAGCACGCGATGCGAACCGGACAAAATACTGACGCCGATCCAATCGACGTCTTCCTCCAGCGCGGCGCGCACCACTTCCTCGGTGGTGCGGCGCAAGCCGGTGTAGATCACCTCCATGCCGGCATCTAACAGGCCGCGCGCGACGACGCGGGCGCCAACGTCATGACCGTCCAGACCGACTTTTGCGATCAGGATGCGAATCTTGCGCCGGCGCGGCTGTTCAACCCCTTGTAAAGACATCAAAAATCCGTTGACGGTACGAAGGCGCCGAAACGTTTGCGCCAGATCTCGACGATCTCGCCGACCGTAGCGTAGGCGCGCACCGCCTCCAGCACCGCCGGGGTCACATTGCGGTTTTCCGCAGTGGCACGGTCGACCTCCGCCAGTGCCGCCTTGACGCGGACCTGGTCGCGCTCCGCCTTGACCTGCGCCAGTCGGGCGAGTTGGCGCTCCTCCGCCTTGGCATCGCCGCGGAAAGCGGTGTTGGGCACGTCCGGCTTCTGCGGCCACATGTTGACGGTCACCCAGGGCCGGTCGCCGCTCTCGATCGCGCGCTGGCGCCGCACCGCGCCTTCCGTCATCGCGCGGCGGGCAAAGCCGCTCGAGATCGCATTGAGCGCGCCGCCAATCTCGTCGATCTGCGCCAGCCCGTCGAGTATCTGCTTCTCCACCTGCGCGGTCAGCGTTTCGACGAAATATGAGCCGCCAAGCGGGTCGATGGTGTCTGTGAAGCCGTGCTCGTTGGCGAGGATTTGCAGCGTGCGCAAGGCGACGCGCGCCGAATTCTCGTTCGGGGTCGACACCGCCTCGTCATAGCCTGCGAGATAGACATAGCTTGCCCCGCCAAGAACATAAGCGAGCGTGCCGAACGCGGTGCGCGGGATGTTGTTGAGCGGCTCGGCCAAGGCCTCCTGGCCGTGACCGTACACCGTCGTCTTCAAGGCCATCGCTTCCGCTTTGGTGGCGCCATAGTGCTCCTTCATCATGCGCGCCCAGATGCGGCGCAGCGCGCGTAGGTTGGCGACGGAGATAAAGAAGTCGTGGCGCTCGTCCGGGAACATGTGCAGCAGCGGCGCCACCTGATCGATGCTGTAGCCCTGCCGCAGCAGGATATCGACGTAGTGGCGGACGTTGGCGAGTGCGATCGCCGTGCCCATGCTGGAGCCGGCGCCGCCGGCATTGATGTGGTTGACGCAGACCGTCATCGGCGACCAGTTCGGCGCATGCTCGATGCACCAGGCGACGGCATCGCTGGCGAGCTTGGCAGCCGGCTCCGGCGGCAATATCTGCGTGCCGCGCGCGATGTATTCTTTCAGCGGATCATTCTGCAGATTGACCGTGTAGCGATCCCAGGCGACGCCCTGCTTCTCGCCGAGCGCCGCCCATAACGCCAGCACGATCGGCCCAATCGAATTGCCGAGCGTGCCGATGCGTTTGATGCTGTCGGCGCGAATGCCCTCGAACATGATTTCGACGTCGGCCAGCGTGTCGATGGCGACCCCGACATTGCCGACTTCCGCCGCCGCCATCTCGTGATCGGAATCGTAGCCGCACTGCGTCGGCAGATCGAGCGCCACCAGAATCTGCTCGGTGCCGATCTCGATCAGCTTCTTGAAGCGCTGGTTACAGACCTGCGCCTCGCCAAAGCCGGAATAGGCCGAGACCACGAAAGGATCGGTGCGGTTCATGCCGGCGCGGTCGCCGCGCGTGAACGGATACTCGCCGGGGAAGCCAAGATCGCGCTGGTAATCGAAACCGTTCCGCTCAAGATCCGCCGGCGTATAGAGCGGCTCCACCGCAATGCCGACGTCGGTGACGAATTTCTTGCGGTCCTTCTTGCCCTCAGCCGCCGCGGCGAAGGTGTTGCCGCGCCAGCGCTCGCTTTCCGCGGCGATATCGGTTTGCGAACTGGAGTTCGCCGAGAAGGCCTCCGGCGGCTTGAGGATGTTCATCGCGTTGTCTCCGGCGGTTGGGGCCGCCCCTGTTAGTCGACCTTGAGTCCGAGTTTCTTGATTACCGGCCCCCAGCGGTTAACTTCGCTCTCGACGAAGCTTTTTGCCGCGGCGGACGACGAGCTGAACAACTCGATGCCGGGCAACTTATCGCCGATGTTGGGGGTCGCCATGATCTTGCGGACTTCCGCATTCAGCTTGTCGACGATCGGCTTCGGCGTCTTTGCCGGCGCCAGCAGAACATACCATTCGGAGGCGACCAGATCGACACCCTGCTCCTTGAAGGTGCCGACGTCCGGCAATGCCGGGTAGCGTTTCTCCGAGGTCACCGCCACGGCACCGAGCAGTTTGCCGTTATATTGCTGCAGGGCCTGCGGCACGGTGGCGAAGGTCATCGGGATTGTTCCGGACATGGCGTCGTTCATGGCCGGCGTACCGCCGCGATAAACGACATGCTGCATATCGATGCCGGCGAGCGTCTTGAGTTGCTCGGCGACCAGGTGCGTCATGCTGCCAGGGCCGGCCGAGCCGAAGCTGAGCGTGGCGGGCTTCGCCTTGGCGTAAGCGATCAGTTCCTTCAAATTCTTCGGCTCGAACTTCGGATTGGTGTAGATCGTCACCGGCGCGCGCGCCAACATGCTGATGAATTCGAAATCCTTCATCGCGTCGTACGCCATCGTCGCATGCAGCGCCGGATTGGTGGCGTGATTGCTGACCGCGACCATCAACGTGTAGCCATCGGGGTCGGCTTTGGCGAGCGCCTGCGTACCGATCATCGTGCCGGCACCCGGGTCGGGTCTCGATGACGTTGGTCTGGCCCCACGCTTCCGTGAGCTTCTGTCCCACGATGCGCGCGACTAGGTCGACCGAACCGCCGGGCGCGAAAGGCACGATGATCTTGATCGGTTTTTCCGGATATTTGTCGGCCGACTGCGCGTAACTCATGGACGGCGCGGCGAACGTCAGAACGGCGACGGCCGCAACGGTGATGACGTGGCTGGCGGTGTTGAACAGGCGACGGGTCACGGTTTCCTCTCCCCTAAATTTGCCGATATTTTTTTGATGCTTTTCCCGAGAGTAGGCTCTTTGTTTCGAAAAACCCAGCCCCGCGGCCAGGTCGATTGAGAGCGAGGTCTAGGCGCACATCTAGCCCTTTATTACTTACATTTTCTGCTATCTTGCGGTGCTGGCGCAAACCAGCCAAACTACGGTTTGCAAATTTATTGTTTCTTTATTGGAAACGACGAACCATGGACCGGCTGCGCTGCATCGAAGTGTTCGTCGAGGTTGCCCGTGACGGCAGCTTCTCCGGCGCGGCGCGACGGCTGCGCATGTCGAAATCGGCCACCACCAAGCACGTGGCCTGGCTCGAACAATCGCTCGGCGCAAAGCTGCTCAATCGGACGACCAAACACGTCGGACTGACGGAAGCCGGCGCCCATGCGCTCACGCAAGGCCGCCTGCTGCTCGACGGATACGAAGAGATCGGCGCCGGAGCGCGCGAGCTGGTGCAACGGCCCCGCGGCACCGTGCGCGTCGGGACGCCTCCGTCATTCGGCACACATCACTTGCTGCCGCTGGTGGCGCAATTTACCGACCGTTATCCCGATATCCGCATCCTGTTGCTGCTCGACGACGGCAGCGCCAACCTGATCACGCAGGGCATCGACCTGTCGTTGCGCATCGGTCCGCCGCCGGACGATGCCAGCCACATCACGGTGCCGCTGACCAAGGCGCCGCAGGTGCTGGTGGCATCACGCGATTATTTGCGCAAGCACGGCACGCCGAAGACGCCGGCCGAACTCCTCGGACATAATTGTCTGGTGCATGCGCTGAAATCGCCGACCAATATCTGGCGTTTCGCCGGCTCGGCCGGAGAGATTTCGGTGCGCGTGCGCGGCACCGTCTGCGCCAATTTTGGCGATGCGCTCAAGCAAGCCGCCCTGCTCGGCCACGGCATTTCGATGCACCCATATTACATGGTGTCCGACGACTTGAAGGCAAAGCGACTCGCCGTGGTGCTGCCGGAGTACGAACCGCTCGGGCTCGATATCTACGCGGTCTATCCGACGCGCGAGCACCTGCCGCTGCGGACGCGGCGTCTTCTTGAGTTCCTCAAGCGTTGGGCAAAAACGCCACCGGATTGGGCCAATCCAGCGCTCCAACAACCGACGAAAGCGGTCGTTTCGGCCTGATGTACTTTCGTACTTGATGGACGTCACGCGCTCGCCGAGGTGGGGCCGCGCGCGGGGCGACGAATTCCATACCAAATGCAGTGACTTAGCGAGTTCCGGCGCCGTCGCCGGCGCCGGTCAAGACAGCAATGCGTGGGCAGCCTTCTATACCTGTGATTGACAACAAAACGCCTGCAGCCGACCCTGACCGGCAACGACAAGCGCAACAAAGCGCAGCCACGTTCGCGGCGATTGTGCCGACGAGCGGGCCGTCTTTCGGGGAGAAAACGTCATGTCCGTCAAACGCGTAACGTCACTACTCTGCGCTTTGCTGTTCGCTGCCGTTGTGATCGCGGCACCGTCCGCAGCGCAGGCGCAAGAAAAGCATTATCGCTTCGCGCACGACCAGCAACTCAATTCGGGCTACAGCATCGCCTATGACATCTTTTCCGCCAAACTGAAGGCGCTCAGCGGCGGCAAAATGCTGGTCGACCAGTTCCCGGGCGCGCAGCTCGGCCAGGAGCCGCAGCTTCTGCAACTGGTGAAGTCCGGCGACCTCGATTTCGCCATCGTCTCCTCGGCCAACACGGCTACGATCTCGCCCCAGGCCGGCGTCATGTCGCTGCACTTCCTGTTCCGCGGCCCCGATCACATGGTGAAGGCGCTCGGCGACGAGAAGGTCTTCGAGGCGATCCGCGACATGATCGACCAGACGACGCAGGGCATCCACGCCATCGGGCTAGGCACCCAAGGCCTGCGTAACATGTACAGCAAGAAAGAGATCCACAAGATCGAGGACATCAAGGGCCTCAAGATCCGCGTGCAGGCGACCGCGACCGAGGACGCGACCTTCGCGGCCTACGGTTCGCAGACCGTGCACATGCCGTTCGGCAGCGTCTACACCTCGCTGCAGACCGGCGTCGTGGATGTCGGCGAAAACTCGGTCAACGTCTATCTCATCAACAAGCACTACGAGCCCGCACCGGTGCTGTCGATGACCGAGCACGAAGCCAACAACGCCATCGTCTGGGTCAGCGACAAGCTCTGGCAGAGCCTGAACGCCGACCAAAAGAAATGGGTGCTGGAAGCCGGGCGCGACGTCAGCACGCAAGAGCCGAAAAAGGCGTTTGCGCTCGAAGACGCGGCCGCCGCCAAGCTCAAGACGATCGGCGTCAAGATCGTTACCGATGTCGACAAGTCGGGCTTCCAGAAAATCTCCAATCCGATGCTCGACAAACTGGCCAAAGACCTCGGGCCGCACGCTGACAAGATCAAAAACCTCATCGTGTCGATTAAATAACCTTGCCGATCGACAACCAAAACTGAGAGGCCGGGAAACCGGCCTCTCTTTTCGGCGGATAGCGTCATGAGCATTGCCGATCGCCTGGTGCTCGCGCGCCAGCGTCACTTGAAATGGAAAGCGCTCGACCCGCTCGAGATGATCCTGATGATCGTCTGCGGGCTGACGCTGTTCGGCTTTTCGCTGTCCGTTTGCTGCGACATTCTCACCCGGGAATTCGGCAGTCCGTGGCTATGGCTGCAGGAAGTCACGTCGACGCTGTTCATCTACGGCATTTTCATCGGCGCGGCGGTCGCCACCCGGCGCAACGATCACCTCTATCTCACCGCCTTCGCCGAAGCGATGCATGGGCGCGCGCGAACCGTCGCCGAGGTTGTCATCCGCCTTGTCGTGCTCGGCGTCGCCATCGGGCTGATCTATTTCGGCTACATCAATTATCTGCGCGGCTTCGGCAGCTTTCGCCTGCCCTCCAACACCCCGATCGCGTCGCTTTATGCCGCGATCCCGATCTGCGGCCTGCTCACCGCGCTGTTCACCATCGAGCAGATCGTCAACGGCATCCGCAATGGCTTCGATCATCCGGAGCCGGAAGAGCCCGAAAACAAGGCTGCCTTTGGCGCAAGCCGTCCGGGAGAGCCGATATGAGCTCGCCCGTCATTCTCGGCATCATGACGTTCTGCTTCCTGTTCTTCGGTTATCTCGGCGTGCCGGTTCCCTTCGCCCTGCTTTCCGGCGTTTTCGTCGGCGCGATGCTGACCGACGTCTCGCTCGCGGCCATCGTCCAGAAAATGTTCGACGGCGTCGACAACGAGGCGCTGCTGGCCATTCCGTTCTTCCTCCTGGTCGGCGAACTGATGAGTTCGTCGAATGTCGTCATCCGCGTCGCCAACCTCGCGCTGGCGCTGGTCGGCCATATTCGCGGCGGACTGTCCCAGGTCGTCACCGTGTTCAGCATGATGTTCTCGGAAATGTCGGGCTCGACCACGGCCGATGTCGCGGTGATCAGTCGCGCCCTCAGCGGGCCGATGAAAAAGGAAGGCTACAAGGGGCCGTTCATCGCCGCGATCATCGCCGCCGCCTCGACCATCGCCGCGCTGGTGCCGCCCAGCATCACCGCCGTGGTGTACGGCGCGGTCGGCAATGTCTCGATCGCCGGACTGTTCATGGCCGGGTTTGTGCCGGGCTTGATGATCGGCTTCGGACTGATGATTTATTGTTATTTTTTCGGTCCGATCGGCACGCGTCGCGCGCGCGCTTCTTTCGGCATGGTCTCGGTTGCAGCCAAAGAAGCCGCTCTGCCTTTGATGATCCCGATCATTCTGCTTGGCGGCATTCTGTCCGGCTGGTTCACGCCGACCGAAGCCGGCGTCGTTGCCGCAGCTTGGATCTTGCTGGTCATCATTCCCGCGCTCAATCCCAAGCATATATGGCAATTGCCCTATGACTTTTGCCTGGCCGGGCTGATCTTCTCGCTGCCGTTGATCACCATCGGCGCCGCCAACGCCTTCGGCTGGATGCTCGCTTATTTGCGCGGAGCCAGCGTCATCGCCGAGTGGATCACCGCCATCGCCGGCACCGACCCGCATTTGATCATGCTCCTGATGGTGCTGCTGTTCACGATCATCGGCGATTTCATCGAGCCGGTTCCAACCATCATCATCTTCATGCCGCTGGTAAACGCGCTGACGCAGGTCGGCGGCATCAATCCGGTGCACATGGGGGTCGTACTGATCGCCACCCTCGCCTTCGGATTGATCACGCCGCCCTATGGGCTGGTGCTGTTGATGGCGTCGAAGTTCGTCGGCGTACGATTCTCGCAAGCTTTGCGCGCGGCGCTGCCGATTTACGTCGTGTTCCTGGTCACGATCTCGTTCTGCATCTACTTCCCGAAGGTCGTGCTGTGGCTGCCAAAACAAGTTATCCCGACCGCGGTGGGCTGCTTTAAGAATCCAAGCGCCCCTGGTTATCTCTGTCCCTGACAAAGAGTGGGCTTGACATGCCTCCTGCGCCGACCGCGTTGCAGCCGAAGCTCAAGGCGCCCCCGGGCACCTGCGACACGCATATGCATATCTACAGCAAGCGCTTTCCCAAGGCGCCGACTGCCAAGATCGAGGCCCCCGACGCCACAGTCGCCGACTATCTGAAGATGCGCGAGCGGCTGGGTATCGAACGTTCGGTGGTGGTGCAGCCGTCGACCTACGGCAAGGACAATCGCTGCACGCTGGAAGCCATGGCGGCGCTCGGGCCGAGCGCGCGCGGCATTGCCGTGGTCGACGAAAGCGTCACTGACGCCGAGTTGGAGCGGCTCACCAAGCTCGGCATCCGCGGCATCCGATTTTTCATGCTGAGCGGCGCGCCGCTGCCTTGGGAGATCCTGGAAACGATGGCCGCGCGTGTCGCGCAATTTGGCTGGCACGTACAGCTCCAACTGGACGGCCGCGATCTGCCGGAGCGCGAAGCGCTGCTCAACCGGCTCAAAGCCGAGCTGGTGATCGACCACACCGGAAAATTCCTCGAACCGGTCGCACCCGATCATCCGGGCTTCCGCGCGCTGCAGCGGCTGGTGGGCAAAGGAGCCTGGGTGAAGCTGTCCGCGCCTTACGAGACGTCGAAGCTCGGCCCGCCCCACTACGACGACGTCGGCCGGCTCGCCAAGCTTCTGGTCAAGGCCGCGCCCGAGCGGATGCTCTGGGCCAGCAATTGGCCGCATCCGACACCCGGCGTGCCGGTGCCCGACGATGCGCTGATGCTGGACATGCTGCTCGATTGGGCGCCGGACGAAATAATCCGCAACAAGATCCTCGTCGACAATCCGGCGCGGCTTTACGGCTTTTGAGCGGAGGATTGACGACGGCCGTCTGGCCAACCCGCCACTTTAATTGGCGCCGCGTTGTTGGCGTGCGTAGGCGTCTTCCACGATCTTGAGCGTCTCCAAATTGTCAGCCGGAGCCGTTTCGAACGGCGCACCGGACGCAAGACAATCTATGAAATGCTGGATCGCGCCGCGATAAGACGCCATGTAATTCACGTCGAGATCGATACTGAGGGAAATCGGGTTGTCATTGATCAGTTGCAGCGTCGTGTCCATAAAACGAATTGTGCCGCGCTCCCCGATAATCTCCAAACGATCGAATTGCGCTGGCGGGTAACCTGCCGCCATGAAGTCGCCATTGAGGATCACCGCCGCACCGGCCGCCGACGACATCAGCAGCATCGCGCGATCTTCGCCGAGCACACCGGGGCAAGAATGTCCTAACCACGAACCTTCCAGCCGGAGCGGACCCAGCAGGAAACGCAATGTATCGACATGATGGATCATCACCTCCATCAGAAGCAGTCTTTCAAGGGTGGCGAAAAATGGTTGCCGCTCGACGGCGGGAAGGCGGTCATGGGCGTCAGGCAACAGTCCCGAGGTCAAAATCGTCATCGATGCTTGCCGCACCTTGCCGACGGCGCCTTCGGCCAACCATTGCGCTATGAGCCGGTAGTGGGGACGAAACCGCCAGTTTTCATGCACCATGAGCCGCACGCCGGCGCCGAGGTTGCGCACGAGCGTCTGAGCGTCGCGCAAATTCGGCGCCAGCGGTTTCTGACAAAGGATCGGCAGTTTTTTGGAAGCTGCAAGCTCGCACATTGCGACGTGAGTCTCGCGCGGACTTGCAATGTCAACGGCGTCCAGCGTCTCGCATTCGAGCATTTCGGCGGCCGTCGCATATGTTGCAGGAATCGAGTAGGTCGTCGCTCGCTGCGTGCGCGCTTTGGCAATAGGATCCGCAATCGCAATCACCTTCGCGCGCGGCGCCAATTGCGCATAAGCGTTAAGATGATGCTGGGTCACCCAGCCGGCGCCAATCATCCCAATTCGAAGCATGCTGATACTTCCTTTGGTCGGACAACATAGCCGGGGCCGTCACACGGCCTAAAGACAACCGATGTCGGAATGACTGCCCCGATAAAGTGCGCGCAACGCAGATGACGGTGGGTCGCTCAGAGCGTCACGGTTAGCGGTTTCCATCGTATTCGTCGCTGCAGAACGGCCCGCCCTGGAACCGGTCGCCGACCGGATCGGGAGGCAGCTTGGCCTGCTCCGCCATGGCCTGCTCGCGGAAGTCCTCGGCGCGGCCTTGCGGCTTGTAGCCGTAGCGGCGAGCGTTGCTGTTGTCCCACCAGGCCGCCTCGTTATCGGACGCGCCGTAGAACACCTCGAAGCGGATGTCAGGATGCTCGAGCCCGATGCGCACGAGCTGCACGAGATCCTCAGGCTTGAGCCAGATCGACATGCGGCGCTTGTCGAGCGGCGCATCGCCCACGTTGCCGATGCGCAGACACGTCACCCGCAGGCCATGCTTGTCCGCGTAGAACGCACCGACTGCTTCGCCGAAGGCCTTGCTCACGCCATAACGGCTGTCCGGCCGCACCGTCACGTCGACACCGATCTTCTTCTCACGCGGATAGAAGCCGACCGCATGGTTCGAGGAGGCAAAGACCACGCGCTTGACTTCGGCCCGGTAAGCCGCCTCGAACAGATTGTAGCAGCCGACAATGTTGGAATTCAGAATCGTCGGCCACGGCCCTTCGATCGAATAGCCACCGAGATGCACGATGCCGTCGACGCCGGCGACGATCTTCTCGACCTGGGCGTAATCCGCGAGATCGGCGGCGGCGAAATCCTCATCCACCGCCAAGTCGGACGGCGTCTTGATATCGCTTGCGCGAAGATGAGGGTAAACGCCCTTCAGCAGCTTGCGCAGGCGCATGCCGACATTGCCCGCCGCGCCGGTGATGAGAACTTTTTTCATTATGCACTCACCCGCGGGCCTTGCTTGCGCTGCTCGGCCGCCAGCGCTTCGTAGCGGCTGCGGCTGTTAAGAAGATGCCGTTGCATGGCAGCGCGCGCCTGCACCGGCGCGCGGCTCTCGATGGCGCGCAAGATATGCTCGTGCTCGCGCTGGAAGATTTCCAGATGCGCGCGCCTCGCCGCCGGCGCCGACGAGCCCCACACGGTGCGGCGCGGAATGATGAAACGGCCGAGATATTCGTGGAAGCGCCTGAACTGCGGATTGCCGGTGGCGTCCGCAATGGCGCAGTGGAACGCGAAATCCTGATCGACGGCATTGTCGCCGCGCTCG
>Ga0134124_10000083_pt1 | contig 91743 bp, 70 predicted proteins | sample KB304_FD_96880 | JGI IMG/M metagenome (GOLD analysis project Ga0134124, IMG submission 96880) | Terrestrial soil microbial communities without Nitrogen fertilizer from Kellogg Biological Station, Michigan, USA - KB3-0-4 | ecosystem: Environmental > Terrestrial > Soil > Unclassified ...
ACCCGCCGGCCATCGTCGCCGTGCCGAGAACGCTGCTGCCGCAGAGCGCGGTCGGCGCGCGCAGCGTGATCAGCTTTCTCAATCTCGACACTGGCCTGTACACGTTTCAAGGCGACCAGGCCGAGCTCACGCGTGCATCGCGTCACTCCGGACGCGTCGACCTCGACCGCCTCGATAAAGGGCTGTCACGAAATGCCGGCATTCTGCGCGCGGCCGGCGTGTCGTACGTCATCCTGAGCGACCGCGACCTGCGCCAGCGACTCGCCGACGTGCCCGAGCTCGAGCAAGTCTTCGAATACGACCAGAGCTCGCACAGGCGAGGCAGCACGAAGCACGGCCGTCGCCACGACGATCGCCATGTCCGTCGCCACGGCACGCGCCAAGACCACGAGGACGACGAGGACGAAAAATCGGTCGGCGTCGCGGTCTATCGACTGCGCGGCGGCGGCGAATGGCTTCGCGGTCCGGGTCTGCATGCCGAAAGCCTGGAGAAACTTCCCGAGCACCTTTCGTGGAATGTCACGGTCGAAGGCACGTCAGGCGTCCGGCCGGCCACCGCGGCGCTCAACTGGCATCCGAACTGGACCGCGCGCGTCGACGGCGTCGCCACTCGCACCCGCATGACGCCGTCGCGCCGCGTGCAGTTCGACATTCCGGCCGGCAAGAGCCGCGTGACGCTGGATTTCGTGCGCACCACGCGCGAAAAAGTGTGGAACGCGCTGTCGCTCGCAACATTCGTCGCGGTGCTCGTGCTTTGGTGGCGCGACACGCGCGCCCGCCGCGGCCGGACTGCGACCGCATCGCTTCCCGAGGAGATGTCATGAAGGTACGTGCAGCAGTTGCTCATGCGGCCGGTGAGCCGCTTGCGATCGAGACAGTCGATCTCGAAGGACCGCGCGCCGGCGAAGTACTGGTCGAGATTCGCGCGACCGGCGTCTGCCACACCGATGCCTACACACTCTCCGGCAAGGACCCGGAAGGACTTTTCCCCGCCATCCTCGGGCACGAAGGCGCGGGTGTCGTCGTCGACGTCGGCGCCGGAGTGACGAGCCTTGCCAAAGGCGACCACGTGATCCCGCTGTACGTTCCCGAATGCCGCCAGTGCGATTACTGCACGAGCGGCAGGACCAACCTGTGCCAGTCGATCCGCGAAACACAGGGACGCGGCCTCATGCCGGACGGAACCAGCCGGTTCTCGCTCGGCGGAAAGCCGCTGCTGCATTACATGGGCACGTCCACGTTCTCGAATTACACCGTGGTCCCGGAGATCTCGCTCGCGAAGATCCGCAGCGACGCGCCGTTCGACAAGGTCTGCTACATCGGATGCGGCGTCACGACCGGTATCGGAGCGGTGATCAACACGGCTAAAGTCCGTCCCGGCGACAACGTCGTCGTGTTCGGTCTCGGCGGCATCGGGCTCAACGTCGTGCAGGGAGCGAGGCTTGCCGGCGCCGCGATGATCGTCGGCGTCGACGTGAATCCCGCACGCAAGGCGCTCGCCGAGAAGTTCGGCATGACACACTTCGTGAACCCGAAAGAAGTCGAAGGCGATCTCGTCCCGTATCTCGTCAGCCTGACCCGGGGCGGCGCCGATTTCAGCTTCGAGTGCATTGGCAGCGTGGCGGTGATGCGCCAGGCACTCGAGTGCTGCCACAAGGGATGGGGAACCAGCGTCATCATCGGCGTCGCGGGCGCGGGTGAGGAGATCGCGACGCGCCCGTTCCAGCTCGTGACGGGCCGCGTCTGGAAAGGAACCGCGTTCGGCGGCGCGAAGGGTCGCACCGACGTACCGCGCATCGTCGACTGGTACATGGACGGGCGCATCAACATCGACGACCTGATCACCCACACGATGCCGCTCGCGGACATCAATCGGGCGTTCGACCTGATGCATCACGGGGAGTCGATCCGCAGCGTCGTCACGTTCTAGTCCCACACTAGCCCCACAATTCTCCCCTTGAGTCGGCTGGGTATTTGCAGGCATAGTGCGCGGGCTTTCTGCACCTCCGTGCAGATCGGCACGGGAGGAGACCATGAATCGACTCAAGGCTGCGGCAGCGGCGGGGCTTGCCGCATTGGTCAGCGTGTTCGTCGTCGGCAGTCCGCCGGCGCACGCCTTCGTGACGTTCGAGAGCGGGCAGGTGCGTCCGCTTGCGATGTCTCCGGACGGCAACCGCCTGTTCGTCTGCAACACGCCGGATAACCGGGTCGAGATCTTCGACATTGGTGTGGACGGGCTGACGCACGTGACATCGGTGCCGGTCGGCCTCGAGCCGGTTGCGGTCGCAGCGCGCACCAACACCGAGATCTGGGTCGTCAACCACCTGTCCGACAGCGTCAGCATCGTCGACCTGAGCGATATCAGCGAGCCGCGCGTGACCCGCAGCCTCACCGTCGGCGACGAGCCGCGCGACATCGTCTTCGGCGGACCCGCGTTCGACCACGCCTACATCACGACGGCCCATCGCGGACAGAACATCCCGTTCGATCCACAGCTTACGACGCCGGGCGTCGGCCGCGCCGACGTCTGGGTATTCGATGCGAACGATCTCGGGTCGAGCTTCGGCGGTGACGAGGAGACGATCCTTACGCTGTTCGGCGACACGCCGCGGCCGCTCGCGGTCAGCCCGGACGGCACCCGCGTCTACGCGGGCGTGTTCCTGTCGGGCAACCAGACGATGACGCTCGGCGAAGGCATGGTGCCCAACGGCGGCGAGCCCAACGGGCTTCCCGATCCGCCGACGAACCATTCGGGCGATGCGCGGCCGGAGGTCGGCCTGATCGTCAAGTTCAACGGCTCGCAGTGGGTGGATGAGCTCGGCCGCGACTGGTCGGGCCAGGTCAAGTTCACGCTGCCGGACTACGACGTGTTCTCGATCGATTCGTCCATGGATCCGCCGGCGGTCACCGGCGGCGCTCCGGGACTGCGCTTCGCCCACGTCGGCACGACGCTGTTCAACATGGCGATCAATCCGTCCGACGGAAAGCTGTTCGTGACGAATCTCGAGGCGTTCAACGACGTTCGCTTCGAAGGTCCCGGGACGTACGCCGATACGACGGTTCGCGGACATCTCGTCGAAAGCCGGATCACCGTCATCGATCCGGTCGCGCAGACCGTCACGCCGCGGCACCTGAACAAGCACATCACGTACGACGACATCTTCGATCCGGCTCCGAATGCGACCAACGACAAGAGCCTCGCGTTCCCGCTCGGCATGGCGTTCAACGCCGCGGGGACCAAGCTCTATGTCGCCGCGCTCGGATCGAGCAAGATCGGCGTCTACGTTCCGTCCGAGATCGAAAACAACACGTTCACGCCGAACGTCGCGAACCAGATCGAGGTCAGCGGCGGCGGCCCGACCGGCGTGGTTCTCGATGAAGACAACGCGCGCCTGTACGTGCTGACGCGCTTCGACAACTCCGTGTCGGTCGTCGATACCGCGATCAACACGGAGGAGAGCCACATCTCGCTGCACAATCCGGAACCGGCCAGCGTCGTTGCCGGCCGCCCGTTCCTTTACGATGCACGGCTGACGTCATCGCGCGGCGACCAGGCGTGCGCGTCGTGCCATATCTTCGGCGACTTCGACGCGCTCGCATGGGATCTCGGCAATCCGGACGACGACAAGGTCGCCAATCCGCTGCAGTTCACGATCGGCCCGGTCTTCGGCATCGATCCGGCCTTCCATCCGATGAAGGGCCCCATGACGACGCAGAGCCTGCGCGGCATGGACAACCACGGGGCGATGCACTGGCGTGGCGACCGCAACGGAGGATCGGCCGGCAGCAGCCAGCCGAACGGCGGCGTCTACAACGAGCAGGCCGCATTCAAGAAGTTCAATCCGGCATTCGTCGGGCTCATCGGCCGCAGCGAGCAGCTGACGACCGCACAGATGCAGTCGTTCACGGACTTCGTTCTGGACGTCATGTATCCGCCGAATCCGAACCGGGCGCTCAACAACCAGCTCGATGCCGACCAGCTGGCAGCCCAGACCCTGTACTTTGGCCACAACACCGACACGGTGTTCAACTGCAACGGCTGCCACACGTTCAACCGCAACGGCAATGCGGGCGTTGCGCATCCGGGCTTCTTCGGAACCGACGGCCACGGGTCGTTCGAGAACGAGACGCAGATGATGAAGATCGCGCAGCTGCGCAACCTCTATCAGAAGGTCGGCATGTTCGGCATGGCGACCGAGCCTTTCGTGAATCCCGGGAACAACGGTCCTCAAGGGGACCAGGTGCGCGGATTCGGATACCTGCACGACGGCAGCACCGATACGATCTTCCGCTTCCTCCAGGCGACCGTGTTCAACAACCAGTCGCCGACGTCGGGCTTCGCCGCGGGTGCGGCCGGTGACGTCGAGCGCCGCCAGATGGAGAAGCTCATTCTCGCGTTCGACAGCAATCACCGGCCGATCGTCGGCCAGCAGGCGACGCTGTCGTCGACGAGCGGCGGCGACGCCGATACCCGCGTCGACCTGATGATCGCGCGTGCCGCTGCGGGCGAGTGCGACGTGATCGCCAAAGGCGTCGTCGGCGGCGAAGAGAGGGGATGGTTCTACCAAGGCTCCCACCAGTTCTCGAGTGATCGCGACAGCGAAGGCCTGATCGCCGAAGCGACGCTGCGCGGATACGCGGCGACTCCTGGACAGGAACTCACGTTCACCGCGGTTCCGACCGGCGAGGGCGAGCGCGAAGGCATCGATCGCGATCAGGACGGCTATCTCGACGCCGACGAGCTCGACGGCGGTTCGGACCCGGCCGACGAATCGAGCCTGCCGTGCATCGACACGACCGGCGGCCAGATCTTCCGGAAAGCCTCGCTGCAGGAGAGCAAAGGAAAGCTGAAGATCACCGCCGACCTCACGCTCGCGAACGCGTTCAGCGGCGGCATCATCTCGGTCGAGGCCGAGGATGGCGACGGTGTGATCTTCTCGGGCATTGTCGACGCGGCCAGCCTCGTGCCGAACAACGCCGGCACGATGTACAAGTACAAGGCGCCGACGGGAACGCACGGCATCACCAAGCTCAGCATCAAGGCGAACTCGGGCACGCCGGGCCTCTACCGCGTGAAGATCCAGACCGACCAGGCCTGGACCGCTCCCGGCGCCGACGAGACGATTGCGACCACCTCGGTGACGATCCAGGTGATCGACGAATGCTTCGAGGGCCCGGCGACGAAGGTCTACTGAGCGATCACGGGCTCGCCGGCACCCGATTCATTCGGATGCCGGAGATGGACAGCGCAAAGGGGCGCGAGCGATGCTCGCGCCCCTTTGTGTTTCTCCCTTGAATCGCCGGGGGTTCTACCGGCATAGTGCTCGCGGATTTCTGCACTTGGGGTGCAGAATCGCGCGGGAGGAGAAACATGAGCATTTTCAAGCGGGTTGCCGGTGCGCTCGGTGTCGCCGGGCTGGTCTTCCTGTCGTCTGCGCCGGCGGGCGCGTTCGTCACGTTCGAGTCCGGGCCGGTCCGCCCTCTCGCAAAGTCGCCGGACGGCACCCGGCTGTTCGTCTGCAACATCCCGGACAACACCCTCGAAGTCTTCGACATCGAGCCCGACGGGCTGACCAAAGTCGCCTCGGTGCCGGTCGGCCTGGAGCCCGTGGCGGTGGCCGCGCGCACCGATACCGAAGTCTGGGTCGTCAACTTCCTGTCCGACAGCGTCAGCATCGTCGATCTGACCGACATCGACGCACCGAGAGTTACTCGCACGCTGACGGTCGGCGACGAGCCGCGCGACATCGTGTTCGGCGGCGCGCTGTTCAACAAGGCTTTCATCACCACCGCGCACCGCGGTCAGAACGATCCGAACGACCCTCAGCTGACAACCGAAGGCGTGGGACGCGCCGACGTGTGGGTCTTCGACGCGACGGCTCTCGGCTCCGACTTCGGCGGCAACGAGACGACGATCCTCACGCTGTTCGGCGACACGCCGCGCCCGCTCGCGGTCAGCCCCGACGGGACGCGCGTCTATGCCGGTGTATTCCTGTCCGGAAACCAGACCACCGTGATCAACGAAGGCGTGATTCCGAACGCTCTCGATTTCAACGGCAACCCGGTTCCTTCGCGCCCCGCACTGGCACTCCCGCCGCCCGACACGGACGCAAGCGGTGATCCGCGGCCGGAAGTCGGCCTGATCGTAAAGTTCGACGGCACGCACTGGGTCGACGAGCTCGGGCGGAATTTCGACAGCCTCGTGCGCCTGAGCCTGCCGGACTACGACGTGTTCGCGATCGACGCGACGCAGAATCCGCCGGCACAGGTTGCCGGCAGCGGCGGCCAGTTCGCGCACGTCGGCACGACGCTGTTCAACATGTCGATCAACCCGGCCGACGGAAAGCTCTTCGTCAGCAACCTCGAAGCGTTCAACGACGTGCGGTTCGAGGGCCCCGGGACGTTCGCCGACACCACTGTACGCGGACATCTCGTCGAGAGCCGCATCACGGTGATCGACCCGCTGGCCGAAACGGTCACGCCGGTTCATCTCAACAAGCACATCACCTACGACGACACGTTCGATCCGATCCCGAACACCACCAACGACAAGAGCCTCGCATTCCCGCTCGACATGGCGTTCACCGCCGACGGGTCGAAGCTTTACGTGGCCGCATTCGGCTCGAGCAAGATCGGAACGTACGTGACCTCCGAGCTTGCCGGCGATACGTTCACGCCGGATGCAGCCGACCAGATCCAGGTCAGCGGCGGCGGCCCGGCCGGTATCGTGCTCGACGAAGCGACTTCACGCCTGTTCGTGCTGACGCGCTTCAACAACTCGGTCTCGATCGTCGACACCGCGATCAACACCGAGCTGGAGAACATTCCGCTTCACAATCCGGAGCCGGCGAGCGTGGTTGCGGGGCGGCCCTTCCTCTACGATGCGCGCCACACATCGGCACGCGGCGACCAGGCGTGCGCATCGTGCCACATCTTCGGTGACATGGACGGCCTCGCATGGGATCTCGGCAATCCCGACGACGACATCGTCAACAACCCGCAGCAGTTCACGATCGGCCCGATCGGCGACCCGGACTTCCATCCGATGAAGGGCCCCATGACGACGCAGAGCCTGCGCGGCATGGACAACCACGGCCCGATGCACTGGCGCGGTGACCGGACCGGTGGAAACACCGAGGCGAACCATCAGCCCAACCAGGGTTCGTACAACGAGGATCTCGCGTTCAAGGCGTTCAATCCGGCGTTCGTCGGACTGATCGGCCGCAGCGCGACGCTGCCGGACATCGAGATGCAGGCCTACACGGACTTCATCCTGCAGGTGATGTATCCGCCCAACCCGATCCGCGCGCTCGACAACTCGCTTACGCCGGGTCAGGCGGTGGCGCAGAACATCTTCTTCAATCGCGACCCGATCGACACGTTCGAGACGTGCGAAAGCTGTCACCGCACCAACCGCAACGGCAATGCCGGCGTTGCGCGACCCGGATTCTTCGGTACCGACGGTCAGTCGAGCTTCGAGAACGAGACGCAGCACTTCAAGATCGCGCACCTTCGAAACCTGTACCAGAAGGTCGGAATGTTCGGCAATGCGGCCGAGCCGTTCGTCAATCCGGGCAACAACGGGAACCTCGGTGACCAGGTGCGCGGCTTCGGCTTCCTGCACGATGGCAGCATCGACACGGTCTTCCGCTTCCTGCAGGCGACGGTGTTCAATCCGCATGCGGCGGGCCCGGGCAACAACCCGCCGGCCAACATCGGATTCCTCAACGACACCGAGCGCGCCGACATGGAAAGCTTCGTCCTCGCGTTCGACAGCAATCACCGGCCGGTCGTCGGCCAGCAGGTGACGCTCACGTCCACGACCGGCGGCGACGCGGACACTCGCGTCGACCTGCTCCTCGACCGTGCCGACGCGAACGAATGCGACGTGGTCGTCAAGGGCGTCATCGCCGGCGAAGAACGCGGCTGGGTCTACGACGGCTCCGGACAGTTTTCGACGGACAGCTTCGGCGACGGGCAAGTCGCAGAAGCAGCCCTGCGCGCGCTCGCCGACACCGCCGGTCAGGAGCTCACGTTCACGGCCGTGCCGGTCGGCGAGGGATATCGCATCGGCCTCGATCGCGACCTCGATGGTTACCGCAACGCCGACGAAGTCGGAGCGGGAAGCGATCCGGGCGACGAAGCGAGCACGCCGTGCGCAACCACGACCTCGAACTTCGTGTACACAAAAGCGAAGCTCCAGGACAGCAAGGGCAAGCTGCAGATCAAGGCCGACATGACGCTGTCGTCTGCGTATACGGGCGGCGTGGTTTCGGTCGTCGCGATGGACGGCGGCGGCATCATCTTTACCGGTGAGATCGGAGCGCTCACACCGAACAACGCCGCGACCAAGTACACGTACAAGGCGCCGATGGACAGCACCGGAATCACCAAGGTCGCCGTGAAGGCGATGAAGGACCCGGGAGTCTACCGCGTCACGATGAAGACCAGTGCGGCCTGGACACCTCCGTCGGCTGACGAGACCATCGTGTCGACTTTCGTCACGTTGCGCGTCGTCGACGAATGCGTCGACGGTCCCGCCACCAAGGTCGACGACTGAGACGGCGCGGCGCGCAGACCGCCAAAGTAAAAGGGGCGCGGGCGAAGGCTCGCGCCCCTTTTTCATTCTGCACCGATCGATCGCTTGGAACGCGGGCGCCGGCTTTGTATAGGCGCTCTGCCATGAGCCGGCCGCTGTTTATCGCGATCCTGTCTTCGCCCGTCGCGGCGCTTCTTGCCGGGATGTCGATTTACGCGTTTCGCACCTTTTATCTCCGCAATGCACCGATGGATGAGGAACTGGCGCGGCGCGGCCAGTCGGCGCTGCTCGGGCAGACAATCCGGCAGGCTTTCGCGTGGACAGTGCGGCCGATCGAATATGCATTCGAGCACAGCGGCGCGTCGCCGGATCTGCTGACGATCTCGGGAACGGTCCTGTGCGCCGTGGGCTCGATCGTGCTTGCCTCCGGCGATCTTACCGTCGGCGGCCTCCTCATCCTGTTCTCTTCGTGTTTCGATTTCCTTGACGGACGCATCGCGCGCAAGCGCGGCATCAGCGACCGCGGCGGAGAATTCCTCGACTCCACCATGGACCGCTACGCCGACGCGTTCTGCTTCGGCGCCGCCGCATTCCTGCTGCGCGACAATGCCTGGAACCTGTCGGCCGCACTCCTCGCGTTCGGCGCATCCGGCATCGTCCCGTACGCCAGAGCCAAAGCCGAAGCACTCGGAGCCGAGCTGCGCGGCGGCCTCATGCAACGCCCCGAGCGCGTCGTGCTGCTGAGCGGCGCCGCCATCTTCAGCGCCCCGCTCGACCATCTGTGCCCGTTCGATGCCGCACACCCGACGTTCACGCTGGTGATCTGGATCCTCGCAATCGGAACCGCCGTCACAGCAGTCGGCCGCACGATAGATGGCCTAAGAGCCACCCGCACCACGCGCCGCCGTTAGGCGCGCCACGAAAACGAGAAGAGAAGCAGTTAGCACCTCGATCAAGCGCGAAGAACGAGAACAATCTGCGCGACAATCCCCGCCACGAGAGCCACGTAACACGAGCCGGGCGCCGAGAAGGGTCGAGATGCAAGGCGGAGCCCGCGTAAGCGAGGGAGGCGTACTTCCCGTACGCTGACCGAGCGTCGCGGCGACAACGCGGCAGATCGGCCCTTATCGGCGTCCGGCGCAACGACCGAGCGTCAGGACAACGCAACGATCGTAGCGCCGGACCCTCGAAGATCACTTCTTGACGAGCACGAACATCGTCCCGCTTTCGCGGGCAACGAGCAGAAGCGCGCTGTTGCCTTTGACCTTGTCCGCAACCCTGCGGAACGCCGCCGCATCCTTGACCGGACTCTGGTCGATCTGGACGATCACATCGCCGGGGCCGATGCCGGCCTTCGCAGCGGCGCTGCGCGGCTCGACGTCGGTAACGACGGCTCCGCTGTCGATCTTGTCGGAGACACCGAAGTGCCTGCGGCTCTCCGCGTTGAGGTCACTCACGTCGATTCCGCCGAGCAACCCCGTGCTCGTGACTTTTTCCGGTTTGGCGCCCGGACGCTTGCCAGTGACCGGCAGCGAGCCGAGCTCGACATCGAGCTCGCGCTTCGTCTTGTCGCGCACGAGCGTCACGGTCACCGACTTGCCCGACGGATGCGACGCAACGATGTTGCGCAGCTCGCCGGTCGATTTCACGTCGTGACCATCGATCGCGAGGATCACATCCCCGCGCTGGATTCCGGCCTTCTTGGCGGGGCCGTCCGGGCTGACGTCGGCGACGAGCACGCCGTGCGCCTGGTCGATGCCCATCGCATCGGCAAGATCGCGGTCGAGCGTCTGGATCGACACGCCGAGCCAGCCGCGCTCGACCTTTCCCGTCTCGAGCAGGCTCGTCATGATGCCCTTGGCCATGTTCGACGGGATCGCGAAACCGATCCCCTGGTAGCCGCCGGTACGGCTGGCGATTGCAGTGTTGATGCCGACGAGCTCGCCGCGCAGGTTGATCAGTGCGCCGCCGGAGTTGCCGGGATTGATGGCTGCGTCGGTCTGGATGAAGTCCTCATAGTCTGCGATGCCGAGATTGGCGCGTCCGGTGGCCGAGACGATTCCCATCGTGACGGTCTGGCCGACGCCGAACGGATCGCCGATCGCGAGCACCGTGTCGGCAAGGCGAAGAGTCGAAGAGTCGCCGATCGGAAGCGGCTTCAGGCCGGACGGACTTTTCTTGAGACGTACGACCGCCACGTCGCTCTGCGGATCGGCGCCGATCAACTCGGCATCGAACTCGCGATTGTCGTCGAGTGTTACCTTGATCTCGTCGGCATTCTCGACGACGTGATTGTTGGTCAGGATGACACCGTCGCTGGTGACGATGACGCCCGAGCCGAGACTCTGGGCGCGCCGCTCCTGCGGTATGGCTTGACCCGGCGGCATCTGGAAGAAGCGGCGGAAGAACGGGTCGTCGGAGAACGGGGAACCGCCTCCGGGGCCATCGTCGTCGTCCCCCATTCCTTTGATGACCTTGGTCGACGAGATGTTGACCACGCTTGCCGTAGCGCGCTCGGCAATTTCAGCCAGATCGACCGAAGGGTAGTGCGCTTCGGCGTCGCGAGGCATCAGCAGCTGTGAGGCCGAAAGCAGCCCGCCGTGACCGAGTGGCGTCGTGGAGAGGATGTCGAGGGTTGCAAGGGAGCCGACGAGCCCGCCGAGCGCGACCGCGACGAGGCCTCGCAGTCGCGGTCGCACGGCGGGAAGGAGACGGTTCGGAAACTTCATTGAAGAGGAGACTCCTGGAGATTTGGATCGCACATGGAAGGGTTCTGGCCGTCAGACGCTCCGATGCGGGAGCTATTCAGGAAGCGGCGCATTGCGTCGCGCATCGCATCGATGGTCCGCAGGCAGCGTCCGGGCCTCCGTTGCCCCATGGTGGGCGGGCGAGTACGATGACCGGGCCTCGAGGACGGGAAGGGAGCCGGTCCGGGGCCAAAAAGGAGGCAGGCAATGTCGGAGAATGAAGTCAATTTCAGTGGGAACCCCAACACGATGATTGCGCTTGCACTGGTGGCCTCGGCCCTCTCGCTTGCGCTCAGCGTGTGGAGCATTTCAAGAGTCGGAGCCATCGAAGCATTCGTCGCAGTTCAGAGCGCCGCCGCGCGGTAGATACGGCCGCTGCGGATGGGCCCGGCCCCGCGCTCGCGGGATCGGGCCCGTCCGTTCCGTTTGTTTTCTTCTTTCCCGCGGTGATCGCCGCGGGCTCTCGCCTGTCGCAGCACTGTCGCTTCCCGCGGCGTCCATCGCGCCGGCGCGTTTTGCACTCCTTCGCATTTTCCCACATCTTCGCGCATCTGCGTCGCTGCTGCCGGCCGCTCGTGGCTGCGCGTAAGCGGACCCGGAAAGCGAGTGAGGTGATCGGGAATGTCGGGCGAGAACGAGATCGTTCTGGTCGGGGTCGGGCAGTGCGTCCAGCGTGATGCGGCGCCGGACCATGCGCGCGATCCGGTCGCGCTCATGGCCGATGCCGCTCGCCTCGCCGCGGACGATTCGACGCTTGGCCCGCGGCTGCTCTCGCAGCTCAGTCTCGTCGCAACCGTGGACACGTTCGCGTGGCAGCCGGCCTGTGCGCCGGGGCTTCTGGCCGAGGCCATCGGTGCCACGCCGTCGCGTCTGGTGCAGTCGACTGTCGGCGGGAATACGCCGCAGGCCTACGTGAACTGGCTTGCCGGCGAGATCCGAAGCGGAAAGGCGGGCGGCGCGTGCCTTATCGCCGGCGTCAACGTCGTCGCAAGCATGATGAAGGCGCGCGCGGCGGGAGTCCGTCTCGCGTGGCCGACCGGCGGCGGTGGTGCTCCGGAGCGTTTCGGCGACGAGCGGCCCGGCGGCACCGACGACGAGAACGCGCACGGCCTGTTCCTGCCGTCGAACACGTATCCGTTGTTCGAGAACGCCGTGCGCGCACGGCGGGGTCTTTCGGTCCGCGAGCACAGCCTCGCCATCGGCCGCATGTTTTCGCGCTTCACCGACGTTGCGGCGAAGAATCCGATTTCGTGGTTTCCCGTGCGGCGCAGCGCGGAAGAGCTCGCGACGCCGTCCGAGAACAATCGCTGGGTTTCGTTTCCGTACACCAAGTACCTGAACGCGGTGATGGCTGTCGATCAGTCCGCTGCAGTCATCCTGATGAGCGCAGCCGAAGCCGACAGGCTCGGCGTACCGAAGGATCGCCGGGTGTGGTTCCTCGGCGGCGGCGCCGCAAGCGAAGATCCGTGGAACGTCAGCGAGCGTCCCCGCTTCGACGCGTGTCCGTCGATGAAGTTCGCGGCCGAGCAGGCGATGGCGAAGGCCGGAACGACGGTCGCCGACCTCGATTTCTTCGATCTGTACTCGTGCTTTCCGGTCGCGGTCGAGCTTGCGTGCGAAGGTCTCGGCATCGCCGAGGATGATCCTCGCGGCCTGACGCTCACCGGCGGACTGCCGTATTTCGGAGGACCGGGAAACAACTATTCGCTGCACGGCATCGCTGCGATGGTCGAAGCGCTGCGATCCAGGCCCGGGGCAAACGGACTCGTCACCGCCAATGGATGGTATCTGACCAAGCATGCGGCCGGCGTTTATTCGAGCGCGCCGCCGTCACGCCCCGCGCTCGCCGAGCCGCCCGCGAGCGCTTCGCGGCACGAAGGGCAGCCGGTCGAAGTCGCGAAGGAACCGAGCGGAAAGGCAGTCGTCGAGACCTACACTGTCGTCTGCGGAAAGTCGGGCGAGCCGCAGACGGGCATCGTACTCGGCCGTCTCGCAACCGGCGCGCGCTTCCTCGCGCACACACCGGACGATCCGGCGCTTCTCGAAGAATGGATGACGAACGAGGCCATCGGGCGTCGCGGCAGCGTACGGGCCGGCTCGCCGGTCAACGTGTTCACGCCCGAATAGGCAAAAGGCCCGAATGCACCAGCCGCATCCATCCACGTTTCCGATGAGTACCGACGGTTATCGCACCGAGATCGCCGGTCTTTCGGTGGTCGAAATCGCGCAGCGCTTCGGCACTCCGACGTTCGTCTACGATGCGGCGACGATCGCGGCACGCGTGCGCAGCCTGGCGCGCTTCGACGTCGTGCGATACGCGCAGAAGGCCTGCTCGAACATTGCCGTGCTCGATCTGGTCCGGCGCGAAGGCGCGCTCGTCGATGCAACCAGCGCGGGCGAAATGCACCGCGCGTTCGCGGCGGGATACGAAGCCGCCGGAAATCCGCCGCCCATCGTCTACACCGCCGACATCTTCGATCGCGACTCGCTCGACTCGGTCGTGGAGAACGGCGTCCACGTCAACTGCGGATCGGCCGACATGATCGACCAGTACGCCGCACGGCGCGGCGATGGCCAGGTCACGCTTCGGATCAATCCCGGGTTCGGCCACGGGCACAGCCGCAAGACCAACACCGGCGGCGATCACTCCAAGCACGGCATCTGGCACGAGGATCTTCCCGAAGTTCTCGGACGCGCAGCTGCGCTCGGCATCCGCATATCGGGGCTGCACGTGCACATCGGTTCCGGCAGCGACCTCGAGCATCTCTCGCAGGTCGCGAGCGCGATGGAGAAGCTCGCGCTGCGCGTCGGGCCGCAGCTCGAGTCGATCAGCGCAGGCGGCGGACTGCCGGTTCCGTACAAGTCCGGCGATCCGGCAATGGATGTCGACGCGTACTTCGGCTTGTGGGATGCCGCCCGCCGCAGAATCGCGGCCGAGCTCGGCCACGAGATCCGCCTCGAGATCGAGCCGGGCCGCTACCTTGTTGCCGACAGCGGCTTCCTCGTGACCGAAGTGCGCGCGACCAAGCGCATGGGCACCAACCGCTTCTGTCTGGTCGATGCGGGCTTCAACAATCTCGTCCGTCCGGCCATGTACGGATCGTATCATCCGATGGCACTGGCCCCGTCCGACGGCGCCGCCGATCTTCCTCCCGGCGACTGTGTGATCGGCGGACCGCTTTGTGAATCGGGCGACATCTTTACGCAGGGCGTAGACGGCGTCGTCGGCCACGTCCGGCTGCCGCAGCCGAGGATCGGCGACTTTCTCGTCATCGGCGTTGCCGGCGCGTACGGCTTCTCGATGAGCTCCAACTACAACTCGAAGCCGCTGGCTGCCGAAGTCATGATCATCGACGGGCGCGCCCACCTCGTGCGTGCAAGGCAGGGCCTCGACGACCTGATCCGCGGCGAGCGTCTGCCGGCGATCTGAGCGCGGCCAGCCGGCCCGACCGATCGTTTCGCGCGCGAAAAACGATCGCGGCGCGTGCATACCCTCCCGCCGGAACGAAATCGGAGGAGATCCCGTGACGTTCGGCGCCGATTTCACGGCCAATCTGCTGTCTATCTCGAATTGCCGCGAGCCGTTGCGGACGCGGTCCGCAACTGCGAGCATAGCCGGAAAAGACTTGGAATCCAGCCACTTGACAGGCGGCAAGTATGCCTCGGAGACTGCGTCGTCGCCGCCGGCTCACGGCGTCGCGCAAAATTCCTCACGATGCTGCCCCCGGGGGGCATTGCGCCTTCTCCCGGCACGGCATAATCCCGCTGTGGGTACTGGTTGATGGCGGCCTCGGGATGGACACAATACTCCGAGACTCAGATTCGCGAGATCCTCGAGCTGGCCAAAATGGGCATGCAGCCGGCGGATCTGGCGCGTCGCTACAATGTGCCCGTCGTCGTCATCCACGTCTGGCAGACCAAATACGGATCGACGAGCGGCGAAACTGACGCCTCGCGCTATCGGCGCCTCGAGGCCGAAATCACCAAGCTCAACCAGCTGATCGGCGAGCTGACGGTCGAGCACGAGCAACTGGGCATCAAGCTGGCTGCGAAGAAGGAGTGATCCGCAGACTCCTCGTTGCGAGCGACTTGCGTCGTCCGTAGGTTCTTACGGTGCCACCGGTTGTCATTTACACGCTTCGAAGCTGCCCTTTCTGCGTCCGGGCCAAGAGCCTGTTCGATTCCAAGCGGGTCGATTACCGGGAGGTCGACGTGACCTCGAACTGGGAGGAGCGCATGCGGATCTCGCGCGAAAGCGGGCATCGGACGTTTCCGCAGATCTTTATCGGCGACTCCTTCATCGGGGGCTGCGACGAGCTCTACTCGCTCGAACGCGCCGGAAAGCTCGACCCGATGCTCTCCTGAGCTGGCCAAAAGCTGGGTATACAACGCGATTTTTCCACACTATCCTCCGCGAACGGTCTGACGACGTGATCAGCCATACTGGCCTGTGGGCTGCGGCTTTCTCGATGCGGTTTCGAGCTGCTGCCGGCACCCGCACGAACGAACATTGGAGTACCCCGGAATGAGGTTTTCACCATCCGTGCGTGATTTCGTGACGTTGCGACTCGCGCTGGCCGCGTTTGCGGCAGCGTCGATGATCGTATTCGCCGGCTCTGCGCCGGCTGCCGACTGCGGCGACGATGTCGACGGCGAGCGCATCGGTTGCGCATGCGGGGACAACGTCGTCTCCGATACGACGCTGAGACCGGGTGACCCGGTAGTCTCGGCGCCCTGCTCGGGTGACGCGCTGATTCTGTTCCCGCCGAGCGACTCGAAAGGAATCACGCTCAACCTGGGTGGCCTTCCGCTCGTTGGCACCGGCAATGGCGTGGGCATCAAGGTGCTGCGCGGCGGCAAGCTCGGCTCGGCCATCGTCGGCGGAGGCGAGGATCACGGGGCAAGGGCCGAGATCCTGCGCTTCGGAACCGGCATCAAGGCCTCGGGTCGAACCCTGCTCACCGAGATCAGCAACATCGATGTTCACGACAACCACCGGGACGGCCTTCAGATCCGCACCAGCGGAGTCGTCGTCCGCGACGTGACCAGCCACGCGAACGGACGCGACGGCGTTGTCGTCTCCGGACACGGCAACGAAGTCTCCGGAGTCGTCTCCAAGGGAAATCTCCGCGACGGTCTTCAGGTGCGCGGCACCGGCGCAGCAGTCCGCGCCGAGACGTCCGGCAATCGCCGCAACGGTACGACGGTCGGAGGCCGCGGCAACGAGCTTGCCGGCGTCGAGTCGTCGGGCAACGGCGGTGTCGGTCTGCGCGCCAACGGGGCGGATCACGAGCTTTCGGGCGTGACGTCGTCCGGAAATGCGAGCGGCGAAGTCTCGGGCCGCGCGGGAGCAGCGAAATGATGCCGCGCATGCACGAGAGAAAGGGATCGGAGAAGACGATGAAGGCGGTTCTTTCAGGCGCGCTTTTCTCAGGATGGCTCTCGGCGGCTTTCGTACTGATGGCGACCGCATCGGCACACGCCGGCGTGCCGGCGACGTTTGCCGGAGACATCTGCCCCGGCACGTGCACGAACAACGCCGCCGTCTGTCACAAGGACGCGGACTGCACGGGCGGCGCGACGTGCGCACTGCCGGCCGTCTGCAACGTGACGCAGCAGTACGACATTACTCCCGGCGCGATCCTCGACTTCAAGACGTCGACGGTCAACGTGAACGGCGCCGGACAGTTCAATTTCGACGTCAACAGCGGCTCGATTCTCTCGGGGCCACTCAATGTGTCGACGGCGGGCACGGCCATCGACGCGAACGGAATCGGCACCAGCGGCAGCGACAGCGGATCGATTCACATCGATGCGCGGCGGCTCTGCAACGCCGGACCGGTTCCGTGCGTGAACCTTGCGGACTGCCAGCTCGGCGCGTGCGATACGCGGCGCTGCACCGGAAGGGCGACGCAGCATTGCCTCGGCGATACCGATTGCGTGGGTGCGTGCGTCAACCGGCGCTGCAACAACACCAAGATCTTCACGCGCTGTACGAGCAACACGGATTGCAATTTCGGAACATGCCCTGCGCAGCTTCAGTGCAGGAACCGCGATTTCAATCCGGTATCGTGCTCCTCCAATACCGACTGCGAGTTCGGCGACTGCACGATCGGCACGGCATCGATTTCGATGGGCGGAGCGATCGTCGGCAACTCGGACTTCCCGGCATCGATCACGATGCGGGCGGCCGACAACATCTCGATTTCCAAGAGCGTCAATCTTACCGGCAGCGCGTTCGACTCCGACGGCGGCGACATCACGGTCGAAGCGATGTCCGGCGCTGTGACCGTGACCGGCAACATTGTGGCCGACTCCGGCGGTGACGGTCAGGGCGGCTCGGTCGAGCTCGATGGCGGGACCGACGTCACCGTTGCCGCGGACATCGACGTCACCGGCGGTGATTTCGACGGCGGCTCGGTCGAGATCAACGCCGACCGCGATGCATTCATCAACAGGAGCCTGCTCGCCAACGCGAATTCCGGCGAAGGCTACGGCGGCGAGCTGCTGCTTCATGCCGAGCGCGACATGTTCTTCACGGGCGCTTCCGCGCTCAGCAGGACCAAGATCGAGACGAGCGGCCATACGAGCGCCGACAACTCCGCCGGCGACGGCGGCAGCCAGGACTTCTCGACTGGTCGCGATCTGTCCATGAACGTGAACACGCGAATGACCGGAAACGGCGCGAGCCCGAACGGCTACGGCTCGGACTTTTCGTTCGACGTCGGACGCAACCTCGTCCTCGACGGCGGCATGATCGCGAAGGCCGAAGGCGTGCACGGCCAGGGCGGCCAGCTCGACATCTTCGCCGACGGCACCGCGAAAGTATCCTCGACGGCGACGATCGACCTGACCGGCGGCGATTCGGGCGGCGGAGACATGGGGCTCGAGAGCACCGGCAACACCGACTTCGCCGGCATTGCCGACGTGACCGGCAGCAACGGCGGCGCCGGCGGCTCGACGTTCCTCTATTCGAGCGCCGACACGTCGGTCTCCGGTTCGCTCGTCATCACGAGCCTGAACGGAGGAAATCACGAAGTCGACGCCTGCCGCGTCACGCTTACAGGTACGGGCAAGATCACGTCCACGGCCGCGAACGGCGAGAACAAGCTGCTCTCGCGCGAAAGCATGAAGCTGCTGGCCGGCAGCAAGATGACGACCGGCGTATCCGGAAAGAACGAGCTCGAATACCGCTCGCCCGCGAAGCCGCCGGTCATCCAGGGCACGGTCACGCCGGCGCCGATCAAGATCGTCAACGAGCAGCTGACCGGCTGCCCGATCTGCGGCAACAACGAGATCGACCAGGGCGAGACCTGCGATGACGGCAATACTGCCGATGGCGACGCGTGCACGAGCACGTGCCAGAACGCAAAGTGCGTGCAGCAGACGGCCGCTCCCGGATATCCGACCGTTCCGCTGTGCTCGGACAACGACAACTGCTCGACGGACACCTGCAACACGGCGCTCAACGGCGGCACGTGCCAGCACTCGGCCAAGACCTGCGACGACTCGATCGCGTGCACGTCCGATTCCTGCAATCCGGTGACCGGTAACTGTGTCAACATCGGCAACGACAACCAGTGCAACGACCAGAATCCGTGCACCAACGACGTCTGCGCGCCGGGGACCGGATGTACGGGCGTGGCCAACGCGGAACCCTGCGACGACAACGACGCATGCACCGAGAACGACGGCTGTGTCGCGAAGGAATGCCAGGGCACTCCGGTCCAGGGATGCGCGGTTTGCGGCGACGGCGTGAGGACGTCGGATGAAGCATGCGACGACGGAAACGCGAGCTACGTGCAGGGTGAATACTGCGGCGTCGCGTGCGCGCTGATCCCGTGCGGCAAAATGTCCGACACCAGCACGGCGCTGAAGTCGAGCGATGCGCTGTATGTGCTCAAGGCCGCCGTCAATCCGCAGCTCAAGTGCACGCTTCAGGTCTGCGACGTCGACGGCAGCGGCAAGGTTGCGGCCGGCGACGCACTGCGAATTCTGAAAGTGGCAGTCGGACAGGTCGTGGCATTGCTCTGTCCGGCCGCGCCCTGATCGCATCTCTACCGCCCGGCGGCCGAATGTGAGCGCGCTCGCGCGTTGCAATTCGGCCGTCCGGGAGTAGCCTCCGCCGCACGATGTATCGAAGCTGGGCGTACATTCTGATGATTTTCGCGACGCTCGTGGGAATCGTCGCGCTCGTGTGGCCAAGCCCGCAGGTTCAGACCATCGAAGAGATCGCTTCGGTTGCGCCCGCCAGCGCGCCGCGCGCCGAGGCGCCGGCCCGGCCTGCGAAGCCGGTAGCCAAAGGTCCGCAGGCGAAAGCGAAGCCTGCGACTGCCGAGCCGCCACCGCCGCCGGTGGTCAAGAAAATGCCGGCGCCGAACACGACGACGCGAAGGGCCGGTCCTCTCGTGCAGAACGGCCTCGAGCCGCAGGTGCCGATCACCAAGCCGGAAGACAAGCCGGTGACTCCGCCGCCGCCGAAAACGTTCGGCGCGCCGCCGCATCCGATCGGCGCAGCGCCGCCGAGGTCGATGGCCAGCCGGCCGCCTCTGTCTCCTCGTCCGCCGGTCATGCCGCACATGGGAACCAATGCTCAGCCAAGGGGCGCGAACACACCGTGAGCGCGGACTGCCGGGACGGCAGCGACGCAGGATGGATGCAGCAGGCAATGCTGGAAGCGCGCCGCGCCGACGGCGTGGACGAAGTTCCGGTCGGTGCGGTCCTCGTCCGTGACGGCGCGGTGCTCGCGCGCGGCCACAACCGCACCATCGTCGATACCGACCCGACCGCTCACGCCGAGATCATCGCACTGCGTGCCGCCGCACTGGCCACTGGCGATCATCGAGTAGGCGGAACGCTCTACGTGACTCTCGAACCATGCTCGATGTGCATGGGCGCGATGATCCAGGCCCGTGTCGAGCGCCTGGTGTTCGCGACGCGTGATCCGAAAGCCGGCGCGGCCGTCTCGCTGTATTCGATCGGAAGCGACGTGCGCCTGAATCATCGCTTCGCGTCGAGCGAAGGTCCTCTGGCCCGAGAATCCGCCGAGTTGCTGCGCACATTCTTTCAGCGCCGCCGGTCGGAATGATCCGGCATCTTGCAGCGGCGCCAGATGGACAGAGGTTGCACCGGAAGGCAGCCGCGCTACAACTCGCGGTCTTCCAGAGGCCTAACAGAGGAGAGGTGGCCGAGTCCGGTTGAAGGCGCACGACTCGAAATCGTGTGTCCCGAGAGGGACCGTGGGTTCGAATCCCACCCTCTCCGCCATTTCATTCCCATCCCGGCAGATCGGCTATCCGTACGGCTCTCGCCGTGCCACCAGAACGAAGGCTGGAGCAGGACCGAGTAGTCGGGCTTGTCGATCGCTTCGTACGCAGCACGAGTGCGCTCGCCGCGCGCCGTCGAGCACTTGCAGCAAAGACAGGTCGCAGGCCCTGCCTCGTACACGCTGCCGAAGAGCTGGTCCCACACCTTGAGGAAGAAGCCGGTATGGATCGGCTTGTGCAGGGTAGACCTGGCGTGATGCACGTAGTGCTGAAACGCCGTGTTGATCCACCGGTGATGAGCGTCCGGCCAGCGGCTCTCGAAGCCCCAGTGCAGGTAGACGCCGTAGGCATAGAAGAACGCGCCGTATGTAAGGAACAGGACGTCCATGTTCACCGGCATGAGCATCGGCAGGAACAGCAGCGGCGCCGCGCGAATGAACTGGTCGACGTGATCGTCGGCGATCACCGCAAACGGCGACGGATTGAAGAACACGTGGTGGCTCTTGTGCTGCTTCCACCAGAAGCCGGCCATATGGCCGAGGCGGTGGTAGGCGAATTCGTAGAAGTCGGATCCTATCCACACGACAAAGAACGTGAACGCGAGATAGCCTGCGCTGTAGCCGCCGAGCCCCGCGTACGCCTTCGACCATCCCGAATCGACGAGGTGCAGCGCGATCGCCGGGCACAGCGCTGCCGTGTAGACGCCCTTGAGCATCTGAAGCACTTCGCGCCGCACCATCGCTGGCCTGGGATAGACCGGATTCGACTTTCGCTGCCACGTCTCGAACGACGGCCGATAGTAATAGCGGGCAAACAGCGCGCCCGACATGATCATCATCAGCACGAAGGTGAGGGCGGTAAGCGTGAGCCAGGTCGTCAGGAAGTTGCCGTGTTGTGCAATTGCCAGAAGCATTCCGGGAGCCTGCCCGCGGAGCATAACGCCCCTGCTATCCGCGGAAAACCCGAAACCGCAGGGCTGCCTCGATCGCGTGAAAGCGTCGGGTTGATCCGGCGCACGGGCTTATGGGAAAGCGCGATGCAATCGTGTGTCCGGTCGACGCTGCGCATCGCCTCGCCGATCCGAAAAAAATTGCACGTTTTTGGTGAGCCGTGATGCGACGCGACAGCAGAAAGTCAGATGTTTACGCAGACCGTGCGTGTTACAGTCCGGCACTCTGGAGGCCCTGCGAATGCGTGTTCTGCTGACCGGTCTTGCCGTTGCCGCGCTTGCCACAATCAACGTGGGAGCCCCCGATGCGATCGCCGCGCCGGATAAGTCCTGCGTTTTCACGATCTCGATGACGTCCGGAAGCGAGGTCAACAACCTCGATTTCACCGTCAACTACACGGCCGTCGGCGGCGACGTCTCGGGCACGCAGACCAATCCGGTCTGTGCGCGAGCGCTGCCGGGCCAGGCCTTCGCCGTATTTCACGATGACGATGCCGGCCATCTCAAGGTAGCGCTCATCCGGCTGACGCATTTTTCGGCTCCGGTACCGCTGGCCGGCTGCCAGATCCTCTACGACACCACGAAGCCGGAGCCGTCGGATTTCTTCGTCACGGTCACCAACGCAGGCCGCGACGGAGACGATACGCAGATCGCTCCGCTGCCAGTCGTCGCTGTGACCAATGTCGAGTGTCCCGGCGAGTTGCCGACCATCACGACGACGACGACGCTTCCCGACACCACCACGACCACGCTCATCCTCGGCGGAGACCGCTGCGGATTTCCGATCACCGACGGCGAAGTGCCCGCCGCATCGGATGCGCTGGCCGCTCTCAAGGCCGGGGTCGGCCTGCTTCAGTGCGACGATTGCGTCTGTGACATCAACGCGAGCGGATCGGTGGGGGCCAGCGATGCGCTGGGCATCCTGCGTGCGGCAGTCGGAATCGAAACCCCGCTCGACTGTCCCGCCTGTTGACCCAGCGCGGCCCCTGCCGGGGAGCGGGTCTGCGCGGCGCAGGCCCGTCCCCATCCTTCCTTTCGGACGTCGCCGGACGTCGCCGGACGTTTCCCGGCCATTTCGCGGTTCACCTTCGCCTAGCGTTGATTTTCGCAAGCGCCGGCGTAACCGCTGGCCCCGGTCGGCGTCGGAAGGCTCGTCGGTGCCGATCTCAAAAAAAACAACATGCGGCCGGCACAGCCGGACGCCGCAACCGACCGAAGGAGACTCACTCATGACCAAGACCAACAAGACCCTGATGACCGCCGCGCTCGGCGGCCTGATGCTGGCGGCGACGATCACGGCTTCCTCGGCGGAAGAGAAGGCAGCCGCCGGTGCGGCCACCGGCAAGACCGGCGAATGTCACGGCGTCAATTCGTGCAAGGGAACCAGCGCCTGCAACACGGCCGACAACAGCTGCGCCGGCAAGAATTCGTGCAAGGGCAAGGGCTGGGTCAAGATGACCAAGGCCGAGTGCGACGCGAAAGGCGGCAAGTTCACGGAGTAACCGCGCCCAGTGCAGCAGACTGTAGAAAATGCGGTGGGAGTCGGGCTCCGGTCCGAACACTACCCGCATCTGCTCGAGAGGCCTCGAACCACGGTCCAGTGGTTCGAGGCCATCTCGGAAAACTACATGGACACCGCCGGCCGCCCTCTCGCCGTCCTCGAAAAAATCCGCTCGAGCTTTCCCGTTGCGCTGCACGGCGTCTCGCTGTCGATCGGCTACAAGCCGCCGCACGGCAATGCCGTCCTGCAGGAAGCGTTCGGCGAGCAGCGGACGCGATACCTTTCGCGTCTGAGGGAGCTCGTTCGCCGCATCGATCCGATGATCGTCTCCGATCATCTGTGCTGGACCGGCGTTCCGGGCGGCAACGTGCACGACCTTCTTCCGACGCCGTTTACCGATGAGGCGCTCGACTGGATCACGTCGCAGGTCGACGAGGTGCAACAGGCGCTCGGGCGTTCGATCGTGCTCGAGAACGTGTCGAGCTACCTGACCTGGGCGTCGTCGACGCGAAGCGAACAGGAATTCCTCGTCGAGGTTGCGCGAAGGTCGGGCTGCAGGATCCTGCTCGACATCAACAACGTCTACGTGAGCGCGCGCAACCACGGCTTCGATGCGCGCGAATATCTCGGAGCGATCCCCGCCGATCTCGTTGCCCAGGTCCATCTTGCCGGGCATACCGATTGCGGCACGCATCTGTTCGACACGCATTCGGCGCCGGTCTGCGACGATGTCTGGGACCTGTTCGCCGAAACGATCGTGCGTCTTCCGGGCGTTCCGGTGCTGATCGAATGGGACGCCGAAATTCCTCCGTTCGAACGGCTGGAAGCGGAAGCTCAACAGGCGGCGAAGCGCGCATCCGATGCGAAACGGCTTGCCCACCGCGATGCCGCCCCAGGATCCGCCGCCGAAATCGCGGCAGCCTGAGCCGCCGATGCATTCGCGCGACGACATTCCCGCTCTCTCGCTCCGGCAGGCAGCGTTCGCGCGCGCCGTCTCCTCCGCCGACGGCATCTGGCCCGACGATCTTCTTGCCGGCGTGATTCCCGGCGGAACGCTCGACGCGGCTGCTGCGCTTGCCGTGTATCGCAACGGATACTTTGCACGCCTGACCGAGCAGCTCGGCGAGACGTACAGGACGATCTGGCGCGCGCTCGGCGACGAGACTTTTTTCTTGCTGTGCGCTGCATACATCCGCACGCATCCGTCGACGTCGTACAACCTGTCCGAGTACGGCCGGGAATTTGCCGAGTTCCTCGCAACCACGCCGGAGGCAGCCGACGCCGTGTTCCTGCCGGAGCTCGCCCGCTTCGAGCTCGCGTTTCACGACCTGTTTCACGCGCCCGCGCACGAGCCGCTCGATGCCGCCGCGCTGGCGGCGATCGGCGATCTCACCGGCGTTCGTCTTCATTTCGGCAGCGCCGTCCGACTGATGGCGTGCGGGCACGCGGTGCGCGATCTTTTCGGCCATCGCCACGACCCGGACGATGCGGAGCCGCCGCAGCTCGACATCGACCGGCCGCAGTGGATCGTGATGTGCAAGCGCGGCACGGATGTCGTGCTCGAGGAGATCGGCCGCAGCGCATTCGTCACGCTCGAAGCGCTCGCTCGCGGAGTCTCGATCGACGAAGCTCTTGACGAGGCGGCTACCGTAGATCCGGAGTTTTCCGCCGCCGACGTGTCGCGCTTGTTCGAGACGATCGCGCTCTGCGGGCTCGTCACCGGCTGGTCGCGCTGAGTCGCAGTGGTCGCGCCGAGACGGAATGCTGCGTCTCTGTCACACCTCAGAAGTGTGAACTCCGTTCGTTATCTCGCGCGCGACGCGTCCGGGCGAACACTCGCTCAACCCGCCGGTTCTGCGCACTTCGCTGCGTAAGCTGGTTTGAGCGAGCCGCCAAGGCTGCTACGTTGGCTGCGAGGAACTCGCGTGATCCCGCTGCCGCAGCACATCCGCATCTTTCCACTGAGCGAAGTGGTGCTGTTCCCCGATACGCTGCTGCCGCTGCACATCTTCGAGCCTCGCTACCGCAAGATGCTCGCCGATTCGCTCGCGAGCGACCGCCTGATCGGGATGGTGCTGCTCAAGGATCCCCAGGCCGAGCCGCGGCCGAGCGTGTATCCGATCGGATGCGCCGGAACGATCGTCGAGCACAAGCCGTTTGCCGACGGACGCTCGCTCGTCGTGCTCAAGGGCATGGTCAAGTTCCGCATCCGCCGCGAGCTCGACGTCGATGAGCCGTATCGCGTCGTCGAAGCGCAGGCGCTTTACGAAGGGCCGCCGCCGATGGACAAGGTTCGCGGCTGGCGCGACGAGCTCCACGATTGCGTGCGCGATCTCGTCCGGGCCGCGTCGGGCGAAGAAGACACGGTCGAAAAGCTTTTCGAGAAGATCGACCTGCTGGTCATGACCAACGCGCTGTCGGCAAGCCTTCCGCTCGACGTTCTCGAAAAGCAGAGCCTGCTCGAATGCCCGACCGTCGAGGATCGCGAGCAGCGCCTTGCGGAGATCCTCCGCTTCAAGACCATCGAAGCCGAGCTCGGTCTCGATGCGTCGCGTCCGAGCGATTCCTGACCGCCGGGCTGCTCTTCTGTTCCGACCAGCGAAGTCATTCCCCAATCCGTCTGCCGAGGTGATGCGTTGAAACTGCCCCGTCCTGCACGCTGCGTGATCTTCGACCTCGACGGCGTCCTGCTCGACACCGAGCACTTCTACACCGAAGTCAGCGTCGAGATCTGCAGCCAGTACGGCAAGACGTTCGACTGGTCGGTCAAGCGCAACATGATCGGGCGCCCGTCGTTCGAGTCCGCCTGCTACCTCGTCGATGCACTGTCGCTGCCGATCACGCCCGAGGAATACCTCGCGAGGCGTGCGCTGCGGCTGGCCGAGCTCTTTCCGACGTCTCTCGAAAAACCCGGCGCCGAGGCATTCACGCGCGCGCTCGCGGCGCGACGCGTACCGATCGCGGTCGCGACCAGCAGCGAGCGCGATCTGTTCGAGCTCAAGACGTCGCAGCATCGCGACTGGTTCTCGCTGTTCGGCGCCGTCGTGGTCGGCGACGATCCGCGCGTGAAGAAGGGCAAGCCTGCGCCCGACGTCTTCCTCGTCGCGGCGGAAGATCTCGGCATACGCGCAGAAGACTGCGTGGTGTTCGAGGATGCGCCCGCCGGGCTCGACGCCGCGCATGCGGCGCGCATGCAGGTCGTTGCCATTCCGGACGACGCCATGGATCGTGCGGTCTACGACGCGGCGGATCTCGTCATCGGCGCGTATTCGGAGATAAAACCCGAGGATCTCGGGCTGTAGCGAAAGCCATCCGCCGGGTTGCGCGGGGGCGCTGCCGTCAGCGCTTCCCCCAGTGAAACTCGACCGGCACGTCGATCGCCGGAAGGATGCTGAGCCGCACCGGGCAGGTGTGCGCCGCGTTCTCCAGCGTGCGCCGCGCTTCATCATCGAGCGCCGCGGGAGAATCGACGACGACGCCGAGCTGGCGGATGCGGCGCGGGCCGTCGGTCGTCATCTCCTTGGCGATCCGCATGCTCGTGCCGTCGATGTTCCACCCGTGACGGTCGGCGACGATTCCCATGATCGTTGCCATGCAGGTGCCGAGCGCAGTCGCGACCAGGTCCGTCGGCGAGAACGACTCGCCGCGTCCCTGGTTGTCGACCGGCGCATCCGTCGCGAGCGTGCTGCCCGATGGTTCGTGAACCGCGCTGCAGTGAAGCCCGCCTTCATATCGCACGTCGATGCGTACCATTGCTTACTCCTCAGCCGACCGCGCCGAGGCCTCGCAGCTCGGCGATGGTGTCGGTCGCAAGGCCGGCCGATGCCAGAACTTCGTCGGTATGCGCGCCGGGCAGCGGCGCATGCGTTGCACCGCTGCCCGGCGTACGCGAAAGACGCGGCGCCGGCGCCGGCATCTTCTTGCCGCCGATGCCGTCGACGAACACGTTGCGCGCGACGTTGGCCGGATGCTCGGCCGCTTCGTCGAGCCCGAGCACCGGCGCCACGCACGCATCGGTGCCGTCGAAGATCGCCGACCACTCCGCGCGGGTCCTGGTCGCGAACGTCTTCGTGAACAGCTCGCGCGTCGCGGCCCACGCGCCGCGATCCATCTGATGAGGCAGCGAGTCGGCATCGAGGCCGAGCCCTTCGAGAAGCTTCGCGTAGAACTGCGGCTCGATCGCGCCGACCGCCATGAACTCGCCGTCGGCCGTGCGGTACGTGTCGTAAAACGGCGCGCCGGTATCGAGCAGGTTGGTTCCGCGCTCCTTCGACCAGAAGCCCGCGTGGAAGAAGCCGAACAGGAACGACGTCAGGTGTGCGGCGCCGTCGACCATCGCCGAATCGATGACCTGGCCCTTGCCCGAACGGCTGCGCTCGAACAGCGCAAGCACGATGCCGAGCGCGCACAGCATGCCGCCGCCGGCAAAGTCGCCGAGCAGGTTGATCGGCGGCAGCGGCTTGTCGCCCGGGCGGCCGAACAGGCTGAGCGCGCCGGAGATTGCGATGTAGTCGATGTCATGTCCGGCCATCGACGCATACGGGCCGTCCTGTCCCCAGCCGGTAAGCCGCGCGAACACCAGGCCGGGATTTCGGGCGAGGGCGACATCGGGTCCAGCCCCCAGTTTCTCCATCACGCCGGGCCGGAACGGATCGATTACGACATCCGATGCGTCGAGCAGCGCGAGCAGCGTCTCGACCCCGCGCGGGTGTTTCATGTTGATCCCGATCGATCGCTTGCCGCGCGCCAGATAGTCGCGGGTGGCGTCGGGCCGCGACCCGATCGTAGGGCTGCGGTCGACCCTGACGACGTCCGCGCCGAAGTCGGCGAGCAGCATTCCCGCATACGGAGCGGGCGCGAGCCCCGCCATTTCGATCACCCGGATTCCGGAAAGAGGTCCCATGGTCCTGTCCTTGCAACGAAAACGCGTCGCGAGCGGCGGCGCTGCGTGTTCGCACCGTCGTTGAGGTGTGAAAAGCGGCGCCTGCGACGACGCTGCGTGTCAGTCGATCCGCGCGACGACCTACGATGCAAGGCCGCCGGTGTCAACGCGATATCTGTTGCGACGGCGCACCGTTATGCTCCGGAAACCCTTGCATTCCCGCATATGTAGCGTTGACATGCCACGCGCGAACCGGGCATAGTCCCACATCGCCAAGGGGGTGAAGCGATGCTTTCTTCGCTCGTACGGACCCCGGCTGGAAGGTCCTTCTTATGAAATCGAAAAGTGCTCGTGTGGCAAGCCTCCCGTTCGCACTCGTCGCCTCCGTGGCGACGATGTTGTCGATGTTTTCGCCGCTGGCCGCCACCGAGGCGAGCGCCCAGATCGTCACGGATTCCGACCGTTGCCGCGAGGATCTTTCCACCGGCCAGCGCCGCTACATCGAGCGGCTGTTCAAGGCGCGCATCCAGTGCGAGACCCGCGTCATCCTGGGATCGCTTCCGCCCGACACCAACTGCCTGACCGGCCGCGGCGACACCGCGATGGATAAGCGGCTGCGCAAGGCCGAAGACGCGCTCAGCGTCATCGGCCGCGACTGCAGCGGCGTCAACCTTTCCGCGCTCGGGTTTCCCGGCTCGTGTCCTGATCTGACGGGCGGGACGTTCGATACCGAAGACTTCAAGACCTGCGTGGTCGACAGCACCAACGCGATGCTGACGTCGCTGCTCGATTTCTATTACCCGCCGGTTCACCACTTCTTCCGCGGAAGCGATGCCAAGTGCCTCAACGGCTCTGCGCGCAACGCCATGCGCAGTTTCATCGGAAGCGTCGACGCGCGCGAAGACTGCCTTCTCGGGCAGGATTTCGGCGTGATCGCCCAGAGCGTCAAGTGCCGCAACGAGATCCAGCCGTACGGGTCCGGTACCGGCAGCGCCGACGTCGACAACGAAATCGGCCAGGCCTACGTGCGTCTTCTCGGCGCCATCCCGACCGCGTGCGCCGACGTCAACATCGACGATCTCGACTACCAGTCGAGCTGCATCGATCCGACCGGCGGCCAGTTCACGATCTTCGATCTCAAGAAATGCCTGTTCGCTGCCAATCGCGCGCAGACGCTCATCGGGGTCAACGTTCCGTTCCCTGAGAACTCGGTCTGCGGCGATGGCGTCAAGAGCAGCAGCGAAGAGTGCGACGACGCGAACTCGGTCAACACCGACGCGTGCACGGCGGGTTGCAAGAATGCCAGGTGCGGCGACGGCTTCGTGCGCGCGGGTGTGGAACAGTGTGATGACGGGAACTCCGTCAACACCGACAGCTGCTCGAACACGTGCACGACCAACATTCCCGCCGAGTGCCACAATGGCACCAAAGAAGGCGCCGAACAGTGTGACGACGGCAATACGGTCAATACCGATACCTGCGTGGGAACGTGCATGAACGCGCGCTGCGGAGACGGATTCGTCTGCAGTGCCGCCGGATGCACCAGCGGCTCGACCGGCGGTGCCGAAGCGTGCGACGACGGGAACACCGTCGATACCGACAACTGCAAGAACAATTGCACACTTGGCAGTCCGTGCGGCAATGGTGTCAAAGAGGGCGCCGAAGAGTGCGACGACCACAATAGCGTCGACTGCGACGGCTGCAGCGCGCTCTGCCTCACCGAGTTCTGCGGCGACAACATCCGCTGCCCCAACACGGAAGAGTGCGACGACGGCGTCGACAACTCCGACACGACGCCGAATGCGTGCCGCACGACCTGCAAGAATCCGAAGTGCGGCGACGGCGTCACCGACGTCATCGCCAACGGCGAGGATTGCGACGACGGCAATACCGTCGACACCGACGCATGCCCGAACAGCTGCTTCATCTGCGGAAACAACAAGAAGCAGCCAGGCGAAGAGTGCGACGGCACCGATCACGCACTCTGCCCGGCGGGTGAGGGCTGCCTCGATTGCGACTGCGCCGGCGTCTGCCCGGTCAAGGGCGAGCTGGTGCTCTACTCGCAGATCGGAGTCGACTGCACCACGAATACGGATTGCCCGGTCGGCACCTGCGACCAGTCGCTCGGCCGTTGCAGAACGGCCACGCGGCTCGACAGCGGATGGATCGGTTCGGCGTACGATGCCGACATCAACAACGAGGTCCACGTAACGGGCGTCCTGTCATGCCCCGGAAGCGGACCGACCTGCGGTCTTTGCAACGTGACCAACGTCGACGCCTCGACCGGCAACTGCCGCTGCAGCAGCCTCGGATTCCAGACCCTGCCGGGCCTCGGGAACCAGCAGATCTGCGACGTGCCGTTCCAGCAGAACGTACCGGCATGCAAAGAGTGCAACGCAGCTTCCGGTAACAAGAAATCACAGGCGTGCAGCGCCACGACCGACTGTCTCGATGACTCTCCGCAGTGCGGCAAAACGGTCAGAGTCTGCTCGAACTCGTCAACTACGGTCTGCACGTCGGACACGGTTTGCACGAATATTTCCGCCGGCGGCAAGTGCCTGCCGCTCAGGTCATGCTCGAACGAACAGACGAAAAGTTGCACAGCGAACGCCGACTGCGCCAACGCGACGGCAAAGTGCCAGTCGCAGAAATGTTCAAACGACACTACGCACGTCTGCGCCTCGAACGCCGATTGCCAGGCCGGCGTCTGCAATCCGAGCAAGACGCAGTGCAGGACCGAGTCGATCTTCTGCTCGACCAACCAGGATTGCTGGCATCAAGGAGATTGCACGGAGCTCGGCGATTGCGCGTGCTACTTCGGCGCACCGTTCCCGCTTTCGTCGGGCGGAGTGCCGGCGTGCGTGTCCAACCGTTTCTCGAAACCGGTTTCCGGAACAGCCAACGTCGACCTTGGTTCCGGGTCGATTTCCGCGAGTCTGAGAACGCAGGTGTTCCTCGGACAATCCGGCAACAACAATCCGTGTCCGACGTGCGGCGGGATCTGTTCGACCAATGCCGATGCGACCTGCGATCGCGACCTCGATTGTAAAGGCGGCGGCACCTGTACCCATATGGATCCGGTTCCCAATGACGGACAGCGCGGTGGGGTTTGCACGGCAGGACAGAACATCAAGCTTCCGTGCGACGTAACGGCCACCAACACGACGTTCCCTGCTCACAATGACGGTATCGATTCCGGCGGCGGGTACAGTCTCGACTGTTTCCCGAGTGCCGGAAAGAACGTCTCGGGTACGGGTCTCGTCATCGATCTGACGCAGACCACCGGCACGTCGACGCTCACTTCGCATGTGCCATGCGGCGGGATTGACGCGCTGTGCCCGTGCCTCGTATGCGACGGCAATCCGCTCGAGGACATCCCGTGCAATACCGACGAGCAATGCGCGGCCCTCGGCTTCGGAGCATGTACATCGTCAGGCGCGGGGGGCTTCCCTGAGCCGAACGCGTGCGACAACCGAGCCTGTACCGCGTTGCCGGACGGAACCGGAGTGTGCACGACTGGGCCGGACGAGCACTTCTGCGACCTGCTGTTGCGCTCGAACGGCAAGGGATTCATCCCCTGCAACCCCGATGATCCGAATGTTGACAACAGGGGCTGCGGCAAACCCACCGATGGTGCGTTCTACTACGGGCAATGCACTCTCAGTGACCGGCGACTCTGCCTGCCTGATCCGATCGTCGCGACGGGTACGCCGAGCACGACCGCGCCGATCGGTGCAGCGACGTTCTGCATTCCGCCGACGGCCAACCCGGGCATCAACAACGCCGCCGGACTCCCGGGCCCGGGGCGCGTCGTGAACCAGGCGAAGGCCAGGACGTTCTGCGATGCGGCCATGACGAGAGAGTACGTTCCGGGCGTGGGGTGCCCGGCGCCGTAAGCGTTCGTCGTTCGCATCTCTTGCGGACAAAGAAAAAGGCCCGCTCGGAAACGAGCGGGCCTTTTTCGTTCGGCCGGATGCGGCATCGCGTGCGCTAAGCCAGCGACTCTCCGCCCAGCGCCGCAAGCGACGGAATCACCACCACCATCCTCGTCCCGCCTTCTTCCGGACCTTCCGCCCAGATCGCACCGGCGTGATAGCGCATCACTTCGCGGCAGATTGCGAGGCCGAGCCCCGTGCCTCGCGGCTTCGCTCCGCCGCCTCCCTGCCGGAAGCGTTCGAAGACGATCTCGCGCTCGTCCTCCGGAATTCCGGGGCCGCTGTCGGTGACCGTCACGCGCAGCGCGGTGGCTTCGCCGTACGGCGCAACGCGTGCGTCGATCCGCACCTGCCCGCCGCGCGGCGTGAACTTGAGCGAGTTGCTGCAGAGGTTGGCAAACACCTGGATCAGCCGGTCGCGGTCGCCGAAAATGACCGGCAGCTCGTCGTCGCCGGTAAGCAGAAGCTCGACGCCGCTCTCCTGGTAGAGCGGCCGGAACGTCATCTCCACGTGTTCGAGCAGCTCGTACGGATCGGCGATCGGTTTGAGCTGCCACTCGCCGACACCGGACTCGATCTTGGAAATGTCGAGCAGATCGTTGATCAGGCGCGTGAGCCGTTCGCTTTCCTCGATGATGACCTTGCTGAAGCGCTTGGCGCTGTTGGCGTCGCGGTCGCTGTAGCGCTGGATGATCTTGGCGGCGGACGAGATCGCGGCGATCGGCGTGCGCAGCTCGTGCGAGACGTTGCCGAGGAACTCGGACTTGAGCCGGTCGAACTCGGTCAGCCGCTCCGCAGTCGCCTGGAGCTCGGCCGTGCGTTCGCCGACCTTCGACTCGAGCAGGCGCGAATGCTCTTCGATCTCGGCGCGCAGCTTCTTCTCCTGGTCGGTCGCGGCTTCGGCGCGCTGCTTGGCGACGAGCAGCTCGCCGACGCTCGCGCGGATCGAGCGCCGCATTGCTTCGAACTGGCGCGCGAGCATGCCGATCTCGTCGCTCGACTGCACCGCCCGGATCTCCTGGTCGAGATTGCCCGTCGCGATCGCGGCGGCTTCCTCGGCGAGCTGCGTGAGCGGGCTCAGCAGGCGGCGGCTCGTCCAGATCGAAGCGACGAGTCCCATCACGCCGACGAGGCCGGCCACCAGCATCGCGAGCGACACCGAGCGCGCGAGCACGAGACGTCCGTGCGCGACCGCAGCTTCGGCACGTCGCTGGATCGGCGAGAGATCGAAACCGAGAACGAGCCATCCCCATTCCCGTCCGCCGACCGTCAGCGGCCGCGTGATCTCGACGACCGAACGCCCGTCGTCGCCATGCAGGAAGCGCGGCTTCTCGGTCGGAGTTTCGGTCGAGCGGCTGCCGACCTGCCGTGAGTCCGTGTGCACGATGACCACGCGGCTCGAGTTGACGAGATATGCGTAGGCGAGGTTTTCGTTTTTCGCCTGCAGGCCGCGCACCGTGTCGGTCAGGAACGTGAAGTCGTAGCCGGCGATCGCGATCTCCATGCTCGCCGCCATGCCGTCGGCAAGAAGCTTTCCGCGCTCGACCATGCTGCGCTCGAGCTCGGCCGACGCCTTGTTGATCTCGTTGGTCAGCACGTCGGACTGGCGCAGCATGAGGATGACCGACAGCACGGCGATGCACAGGAACAGCGCGACCGCACCGGCGAACGCGAGCCGCAGGTGCAGCCCGTAGCCGCGACGCAGCCAGGCAAGCGCGCGGCGGATGCCTGGCCGGCGTTCTGGCATCGAGGTCGTGACTGCTGCCGGTTCCGCCATTGCCGGTTACTTCCTGTGCGACCGCGTCGGTCGCGGACGGCTCGAGGACGCAGGCTTCGCCGCTTCCTTCTTTGCTGCAGCGGCGGGTGTCGGCTGTGCGTGATGTTTTTCGTCGCCGCCGGGCGGTGTGCGGGCTTCGGCCGGAGCTGCAGCGGATGGCACGGCCACGAAGCTGTCGAACCCGAGCATCGCAAGCACGTCGGTCCCTCCGGGAACGTCGGGCAGCCGCAGCAGCAGATCGCGCAGCCGCTCGGCCTGGCGGTGCTCGGCCTGACTCGACGCAAATACAGGAGGAAGCCGGACTTCCGGCGAGAATGCGAGAACGCGCAGCCGCTCCGCTTCCGCGGCGTTGGTGCGCGCCAGCTGCTGGTACTCCTGACTCGTCACCAACGCGGCATCGACCTGCCCGAAGCTGAGCGCGAGCAGCGCATCGACGTCCTTCGGCACCGGGACGATCCTTGCCGAATCGGCGGCCAGATGGAACGCATCGAGCACCGCCTCCGGCGAGCCGTTGCTCATCGAGTGCACGGTCGCAGCGATCGAGCCGTGCGCAAGGTCGTCGATCGAATCGATGCCGGGCCTCGTCATGAGCGCCTTTCGATAGGTGCTCTTGCCGTGATGCAAGGGCTCGGCGATGACGGTCAGCGAAAGCCCGGGCAGCGGTGCGGGGCTGCCCGCGAGCCAGGCCGGAGCCATCAGGAATTCCGGCGGCGCCTCCTTCATCTGTCGTTCGAAGTCTTCGTATTTGGTGAACGCCTGGAACGACACCGGCACGCCGCCGGCAGCGAACGAAGCTTCGACCGCGGCCGTCAGCTTGCCGAGGTCGGGAGGGCGCCAGTCGGGACTGAAAAAGTAGAGCAGCGCCGTGCCGGGCTGCCGCGCGACTGCGGCGGGCGGAGGCTCGAGGGACGGCAGTTCCTGTGCTGCGCAAACGCCGCGTACCGCGGGCGAGGCGGCCAGAAGGACGGCCGCAAGGAGTCTCCGCACGAGCACCGCGGCAGTCTAGCATGCACGCCAACCCGCGCAGGCCGGCGGCGACCGGCCGCAGCACCGAGAATCCCGGCCGGCAATCCCGGCTGTCGGGCTCAGCGCCGCGCTGGCGACGGATACCGTTCACGCTACGTTGCGCCTCGTGCTCGACGCCGCCGACGAAGGCTTCCATGCCTGGCCCGCCGATCCGGGAACCACGTGGAAGGAAAACTGGTACTGGAACCTTGCCGACCGTGCGGCCGGCGTGTGGGGTTTCTGCCATGCGTCGTTCGTGCGCTCGCACGGCAAAGCGGTCTTCGCGGCGTGTTTCATGGTCGACGGTCGCGTGCGCTTTCACCGCAACGAGATCGATATCGCCGCAGGGCCTGCGCTCGACGACGGAACGCTCGCAGTCAGGATCGTCAGTCCGCACGAGCATCATCACGTCGTCGTCGACACGTCCGAATACCGGCTCGACCTCGATTATCGCGCGCGCTTCGCGCCGTTCAGCTACTCGGCAAGGAAGCTTGCCGCCAACCGTCAGTCGATTCCGCATCTTCGCCTGAAGCGCTACGAGCAGGGCATGCGCGTTTCCGGAACGCTGACGCGCAAGGACGACGCGCGCGTGACAGCGATTGACTGCCTCGGCCATCGCGATCACAGCTGGGGAAAGCGCGACGAGTCGAAGATCGACGGCTGGAACTGGGCCGCCGTGCAGCTTCCCGAAAAGACCATCAATCTCACGCGCTCGTTCAGCGGGGACGCGTACAACATCAACGGGTTCGTGTCCGGTGCCGACGGCAACGTGGGTGTCGTCGAAGTGGATTTCGAGACGCTCGAGACCGAAGCCGACGGCCGCACGCCCGTCGCCACGCGCTACACGTTCCGCGACGAGCGCGGGCAGCAGTGGCATCTGCGCTCGCGGAGGTTCTCGGATCTGTTCGAGCCGCTGCGCGAGCTTCGCGCCGCCCAGAAGACGATCATCTTCGAGAATTTTGCGGACTATGAGCTCGAGGAAACCGGCGAGAAGGGCTGGGGAATCGACGAGTACCAGCGCCACTATCGCTGAGCGTCGTCGAGGGCGCGGCGCTGCGCGCTAAGCGACGGTCGCCGTCACGAGTGCATCCCGGGAGACGAACCCTTCGCGGTCGCGCGTGTAGACCATCTCGACCACGGCGCTTCCCGGACGGCGATCGCTTCGCCGCATGCGGCTCTGCATCTGGAATCCGCAGCGCTCGAGGATGCGAAGCGACGCGGCGTTCGACGAGCGCACCACCGCGCGAAGGCGATCGAGCGAGAGCTTTTCGTACGCGACCGGATACGCCGTCGCGACCGCCTGTCCTGCGATCCCGCGGCCCCAGTACGCCTCTCCGATCCAGTATCCGATTTCGCCGGTGCGCGGCGTGTTCGCGGTGACGACGTCGACGCTGATGCCGCCGACGGCAAGACCGTCCACTTCGATTGCAAGCTGCAGCCCGCGCTCGCGGCCGCCGATCGTCCGCGAGATCCACGAGCGTGCCGCGGCCGTGGTGTACGGCCGCGGAAAGCGCGAGCGCAGGTTGATCCACACGTTTCGGTTGTCGGCGTTTGCCGCAAGCGATTCGGCGTCGTCGAGACGCCAGCCTCTCAGCATGAAGCCATTGCCCTCGAAACCGTAGCCCTGAATTGATTGTGCGCCCGCCATCCTCGTCCGCCGCTTCCCCTGTGCCCGCCACCGGTAGGCCGAGCGAGTGTAGCAATCCGGCGAGTCTCCGGGAAGCCGGGGGGTTGCAATCCCTTCCGTGCTGCCCATCATGCGCCCGTGGCCGCAGCGTCCTACGAACACATCACCTACGAAGTCTCCGGCGGCGTTGCGACCTGTACGCTGTCGCGACCGGAGCAGCTCAACGCCTACACGCCGCGCATGGGCATCGAGCTGCGTGATGCCATGTATGCCGCCGCCGCCGACGACAGCGTGCGCGTCATCATCCTGACCGGGGCCGGGCGCGGATTCTGTGCCGGCGCCGACATGAAGCTGCTCGGCGCGTTCAGCGGCGCCGGCCGCATGACGGGGCAGGGCGATCTGCCGGCGATCACGCATCCCGAGCCGCCGGGCCCGGTGCGCCCCGACTTCAAGACCGAGTACAGCTACCTGATGTCGATCCCGAAGCCGATCATCGCGGCGATCAACGGGCCGGCTGCCGGCGTCGGATTCGTCTTCGCGTTGTTCTGCGACATCCGGCTTGCCGCGGCGTCGGCAAGAATGGGCGCGATCTTCTCGCGGCGCGGGCTCATCGCCGAGTACGGGATCAGCTGGATTCTTCCGCGCCTCGTCGGCCTGGCCAATGCCAATGACATCCTGTTCTCCGGACGCCTCGTCACCGCGAGCGAAGCCGAGCGCATGGGCCTCGTCAGCCGCGTGATCGACGACGCCGACTTTGCCGCCGAGGTGCGCGAGTATGCCAACGATCTCGTGCGCCGCTCGTCGCCGCGCTCCATTCGCGTGATGAAACGGCAGGTGTACGAGGACCAGACCAACACGCTTGCCGAATCGGTCGACGTCGCGCTGCGCGAAATGCACGAAAGCCTGCGCTCGGAGGATTTCCGCGAGGGCGTTGCGCATTTCATGGAAAAGCGCGAGCCGAAGTTTACCGGCAAGTAGCGTAGACGTCGCCCACGAGGCGCATGAGCGTGAGCCCGCCCGGCCGGCACCCGAGCTCCCAGACGATTCCGTCGGGCGCGGGTCCACTGGCCTTTACGATCCCCGCATGAATCCCGTGCAGATGGTGCGCCGCACACACCGTCGTGCGGTTGTCCTGCGCGTTGCCGCCGCCGTGTGATCGGAACGTGACGTGATGATCGTGCAGGTTGCGCCGCGAGCTGCAGGCGGGAACCGTGCAGCGCCATCCGTCGCGCTCGAATATCGGGTCGCGATGTCGCGGGACGCTGGTCCATTCGCGGATCGCCATCGCGAGAATCCGCTCGAACGTGCGCCAGCGAGCTTCCGGATGGCGCCGATGCACGACGAAAGCAGTCTCGGCCAGCACGGCCACGGAAACCGGAACACGAAATGTGAGATGCACCGCACCGTGCGGGTGGAGGTCGGTCAGTCGCACCGCGCCATCCGCACGCATTTGGACTTCTTCGAGATCGGCGCTCGGGCTGTCGTCGACCGGGATTCGTGCACCGGCGACAGGCGGCGCGGGAAGATCATTGTTTTCGTCTGCCGCGGCAAGCGCGGCGGCGACTTCATCCTTGAGCCTGCGAAGCGTCACACTACGAGCGCGCTCGATCCATGCGCGGACGTGACGGTCGTTCAGCACCGGCATGAGAACGACCGCAGCCAGATGCGAGATGCGCCCGTCCCGCCACGCCTCGCGAAAAACCGAATTGACGCGCCAGCATGCGCGCTCGATCGCGATCAGACTCCACGCCTTGCTCGGACAGAAGCCCAGTCGTGACGCGACGTACAGCCTGACCGTGGCAAAGCCGATCTCGCGAAAGAGCCTGCGGTCGATGCCGATGCGAAGCAGCGCCGCCATCTGGGAGTCGATCCGCTGCGCGGCGCGCTGAATCACGCGCAGACGTCGATCGAGCTCGACCGCATCGAGTGCGTCGACGTCGCGGCCGAGCGCATCGAGCTGCGCGGCCGGTCCCGCCCCGCGTCGCGGGCAGGCGAGCCAGTCAAAGCCCTCGCAGACACCGGCCTCCGCCAGAAATCCGCGGATGGCAGCTTCACCGCGCGTTTCGCGGTTTTGATGGTTCGCGAGAAATCGCTGCGCCATGCCGTCGAGCGGTGGAAGCCAACGCCCTCCGGCCGCATCGTGCGCCGGAGCTGCAGCCATCGCCTCCGCCAGTACGAGCTCGAGCGACTGCGCGGCATTCAGCGGTGCGCCGGCGCTCCGGCTTGCGAGCTCGTGCGCCACGCGAAACAGCCGGCGGCCGGTACGCGAAACTACAATACGCAGTCTGACCTCCGGGTCAGTGTTCTCGGCATTGCCCGTCTCCACGGCGCCCGCCGAAGAATCCGCTTGATCCGCAGATGGCGTGCCCGTTGTTTCGAGCTCGCGAACGAATGCCTCGAGTTTTCGCGTAGTCATTGTCCCGGCGTACTCGAGAAGAGACGCGTCATTCTCACGAGTGGCGACGCGCACGAGAGTTCGAACCGTCGTCCATCCGATCTCGCCGTGTTCGAGCGCAGCGCGCAAAGCGGGCAACGCGTCGAGCAGCGTCATCACGCGAGCATCGTCTTCGAGTGTGCGGGGAGCGATGCCGAGTCTTTCGCGCGTGTAGTCCGGCAGCCGCACGAACCCGAGCGGCCGCCACGCGCGCTGCTGCAGAAACCTGCGCGACAGACGTGCCTGAAGCACGCGGCAGTGCGCGTCCATCGACGCGAGCGACGTCAGCTCGCGGTCGAGCACGACGGCGGCATCTGTGCGCCAGCCGCCGCGGATCGCTGCGTCCGGCGGATGCATCAGTGCGGGGTCGACGATGTCGAGGAAAGAAAGGCCTTCGGTTCGTTGCTGCTGTTCGAGTGAAATCGCATCGAAGACGCCTCCGATGATCGCGCCACCGGAGACGCCGCCGGAGCCTGAAAAAAATGCATCCAGACCGGCCCAGATCCATAGCGAATAAATAACGAAACTAAACGCAACCTGCAAGGCTTTTTTCGATGTTTTCACGCAGGGCGAGCCGTGCGTCACGCGAATATTCCATTCGTGTCATAGATCGCTGTTCATCGTCCGGTGCCGTTTAGAACCGTCGGTGGGTGCGTGGTGACTTCACGTTGCGTTAGCGGATTTCGACAAGGAATGCCGTAGCTGGGACCGAAGTCCTGGACAGTCATTGCGATAGCGGGATTCAGCGACGAACGCCTGCCGCTGTATCAACGTCGCGGCCACGCGCTTGTGACTGCGGCGCGCAGACGGATATGGTCCCGCGCAACATCGCCTTCACGCGGCGCTCCACCTTCCGGATATGAGTCTCTTCAAAAAACTGTTCGGCCAGAAGCCCCATGCTGACAAGCCTGCGGAAGCGGGCATCGACGCGGGTGGTGCGCCCGCCGATCCCGCGAGCGATCCCAACATGGTTCGCGTCTATGACTCCTATGATCGGGAGCTTTTCATCACGAGACAGGTGTGGCGCGACTCGATACTGCCAGGCCAGATGAAGAAAGTCTGGGATGATCCCGACTCCCTGTACTCGACGATCGTTCAATCTCTCAAAGACGGTTTTGCGGCTGAGATGATCCAGCCAGCGGAACGTCTGGGAGAGATCGACCATGACGCGCAACGTGCCATTGTTGTGCTCGCAACAGTTTACCGAATGCAGAAGCGGCTCAACGAATCGGATGAGATTCTACGGCGACATATCGCACGCCATGGCGAGTCCGGGGTCATTCTGACCAATCTCGCAAAAGTTCACGCGGATCGCGGAGAGCATGACGAGGTGCTGCAAACTCTCTGGCGCGGCTTGCAACTCGATCCGAATCAAGAAAACGGCCTGGGCTGGTACGAAGCCATCCATCGCGAAAAGGACGGAGCCACCGCTGGTCTCGAGGCATTCCGACGGGTCGCTGCCCTACCCGGTGCATGGCGCGCGCGACTATGGCTGGCTCGCGATGCCCTTGCTCGTCGCGATCTATCGGCAGCTCTTCGGCTCTACGACGAAGCGCTGAGTCTCGCCCCCACTCCGAAGCCGATCGATCTGCTGCAGCAGATCAGCGGCGATCTTGGTACCCAAGGTTATCTGGAGCAGATCCTCGCGTTGGCCGAGCCGCACTTCGACCCGAATGTTCACGGAGTCGCGATAGGGAACAATCTGATCAAAGCTCATCTGGATCTCGGTCAGCTCGACGCGGCCCAACGGATGCTCGATCGGTTGTTCTCGTTCAAACGTCCAGACTGGCACGAAACCCTGGCGTTCTGGGACACGGAAATCGCAAGGAATCGGGCGGCGAAGGCCGGAGCCGATCTGCCTGCTGTGCCCAAGATCACGACTGTCGTGGTCGATGGTCCACTCTGGCTCCGAGCATCAACTGGTGCTGCCGGTCTGGTACCGGCAAAGCGGCCCGGCGCCGTCATCGTTGCTTGCCTTGGCAGCAGTTTCACCGCTCCGGATGTATCCAGTGGCAGCGTCCGGATGCAGCTGAGCGACGTTCCCGGTCGGACGAGCCGTGCATTGCCGCTCTATCTTGCCGAGCAGCTTCATCTGCGAACCGATGCTGTCGGTCGTGTTCTTCAACCTTGGATTCAGGAAGGTCACTGCGGTTTTGTGCTCTGTGGAGACCCTTGGAGTGACGAACGAGCCGTGGCTCAGGCCCGAGGCGGGAACCAGTCGGCGGACTACGTCGTCGTGCTTCACCTAGACGGTGTCGCGAACCCATGGTCCGCCACACTGCGACTTGTGCGAATCTCGGATGGCTCTCTTCTCGGTACAGCTGTCGCTACATTTACTGCTCAGAGCCCGCAGCCTGGCTTCGATCGCCTGGCGACTGCGCTCATGGAACTCATCGCCTCAAACGCAGGTGTTCGTCGCGCGACCGCGCCGGATTTTTATCAGGTTCCTGCGGGTGCCGATTTTGCTGCATACCAGCTCCGCCTCGAACAGGCGTTGGCCGTGTCGTTGACAGCCACCTGCAGACCGGAGCCAGGCTTTCTCAACGGTGAACGTGAGATCGTCGCGGGGAATCTGCAGCTCTGTTCGAATCAACCCTCAAATCCCACGCCGCGCCTGCTGCTCGTGCACACGCTCCTTCAACTTCAAAAGCTGCGTCCCGACGTCGTTCTCGAGTTCAAGGACAAGATTGCACTCCTGCAGAAAGAAAAGCCGCTGACTGGTCCGGCAGGGGGAATCGTTCATTCCATTCTCGGATCGATGTTCGAGAACTGATCAGGGGCGTACACACATCCATGTCACGCCGAACATCAGTCACTTGATCAATCGCACGCGCTCGACGAAATCCTCCGGAAGCCGCGTATCCTCACGCCGAATGCGGCTCCATGCGAACGCTTCGATGAGCTCCTGCGCACTCGCAGCGACCGGACGGTCGATGAGCCCGAGCGACCACGCGAGGTAGCCGACGAGCTGTTCGGCGCGCACACCGGCCTCGCGCAGCGACGCGAGCGTGATGGCGCGGTCGCGCTTGGAAAGCTTTTCACCCGCGGCGTTACGGACCACCGGCACATGCGCATGCACCGGCCGCCGCGCGCCGAGCGCTTCGAGAAGCTGGATCTGGCGACCGGTCGATCCGATCAGGTCCGCGCCGCGCACGACCTCGTCGATCCGCATCAGCCAGTCGTCGACGACGACGGCGAGCTGATACGCATAGAGCCCGTCTCGCCGCTTGAGCACGAAGTCGCCGGCGACCGGGTCCGCGATCGGGCCGTACACGCGATCGACGAACGCGACGGGCTCGTCGCTTACGCGAAAGCGCAGCGCAGCCGCCGGTGCAGGATCGCTGCGCAGTCTTTCGTACCAGCCATCTTCGAGCTGTGACGGCCGCGCGGAGACGGGGTACGGAGCTTCCTCGTCCGGTCCGTGCGGTGCGGACGACATCGATGCCAGATCCTTGCGCGACAGCGTGCACGGGAACAGGCGGCCCGCATCGTGAAGCACGCGCAGCGCGGCCTCGTAGACCTCGCCGCGCTCGGACTGCACGTACGGTGCGAACGGTCCGCCGGATTGCGGATCCTCGTCCCAGTCGAGCCCAAGCCACGCCAGATCCGAGATGTGCTCTTCAGCGCTGCCGGCGACGATACGGGGCGGGTCGAGGTCTTCGATGCGCCACACGAAGCTTCCGCCGCGCGAACGGATGCTCAACCACGCGACCAGCGCAGTGCGCGCATTGCCGACGTGCATCGGACCGGTGGGCGACGGCGCATAGCGTCCGCGTGGGCTCGCGGCCGCTGCATCCGGCGGTGGCGAGAGGCTCGATCGAGCGTCATCGTTCACAGCCGCATCCTAGCGCGATGCACGGGCGAAGCATGCTCCGGCAGGAGATCGCACCGTGCCAACTCGTGGAAAATGCGCGTGCGCGCTTTCCGCTGCACGGAATGCGCGGCGACATGTCGCGCACCGACGCGGATTCGTATAGTTGCGTCGGGCGGCGGCGTCAGCGAGCCGACCGAGCGGCAAGTCGGGGATGGCGAGCGCGTCGAGGCGCGCGAGCAAGTGGAGAATGGAGAAGTGGTCATGGCGATTTCTGTACAGCTCATCGTTGCGCTCGTGGTCGGGGTCGGCATCGGCCTTGTCGCCGGCTACCTCACGTTCCCGGCGATCCGCGAGGCCAAGCGCCTGCGCATCCAGCTCGACGGAATTCTCGCAGAGCACGAGACGTACAAGAAGTCGGTCAGCGCGCACTTCCGCAAGACCGGCGAGCTGGTCGGCGAGATGACGCGCAGCTATGCTGCCGTCTACGACCACCTCGCAACCGGCGCGCGCAGCTTTGCCGCCGAAGCCGCCTCTGAGATGACGCTTCCATTCGGGCCGTCTCCGGGAATGCTGGCTTCGCCTGTGATCGAAACGGCATCAGAACCGTCGTCGCCGGGTGCGTCGATGGAGCCGTCGCCGGCTCCCTCGATGGACCCCTCGCCGGCTGCTGCGATGAAAGCGCCGTCCGCCGCTGCGATGGACTCGTCGCCGGATTCTCCCGCGATGGAATCGACCGACGCTGCGCTCGACGGCTCGATGCTGGCCGCCGAAGTATTCGTCGGCACCGAAGGCGCGCTCGATTCGTCGTCGGACACGACGACGTCGGCCGATGGCTCCGCCGACGCCGAATCTCGCAAAGCGTGACGCAACCTCGGCAATCTCGGCAACTCGGGCACCGCCGCATCGCATGAGCGAGCTGCTGCGCGGCGACGCCGCACGGCTGCGGCTGCTCTACGAGCTCGGCTCGGCGTTCGCCGAGCGCGTCGAGCTCGCCGAGCTGTGCGCGTTCGTGCTGGCGAGCTGTCGCGACGTGCTCGACGCCGAGAGCGCCTCGATCCTGCTGCTCGATGCCGAGCGCGGCGAGCTGTTCTTTCCATACGTTTCCGACTCGTCGCCCGAAGTCGTCGAGCGGCTTCTGTCCATGCGCTTCCCCGCGGAGCAAGGCATCGCGGGACGGGTGCTGCGCAGCGGAGAGTCGGCGCTCGTCGACGACGTGGCGGCCGATCCGTCGTTCTATCCGGCCGTCGACCGACATTCGCACACGACGACGCGAAGCCTGCTGTGCTCTCCGCTCGCGGCCGCGCGCGGTGCGATCGGCGTCGTGCAGGTTCGCAACCGGCGCGGCGGCGGCGCGTTCTCGCCGGACGACCTCGAGTTCCTCGATGCGCTCGCCGGCAGCATCGCCGTCGCGCTCGAGAATGCGCGGCTTTATGCACAGCTGAAGAGCCAGGTTGCGGCGCTCGAGCTTGCGGTCGTGGAGCACAAGCAGCTCACCGCGCTGCATCACGAGCTCGACATCGCGGCCGGCATCCAGCAGTCGATCCTTCCCGGCACGTTCCCGCCGTTTCCCGATCGCCGCGAGATCGACGTCTTCGCGGCGATGCTGCCCGCGAAGGAAGTCGGCGGGGATTTCTACGATTTCTTCTTCGTCGACGATCACCGGCTCGGCTTCGTGGTCGGCGACGTCTCGGGAAAAGGGATGCCGGCGGCGCTGTTCATGGCCGTCAGCCGTACGTTCCTCAAGTCGATCGCCACGCACGGCCTCGCTCCGCGCGAATGCCTCGAGCGCGTCAACGAGCTCCTCTACTTCGAAAACCGGCTCGAGATGTTCGTGAGCGTCTTCTACGGCGTGCTCGACGTTCGCACCGGCGACGTCGAGTACAGCAACGGCGGCCACAATCCGCCCCTCGTGCTGCGTCGCGGCGGCACGATCGAATCGCTCGCCGGTACCGGTGGAACGGTGCTCGGCATTCTTCCGGGGCTCAGGTATCGCTCGGGAAGCGCGCGTCTTGCCGACGGCGAGACGATGTTTCTCTACAGCGACGGCATCACCGAGGCGATGAACGCCGGCGGAGAGTGCTTCGGAGAATCGCGGCTCACCGCATCGCTCGCACGCGTGGGGAGCGGCGATCCGCGGGCGCTGGTCGAACGCGCCGTCGCCGACGTCGAGACGTGGGCCGCGGGCGAGGCGCAAAGCGACGACATCACCGCGCTGTCGGTCACATGGCATGGCGCGCGACGGCGCGCGGCGGATCCGGCGCAGCCTTGAGCAGGACCACCGCAGCGCGGTAGCGCCCGTCAGACGTAGGCGCCGCGAAGGACTTCTGCTGCGCTCTCGTCGAGCTGCTCGCTGCGGCGGACTTCTTCGAATCGCGCGAGCAGCTCCGGCACGCGCAGCCGCTTCTTTTCGGCGCCGCGGAAGTCATGAAGGATTTCGCCCTGGTTCATCATGATCAGCCGGTCGCCGAGATTGACGGCCTGCTGCATCGAATGCGTGACCATCAGCGTCGTCAGGCGATCTCGCGCGACGATCTCACCGGTCAGCCGGATCACCTGGTCGGCGCTTTTCGGGTCGAGCGCTGCCGTGTGCTCGTCGAGCAGCAGCAGCGACGGGCGCCGCCACGTTGCCATCAGCAGCGTCAGCGCCTGGCGCTGGCCGCCGGAAAGCGTGCCGATCGGATTCTCGAGGCGATGCTCGAGGCCCATGCCGAGCGTGCGCACGCGCTCCTGCATGTCGCGGCGAAGCCTTGGCGACAGCGCCCAGCCGAGCCCGCGCGCAAGTCCACGGCGGGTCGCCAGCGCGATGTTCTCGGCGATCGACATATCCGGAGCGGTGCCCGCGAACGGATTCTGGAACACGCGGCCCACGAGGCTCGCACGCCGGTGCTCAGGCCACGTGGTGACGTCCTGGCCAGCGATGCGGATTGAGCCGTCGTCGACTTCGAAACTGCCGGCAACGGCGTTGAGCAGCGTCGACTTTCCGGAGCCGTTGGTTCCGATCACCATCAGGAACGATCCGTCGTCGATCGACACGCTCACGCCGCGCAGCGCACGCACTTCGTTGGGCGTGCCGGCGTGGAACGTCTTTACGACCCGGCTCACGTCAAGCATGCGACCACCGCCGGCGGATGCGCGCGAAGTAATCGGGGAGCACCAGCGCTGCGAACACGAAAAAAGCCGTCAGCAGCTTGAGATCGTTCGGGTTGAGCCCGGCGCGCAGTGCGATCGCGATCAGCAGCCGGAACAGGATCGATCCCATCGCGGCGCCGACGATCAGGAACCCGAGCTTCGTGCTGCCGACCAGCGCCTCGCCGAGAATCACGCTGGCCAGGCCCCAGACGACCATGCCGATTCCCATCTGCACGTCGGCAAAACCCTGGTACTGCGCGAGCAGCGCACCGGCCAGTGCCGCAAGCCCGTTCGAGACCGCGAGTCCGAGAATCATCATGTTGCCGACGTCGACGCCGAGCGCACGGATCATCTGGCTGTTGTTGCCGGTCGCGCGCATCGCGGTTCCGAGGTTGGTGCGAAGAAACGCATAGAGAATGCTGCCGACCACGGCCACGACGATCGCCGAGAGCACGAGCACGGCCGCGTCGCGCGCTGCGACCTCCCATCCGAGAAGCACGAGACTGTCGCGGCCGCCGAGAAGCGCAATGCCGAGATGCTCGGCGCGGGTTGCCAGCGTATCGGCCGCAAGCAGCGGAACGTTGCTCTTCCCCATCACGTGCAGGTTGATCGAGTAGAGCGCGGTCATCACGAGGATTCCCGAAAGCAGGCCGTTGATCCGGAAGCGCGCGTGAAGAACGCCGGTGGTTGCGCCGGCGATCATTCCGGCGCCGAGTGCGGCAAGGCTTGCGAGAAACGGATTGGTTCCGCCGACCAGCAGCACGGCGGCCGTCGCGGCGCCGAGCGTAATCGAACCATCGACGGTGATGTCGGGGAAGTTGAACACGCGGAAGCTCAGGAACACGCCGAGCCCGAGCAGCGACAGAATGAGGCCCATCGTCATTGCGCCGAGGAGAAGCGTCATGAGCGAACGTCTCCGATCGGGGCAACCCAGCATGCGCCGCGGATGAGCTCGCTCTGGCCGGCGCCGACGCCCGCGCGATCGTCGGCCAGAAGATGGATCACGCTCTGAAGGCTCTCGTTTTCGAACAGCGACGCGACGGTGTCGTGCAGGTTGATCCGGCCTTTGGCGAGCGGCCGGCTCGGAAAGATCGCCGCGTGAAAGTGTCCTGTGGTCTTCTGCGGCGAGCTCGCCAGCGGCCGCAGGAACGGATCGAGCAGTGCATGCGGGCTCGTCGATGCGACGCCGGCAATGAGCGCGAGCTGGCGGCGGTGCGACGGCTCGCTCGAATAGGAAAGCCAGTCGCGGATCTGCGGATAGGCGAACATCGATGACGAAGATTCACCGAGCGCCGGCGACCGGCGCAGCGTTGCACCGACGAGCCCCGCCGTCTCGGCGAGCATCACGATGCCGACGTGCTCGCCGCCGCCGGCCGCGAGCGCCTGCCGGACGATGCTCGACAGCGCGAGCGGATCGCCTTTGGTGCGTTCCTCGAAGCGCATGAGCTTGCGGAATCCGCCGTCGCAGACGAGCGCGTAAAGAACGCTGATGCCGGAGACGAACGATCCGGTCGACAGGAGATAGTCGGGCACATTGGTGCCGTCGGTCGGCAGCCACGCCGCCGCGCCGGCCACCGCGACGAGCTCGCCGAACCTGCCGCAGCTGTCGGCGAAGCTTCCGAAAGCGCCGAGGCCGATCGCGAACGTCGTCGCCGGAAGCGCGAGCGTGCGGCAATCGGTCTCGCTGAAGGATTGCTCGAGCCGCAGCGGTGAGCCGACGACCTCGCAGGTCAGCGCAGCGCCAGCTGCGAGCTCGTAGACTTCGTATCGCCCGTCCTCCGTCTCGAGTCGCTCGACGATGTCCGGTGCGCTTCGCTGGGAAGACTCGCCGGTGGAGGTCGCCAGCAGCGTCTCCAGGCCGGCCATGCGGATCACGCTTCGCACCGGCTCGGCAGGATCGATCACCTGAAGGGAGCCGCCGAGCGAGCCGAGCTGCTTGTAGAACTTGACGAGAACCCGAAGACCGACCGAGCTCATGTACGAGACGCCCGACATCCGGATGCGGATGCGATGGCCGCCGCCCGTGACGGCGTCTTCGAGGCTTCGCGACAGATGGTCGGCCCAGTACGCGTCGAGTCGTCCGTCGATGCGCACGTCGAGGTATTCGCCCTGCTGCTCGGTGGTTATGTCCATCGCGGCTGCTCCGGCATTGCCCAAACGTGACTGCAGAACATGGTCATGGCTTGCCGATCACTTTGGTTGCACGCTCGACGAGCGAGCGCGGGATGCGGATGCCCGCCGAGCGCGCCGCATCGAGATTGACCATGACGTGTACGGTTTCCAGCGACTGGAACGGAATCGTCGACGGATGCTCACCGCGCATGACGCGCGCCGCGATCAGTCCGGCCTGATGCCCGCCGTCGAAGTAATCCCTGGCAGCGACGACCACTGCACCTTCCTGCAGATTGCTCGTCGATACGCCGAACACCGGCACGCGCGCCTGCCGCGCCGGCAGCGCGACGCTCGTGAATGCGGTGTTGGTCATGTTCGATCCCACCTGGCAGATCGCGTCGACTTTCTGCGACAGCAGCGAAAGCGTTGCATCGCTGACTTCGGACGACGAATTGACGGGCAGCGTGACGAGCTCGAATCCCTGCGCCTTTGCGAGCTCGAGAAGCCGATCCTTGTTGAAGACCGAGTTGACTTCGGCCGGCACGAACAGCGTCCCGAGGCGGTGCGCATTCGGAACGACTTCGTGGACGAGGCGCAGCAGCTCGTCGTACGGGCCGAGCGTCGAAACGCCGGTCACGTTCGGCAGGTGATCGGTCGCGCTCGTGCCGGCGCCGGCCGCCATCGGATTCGCGACGTACGTGAAGACGATCGGGCTCTTTCGCGCACGTTGCAGGGCCGCCTGAAGCGTCGGGCTCGAGAACGTCACGAGCATGTCGGTGCCGTCGGTGATTGCCGCATCGACGAGCGCGCTGAGCGTCGGCATGTCGCCGTTGGCGTTGCGGCTCCTGACCGCGTAGTCGCGGCCTTCGACGAGGCCCGAGTCGGCGAGGCCCTGGCGGACGCCGCGCTCGGAGTCTTCGACGTCGAGCGACGTGATGTAGGCGAGCAGGTCGACGTTCCATTTGCGCGCGAGCGGGCCGGCCGGTCGGGAAGAGGGCGGTCCTGCGGCCTTGACGGAAGCCTCTGCCGTCCGCTTCGAGGCAGCATCGCTGCGTGCGCTCGCAACCACATCCTCGGGAAGCTTCCACGGATCGCGAAGTCCGGCGAGCGCAGACTCGTTGATCGCGACTCTTTCCGGCATCACGTTCTCGACCGGAATCTCCCGCGGATCGGCGCCGCGCAGCACGCGCGCCGCAAGCTGTCCGGCAAGATGGCCGACTTCGCGGAAGTCCGGCCCGATGTCGAACAGCCCGCCGCGCTCGGCGGCGCCCGACATGCTGGTGAAGACCGGAATGTGCGCGTTGTGCGCCGCCTCGATGATGACGTCGATCGCCGTCATCGCGGCCACGTCACCGCCGACCCACAGCGCGTCGACGTTGCGTCCGATCAGCGACCGGATCCCTTCGGCAACCGCCGACGAATTTTCGGCGTTGGCCTCGAGAAGCTCGATGTGAAGATTGCGGCAGACCTCGCGCGCAAGCTTTACGTTCGCCTCCGAGTTGCTCTCTCCCGGATTCCAGACGACGCCGACGCGTGCGAGCCCGGGAAAGCTTCGCTTTGCAACATCGAACGTCTTTGCGACCGGGTTCATGCTGCCGTAGCCGGTCATGTACGGCGGATGTTCGAGGTGGTTCTCGCGGCTGATGCCGACTCCGGCGCCGTACGGATCGGAAACGAGCGCGAACACGTGACGCGTTTTTCCCTCGCGGTTCGCGTTGGCCACCGCCTGGAGGCTCAGCGTGGAAACCGTGACGACCAGGTCGTACTGGCCGGACGTGATGTCTCGGGCGATCGTGCTCGACGTTGCCGCGTCGCCCTCGGCGTTGTAGCGACGGATCGAGATTGATCTTCCGTCCTCGAAACCCGCGCTCGCGAGCGCTTCGAGTATGCCGGTTACGCCCTGATCGAGCAGAGCCTGCGAGGTCTGCTGCATGATGGCGATCCGCGGAATTCCGGATGCCTTCGTTGCAGAGTCGGCCGAAGTCTTTCGCCGGTCGAGGTCCGACAGCAGCAGGATGGCGGCCGCGAGCACGATGAGGCCGACTCCGAGCGACAGACGTTGGATCGCGTTCCACATTGGTGGGGAGGGAGCCGCGTGTTAGAACGGAGCGGCATCGTCATGGCAAGCGAACCGCCGCAGCATACGGACGCGGGCGCGCGCGCCGACACGACCATTGTTCTCCAGAACGATCTCGTCGAGCTCGAGCGACTCGGGGCGCTGGTGGCTTCGCTCGGACGCGAGTGCGAGTGGCCCGATGGCATCGCGCAACATGTCGAGCTCGCGCTCGACGAGATCGTCACCAACATCATCTCGTACGCGTACGACGACGACGGGCCGCATGACATCGTGATCCGGCTTGCGGCCTCCCGCGACGAAGTGCGCGTGGAGGTCGCCGACGACGGCCGGCCGTTCGATCCCGTGACCGCACCGGAAGCAGTGACCGGCGGAGCGATCGATGAGCGGCCGGTCGGCGGGCTCGGATGGCATCTCGTGCGCAGCGTCGTCGACGTGCTCGAGTACCATCGCATCGGCGGCCGCAACGTCGTGACGTTCGTGAAGCGGCTGGCCGCCCTCTCGTAGTACTCGGAACCGGAAAATCGGGGTCAGACACCGATTTCCCGAAATCGGTGTCTGACCCCGATTTCTGCCCATGCGGCCGGGCCGGCAAACCCCGTTGCTGGCCTCCGGACCGACCGGTAGATTCAGTTGCATACAGCTTTGTAGGTAGCGGTCCCCGCCGATCGGCTGTCACGGCCGGTCCGGTCGCTGAAAAGGAGCGAGTCATGGCCTGGAGAGGCGCCTTCCGTCAGTCCTCCGTCCGGTTTCTTCAGTGTTTTCGCGAGCCTCGCGCAGCTCGTGCGGTGCTGGCGGCCGCGGCTCTGGCCATTGTGCCGGCGGTCGCCCGGGGCGGCCTGCCCGAGGATTCGCTGCCGGCGGTCGCGAGCGGCGCACGGCCGGGACCCGACGTCCTCTATTCCGCGGCGCCGGCGGCCCCGCAGCTCGAAAACCGCGATCCGCGCTTCAAGGCGGCGCCGCTTCTGGTTTCCGGCAACGAGGCCTACGCCGACGGCGAGTACCTCTACCAGGACTTCCTGTACGACGACTACGGCAGCGATACCGACGGCAAAGGCGCACACCCGTTGTCCGAGCAGACCGGCGACATCAGCTATCCGACCGATGTTGCCCGTTACGGAAACAATTCGGCCGATCTCGTCGAGCTGCGCATCGCCGCGACCGAAACCGACGTCGCATACCGCATTACCCTCAACACGCTGCTGGTCGCCGACAGCACCATCGTCACGCTCGCGTTCGATTCGGATCGCAATGCACTGACCGGTGCGGCAACGCTTCCTCGCGACCCCGGCGCGTCGTTTCCCGGAACCGACGAAGTGCTGACGATCTGGGGCGCCGGTGCCGAATACTCGCGCCAGACAATGCTCGGCTGGACGACGACTCCACTTGCAGCGAGCGTGGATCTCGAAGCCAACCAGATTACGGTCGTCGTTCCGCGCTCGGTCTCCGATCCGCACGGCATCTGGCGCGCGACGATTGCAACAGGACTTTACGATCCGGCAACCGGCGGCTGGCTGAAGCCGTTCGTCGAGGCCAGTGCGACGACGCCAGGCGGCGCGGGTCCGCTCGACCCGCTACCGTCGGGCATCTTCAATCTCGGCTTCCGCTTCGATGAAGCCGTGCTCAGCGCAGACACTCCGCCGGACAGTGATCAGGCGGTCGCCATCCGAAGCCACGCGCCGACGACGTATGCGCACGACATCGACTTCTCGATGCTCGACGCGCACGCGAGCTGGTCGAGCGTACCGGCCAGCGGGACACAGGTGCGCATGTTCCCGAGCCGACTCGTGGTCGGCGAAGGGCGGGACCTCAACGACTTCCCCGGCTATCGCGGACAGCTGCAGCCGTACTCGCTCTACGTTCCGACGACGTATGTCGCCGGTACGCCGTCACCGTTCATGCTCAACCTGCATTCGCTGGGCGAGCACTACTGGCAGTACAACGGCCTCAACATGACGCAGCAGATCGGCGAGCAGCGCGGCAGCCTGGTGGCGACGTCGCTGTCGCGCGGCGACGACGGCTGGTACCAGCACGAAGCCGAGTACGACGTCTTCGAAATGTGGAACGACGTTGCGCGCCGCTTCAATCTCGATCCCGACCGCATGGCGATCAGCGGCTACTCGATGGGCGGCTACGCGACATACCGGCTCGGCACGCTGTATCCGGACCTGTTCGCGAAGGCGTTCTCGCAGGTCGGCCCTCCGGCCGAAGGCATCTGGCTGCCGCCCGCACCGCCGACGGGCAGCTATCGCGGCGACGATTTCACGAGCAACCCCGAGCCCGCCGATGCGACGCTGACCAATCTGTGGCTCGAGAATGCACGCAACGTTCCGTACCTGAATCTTGCCGCCAGCACCGACGAGCTCGTTCCGCTCGTCGGCCCGCGCGCACAGAACATCGGCGATCCGGCAAGCGGTGTGCGCGGTTTCGACCAGCTCGGCTACCGCTTCCGCTTCCTCGTCTTCGCTCCGTGCGACCACCTCGCGCTGGCGGTGCTCGACGACTTCCCGATGGCGGCCGAATTTCTCGGCGACGCTGCGGTCGATCGCAACCCGGTGCACGTCACGTTCGCCTACGTTCCGGCAAGCGACGATGCCGCGCTCGGTCTCGTGCACGATCATGCGTACTGGGTCTCGGCGCTCACTCTTGCGGACACGAGTGCGGGCCTGACATCCAAGGGCGTCGTCGACGCGTTCAGCCATGCGTTCGGTGTCGGCGATCCGGAAAGCGTTGCGGGCAGCGGCGCAGGCACGGTCGGACCGATTTCGTACGTCGAGCTCAACCGTTCGTGGAACGATGCACCGGCGATCGCGACCGAGAACCGGCTCGACCTGACGCTGACCAATCTCGCATCGGTGCACATCGACGTCGCACGCGCGGGCCTCAACGGATCGCGCGCTCTCGTCGTGCATACCAACGCCGACGGCGCGTCGTCGGTTTCGCTCGACGGCGTGTTCGCGGCCGGCAGCCAGGTACGCGAGGACGATGTCGCGGTAAGCGGCGCATCGGTCGACGCGGACGGTGCGGTACTTCCGGTCGCCGCGGGAGAGCACACGTATGTGATCAGCGCCGGACAGGCGTGCTCGAGCGCGCCTCGCAGCGGCTGCCGCGGGAGCCTTCGCTCCGGCGCTTCCCGCATGACGATGGTTCGCGGCGCGCGCGAAGACGGAAACAGGCTGACGTGGAGCTGGGGCGACGGCGCCGCGACGAGCGCGAACGACTTCGGAGATCCGATGGCGAGCACGAGCTACGCTGTCTGTGTGTACGACAGCACCGGCCAGCAGATCGTCGAAGCTTCGGCGCTGTCCGAGCCGATCTGCCTCGAGATCGGCGAATCGTGCTGGGAGCAGGGTCGCCGCGGCCTGTCCTACCGAAGCTCGACCTCCGGGCCGTCCGGCCTGACCAGTCTCCGGCTCGAGCCCGGTGAAGACTCCGAGGCAGGCATTGCCGCCGGTGCTCGCGGCGCATTGCTGGCGATCCCGGAGCTCCCGCTGACTGCGCTGCCGTTGACTGTCCAGCTGCAGGCGAGCGGCGGCGGATGCTGGGAGAGCCGCTTCACAGACGCTTCGCGCAACGACGGGCGGCGGTTCAAAGCCCGCGGACAATAAGCTCTTTCCGCACCGGGGACGGGCACGGGTCTTTCGGATCCGTGTCTGTCCCCGTTTCCCGAGCGTGACGTACTACACATAAAAGACACTTTGTATCCCCTAAAACTATTGACCATCCCGCCTCGCTTTTGCTAGTTCTTGGCCATCATCAGGGGAGGTGATAGCCAAATGGTTCATTCGTACGCGAAACGCGTATTTTTCCTGGCAGTTTGTCTTGGGTTTCTCGGAAGTCTCGCAACCGGCGCGTCCGCAGGCGATGCGGAGAAGTGCCGGGCAGCAGAGCTCGGGGCGGCCGGCAAGGCCTGCTCGACGATTTTCAAGAAGTGCTACGGGCCCAGCGCCAAGGGCGGCATGCCGGTCGACATGATCTGCATGAGCGACACGCTCGTGACGCTGCTCGCCGACCTCGACAAGGCCGAGGCGGCCGGCGGCTGCGAGCACACTCGCCTCAGTGCTTCGATCTGGGAGCGCCTCGGTGGTCTTGCCGATGACGTCGCCAACGGAGAGCTCGTTTTCCGGACCGGTGGGGTCTGCGCGGCCAAGAAGCTGAAGGCGGTGGCCAAGGTGTGCCAGTCGTTCGGCAAGTGCTACGCCGCTTCCGCGAAGGAATCGGCGGACGTCACACCGGCTGCAGGCTGCCTCGCGGATGCGTCCGGCAAGTTCTCGGCGGCGTTCACCAAGATCGAAAGCGTGATGACGTGCACGCCGGTCGACAACGCCGACAGCATCGAAGCGCTCGTCGGAAGTGCGTTCGTGGACCTGTCGGATCTGTCGACGACGGGCACCACGAGCACGACGTTGCCGCCGTCGCCTTAAGCGCGCACGTTCGTCATTGCTGGAATCGCGGAGCCGGGACCTTCGACCGGCTCCGCCATTTCTGCCAGTCGAGCGTCACTTCCTGCCAGATCGATTGCGCGGAGTCCGGGCGCTCGCGCCGGCGCGTTCCGGCGCGCGCTGCGGATTTGTGACGTCCCTGCGTCGTGCCAGAGTGCCCCGCCGCCGCATCAGCGGCAGAGGAGCGAGCAATGACGCATTTCGACGGGATCCAGATTTTCACGAAGACCCTGAACAATCTCGTACGGTGGATGGAGAAGGCCGAGGCGCACGCGAAGGAAAAATCCTTCGACGTGGATGTCCTCATCGATGCACGGCTTGCGCCGGACCAGTTCACGTTCGTCAAGCAGGTCCAGGCCGCGTGCGACCAGGCGAAATACACTGCGCTTTACCTCGGCGGTCAGCCGCTGGTGCCGCATCCCGATACCGAGCGCACGTTCGGCGAGCTGAAGCAGCGCATTGCCAGCTGCATCAAGACCGTCGAAGCCGTCGCGGAGAAGAACTATGAGGGCGCCGAAGAGCGCAAGGTCGCGCCGCCGTGGCTCGGCGGCGCATGGATGCGCGGCGACGATTACTTCGCGCACATGGCGATTCCGAATTTCTTCTTCCACGTGACGATGGCGTACGCGATTCTGCGCCATAACGGCGTCACGCTCGGCAAGATGGACTACATCGGCTCGATGCCGATCCAGCAGGGCTGAGCCGGCTGCTAACGAAATCGCGGAGGCCGCTTTTCGAGAAATGCGGAAACGGCCTCCGCGTGCTCGGCACTTTTCCAGCACTCGCGCAGCATCGCGCTCTCGAGCGCCTGCACGAGATCGAGATCGGTCTCCGAAGCGTTGCGCGTCAGCAGCGCTTTCGTCATGCGAAGCTGAGGGTCGGGGTTGGACGCGATCTGGCGCGCGAGCTCGAGCGCTTCGTCGACCACGGTCCCCGGCGAGGCGAGGCGATCGGCAAGCCCGATCTCCGCCGCCTCCGCTCCTGCGCAAAGTCGGCCGGAAAGACAGAGCTCGCTCGCCTTACCGAGCCCGACACGGGCGACCAGAAGGCGAGTGCTCGCAAGCTCCGGCACAAGCCCGACCTTGATGAACAGCATGCCGAACTTCGCCTTCTCGCACGCAACGATGACGTCGAACGGAAGGATCATCGTCATGCCTATGCCGACGGCCGCGCCGTTGACGGCGGCGACGAGCGGCTTCGACTCGCGGCACAGCCGCACCCAGTCGATGCCTGCCGGCATGCCGCCCTGTCCGGCCTGCGTGTTTGCTCCCGGATCCTGGCCGCTGATGCGTTTCTGAAACGTCTCGGCCATGTCGGCGCCTGCGCAGAAGCCGCGCCCCGCGCCGGTCATCACGATCGCGCCGATCGAACGGTCGGCGTTCGCGCACGCGATCGCATCGGCCTGTTCCTCGGCCATCGCCGGCGTCCACGCGTTCAGCTTGTCGGGACGGTTCAGCGTGATGAGCGCAACGTCGCCGCGGGTCTCGTAAAGGATCCGTTCGTAATTCATCCCGGATCCGTAGCAGAAAAAGGGGACAGGTACATTTTCGTAACCAGGTGATTTCCCTCGAAATGTTATTTTCGCCCCTCGCAACGACGCGCGCGACAGCACAAGATGCCGGGCCATGACAACGGCGCGACGAATCAGCATCCTCTGCCGACTGTGCGGTTTGGCGCCGACGCTGGCGCTCCTGGCGCTCACGCCGATGGCGCTTCCGGCAGCCGCGTTCGCTCTCGACGACGATTTCTCCGCGCCGCTGTCGGCGACCTGGAGCGCGCCGAGGACCGAAGAGCCGGGCTCGTCAGTATCGGCTCCGGTTGCCGACGAGGATGCGGTCGACGGCAACGTCCTCGAGCTCGTGTTCCCGGGCGAGACCGCACCGGAAGACAGCGGGCCGGCCTTCGCGACCGAAATCGAAACCGCCACGCCTGCCGGATACGGCACATACGAAGCCCGCCTTCGCACGCCGAAGGCGAGCCATGCAACCGGCCTCGTCTCGGCGTTCTTCACGTACTTCAACGACGGCGCCGATCACGACTTCGACGGCATCATCGACAACCACGAAATCGACATCGAGCTTCTCGCCGCCGAGCCGAGCACGATCTACATGAGCGTCTGGACCGAGTACCAGTACGAAGGCGGCGTCGAGACGTTCCGCAAGACGACGCGCAAGGTTGATCTGCGAAGCGGCCGCGTGTGGGAGACGCCGCCGGGAGGCGAGGGCAGCTACGATCTCGTCGAGGCCCAGCCGCTCGCGTGGAGCGCGCGCAGGTTTCGCGCGTGGCGCGCGTTCGCAACGTATCGCTTCGCGTGGTCGGCGGGCGCGGTCGAATATTCGATCGACCTCGGCGACGGTGCAGGCTTCCGCACGCTGTGGACGCTGACGGGCGCAGCGAACGAGACGATCCCGTCGATTGCCGCGCCGCTGCTCTTCAACCTCTGGCACAACGCGTATCACTGGAATTCGGGAAAGGAGTCGCGCGTCCCGCGGCGGAACGCCGCGTTTCACGTCGATTCCGTCTCCATCCACTGAGCCCGAGCGCTCGTCCGGGACAATCCGGCGGGCGGCCCGTATGCCCCGATAGTCGAACGGAATTATCCGGCGCGCCGATATTTGTTGACACGAATATATTCCCGGGTGTACACCGTCCCCCGGCTGCCGCGACCGGCGGCCCGGAGGTATCTTCCATGGCCCGTGACCTCGAAGTTCCCGTCCTCATCGTCGGCGGCGGCGGAGCCGGCCTGACTGCGTCGATGCTCCTTTCGCAACTCGGCGTGGAAACCTGGCTCGCAAGCTCCCTGCCGACCACGTCGAGCCTTCCGAAAGCGCACGTGCTCAACCAGCGCGCCATGGAAATCATGGGCGATGTCGGGCTGGCCGAAGAGATCTACGAACGTGGTACGCCGCCCGCCAACATGAAGGCCACCGCGTTCTACGCAGGCTTCGCCGGCCCCGGCGCCGATCATGGCCGCATGCTGATGAAGATGGACTGCTGGGGTGCCGGCTACACCGACATCGACTGGATGGCCGCAAGTCCGCGCCGGCAGTCGAATCTTCCGCAGATCCGTCTCGAGCCGATCCTCAAGCGTCGCGCGGAAGAGCTTGCCCCCGGGCGCGTTCATTTCCACCACGAAGTGACGAGCCTCGTGCAGGACGAACGCGGCGCTACCGCGACGATCCTCGACAGGAATGCCGGCAGCGAGTACCGCGTGCGCGCGCAGTACGTGCTCGCATGCGATGCGGGCCGCACGATCGGTCCGATGTGCGGCGTCGAGTTCGAAGGCGCGCGCGGCATCCAGAACGAAGTTTCGATTCATCTGTCCGCCGATCTGTCGAAGTGGGCCCGCGACGACGACGTGCTCATCCGCTGGATCTGGGTTCCCGAGCGCGGCGCGCTGGCCGTACTTGTGCCCATGGGGCCCGATCACTGGGGACCCGAATCCGAAGAGTGGGTCTTCCACATCAACTACGCCACCGACGATCCGCGCGCGCTCGATGATGCAAAAGTCATCGCCGACATGCGCGAAGCCCTCGGCATCGGCGATCACCCGGTCGACGTGCACAAGGTTTCGCGCTGGTCCATGGAAGGCGTCGTGGCGTCGAGCTTCCAGGTCGGCCGCGTGTTCATGGTCGGCGACGCGGCGCATCGCCATCCGCCGACCGGAGGTCTCGGCCTTACGAGCGGCATGCACGACGCGCACAATCTTTGCTGGAAACTGGCTGCCGTGCTGCGCGGTCACGCCGGCCCGCGGCTGCTCGAAAGCTACGAAGCCGAGCGCAAACCGGTCGACGCGCGCAACGTGCAGCGCTCGCTCGAGAACGCGTACAACCACATGGTGATCGGTGAAAAACTCGGCCTGATGGCCTCTGCTTCCGCGGAAGAAAACTGGGCGCGGCTCCGTCGCCTGTGGAGCGGCCGTCCCGAGGACGCTGCGCACCGCCGCGCGGTTCGAAATGCGATCGCCTCGCAGTCGATGGAGTTCCGCGAGCACGTCGTCGAATACGGCTACACGTACGATTCGACTGCCGTCGTGCCGGACGGCACTGCCGCGCGCGCAGCGCTGGACGACGTGCGTCTCTACGAGCCGAGCACGTGCCCCGGGCATCCGCTTCCGCATGCATGGATCGAGGACGACGAGGGGAGGCGGTTGTCCACGCTCGATCTCGTGCGTCCCGGCCGGTTCCTGCTCATTGCCGGCGAAGAAGGTGCGGAGTGGTGCGAAGCCGGCGAGGCACTTGGCGATGCGCACGGACTTCCGCTCGACGTGGTGCGCATCGGCCATCTCGACGGCGACCTGCTCGATGTCTGCTGCCACTGGCTGCGCCGGCGCGAGATCGCAGCGGGAGGCGCAGTGCTCGTGCGCCCCGATCGTTTCGTGGCGTGGCGCTCGCTCGGTGCTGCGAATGACGCGCTCGCCGAGCTGCGCGCCGCGTTTGCCGGGGTGCTCGATCGCACGCTCGACCATGCCATCGCGCCGCGGGCATACAGCGAGCTCGTGACGGAGATGCGCCATGCCGGCTAAGGCGAAACGCCTGCTCGAATCGCCTGCCGACAAGCTCGCGCGCGAGGCGTTCATCAATCTGTTCCTCGCGTCGGGCCGGCTGACTGCCGAAGTCGAGCAGCTGTGCCGTGAAGAGCAGATCACGATGTCGCATTTCACCGTGCTGTGGTTCCTTTCGCAGCGCGAGGAGCCGGAAGGTGTACCGATGGGAACGGTGATCGACGGCCATCTGAACCGCGCTTCGGATGCCACGCGCCTGGCCGATCGATTGACGTCTCTCGGCTATATCGAGCGCCTTGCGTCGCCTGCCGACCGCCGCGTCGTCCTGGTGCGAGTGACCGACGCCGGCCGCGACGTCTTCCTGCGGCTCACGCGCCGGATCCGCGCGCTCCACCGCGAGCAGTGGAAGGCGCTCAGCGCTAAAGAGCTGCGCGAGCTTCGACGCCTTCTCGTCAAGGTGATGTGGGGCGAGGACGCTTCGCGCGACAAGATGCATCCGCTTGCGGCCGGCGAGCGATAGTCGATGCCCGCGACCGCCCAGTCTCCATCGCGTTCACCATGCTCCCTTGCCTGCGCTGCCCTGCAGGCAGCCACGTCTCAAACCTCGCGTCGACGACAGTTTCGCGTGATGGGATTAGAGTTCGATGAGAAGCCGAGAAGAATCCGGTTTGCGATCGTCGTTTCGCGTTGGCGAAGGCCGGTCGCTATCGTCCCCGGGCGGTGCGGCGCTGACCAACAGGCCCCGCACGCGGACGAGGTACCCGAGCGATGTCCGAATCCGAGTTCGACCTGTCCACGATCGATATCTTCGGCGCCGACCACTACGTGGCCAACGGCTATCCGCACCGCGAGTGGAAGTACCTGCGCAGGCATTCTCCCGTGCACTGGTACGACGTGCGTTCCGACGTCGATCCGTTCTGGGTCATCACGAAGCATCGCGACGTGATCGAGCTTTCGAAGCAGCCCGAGATTTTCAAGATCGAGCCGCGCCTTGCGATGTTTCCGCGCCGCGAGGATCCGCCCACGAGGCCGCGCTCGCTGCTCAACATGGATCCGCCCGACCACGGCGAGTACCGGCGCGTGTCGGCCAAGCAGTTCACGCCGCGTACCGTGACGGGGCTCGCGCCGCACGTCGACGAGCTTACCTGCGAGACTCTCGACGCCGCCGCCGCGAAGGGGTCTGGCGATTTCGTTGCTGACATCTCCGCGCCGATCACGATCGGCGTGATCGCCGACATGCTCGGAGTTCCGCCGGCCGACCGGCCGCTGCTGTTTCGTTGGACCAACGAGGTGATCGCGCCCGAGGATCCGGAGTTCCAGACGGGCCGTCCGGGCGAGACGTTCGAGAAGGCACGCGTCGAGCTGTTCACGTACTTCAAGACGATGTCGGACGAGCGCCGGAAAACTCCCACCAGCGACATCGTCAGCACGGTCGCCAACGGCACCGTGCAGGGTGACCCGCTGCCCGACTTCGAGCTGCTGTCGTACTACTTCCTTCTGGTCGCCGCCGGCAACGAAACCACGCGCAACGCGATGACCGGAGGCATGATCGCGTTTCTCGAGAACCCGCATGAATGGGAGAAGCTGCGCAAGAACCCCGAGCTTCTCGACTCGGCCGTCGAGGAAATCGTGCGCTGGACGACGCCGGTCATCCAGTTCGCGCGCACTCCGACCCAGGACTACGTGCTGCGCGGCAAGACGATTCGCGCGGGCCAGCCGTGCTGCCTCGTGTATCCGTCCGCCAATCGCGACGAGGAAGTGTTTCCCGACGGCGACGTGTTCCGCATCGACCGCCATCCGAACGACCATGTCGGCTTCGGCCGCGGCGAGCACGTCTGCCTCGGCGCGCACCTCGCGCGCCTCGAGTTGCGTACCGCCTTCCGGCATCTGGCCGAGCGGCTCGAGCATGCCGAGCTGACGGGACCGGTCGATCGCGCACGCTCGTCGTTCGTCGGCGGCATCAAGCGCGCGCCGATGAAGTGGTCGATCCGCGAGCGGGCGGCCTGATCGCGGCGATGGACACGCTGACAGACGTCGAATGGGAGAGTTGCACCCTCGAGCCGCACGTCGATCCCGAGCTCGAACGCTGGGTCCGCAGGATGCTCGGCATCACTCCGCCCCCGACGCGCTACTTCAGCCGCTGCCCGTGGATCATGCGCGCGTTCGTGCGCTTCGACGAAAGCCTTCTGCCGCTCCAGCACATCGACCTGCAGACCGCGCGCTTCATCGCGCTCGTCGTCAGCCAGGACAACTCGTGCCGGTTCTGTTACGCCGCCAACCGGAGCGTGCTCAAGTTCATCGGCGTGCCCGACAACGTCGTCAGCGGCCTCGAGCAGGAGCTGCTCGTTGCATCCGACCCCGACCTCAAGGACGACCTCGCGTTCGCGCGCAGCGTGTCGCGAGCGGATCCGATTCCCGCGGACGAGTGCCGGAGACTCGTCTCCGCCGGGCGCGCTCGCGGCCGCATCCAGGAAATCGCGTTCGTCGCGGCCTGCCATACCTATTACAACCGGCTCGCGACGCTCCCTGCGCTCCCGCTGGTCGAAGTCGAACACCTGCTCGACGCGTGGTGGATGCGACTGCTGCGGCCGGCGATCGCATGGAAGATGCGACGTCCGTCGACCAGCCGCGTCGACGATTCGGCGCTCGACCTGGGCTCGACGCCGTTCCCCTACCTGATCGATGCCCTTCGTGATCTTTCGATCGCGAGGCCGTTTGCCGCGGTGCTGTCCGAAGCATGGCAGTCGCCGGCACTCAGCGAACGCACGCGCGCGCTGTGCTTTGCGGTCATTGCTCACGGTCTCGGAGCATCCGTCGCCGAACGCGAAGCGCACGCGCTGCTGGTCCGGGCCGGTATGGACGACGCGCAGGTGCAGTCGGCGCTGGCGAATCTGACGGCGCCCGGCATGAGCGATGCCGAAGTCGCCGTCGCACGCTTCGCGCGCGATACGATCCGGTACAAGCCCGCCCTCGTGCAGCGCAGCGCGCGCGCTCTGTGCGAGGTGCTGGCGCCGGAGCAGTACATCGACGTCATCGGGGTGACTTCGCTGGCGAACGCCGTGTGCCGGCTCGAGGTCGTGCTGGCGTGAGCGTCGTCGTCGCTGCGGCGATACTCCTTTTGGTTGCTGTCGGCGTCGCGTGGGCGCGCGAACGGCGCCTTCGCAGGCGACTGCGCGGCGCGCTCGACACGGCGACACGCGAGCTCGAGCGGCTGCAGGCTGCATTCTCTCGCTTCGCGCCGAGTGCCGTCGTCGATCGCATCGCCGCCGGAGACAAAGCACCGGACGCCGCGCGCAAGGACGTGACGATTCTGTTCGCCGACCTGGTCGGCTCGAGCGCACTGGCCGAACGAACCGACCCCGCGGTCCTCGTCGACGTGCTCAACGATTATTTCGCACGCGCGAGCCGGGTACTCGTGGCCCATCACGGCCACGTCTCCAAGTTCATCGGTGACGGTCTGCTCGCGCTGTTCGGCGCACACGAAGGCAACCCGTGGCAGGCCAACGACGCCGCCGATGCTGCGCTTGCGATGCGCGCCGAGCTGGCGAGCCTGAATCGCGAACTGGCTTCCCGCGGCTTTACTCCGCTTGCCGTCGGGATCGGGATTCATCGCGGCCCGGTCATCGCGGGAGTGATCGGCAACGATTATCTGACGGAGTTCACCGTGATCGGCTCGGCCGTCAATCTTGCGGCGAGGGTCGAGCACCTGACAAGGCAGCACGGCGTCGACATTCTCGTGACTGCGGAGATGCGCGACTGCCTCGATCCGCGCTTCGTCCTGCGCGAGATGCCGGCGACCGAGGTGCGGGGATTTCGCGAGCCGGTGGTCACGTATGCGCTCGAAGGCTGATCGCAGCGCATCCTGAAGAAGCAGCAGCCATGGAGGGCTACGAAGATGCCAACGTGTCGAGTTTGCGCAAGCACCAACGTCGATACCATCACTGAGGTCGGCGGCACCACCTTCTATCACTGCCTGGACTGCGATGAGACGTTCGGTGGCTGACCCGGGATCCGGCAGCCCACCGGCATCCGCGAGAGCAGGGAGCATCCCGCGCAAGGAGTCGGCCATGTTCAACCGTATCAGTCACATCGGAATCGTCGTGGCGAGTATCGAGCAGGCGCTGCTTGTCTGGCGTGACAGGCTCGGCTTCCGGCAGTGCGCCGAGGCGCACTTCAAGGAGGAGGGGATCCGCAGCGTCTTCCTCTCGTTGTCCGGCAATCTCGGCGAAATGAGCATCGAGCTCATGGAGCCCGTCGACCAGTCCGACATGACCAATCCCGTGGCGCGTCGTCTCGCCAGAAGCGGCGAGGGCTTCTATCACCTCGCGCTGGTCACGGACGACGTTGCCGCAAGCGGGCAGGCGCTGCGCGAGACCGGTCTTGCGATTCTCGAGCGGCCGCCGGTGGGCAATGCGGAGCAAGCGCGTTGGCTGATCAATCCCAAGGCGGCAAGCGGCGTGATGGTCGAGGGCATCGAGGAATGGAAGGAGAAAGGCTTGTGAGTACCCGAAGTCTCGACGGCCGCGTCGCGATCGTTACCGGCGCTGCGCAGGGCATCGGCCGAGCCACCGTGCTCAAGCTGGCATCCAGCGGAGCGGCGGTTCTGGCCAACGATCTGGACGCCGAGCGACTTGCCGGGCTGAAGTCCGACGTCGAGCAGGCCGGAGGACGCTGCGAAGTATTTCCGGGAGACGTGACAGCGACCGACTTCGGCGATCGCGCCGTCGCAAGCTGCCTCGAGTGTTTCGGCGAGCTGCACATCGTCGTCAACAATGCCGGGTACATCTGGAACTCGCGCATCGCGAGTCACACCGACGAGCAGTGGTACGCGATGATCGACGTGCACGCGACGGCGCCGTTCCGGCTGCTGCGTGCCGCCGGCCGTCACTTTCGCGAGATGTCCATGAGCGGGCAGTCCGTCCAGGCGCGCAAGGTGGTGAACGTATCGTCGATCTCCGGTCTGTTCGGTGAGGCGACGCAGTTCAGCTATTCGGCGGCCAAGTCGGCGCTGGTCGGAATGACAAGATCGCTCGCGAAGGACTGGGGGCGTTACAACGTGACGGTCAACTGCGTCGCGTTCGGATTCATCGAGACGCGCCTCACGCAGACGTTCGAGAAGGACATCCCGCAGATCGCGATCGGCGAGCGCAGCGTTAAGGTGGGAGTAGGCGCCGCGCAGGCGGAAGTGATGAAAGCGATTACGCCTCTCGGGCGCTCCGGGACCGTCGAGGAAGCCGCCGGGGCGATCTATCTGTTCTGTCTGCCGGAATCGGATTTCATCAGCGGAGAGACGGTCGTTGCGTCGGGCGGACTACGTATGTGACGAGGGCAGCGTCTTCGCGCCGCATCGCCGGGATTGCTAGAGTTGAAAACGAATCGCCGGGGTTATTCTGCAAGCTCAATATCCCATGACGCGACGGCTCAGCGAATATTGAGGTTTGTACCCGAATCAGCGTGAAAAACTTTCCGACCTCCTTAGCAATGTAGCTTGTCCCGAAAGTGCACACTCGGAACATTTTCTTGATTGGGATCTCGTTCTATTGGATTCAGCAGGTGGTCCGTCATTAGGCGCGTGTTTACTCGGCATCTGGCTGTTCCCAGGCAAGTCCCGCAGGACAATCCGGTGTCCAGACGTTGGTATCCTCCCAAACTAAACAATCGAGAGTAACTTCAACTTCGCAGTTCCAGTGATCGTCGTAGTTATAGTGATGCGAATCGACGATTTTTGTTCTTAAGGTCGTATAGTTTGGTGTACCGAGGTCGCTACGGCAGGATGCGCCAAGGCTTTTCAGCTTTTCAGTCTTTGCATGAATCTCGCAATATCCCTCGCTGTAAGCGTCGTGGATGTATTCCGTGTCGGAATATTCCTTCTTCTGCTTTTCTTTCTTGGTGGTCCAATGCCCTTTGCGGCATATCAGTGAGATCGGAAGTTTAGTGACCTCCCCGGCGACGATAGTGAAGTCCTTAGAACGCTCCGGAACGGCAAAATCTTTTTCGAGCGAAACGATCGAATGAGATCCCGCCGGCAACTCGAAGTCCGTTTCGGAACTATCCAACGTCGCTGTCAGCGTTCCTATCTTCAAGCGAACGCCATTCGGTCTCCCCGATAGACGTAGAACGCCTCTCTCGCCGTTCTTGAGTTCGAGTATTCGGAGACGAGATGTTGCCAGCTTTCGGACTTCATCGTCCGTCGAAACGTACGGTAGGTCCAATGAGTACTGCTCGAGAAACTCCTTCCACAATGCGGCTTCACCAGCTGTAGTGAGATCCGATGCCTTATCGATCGTCGTTGTTAGCTCATCGTACCGGGCCCGCATCTGCTCCGCGACTTGTTGTTGTTTCGCAAGAGAATCTGCCGCGTTATTGTTCGTCTTCAGGGAATCCCACAGGCGTCCCAGAAACCTGTTTACAAAATCCTGTCTAAGAACAGTCCCGACGTACTCGCCGTCGTGAGCCGCTACTGTGACCAATAACCCGGCGAGCGAATCTTTAATCCACAACGGGCTTCCGCTTTGGCCTTCTAACAGCTGTGTGCCTGCGTGGGCCGGAACGATCTCAATCTCGAGGTCTCCTACGCGCTTTACGAGAACCGGAATATTGGTAACCGTACCATCCGAGCCCATAGTACGCAGGGTTCCGCTGTCCTGACGAAGGGTCTGCGGTACCGAGCTGCCGTCTTGCCAACTTGAGTCGGAACACGGAGTTGAGTTCGTGGCTGAGACGACTCCTATGTCATAAGGAGGCGGCTCGCTTTTCAATACCGTACCCTCAACGACACCGGATGGCGTGGTAAGTTTCACTTTTCCGCCGATCGGCCCGACAACGTGTCCGGCAGAAATCACGTAGCAAACGTTACCGACGGGGCGGCTGATTCCCTGACCATAGACTTGGCCAATTTCGTCGTCGACTCGCTGAATGAAAACATCGGAAGCGAGCGCGCCGCGAGACAGCAGCAGTAGCCCCAGTATGGAAAATACATGCTTACGGATCATGAGTTGCTATCTTTTTTCCACCAAGTCGCCCATCCCAGGAGCGCAACTGTCGCGGCCCAGAAACTTCTCAGGACAGGATCGTTGGCAATTCGGTCGAGTAGGGACCCCTGTACCGCGTAGCCCTGCGAGCCGAAGCGCTTGATTCGCGCTTCTCCACCGGCCGTACTGTAAGACGCATTCAATCCTGGACGCTCGTCAACGAATATGAGGCCGAAACTTGGTCCACTCGCGTCGTCGATCTCGACATCCTCGCCCGGATCCAAGTCTACGCTGGTGGACTCGAACCGAGAGCGACCGACAAGTGTCGGGCAAAGAAGTGAAAGCTTTCCTTCTTTTAGCAGAGGGGATGAGCCTCCGTAGGAGGTTTGAGAACCCAATTTGATTTGTCCGACGACTGGGAAAACGAAGCTCTCATTCGATCGAGTTAGGATCGCTTCATCGACGCGCACTACGATTTCAGGTGGCAGCCGATCGACGGTCGAGTTTTCGTCAAACTTCTCTCCAACGCTACTTTCCGTTCCGGTACACCGCGCCCGAATCATCAGCGGTCCGTGACCGATCCGGTTTACGAGTATTTCTACATCAGGACGAAACTGGATAGGGCCGGTGAAAATTTCCTCATTTCCCTCATAGTCGGAAATTACGGCGTTCGAAAAGTTCCATAACGGGAAGAGCGTCTGAGCCGTTTGAATCGTCAGGCTCTCTGTTTCCGCTTTGATTTTGAACGTCAATGGAATTGGCCAGAGAGTCGCAAGCATGGCAGCCAAGACGCATCCTACGAACGTCAGATTCCACCATCGCGAGTATTTCTGACGTCGCTTCACCATCTAGGGGATAACCACCTCCGCAACCGTAGGGACAAGCTTCTTGCCGAATGAATACGGTTGAACCTTGACGCGGATCGAAGATGTTTTGGGCAGCATCGGCAGTTGGCAGAGAGTGTTGTATGAGACGAAAGTACCATTCTGAAGGCGCGTGCAGCGGTAATCGCGCGACGCATCGGCGAGGTTTGTTACTTTCACATCATCAGCCTGCCCCGGATTGATCAACAGAAGCAGTGTTTTCGGTTCTTCTCTCGGCCTCTGCCAACCTATAGTTGCTAAGCGTCGCGATGGCTCACCGGTACTGCCGGAATGGCAGTTTAGCTCCGCAAGCAAAGCCAACTCCGAGGCGCGAAGCGTTGCCAGCCATGCGGAGTGTTTCGTCGGGAAGCTCAGGGTGACCTCGCGGGAAGTAACGCCCGTCAGATCGTACTCGAGTTGAGCGTTGTATCGACCGTCACTTGAGCGTACGTGCACGCAAGTCATCTCCCAGTTGCCGGATGGAAGACGCAACGTCAGTTCATGAATCCGGACGTTGGATTCAAGGTCGTCGACAAAGGTCATTCCGACTAATGGACTCTGACCGTTCACCCCGACGCGTTCCGGTAGAGAATCCGGCTCATTGAATGCCGTTGGCGCCAACGGTTGATCCTCTGCGAAGGCCGTACATATTGAGTTCGCTGCGATTATGCAGATGAAAATCGGGTAACGGAATGAGCGCGTCTGCCGAATGGTAGCGAAAAATGCCATGACAGACGGCTACCGCCGTTCCACAGTTGACGCAATAGATTCGTTCCCACCGAAGTTCGATGAAATATCTTGTAAGCGTCACACACCATGGCGCCTTGCACGCGGCTCAGGCTCAGACGTTGAACCGGAAATGCATCACGTCCCCATCCGCAACCACGTAGTCCTTGCCTTCGACGCGAAACACCCCCGCTGACCGGCAACCCGCTTCGCCCTTGTTCGCAACATAGTCGCGAAACGCGATCACTTCCGCGCGGATGAACCCTTTCTCGAAGTCGGTGTGAATGACCGACGCCGCTTTCGGCGCCTTCCATCCTTTCTCGATCGTCCACGCGCGGACTTCCTTCGGCCCGGCCGTGAAGTAACTGACGAGCCCGAGGATCGAGTAGCCTTCGCGGATCACCTGCTCGATTCCGCTTTCGCTGACGCCGTACGACGCGAGGAACTCGGCGCGCTCGGCGTCGTCCATGCCGACGAGCTCGGCTTCGACCTTGGCGGAAATCTTGATCACGTGTGCCTTGCGCGGCGCGGCCCAGGCTCGAAGCGCCGTCACGTGGGCGTTGTCCTCGGCGAGCGAATCCTCGTCGACGTTGGCGCAGTAGATGATCGGCTTGGCAGTGATCAGGTGGACCTCGGTGAAAACCTCGGCGCCGACCGGCGTTTCGCGCTCGGCAAATGCGACGGCCGGCTTGCCGCCGCTGATGTGCTCGAGGAGGCGCTTCGCGCACTCGAGCTGCGCGGCGGCTTCCTTGTCGCCTTTGGCCTTGCGCGTAAGGCGCTCGATGCGGTTCTCGACGGCCTGGATATCGGCAAGCGCGAGCTCGGTCTCGATCACCTCGACGTCGCGGACCGGATCGATGACGCCGTCGACGTGCACGACGTCGGGGTCGTCGAAGCAGCGCACCACGTGAACGATGGCCGAGGTCTCGCGGATGTGCGCGAGGAACTGGTTGCCGAGCCCTTCGCCGGTGCTCGCGCCACGCACCAGCCCGGCGATGTCGACGAACTCGACGGTCGCCGCCAGCACGCGCTCCGGATCGACGATCCGGGCGAGCTCGGCAAGCCGGGAGTCGGGGACGGGTACCACGGCCTTGTTCGGCTCGATGGTACAGAACGGATAATTCGCCGCCTCCGCGTTCTGCGCCTTGGTCAGCGCGTTGAACAGCGTGGATTTTCCGACGTTGGGCAGACCGACGATTCCAATACTGAGGGCCACATGTTCTCCGGAGCCGGCTTGGTTAGCCCTTCCTGTGCGCGCGGGCAAAAAACCGGTCCGCGAAGACGGGGGACAGGCACTTCGATCGCGTGCCGCGACGACGCGACTACGGCGGAAAATCCAGCGTTTTTCGGACGGTTCTGCACATCGAATCTACGCTGTGGAAGTCTTCAATTTGGCCGCGCGGTCAGAGCCGGGGCCTGCGTGGCAGCAAGCCGCTGCACAAAGCGCCGAATCCTGCCGGATGGCGGCGCAGATGCCCCGCAGAGTCCCCGGATCCCCTTTCTGGCAGTGCCGGTGCCGGTTACCATCCTGTTAGCGAATCGCACGACGCACGGTCTTCGGGGGCGGAGGCCGTCGGGCGACAAGTGGGAGTCCGAACGCAATGCTCAGAACCTGGTGTCTCAGCGCGGCAGCGTTGGCACTGCTCGTCGTCGGAGCAGTCAGCGCCGAGTCCGACCCCGAAAAGGTCGCGCTGTCGATGCCTGCGCCCGCACTGGTCAACGGCCCGGCGGCCTCGGCCGCGGACGCCGCCAAGGTCCGGTTCGCCATCGAGAAGGCCAACGCCCAGTGGCTGGCCGCCTTCCAGCAGAATGACGCGACCGCACTTGCCCGGATCTACGCCGACGACGCCACGCTGTTTCCGCCTTCCAACGTCGGCCTCGAAGGCCGCGACAGCATCGTCGAGTACTTCCAGGCGCAGCGGAAGGCGGGCATGGGCGATGCGACCCTGAAAACACTCGACGTCGTCTGCGTGGGCGACGTCGCCTACGAAGTCGGAACCTACGGCTTCCGCTTCGGGTCGAGTGCCGCAGCCGATGCAGGTCGCTACTTCGCGATCTGGAAAGGGCTTCCGGACGGAAGCTGGCACTACCAGGTCGGCATCTGGAGCAGCAACCGCGACGTTGCCGTCGAGGCGACCGACCGCCGCTGATTCTTCGCTTCGCTCGTGGCCCGCCGGCCAGTAACGCTTCGCTCGCTGCCTCGCTTTCCTCTATGCTCCGCCGCTCGCGCGCCGCGCGACACCACTCCGAGATGACAAGCGCCCCGGTCCCTTCGTCGCCGCTCGATGCGGCGCGCTCGCTCTACACGACTTTGTCGGACGCATCTCCGCGCATCGAAGCCGAGCGGCGACTTCCGCCCGACATCGTCGCTGCGCTCAAGGCGTCGCGGCTGTTCCGGCTGTGCGTGCCCGAGCGTTACGCCGGGCTCGAAGCATCGCCGGCCACGCTGGTCGAGTGCGTTGCCGAGCTCGCGCGCGCCGACGGATCGGCCGGATGGTGCGTTGCCATCGGCGCGACCAGCGGGCTGCTCGGCGGCTACCTTCCCGATGCCGATGCGAAAGAAGTCTATGCGAGCGATCCCGACAGCGTCGCCGGCGGCGTGTTCGCGCCGAAAGGAAAAGCCGTCGCGGAAGGCGAATCGTACCGCGTGCGCGGCCGCTGGGCGTTTGCGAGCGGGATCCAGCACTGTTCGTGGCTGATGGGCGGCTGCGTCGTGTTCGAAGACGGCAAGCCGCTGACGCTGCCCGGCGGTCTTCCCGATTCGCGCCTCGTCGTCTATCCGGCGGCCGAAGCCGTCGTGCACGACACCTGGTCGGTCTCCGGTCTCTGCGGGACCGGAAGTCACGACATGGAAGTGAGCGACGTGCTCGTGCCGCGGACGCGCTCGGTTTCGCTGATGTCCGACCGTCCGCGGATCGAATCGGCACTGTACAAGTTCCCGGTATTCGGCTGCCTGGCGATCGGCATTGCGGCGGTTTCGCTCGGGCTCGCGCGCCGCGCGATCGACGAGCTCGTCGAGCTTGCCGGCGGCAAGACTCCTGCCGCGAGCCGAAGGACCCTCGCCGAGCGCGGCTACGTGCAGATGCAGATCGCCGAGGCCGAGGCTGCGCAGCGAAGCGCACGCGCGTTCCTGCTGGATACGATCGGTGAGATTTACGAGCACGCCTCGCGCGGCAACGACATCGAGCTCCGGCAGCGCGCGCTCCTGCGGCTGGCGGCGACGCATACCGTGACGCTCTCCAAGCGCGCGGTCGACGCGATGTACGACGCCGGCGGCGGCTCGTCGATCTACCGCTCGTCGCCGCTGCAGCGCTGCTTCCGCGACGTGCACACCGCATCGCAGCACATGATCATCTCGTCGTCGACCCTCGAGCTTGCCGGCCGCGTTTTCGCCGGCCTCGAAACCGACGCGTGGCAGCTGTGAAAATCGGGGTCATACCCCGATTCTTTTGCCGGAGGCGCTCCGTTGCACGACATCACCAGGTCCCACTTCGAGACGATTCGCTTCGAGCGCAACGGCGACGTGCTGGTCGCGACCATCGACCGCAAGGACAGCGACCTCAATGCCGTCAATGACGTTCTTCACGAAGACCTGACCAGGCTCTTCCGCGAGCTCCGGCAGGAAACGATCGCGCGCGCCGTGCTGCTGACCGGACGCGGAAAGGCATTCAGCGCCGGCGGCGACTTCGCATGGTTTCCGCAGTTGCAGGAGCCCGGGCGCATGGATGCGCTGCGGCGCGATGCAAAGCAGCTCATCTGGGACCTGCTCGACGTGGAGATCCCGATCGTTGCGGCGGTCAACGGCCACGCGATGGGGCTCGGCGCGTCGATCGCACTGCTTTGCGACGTGATCTTCATGGCCGACACGGCGACCATCGGCGATCCGCACGTGCGCGTCGGCATCGTGGCCGGCGACGGCGGCACGGCGATCTGGCCGCTCGCGGTCGGACCGGCGCTCGCCAAGCAGTATCTGCTCACGGGTGATCCGGTCAGCGCCGAGGACGCGCAGCGCATGGGCCTCGTCAACCGCGTGCTTCCTGCGGCGGAGCTGCTCGACGGAGCGATGGCGTTTGCCCGAAGGCTTGCAGCCGGCGCGCCGCTCGCCGTCCGTTACACCAAGATCGCAGTGAACAAGCTCATCAAGGACGCGCTAAACATCTCATTTGACACGTCGACCGCACTCGAGATCGTCACGTTCCAGAGCGAGGATCACGCCGAAGCGCTCGCCGCGCTTCGCGAGAAGCGAAAGCCCGTCTTCCACGGCCGCTAGCCGCCGGCGCAACGAATGGCGGGACCGGCGGCGCGACCGCCCGAAATCGGTGTCTGTCCCCGATTACACGAAATCAGTGTCTGTCCCCGATTTCGGCGTGATTCGCGGGGCAAAATTGTACCTGTGACCGATTCGGCAATAATGCGCGGAATCTCGAAGCAATGAGCGGCAAACTGGCAATACTGGTCGGCGGCGGGCCCGCACCGGGCATCAACTGCGTGATCGGCGCGGCGACGATCCGCGCACGCCTCTCCGGGGTCGAGGTTCTCGGCATCCGCGATGGTTTCGAGCACATCATGGCGGGCGATACGTCGATGGTGGTGCCGCTCGAGATCGAGGAAGTCAGCCGCATTCATTTTCGCGGCGGCTCGATCCTCGGCATCGCCAGGGCCAATCCCACCAAGGACCCGGCGCTGCTCGAGACCACGGTCCGTTCTCTTCTCAGCCTCGGCGTCGACAAGCTGCTGACGATCGGCGGCGACGACACCGCGTTCTCGGCGCTGCGCATCGAAGCGGCCGCGGCCGGCCGCCTGCGCGTCGCGCACGTGCCGAAGACCATCGACAACGATCTCGACCTTCCGCCCGACATCGACACGTTCGGATTCCAGACCGCGCGCGCCGTCGGCGCCGAGCTCGTCAAGAACCTGATGGTCGACGCGTACACGACGCATCGCTGGTACTTCGTGATCGCCATGGGGCGCAAGGCCGGCCACCTCGCGCTCGGCATCGGCAAGGCCGCCGGCGCGACGCTGACGCTGGTCCCCGAAGAATTCGGCGCCGGTACGTTCCCGCTGTCGATGCTCGTCGACACGCTCGCCGGTGCGATCATCAAGCGAAGCGCGGCCGGGCGCCAGCACGGCGTTGCGGTGATCGCCGAAGGCGTCGTGCTCAGCGTACGGCCTCAGGATCTGGCCGATCTCGACGATGTCGAGCGCGACGAGCACGGGCACGTGCGCATCGCGGAAGTCGACATCGGCGATCTGCTGAAGGTCGCGGTGCGCGAGCGGCTGACGAAGCTCGGCGTCAAGACGACGATCGTCTCGAAGGACATCGGCTACGAGCTGCGCTGCGCGGATCCGGTGCCGTACGACATGGAATACACGCGCGACCTCGGCTACTGCGGCGCCAAATTTCTGCTCGACGGCGGCAACGCGGCGATGGTCTCGATGCAGGGAGGCAACTTCGTTGCGGTGCCGTTCGAGTCGATGCTCGATGCGAAGACAGGGCGCGCGAGGGTGCGCCTTGTGAACATTTCTTCCACGCGATACGCGATCGCGCGGCGATACATGATCCGGCTGCGCGCAGACGATTTCAGCGACGAAGCCAGCGTCGCGTCGCTGGCCGCAGTCGCCAGCCTGAGCCCGGCCGAGTTCCGGCAGCAGTTCGGCTATCTCGTCGACTCCGAGCCCGAAGGGCTGCGCGTGGTGAACAGTTGAGCGCGATCGTTGGCCCGAGCGCGATCCTTCGACCTGAAGCAGAACCCCACATGTCGAGCTTGCGAAGACTCCTAGCCGCCGGGCTGCTCATTCCGCTTCTTGCCGAAGCGGGATGCTCGCGCTCGTCGGCGCCGGAAGCTCCGGTGCGGCCGCCGGTGCTCGTCAAGGTCGCTCCCGCCGAGCGGCGCGACGTGCCGTTCATCGTTCGCGCCCCGGGGCTCGTGGTCGCGAGCGAGACCGTCGAGGTTCACGCGCGCGTCGATTCGCAGGTCATGGCAGTGCACTTTCGCGAAGGCGACATGGTGCACGCCGGCCAGCTCCTGTTCACGCTCGACGACCGTACGATGATGGCCGATCTTCGCCGCCAGGAAGCCACGCTCGCTACCGCGCAGGCCGAGCTCGAGAACGCCCGCCGCCAGTACGACCGCGCGCGCAAGCTTGCGGCCGGCGGCTTCGAATCGACCGCCGAGCTCGACAAGGCGCGCGCAGATTTCGAGTCGAACGAAGCGCGCGCCGGCGCAACCCGTGCCGAGATCGAGCGTCTGCACGTGCTGCTCGGCTACACCAAGATCACGGCGGCGATCGACGGGCGCGTCGGATCGATCACGGCAACCGTCGGCAACACGGTCAAGGCCAACGACGCAGGCACGCCGCTGGTCGTGATCAACCAGGTCTCGCCGATCCGCGTGCAGATCGGTCTTCCGCAGCAGGCGCTCGCGCCGCTTCGCGAGCTCATGGCAAAAAGCGAGGTGCCGGTGCGCGTGATCCGCGACGGCATCGAGCTGGCCGACAAAGGCCGGATCGAATTCGTCGACAACTCGATCAACCGCACGACGGCAACGTTCGAGTGCCGCGCCGAGTTTGCGAACAAGGACGAGGCGCTGTGGCCCGGCATGATCGTCGAGATCGTGATCCAGCTCGGCGAGGACACCGGCGTGATCGCGGTTCCGGAGATCGCCGTCCAGCACACGGCCGGAGGCGACTTCGTCTTCACTGTCGTCGACTCGAAGGCGGTACGCCGCCCGGTCACGGTACGCCGCTATGGTGATGGCGTCGCCGTTGTGACCGACGGTCTCCAGGGCGGCGAGCAGGTGGTCACCGACGGCATGCTCTCGCTGTCCGAAGGAAGCCCGGTCGACGTACCCGACCAGAACGCTGCCAAGGCAACGCCCGACGGCGCCGGATCCAAGCCAGCGCCGGACGGCGCCAGGCCGGCGCCCGGCGAACCCGCAAAGAAATGACGCTGTCGGATTTCTGCATCCGGCGGCCGGTCTTCACGATCCTGCTGATGGCTGCGCTTCTGGTCGGCGGGCTTGCCGGCTACCGCACGCTCGCGGTCAGCGCGCTTCCGAAAGTCGACTTTCCGACGATCTCGGTGACGGCCAACCTCTCGGGCGCAAGCCCGGAGACGATGGCGTCCGCGGTGGCGACACCGCTCGAGCGCCAGTTCTCGACGATCGCCGGCGTCACGTCGATGACGTCGACGAGCTTCCTCGGACGCACCGAGATCACGATCCAGTTCGACCTCGACCGCAATCTGGACGGCGCGGCGCTCGACGTGCAGTCGGCGATTTCGGCGACGCTGCGGCGCCTGCCGCCGCAGATGACGTCGCCGCCGTCATTCCAGAAGGTCAACCCGGCCGACCAGCCGGTGCTGTTCGTCGCGCTCTCCTCTGACTCGCTGCCGCTGTCGCAGGTCAACGAAGTGGCCGACACGATGCTCGCGCAGCGCATCTCGACGCTGTCGGGCGTCGCGCAGGTCATCATCTTCGGTACCCAGAAGTACGCGGTGCGGGTGCGCGCAGACGCCAACCGGCTGCTGTCGATGGGCCTCAGCTTCGACGATCTGCGGCGTGCGATCGCGGCGGCGGCATCGAACGCGCCGGTCGGGGTCATCAGCGGCGAGAAGCAGCTGTTCAACATCGACATCACCAACTCGCCGAGCAATGCGGCGACCTTCGGCGACGTGATCGTGGCCTGGCGCGAGGGCTCACCGCTGCGGCTGCGCGACGTGGCCACCGTGACCGATTCGGTAGAGGACGACCGCTCGATCGGCCGCATGAACGGCCTGCCGGCGATCGTCATCGCGATCCAGCGCCAGCCGGATGCGAACACGATCTCGGTCGTGCGCTCTGTCCAGAAGCTGCTGGAGCGGGTCAAAGGCGACATTCCCGCGTCGATCCGGATGACCGAGATGCTCGACCGGTCGGTTTCGGTCGAGACGGCCGTGCACGACGTCCAGTTCACGCTCGGCCTGACAATCCTGCTCGTGATCGGCGTGATCTACGCGTTCCTGCGCGATCTTCGCGCCACGCTGATCTCGGCGATCGCCGTGCCGCTGTGCATCGTCGGCACGTGGGGCGGCATGAGCCTGCTCGGGTTCAGCATCAACAACGTTTCGCTGCTCGCGCTGACGCTCTGCGTGGGCTTCGTCGTCGACGATGCGATCGTGATGCTCGAGAACGTCGTGCGCCACATGGAGGGCGGGCTGCCGGCCAAGGAGGCCGCGTTCCGCGGCGCGCGCGAAATCCAGTTCACGATCCTTTCGATCACGTTCTCGCTGGTCGCCGTCTTCATCCCGATCCTGTTCATGGGCGGCGTCGTCGGACGCATCTTCCACGAGTTCGCGGTGACGATCAGCATGGCCATCCTGATCTCGGCGTTCGTCGCGCTTACGCTGACGCCGATGCTCTGCAGCCGCATGCTCAAGGCAGCTCCCGAAGGCGCCGACCACGGCCATGCCGCCGCCAACGTCGGTGGTTTCCGCGCACTGACCAATCTCTACGCGCGCACGCTCGACTGGTCGCTCGCGCACCGGCGCATCATGCTCGGCGTCACGCTCGCGACGCTCGGGCTCAGCATCTGGGGATTCGGCGCGGCGCCGAAAGGTTTCTTTCCGCTCGAAGACATCGGTTTCATCTTCGGCCAGACCGAGGCCGCGCAGGACATCTCGTTCGACGCGATGGTGGCCAAGCAGGAGCGCATCAGCGACATCATCCGCGCCGACCCTGCCATCGACAACATGTTCTTCGGCATCGGCGGCGGCCGCGGCTCGAGCAATGCGGCGCGCATGTTCCTCGGACTTAAGCCGGTCGGCCAGCGCGACTCGATCTTCGTGGTGATCGGGCGGCTGCGAAAAGCCGTCAGCGAAGTCGAAGGCATCAACGTGTTCCTGCAGCCGGTGCAGAACCTCTCGGTCGGCACGCGCCTGACCAAGAGCATGTACCAGTACACGCTCCAGTCGACGGATTTTCCGCTGTTGTCGGTGTGGTCCGAAAAGCTGCGTGAGGCGATGGTCGCCGACACCCGATTCCGCGACGTGACATCCGACCTTCAGCTGAAGAGCCTCAAGGCGCGCGTCGAGATCGACCGCGCGAAGGCTGCGGCTGCCGGAATCACCGATGACGACGTGCGGCGAGCGCTCTACGCGTCGTTCGGCGACGCGCAGGTGGCGACGCTGTACACGCCGGCCAACCAGTATGCCGTCATCGTCGAGCGAAGCGGCGGCAAGGAGCTCACGCCGGAGGCGCTCGCGAGCACGCCGGTCCAGGGCACCGGGCCGGTCTCGGTGTCGCTCTCGTCGATCGCCGAGGTCACGCGCGGCATCGGCCCGTTGTCGGTCAATCATCAGGGACAGATGCCGTCGGTGACGGTCTCTTTCGATCTCAACGGCGGCGCGGCACTGAGCGACGCGGTCAAGGCGATCAACCAGATCTCCCGGAACATCGGGCTGCCGGCGTCGATCAGCGGCGGGTTTGCCGGGTCGGCGCAGGTCTTCGAGGATTCGGCGAGAGGGCAGGGCGCTCTGGTGCTGCTGGCGATCGTCGTCATCTACATCATCCTCGGAATGCTCTACGAGAGCTTCATTCACCCGATCACGATCCTGTCGGGACTTCCGTCGGCGGGCATCGGCGCGCTGCTCGCACTGCGGCTGATGAGCATGGACCTGAGCGTCATTGCGTTCGTCGGCGTGATCCTGCTGATCGGCATCGTCAAGAAGAACGCGATCATGATGGTCGACTTCGCAATCCAGTCGCGCGCCGAGGGTAACGACCCGCTGACCGCGATCCGCACCGCGTGCCTGCTGCGCTTCCGCCCGATCATGATGACGACGATGGCGGCGTTCTTCGGCACGCTTCCGATCGCGCTCGGCATCGGCGCCGGCGCCGAGCTTCGCCAGCCGCTCGGTGTCGCGGTGGTCGGCGGACTGGTCGTCTCGCAGTTCCTGACCCTTTACATCACACCGGTCGTCTACCTGTACCTCGAGCGCTGGTCGCGCACGTCGCGGCAGGTCGTGGTTCCGATCTCGCCGGCATAGGCGGGGCGGTGGAGTCGAGGGCGGGCGTGTTTAAGGCAGCGGCAGGGAGCATGACGTCGATCGACACGCTGGCGGCAGCTTTCATCGATCTCACGCTTCCCAAGAAAGAGTGGACTCATCTGGCGCATCTCCGCGTCGGCCTCTGGCACCTCCTGCATCATTCGCCCGAGGAGGCACTGTCGCTGCTGCGCGTCCGCATTCGTACGCTCAATGAGAGCCACGGCGTCGAGAACTCGGAAACCGGCGGCTATCACGAATCGATCACGCGCTTCTACGTGTGGCAGATCGGGGAGTTTCTCGAAGCGGCCGGCCGCGAGCGGCCGATTGACGAGCTGGCTGCCGAGCTCATCGCCGAGCACGGCGACAAGAACCTGCCGCTACGCTACTGGAGCAAGGACCGGTTGATGTCGCGTGATGCGCGCGTCGGCTGGGTCGAGCCCGATCTCGAGCCTTTGCGGGCGCCGGCGTTGAAGTAAAAGGCAGTGGCAGGTTTCATGAGTCGTCGATCTTCGCGCGCTCTCGAGCTTTTTCCCGCGACCCCGCCGTACAGGAGCGGCCGCCTGCAGGTCTCTGATCTGCACAATCTTCACTTCGAGGAGTACGGCACGCCTCACGGAAAACCGGTCGTCTTCCTGCACGGAGGTCCGGGCGGCGGCATTCGGCCCGACTACGCGCGCTACTTTCACCCGAAGAAATGGCGCGTGATTCTTTTCGACCAGCGAGGCTGCGGCAGAAGCCGGCCGCACGCGGAGCTTCGCGAGAACACGACATGGGATCTCGTCGAGGACATCGAAAAACTCCGCATCCATCTCGAGATCGAGCGCTGGTGCGTGTTCGGCGGAAGCTGGGGCAGCACGCTCGCACTCGCGTACGCGGAAAAAAATCCACAGCGCTGCACGGAGCTGATTCTCCGCGGGATATTCCTGCTCCGGCAGAGCGAGCTTCACTGGTTCTACCAGGAAGGCGCAAGCCACCTCTTTCCGGAGGAGTGGGAGAAGTACCTCGAGCCGATCCCGGTTCGCGAGCGAGGCAATCTCATTGCCGCCTATTATAAGCGTCTCGTCAGCAGCAACGCTGCGACGCGACGGAAAGCGGCGCGCGCATGGACTTTGTGGGAGGCTGCGACGAGCAAGCTCATCGTCGACGAGGAGTTCCTCAAGTCCTACCGGCGAGCACGCTTTGCCGACGCGTTCGCGCGCATCGAGGCGCACTACTTCATCAACCGCGGCTTTCTTCGCCGCGACGACCAGCTGCTTCGCGATACGAGGAAGATTCGCCACATCCCGGGCGTCATCGTGCAGGGGCGCTATGACGTCGTCTGCCCGATGCGGTCGGCTTGGGATCTGTCGCGCGCGTGGCCCGCGGCGGAGCTGGTCGTGGTGCCGGATGCCGGGCACTCGATGACCGAGGCCGGCATCCGCAGCGCGCTCATCGACGCGACGGAGCGGTTCGGCCAGGCTTCCGTAGGTACAGGCTTTGCGAACGTGTGCTCAAGAGGAGCGCAATGAAGGTCGCGAGGCCCGGCGACATTCTGTTGCATAGCTAGTTGGCGCATCGGCGTGGCGCGTTCGACCCCTAAAAGAAGCGAAATAGACGTACGTCAAGCTTGACGTACGTCAGGATTAATCTAGTATGCCTCGCGAGGTGTATCTTCAATGGGTGATTTGAAGCCAATGAGGGCAAACCCGGGGGGTGAGATCGCCCCCGAGTACGCGGTGGGCCGGGGACAATTGGTAAAAAGGCTATGGGAGACGATCCGCAATCAGAGCGTCGTCATGGTGGCGGAAAGACGCATTGGAAAAACGACAACCGTTAAGAAGATGCGCGCCGAAACCCCGAGCGGAATGCGCCTAATTTATCGGGACGTTGAAGGGATCAGTACACCGCTCGAATTTGCCGAATCGGTGGCGAGAGATGTTGAAGCCAGTACCGGTCCGACGAGCGCCGCGATGCTTAAAATTCGGCGACTCCTCACTCAGTTGGCCGGGGCTGAAGTTGGCGGGGTCCTTAAGTTCCCTCCGGAGATTGCGCGGCACTGGAAAACTCTCCTCGAGTCGGCAGTCGGGACGCTTACGGAGGACGCTCCCACCACGACCTATGTATTCACATGGGACGAACTACCGCTGATGCTCGACAATGTCCGCCGAACCTCCGGCGAGGAAACGGCGATGGAGATACTCGATTGCCTCAGGTCGCTACGGCAAGCTCACTCGAACTTGCGCATGATTTTCACCGGGTCCGTCGGATTGCATCACGTCCTCACACGACTTCGGGATGAAGGGCATCTTAACGATGCGACGAATGACATGCGCACGATGGAAATCACGCCGCTGAGTCCGCAAGACGGATGCGACCTAGCGCGTGCCCTTATACTCGGCGAAGGCTTGGAGTGCGGTGACTTGGCGTCAAGCGCTAGGGTCGTGAGCGATCAGGCGGACCATATCCCGTTTTATATTCATCACATCGTGGCTCGCATGCGGGACTTGGGAGACGTTGCCACCGAGGAACTCGCGCTCCGCGTCGTCAGGGAGGCGCTGATGGATGCGCACGATATTTGGCACCTTGAGCACTTCCGCGCGCGGCTCGATGAGCGTTACGGGGCCGACAAGCTTCCAGTTGTGTTGGCCATTCTTGACCACGTAGCCGTATGTGAGGAGCCTGTGCCCCTGGCCGTGCTATCTCGGCACATCAGATCAACTCTCAAACGGCCGTCTCAGGCAGCATCTTTCGTCGGCAATGTAATCGATGGCGATGATGAGGCGCTTCGCAGGCTTCTGGACCTACTACAGCGGGACCACTACCTACGACGCGAGGGCAGCACTTTAGGCTATGAGTTTCGGTTCTCTCTTATTCGCCAGTGGTGGAAGCTTCATCGGTCTCTTGCATGAACGGGACTTTCTTATCTCGCTTTACTCCTAGCCTTCTTCCGCCTGAGGCGCTTGAGCAGATGTTTGTTCAGCGCTCAAAGTTAGCAGAAACAATTGTGATGGGCGTGCGTGAGAGCGCTCTAACCGACAATAAGCACTACTTCTTGGTGACGGGTCCACGTGGTATCGGCAAAACTCATCTCGTCTCATTACTCGTTCACCGAATACGTAATGACGACGAGCTACGAAAAAAACTGCGAATCGCTTGGTTACGTGAAGAAGAGTATGGCGTAGCCTCGTACCTTGATCTCCTTCTGGTCACGCTGCGTGCCCTTCGCGAAGGAGAAGGTCTCGACGAGCTTGAGGCAGAGGAGAAACGCATTCGAGAGAGTCGAGATGAGGCCGAAGCTCGAGACCAAGCTGAGAGCGTCTTGGTTGATGTCGCAAGTGAGCGTCCTGTGCTGATCGTCGCGGAAAATCTCGATGAGATTTTCCGTGGCCTTGAAGCGAATGGTCAGTATCAATTTCGCGCTTTAATTCAGAATCATCCGGTCTTTACCATCCTGGGTACCGCGCAGAGTTTGTTTGATGGCGTAACCAATCGCGATCAGCCTTTCTATGGGTTTTTTGACGTTTACCAGCTCGACGAGCTGACGCTCGAAAGCGCGATCTCCCTAGTTGCTCGTATCGCCGAACATCACGGCAATGCTGAACTGGGTCGCATGCTTTCAACGCCTCTGGGCCGAGCGAGGATGAGAGCAGTGCATCATCTCGCCGCCGGAAATCCACGGGTGTACGTAATTTTCTCACAGTTCTTATCCGCCGCTTCTCTCGATCAACTCGTCAAGCCATTGCTTCACACCCTCGATGATCTGACGCCCTATTATCAGGGCCGAATGGCTTGGCTAACGCCTCAGCAACGGAAAATAGTTGAATATTTGTGCGAGCGTCGCGGCGCCGTCACTGTCAGCCAGCTTGCCAAGGACAACTTCATAACATCGCAGACAGCGTCTAGTCAGCTGCGTAAACTTGATGAGCAAGGGTACGTCAGATCCTCACCGCACGGTCGGGCATCGTACTACGAGTTGCGTGAGCCGTTGCTGCGTTTGACGTTAGAGGTGAAAAAGCTTCGAGGTGCGCCAGTTCGATTGATCGTAGAGTTCTTGCGCCTTTGGTATTCCGAACGCGAGCTTGCCCGCCGGCTGAGTACGATCGATGACTTGAACGAGAAGCAATATGTTGAAGCTGCGCTCGAGCTAAAGCGTCGAGACGGAGACGATGCGATACGTAAGGCGTGCAGGGCGGATTTTGATAAACTCGTGGACGCTGGAGAGACACTTCGTGCGGTAGGAGTGGCCGCGGAGCTTCTGGAGGTCAGCGGCACCGTAGAAGACTATGATCGCGTGATTTGTATGAAGGGTGCCGACGACGAGTTGGTGGCGACTGCACTCCTCAGAAAGGCTGTGGCACTAGCTGCGAGTAACGATACTACAGCGGTGGCAATCTATGATGAGGTTATCAGCCGTTTTGGATGTCGCGCTGAAGTTGCGCTTGCCGAATCTGCAGCAAGGGCATTCATAAGTAAGGGGGGACTGCTTGCTGCTGCGAATAAGCCCCACGATGAGATCGCTGTCTACGATGAGGTCGTTCGACGATATTCCAAGTCATTGCAATTCCCGCTCGATGTGCAGGTTGCAGAGGCTCTGTTTAGGAAGGCGGTTACGCTTTCTGAGATCGGAGAGTCGATCAGCGAGATCGAAGCTTACGACCAACTCATTCGACTGTACAAGGGACGCTCCGAGCCGGAACTCGCCGGTCGAGTAGCTGTTGCACTGGTAAACAAAGCCGCGACCCTAGGCCAACTGGGGCATCACGTAGACGAGGTCGCGGCGTACGACCAAGTGATAGCACAGCCGGGGGACATGTCGGACGTGCGACTGGCGGAACCCGTAGCGCGCGCACTCCTGCACAAGGGGATATCGTTGTATTCACGCGAGCGTTTGGCGGAAGCAGTTCGCGAGTACGACGAAGTTCTAAGCCGATTTGGTCAGAGGTCTGAGCTCCAACTTCTTGTTCAAGTGGCAAGAGCGCTAATCTGTAAAGCACATATTCTTGGTTTCTCGGGTCGCGACAACGAAGAGATCGAATTGTACGATAACGTCATTGAAAGGTTCTCAGGTAGGCCAGAACCTGCCCTTGCCGAGGCAGTGGCAAGGGCCCTGGTTAATAAGGCGTTAACGCTTGCTTCGCTCAAACGCAACGACGATGCAGCTGTCACATTCGATGAGATTATCCACCGATTTGAGGATTCGAGCGAAGCCGCAATTATTGAGCACGTCGGCGAAGCCCTTCTTGGTAAATCAATGGTCCTTGCGGTCGCAGGTCGTCGGCAGGAAGAGATCAAAAATTACGACCAAGTGATTCCGTGGTTGGAGCGCCATCCGAATCTTTCAGAAAAGGAGGCTCGCGCTCGCTTAGGGAAAGGCATTGCCCTTGCAGCTACAGAGCATCTCGACGATGCACTTTCGGCCTACGACGAAGCGATCCGACGTTTCGCGCATCACCAGAATTTAGATCTTTCCGAACCACTCGCGAAGATACTCGTAAACAAAGCCATCCTCCTTGGGGAAATGGGGCGTTCCCAAGAAGAGATCGGAGTTTATGACGATGTCATTCGCAAATACGTACATCGGCAGGAAATTGCAGTCGCGGAGCCGGTCGCCAGGGCAATGCTGCACAAGGGAATCACTCTCCAGCTACTGATGCGCCTCGACGAAGCTCTTGATGCCTACGACGACGTCATGCGAGCATTTGCCAGCCGCTCCGAGCTGCCGTTAAGACAGGCAGTCGAGCGGGCGCTCGTAAATAAGGCCAGTATAATGGGTTCGCAGGGGCGTTTTGACGATGCGGTTCAAGTATACGACGAATACTTAGCACTGTACGCAGATCGGCCTGAGCATACATCCGCATCGAGGTATGCTCGGGTGTTGTACAGTAAGGCAATCGCGCTGCGTTCTATGAAACGCCCCGCCGATGCTATGCGGGTCTATGACCAGATCATAGAGCGATTCGCGGGGAGTTCTGAACCCGGAGTGTTGGAGCCCGTTGCCCAAGCGCTACTTAATAAAGGCAGAGCACTCTCGGCGGTGGGGCGCTTGAGTGAGTCGATATCAATCTTTGATGACGTAGTGGGAAAGTTTGGCAACCGCTCAGAGCCGTCAATGGTCGATATTGTCGCCAGTGGGCTAGGTTCCAAGGCTGCTTCGCTCGCTCTATTGAATCGATCTGACGAGGCGATCGCCACGTATAGCGAAGTTATCGAACGGTTTGGAAATCGACCCGAACCATTTCTTGCTGAAAAAGTAGCGAACGCGTTGTTCGGAAAGGCCTTAGAACTAGCGCTGTCACTGAAGGTCGCGCAACTACCTTCTCTTCTAGAAGACGCGGTGGTGCGGCTAACGACAATCGATGCGTCGTCCGCTGACATGGGTTTCCTCCGATATTTGCTCCGACGGACGCACGACGTTGAGCAATGGAATCGCTTAGTTCGACCCCTCGTAGAGGCCTTCCGGAAGCACAATCGTTTATCCGCCTTGGGCGTCGGACTCGTACGTTCAATCTCCCAACTCCGCGAGCGTGGGTCTGAACCCGATTTGCCTTCTCGGTGGTTGGGAGTGTGGGAGAATGCATGCGGATCCGACGAGGAGATGCAGATATCGATGCGCATTCTAAAGGCGGCCGTCGCGTATCTGGAGCGCGGGGATCAACCAGCTCTACATGCGTTACCTATGGAAGAACGGGATATTCTCGAATCCGTATTGTCGGATCCTCAGGACTCGTAGGCCCCACGAACTACGAATCATCACGCAGTTCTACGTGGGACGATTCGCCCCTATCGACCGGTGCGATCGTCCGTCACTAAGGCAGCAACTAGTTTACCCTATGCTACTGTTGGAAGGATCCGCTGTGTCGAGTGAGGCCCGTTTTGTCGAGCCGGACCTGCAGCCTCTGCGGACGCCGTCGTACGGAGGACGCCGATGAACGTCGTCGTCACCGGAGCATTCGGCAACATCGGTAGCAATGCGGTCGCCGCGCTGCTCAAAAAAGGACACCGCGTGCGCGGCATCAGCCTCGATCCGGAGCGGGACCGCAAAGTGGCGGACAAATTCGCAGGCCGCATCGAGATCGTCCGCGGCGACGTTCGCAGCCGCGCCGACATGCTCACGGCCGTGGAAGGCCAGGATGTCGTCGTGCATCTCGCGTACGTCATTCCTCCGCTTTGTCTCGAGCAGCCGGAGACGTCGCGGTCGATCAACGTCGACGGCACGCGCAACGTGATCGAAGCCGTGCGCCGCGCCGGCGAGAAGACCGGAAAGACCCCGCGGCTGCTGTTCGCGTCAAGCCTCGACGTGTACGGCCACACGAGCCATCTCGAGCCGCCGCGGCGCACGGACGATCCCGTGCAGGCAACCGACATCTACACGCAGCACAAAGTCGAATGCGAGCAGCTCGTGCGCGAGTCGGGCCTCGTGTGGTCGATGTTCCGTTTCGCCGACGTGCCTCCGATCGCGATCCGCGACCCGCACCCGATCATGTTCACGATCCCGCTCGCGCAGCGCTTCGAAGTGATCCATCCCCGCGACGCGGGACTCGCGGTCGCGACGGCGGTCGACTGCGAGGAGGTGTGGGGCCGAGTCCTCAACATCGGCGGCGGTGCGCTCTGTCAGGTCACGTACGGCCAGTACCTGTCGGCTTTCCTCGATGCGATGGGCATCGGCGCGCTGCCGCCGCAGTGGTTTTCGACCAAACCGTACTGCACCGACTGGCTCGACAGCGAGGAAAGCCAGCGCCTGCTCCGGTACCAGCGCTACGGTTTCCAGGACATCGTGCGCGAAACGGCGGCGCTCATGGGCTGGCGCCGTCCGCTGGCGCGGGCGCTGCGGCCGATCGTGCGCTGGCGCATCGGCAAGCTTGCCAAGCTTGCAGCGTCGGATAGTTAGTCGCTACGACAGCTTCGAGGGCGCAGCGGCACGCGCTGCGCGGAGGAATCCATGGCCGACCGAGTCGATACCGCCGAGCAATCCGAATTCCGTGAGTACTGCCGCCGCTGGCTCGACGAGAACCGGCCGAAGCCGCCGTCGTTCCGCCTGCCGCTGTCGGCCATCGAGGTCATGACCGAGAACCAGTTCCGCTACCTTCACGACTGGCAGAAAAAATGCCACGCCGCCGGCCTCGTCGGCAGCGACTATCCGAAGGAATACGGCGGACACGGGCACAAGGGATTCCAGCAGATCGCGACGCAGGAGATGGGGCGCGCCGGCGTACCGTACATGCTCAACGTGATCGGCCTCGGCATGGCGGCGCCGACGATCCTCGTGCACGGCACCGAAGAGCAGAAGCGCCGCTATCTTCCGCCGCTGCTGTCGTCGGACGAAATCTGGTGCCAGGGATTCTCCGAGCCGGGCGCGGGCAGCGATCTCGCCAACGTGCAGACTTCGGCGGTGCGCGACGGCGACAACTGGATCATCAACGGTCACAAGGTCTGGACGAGCCTCGCGCATTTCGCGAGCTTCATGATCCTGCTCGCGCGCACGAGCTCGGACGACAAGTACAAGGGTCTTACGTACTACATCGCCCCGATCGCCGGCGCGCGCGGCGTGACGGTACGCCCGCTCATCAAGATCACCGGCGAGACCGGCTTCAACGAAGTGCTGTTCGAGGACGTGGCCGTGCCCGACACGCTGCGCCTGGACGAAGTCGGCAAAGGCTGGACCGTGGCGATGACGACGCTCACGTACGAGCGCGGCGCGGCCGAAGGCGCAGGCTCGGGCGGCGGCATGTCGCTCGACGAGCGCGTGCGCCATCTGGTCGAGCTTGCGCGCGGCGTGCGGCGACCCGGCGGAAAAACCGCATGGGACGATCCGGTGGTGCGCGACAAGGTCATGCAGCTTGCGGTCCGCGCGGAGGGCCTCCGGCAGACTTCGCGCCGCGCACGCGTCGAAGGTCTGTGCAGCGATCCGCTGCGGCTGCCGCTGCAGCAGAAGGTTCTCACGAGCGAGCTCATCCAGGACATCGCGGCAACCGCGCTCGAGATCGAAGGCGCGTGGTCGAGCCTCTACCTCGGCGACCGGCGCGCGCCCGACGGCGGCCAGTGGCCGCTCGCGTATCTGAACTCGTACGGCTTCACGATCGCGGCCGGCAGCAACGAGATCCAGCGCAACATCCTTGGCGAGCGCGTGCTCGGCATGGCGAAGTCGAAGTAGGCAGCGGCGATGGCACAGCCAAAGAATTTCGGATTCGGCAGCGACGAGCAGATGGTTCGCGATCAGGCGAGCCGCTTCCTCAAGGACCGCGTGCCGGTGGACAAGCTTCGCACGCTCGTGGCACGCGACGAGAAGGCCGCTTACGAATCGGACGTGCAGCCGGCCGCGTGGGACGAAAAGCTCTGGCGCGACGCCGTCGAGCTCGGCTGGACCGGCCTCGGCATTGCCGAAGAACAAGGCGGCGTCGGCCTGCCGCTGGTCGCGCTCGCGGCGGTATGCGAAGAAGCCGGCCGCGCGGCGCTGCCGTCGCCGCTCGTCACGACGCTGTGCGCGACCGAAGTCCTCAAGGCGTGCAACAGCGAAGCTGCTCGGGCTGCGCTCACGACCATCGCCGGAGGAAGCGCCGCCGCGCTTGCGACGCTCGGCGAAGCCGTGTCGTGGGAGACGGCCGACTCCGACGTCGTCGCCAATGCTTCGGGTAGCGGATTCGCGCTGAGCGGCACGGCACGCTTCGTCCAGGATGCGCGAAAGAGCGGCTTCTTCCTCGTCGCTGCACGTGCGGACGGCGGGACATTGCTCGCGCGCGTTGCCGCCGATGCGCCGGGCCTTGTGATCGAGCCCGACCGGATCACCGATCTCACGCGCGACCAGGCGAGCCTCGCGCTCAAGAACGTCGACGTGAAGGCCGCCGACGTTCTGGCTGCGCCCGGTTCGGCCGATCACGCGATTGCCGCCGCGCTACCGTCGATCCTGACTCTCGTGGCTGCCGACATCTGCGGCGCCGGCGAATGGCAGCTGCAGACGACTGCTGAGTACGCGCGCACGCGCAAGCAGTTCGACCATGCGATCGGATTCTTCCAGGCCGTCAAGCATCCGATCGTCAACATGATGATCGACATCGATCGCGCGAAGTCGCTCGTCTATGCGGCAGCGTGCGCCGTCGATCACGATCCGGCCCAGGCGCTGCGCGTCGCGCGCATGGCAAAGGCGGCCGCCTCCGACGCTGCGCAGTTCGTCTCGGGCCGTTCGATTCAGCTGCACGGCGGGATCGGGTTCACGTGGGAATGCGACGTGCATCTGTGGGTGAAGCGCCAGCAGCACAGTCAGTTCCTGTGGGGCGACGGGCCGTGGCATCGCGCGAAGCTCGCCGAAGAGTTTCCCGCCTGACGGCCGGCGCGGTGTAGCGTGACGCTGCAGGTCTGGACTCTCGGGCTCAGCCTTCCGAAGCTCGCGGCCCGCCACGCGGCGGCCGCCGAGCGCGCCGGATTCGACGGCTTTGCAGTCGTCGATTCGCAGAACCTCGCGGGGGATTGCTACGTGGCGCTCGCGCTCGCCGCGCACGCGACGACGCGCATCCGACTGGCCACCGGCGTGACCAATCCGCTTACGCGGCATCCCGCGGTGACGGCGTCGGCCATCGCTGCGGTGCACGCCGAGTCCGGCGGGCGCGCCGTGCTCGGCATCGGCCGCGGCGATTCGGCTCTTGCGCATCTTGGTCTCGCGCCGGCGCCGGTGGCGGTCTTCGAGCGCTATCTGTCGCACCTGCAGTCGTATCTGCGCGGCCAAGGAATCCCTCTCGAAGAAGCGGCCTCGCATCTTCTGAATCATGCTTCGCATGCCGGCAACAATCGCCCCATCGATACCCTGCGTCTTGCCGGAGCGCCGCCGGACAGCCGTCTTCACTGGCTGCGTCCGGGCGATGGCAAGGTCTCGCTCGACGTCGCCGCGACCGGCCCGAAAGTGATTGCGGCGGCCGCCCGCCACGCCGACTCGATCACGTTTGCGGTGGGCGCCGACATCGAGCGGCTGAAGTGGGCGATCGATACGGCACGCGCCGCGCGCACGGCGGCCGGTCTCGATCCCGACACGCTCGCGCTCGGCGCGTACCTCAACGTCGTCGCGCATCCCGACGCCAGCGCCGCGCTTCGGCTCGCCGAAGGCGGCGTCGCATCGTTCGCGCGCTTCTCGGTCATGCACGGCAAGGTCCAGGGACCGGCGGGCGACGGCGAACGCGACGTGCTGACGCGCGTTCATCAGGCGTACGACATGCGCCATCACACGATGTCGGGCGCACCGCAGACAAGGCAGCTCACCCGCGAGTTCGCCGAGCGTTTCGCGATTCTCGGCCCGACGGGCGAATGCGTCCGGCGCCTGCGCGAGATCGCCGCGCTCGGGCTGTCGAAGCTGATGATCATCGGACCGTCGGCGGGCGCAGATGCGGGCGAAGCGACGGCTGCAATGGCGAGATTCGCGACGGACGTGCTCCCGGCGCTTCGCTAGAGGTGCGAAGATCGCCGCCGGATCACCGGCGACTTCGGTTACCGGCAGGATCAATGCCGCAACGCAGCTTGCGCGCCCGAGCCCATCCCTGCCAAGATTCGACCGATCTGCCGGCGCAGTGCGCCGGACATTCGACCATCGACGGGTAGCGTTGATTTTCGCGCGCCAGCGCGCTCCGCGCGTGCGCCGCCGCGCAGACATCCAAGAGGAGGAGATATGGATTTTCGAAGGAATCTGGTCGCAGCTGTCGTGGTTGCCGGCATGCTCTCGGCGGCAACCGCATTTGCGGCCAAGGGAGACTGTGCGCAGCCGGCCAGCAACGGGTCGGGACCGGCGGCTAGCGATTGCCTCTACATCCTCAAAGTCGCCGTCGGTTCGCTGACGTGCACGCCGGCGTGCATCTGCGCGCCCAAGGGCACGCTTCCGACCTCGACGAGCGACGCGCTGCTGTGCCTCCGCAAGTCGGTCGGCCAGCCGGCGCAGCTCAAGTGCCCGTGCTCGACGGTGCCGATCGGCGACGATTTCAATGACAACAGCAAGGATCTCACGAAGTGGGGCGGAGACGGGATCATCGGCAACGGCGTCCTCACCGAAACCGGTCACGCGCTGCAATTCACCGTCGCTACGGGAAGCACCGAGGACTTCGTTACGCGCCCGTGGATCGCGAGCTTCATGCCGTACAACGCGAACTGGGAGGTGCAGATCGACCTGAAGAACCTGACCGTGCCCAGCGCCGACGACCAGGTGAACAGCTTCGGGATTTCGGTCTTCGAGGAGAACGACGATTCCGATGAGGTCTACGGCGAGCTCTATGCATCGCGTTACGGCGGCCCGCCCGCCCGCAACGGCTTCTACGGCGCGCTGTACCACGACAACGAGTTCATCAATGAAGTCGATACGACCGGCATCGACGGCCTGACGACCGGAGCGGTACGAATCACGTTCGATGCAGCGACCAAGGTGATCAAGCTGTTCTACAGCGATCTCGATCCGAGTGTCGGATACGACTGGACGCTGTACGGCTCGTTCGGCGTCGACGGATCGGACGGAGTCGACGACAACGCCGACTGGGGCATGACCAACTCGAACCGTTTCTCGCTCAGCGTCTACGGGTACTCCGAGCAGATGACGATCGCCGCCGGCAAGATGACCGGCGACAACTTCAAGGTGACCGGCGGCGTCGCGCCATAACCGGCGTCAGGGTGAGGAGGCTGCGCCAGACTTCGCGGCGCGCGCGCGTCGAGGGGGCTTTGCAGCGAGCGGCTGCGGCTGTGCAAAGCTTGCCGAAGAGATCCCCGTCTGATGCGGGGACTTCGCCCAGAGGAAGTACGCCCGGGGACGCTCGTCTCTGACGAGCGCCCCCGGGAGTTGCGATCCGCGGCTTAGTGGTAGCGGGCCCTGAACTTGCGCGGCGTATTCTTCAGCGTGTCTCCGGTCGTGAACTCGGTCATCCAGCACGCGTCGTTGCTGTTGACGAACTGAACGATCAGCGACGGCTCGATATTGAAGCGCTTGCTCTGGTCGACGGGAGTAGGAAACGGCACGTCGGCGCCGCCGACCTTCAGCCTGAGTCTCGAGTTCAGTGGCATCGGCGAGATCTTCCCGCGGATGTACTTGATACTGTCGTTGTTTCCCTGGCGGTCGGAGTACTTGATGCGACCGCTACCGATCGGCCTCCAGTACGGAGCACCAGCCGGCACCGACACGGAAGTTGCGAGAACCGGTCCGTCAACCGTACCGTCGAAGATGCATAGCGCATAGGCCGTCGTCGCCGTGTCTCCGAAGGCATCCCCAGGCAGCGGCTCTCCTTTCTTCCAGCTCCAGCGAATCGAGTCTTTCGGCACGAAACTGCTGTCGGCGATCACCAGGCGCCCGCCAGCGGCCTGGTAACAGGAGTCTGCGTCACGCACGTCGGGGTCGGACTGACAGCCCGTCTGCGAGTCGCAGGAGTCGATCGTGCAGAGATTTTCGTCGTCGCAGTCGGTGGGCCCGCCGGGCCGGCACTGGAGACCGACGCAGCTGTCTCCCGTCGTGCACGCATCGCCGTCGTTGCACGGCGACCCATTGGGCGCCGCTGCGTCTGCGGGACAACTGCTGTCCGAGCCCGAGCAGCGTTCGGCTGCATCGCACGTGGAGAGCGACGCCCGACAGATCGTCGAGGTCGGCTGATACGCGTCCACCGGACAGCTGGCGCTCGAGCCGCTGCAGTTCTCCGGGACGTCGCATATTCCGCCGGAATTCCGGCAGGGAACGGTCGATGGCTGGAAAGCATCCGCGGGACATTCGGCGAGCTCACCGTCGCAGCTCTCGGCTGTGTCGCATGCACCGGCGGCCGGACGGCACTCGACTTCCGCCGCTACGATTTCATCGGTGGGGCAATCGACGCTCTCGCCGTCGCAGGTCTCCGCTACGTCGCAGCTTCCCGCTTCGACGCGGCAGACCGTGCCCTCTTCCTTGTTGCCGTCGGGCGGGCAGGCCGGATCCAGACCGGTGCAGGTTTCCGTCTGGTCGCAGCTTCCCACGGCCTCGCGACAGACGGTGTCTGCCGGAGCCAGCAGGTCTTCCGGACACGAGGCAGAGGTGCCGGTGCAGGTCTCGCTCGCGTCACACACGCTGTCCGAAGGCCGGCACTCAAACGTATCGCTCTCGAAGACGTCCTCGGGGCAGGTTGCCGATGCGCCCGTGCAGTTCTCGGCGACGTCGCAGATACCGCCCGACGCGCGGCACTCGACGTCTACGGAGACAAAGTCGTCTGAAGGACATTCCGCCGTCGAACCGGTGCAGTCCTCGGCCACGTCGCAGATGCCGCCCGACGCACGGCACTCGGTTCCGCCCGTGACGAAGTCGTCTCCGGGACACCCCGCCGTCGATCCGGTGCAGCTCTCGGCCACGTCGCAGATGCCGGCCGACTCGCGACACTCGGTTCCGCCGGTGACGAAGTCGTTCCCAGGACACGTTGCCGTCGAACCGGTGCAGTTTTCGGCTGCGTCGCATACGCCGGCAGCCGCGCGG
>Ga0134124_10000084_pt1 | contig 90834 bp, 64 predicted proteins | sample KB304_FD_96880 | JGI IMG/M metagenome (GOLD analysis project Ga0134124, IMG submission 96880) | Terrestrial soil microbial communities without Nitrogen fertilizer from Kellogg Biological Station, Michigan, USA - KB3-0-4 | ecosystem: Environmental > Terrestrial > Soil > Unclassified ...
GGCCCGAGCGCTCGAGCAGAACCGCATTCAGCCCGCCGAGAGCGGCGCGGACACGCGGGTCCTCGTCGGCTGCGGGCAAGCAGCCCCGGAGCTGAGCGTGGCGATCGTCGATGCCGGCACCTCTCGTCGTCTCGGCGAGGGCCAGGTCGGTGAAATCTGGAGCCGAGGTCGCCCGATCGGGCAAGGGTACTGGGGCCGGCCGGAGGCTACCGCGGAGGTGTTCGGCCAGCGCATCGACGGGGAAGGAGACACCCTGTGGCTGCGCACGGGGGACCTCGGGCTCGTGTCCCGAGAGGAGCTCTTCGTCGTCGGGCGCATGAAGGACATGCTCATCGTCCGCGGCCGGAACCTCCACCCGCAGGACCTGGAGCTCTGCGCCGAGCGCGCACATCCGGCGGTCCGGCCGGGCTGCGTGGCCGCGTTCGCGGTGGATGTCGCGGGTGAAGAGCGCGCCGCCCTGGTCGCCGAGGTCGATCCGGCGCGGCTCGGCGGCGATGCGCTGGACGAGCTGCTCCGGAAGCTTCGTCTCGCGATCACCGAGGAATTCGACATCCTGGTGCACGACCTGGCACTGATCCAGCCGAAGAGCATCTTCAAGACGTCGAGCGGGAAGATCCAGCGCCGCCGGACCCGCGCGGCGCTCGCAGCGCAAGAGCTGTCGATCCTCGCCCGCTGGACGGCGCCCCGGCCCGCAGCGCGCCCTGCGGCGTTCTCCGGTGCCGACCTGGAACGGCAGATCTGGGAGTGGCTCTCGGAGTCGCTCGGCCTGCCGGACGCGCCGCTTCGGGACGTGCCCTTCCGCGAGCTGGGGCTCGATTCAGCCGCCACGGTCGGGCTCAGCGGGCGCATCGCCGAGGCCCTCGGCCGTCCAATGTCGCCGAGGCTGCTCTTCGATCACCCCACCCTGGGCGCGCTCGTCACCCACCTGATCGGCGACGGCGCTCCCGCGTCCGCGCAGGCAGCGAGGAGAGACCAGGAGCCGCCGCTGCGAGCGGCGCTGGCTGCCGCGCCGGATGCGGCGGCGCGCGCCGAGCTGCTCGCGCCCCACCTCGAACGACAGCTCCTGGGAGCTCTCGGCCGCGCTCGGCTCGAGTCCGACCAGCCGCTCTCGGGAACCGGGCTCGACGACGTGCTCGCCGCGGAGCTGTGCCTGCGGATGGCCCGGGATCTGGGACTGCGCGTGTTCCCCCGCGAGCTGCTTGGCTGCGGGACGCTCCATGATTTCGTGCGGTTCGCCGCGGACATGACCGCACCCTACCGAGCCCCGGCGGAGCGGCCCACGCTGGCCGAGATCGACCGGCGCATCACGTCCCCCTATGACGTCGCGTCGCTCGTCGGGCAGGAAGCGCCGCGCGCGGATCCCATGCTCTTCATCCTGTCCCCGCCCCGATCCGGCTCGACGCTGCTGCGGGTCATGCTGGCGGGCCACTCGCGGCTCTTCTCCCCGCAAGAGCTGTATCTCGGCTGCTTCTCGGACATGGCTGCCTACGATCGCCACCTCGGGGGGACCGTCCTGAACATGGGCGTCATCGCCACGATCGCCGAGCTGCTGTCGCGGACCGGGGCTTGGAACCTTTACGTGCAGTGGACGCAGGGCGCTGTCCCCACGGCCGAGGTCTATTCCTTTTTCAGCAGCCGCCTCGGGGGCCGGACCCTTGTGGACAAGAGCCCGCTGTTCTTTCCTCCCCAGGCCGTGATCCGGCGCCTCGCGAGCCTCTTCCCCCACGCGCGCTTCGTGCATCTCGTGCGCCATCCGGTCGCCTGCATCAGCTCGTATGTCCGCGAGCGGTTCCACGGCATCTTCCCAGAGACGCGCGGCATCGACCCGTACGATTGCGGCGAGTGGGTCTGGACGCGCGTGCAAGAGGGCATCCTGGAGATCGAGACCGAGCTGGGACCCGGGCGGATGCACCGTCTCTACTTCGAGGATCTGGCCAGCGATCCCGAGCGGACCCTTCGCAGGCTGTGCCCGTCCCTCGGCCTCTCCTTCGAGCCGGCGTTGCTCACGCCGTATTCCGGTCACCGGATGGTGGCCGGGGGATTTCAGGTGGGCGACCCCAACTTCACTCGCCACACGTCCATCCGCGCCGACAAGGCGGAGGCGTGGCGCGACGAAGCGTTCCCGCACGCCGTGCGCGAGGAGACCCTGGCCGTCGCCGAACGCCTCGGATACGACCCGACGGCGCCGGCGAAGGACCGCTCCCGTCCCGCCACGGCGCCGCCCGCAAGTGCCGCGCGCGAGAACGGGATCGATCTCGAGCGCGACGCGGAGCTCCCTGCGTCCGTCGTACCGAACGTGAGCGTACCGCGGCCGAGCGGCGCTCCCCGATCCATCTTCCTGACCGGCGCCACCGGATTCCTCGGAGCCTTCGTCCTCGACGCTCTGCTCCAGCGCACCGCTGCGATCATCCATTGTCTCGTGCGGGCGGAAGACGAGGGACGAGCCTGGCAACGCCTCCGTGGCAACCTCGAGCGCTATGGCCTCTGGCGCGAGGAATACGAGGGACGCTTGAGACCGGTGCCGGGCGACGTGAGCGCCCCACGGATGGGGATGCCGGCGGCTCGATATGCCTCGCTCAGCCACGAGGTGGACGTCGTCTTCCACGGCGCTGCGCAGATCTCGTGGCTGGAGCCGTACCGCACCCTCTTCGCGTCGAACGTGGAAGGGACCCGGCGGATATTGCAATTTGCCGCCGAGGGGAGCGTCGCGCCGGTCCACTACATTTCGTCCCTCGGCGCGGCCTTGATCCGCCCCTTCGAGAATACCCGCATGGTGGACGAGGTGACTGCCCGGAGCGGCCTGGGCACCGAGAGCATCCTGGAGCTGCCCCTCGGGTACCTCGAGACGAAATGGGTCACGCACCGGATGATCGAGCAGGCGCGCCGTCGAGGTCTGCCGGTGACGCTCTATGGACTGGGCCTTATTTCCGGCCATTCGCGGACCGGGATCGACAGTCTGTCACCAAACCAATTCCTGCACGCCCTCATCAAGGGCTCGACGCAGCTCGGGTGCTTCCCGGACGGGCTCGGCTGGCGGTTCATCCCGGTCGATGTGGTCGCGCGAGACGTCGTCTCCTGCCTGCTCAGCCCGGCGTCCATGAATCACGATATCTACCTGGACAGCACGAGCCTTCTGTCGCCCGAGCTCATGGTCGAGACCCTGAGCCGCTTCGGGTTCGACGTGAGGGTCGTGCCGTATGCCGCCTGGCGACGCAAGGTGCTGGCCTTGGCGTCGACTGCCGATACCCGGAACGCACTGTTCCCGTTCACGGACGTGATCTACGCGCTCACCCCGCTACGCTTCCTCGGCCAGCGCTATCAGTTGGAGTGGTGGCTGGAGAACCGCGGGTGTCCGGACGAGATTCGGGCTGCGCTCGAGCCGCGGGAGCACATCCAGCCTTCGGTGGTGAGCCAGATGGTCGGCTACTATATCCGGGCCGGCGCCATGCCGGCGCCGGCGAGCGCAGACCGCCTGCAATATAAAATGACCTGATAGGATCGGCCCTAGCCTTCCGTCCTCGATGTCCTGACTACGGCGTAGCATTGATGGCTTTGACCAGGCGCCGGCGCAATGTTTCCTCGTTGATGGCGGGTTCGAAATGGCCGCCGTGGAGGGCGAAACCTTGCGGCGCCAGCAGATAGAGCGCCGCGGTGTCGTCCCACAGGCGCGTGCCGAGCCACTGGGAAGGATCGAGCAGGAGCGCGGCACGCAACACGCCGGGCATGCCGCTTTGGACCAGGCGCCCGATCATCTCTTCGGTCGGTGCGTAGGACGGGCTGGAGCTGGCATCCGTCGGCAGATCAACCCACGCGACCGCGGGCAGGCCACGCAACAAGCTGTCCGCCGCTTCACACGCCGGCTGGTCATAGACGCAGTTGAAGTTGTCCGGGTTGTTTTCCGCCAGCGGCCGCCCCGAGGCCAGCACCCGCTGAATCCTGTGTCCCAGCGCCGGAGCGTAGTGCACGAAGGATGACCATGGCCCGAGCACCAGCACGTCGATGCGGTCGCAGTGTTGCGTGGCCTGCGTCAGCGCCTGGGTCATCGTCTGGGCCCGGCTGGCGGGAGGCACGGCCTGCGCGAGGAATCCGTTGAGGCGTTCGGCCCCCGCCCGTACATCGGGCAACCAGTCATAGCTCGGCGGATTGGCCGCCGCGAGCCCCGGGATGACCGGCGCCGAGGACGGCGCGCTCGCCAGAAACATCGCCATGGCGGTACTGCCGCCGGGTACCGCGGCAATCCCTTCCGTGACCACGACGGCCTGCGGCGCGCGCTGCGGGAGGAGGACCGCGACAGCGCGAAAATCGTCGAGGCCCGCATCGGTATCGATCACCAGGCAGGGCTGCGCCGGCTCGGCATTCGCCCACGCCGGCACCGTGTTCCACGCAATGAACGCCACCAATCCCGCCACGGCGAGACACCGCATTACTCTGTCCACCCATCTGCAAGGACCTGAAGTAGTCATCGCTTTGTCTCCTTTCGCAATGAGCAGTCGCCCAATTGAGCTTGAGCCTCTGTGGCTTTGACGCGGCACCCGACGCCGGACAGCGCGCCGATCATGATTCGCATGATTCTTCAGGTCCGCCGATGATTCTAGCGACCGGGCGCTCTTCCGGGCCACGCCCTGGGGCTGCTCCCACGGCTTGTAGAGTATGATCCATTGCAGTGCAATTGCGGAATGGAAAGGAGAGCCCCATGAAGATCGCACATCTGTTTTCGATTCTCGGACTGCTCACCCTTGGAGCCAACGTCGCGGCGGCCGGCCCGTCCGGCCATCACGACGATTTCGTCGGCACCTATTTCACCTCGCCCACGCCGCCGGCCGCCGAGATCCTCCAGATCCACGGCGACGGCACGGCGATCCTCACCACGTCGGACCAGGTGACGGTGGGGGCCGGAGGGCTCACGTTCAGCGACAGCATCGGTTCCTGGAGGGTGATCGGGCCGCGGAAGCTCTCGGCGCGCTTCCTGAACCTCAACTTCGCCGGCATCATCCCCTCGGCGACGTTCGCGGGGACTGCGGTCGTGGACTACGTGTACCAATTCTCGGCGAGCTTCAACGCCATCACCGTGACCTGCGTAGGCAAGATCTTTGCGCCGGGGGTGAATCCGCTCGACCCCAGCTCGACTCCCTACATCACATTCGATTGCAGCAACCTGGACGGGCATCCCTACCAGCGCGTACAGGTCCCGTAGCGGTCTGCAGAGGGCCGAGCTCAGCCCCGTCCGGGTGTGTCGTCGTCCAGGTATTCCTGCGGGACGTCGTCCTCGGGGACTTGGCGCGTGCGGATCTCGCCCTGGTCGGCGTCGGGCGCGTCCTCGACGCCGCTGATGATCCCGGCCTCGAAGGACTGCCCTTCCTCGAGCAGCTCCTCGACGCTCTCCGGCCCTTCGACCTCGGAACGCGAAAGGCCCATGGTGTCGCCGGACTGTCCGGCGGACCCCGGGCCGAGCCCCGGCCCCTCCTCTTCCTCGTAACGGACGAAGCGCGGATCCGGTCCCGATGTCTTCTTATCATTCGCCATGGCGTCAGCTCTCCTTGTCCAGGGACTATATTGCAAGCGGCATGCCCTGGCGGGCCGCGGCCCGAGGCTTGGAGCCAGACTCTCACTGGACGCCGGCCGCATTCGCCGATCAGCTTCCGGCGTCCTCTTCATCGCCGTCGAGGACGCCGTCCTCATCGCGATCGATGCCGATGCGGACTCCCGAGCCCGGCGGAACACAGGTGTAGGTCAGCTCACCGTTTTTCTGCGAGGCGCGTTGCCGCAGGCTGGCGTCCGGGAGCGGCGCGTCGTGGCTCCGGTTGCCGAGGAAACGGTCTGTCGCGACGTCGTAGAGATATCCCTTTTCACCCCTTTCGCCATTAATGCCCCCGCCCTTGGCGATCAGGTCGCACTCCCCGGCCTGGGCGCGGGCGATCAGCAGATCGATCCGTGCTCCGGCCACCGCTCCATTCGTCTGGGTGAGCGTCGTCTGCTGCCCTACGATGGGGGCGAGGTTGCTGTCGAAGGCGAGGATGAAATCTTCGACCTGCCGTTTCTGGAGCTCGCCGGCCGGCCCGGGCAGGAATCCGCCGGGCGTGCCCGGAGACTGGTTGAAGCCCGCGTTGTCGGTGGTGATGCTGATGAAATTGAAGATCGTCGGGATGGCCCCGTCGTGCGTGAAGCCGAAGCCGCGGATCTGGTCGCCGAGGAAGGCGTCGTCGGTGGGGATGGTCGGCCGGGTCTTCAGCCCGAACATGCCGACTTTCTGGTAGGTATTGCGGAGGTGCGGGATCTTGAGCGCTTCCGGCGCCCCTTCGAAGCTGTAGCGGCCGTCGGTGCCGAAGAAGCCGGGCGTGGCGACGCCATATGGCTTGTTCGCGTTGGGATCGAGCGCATGGCAGGACGTGCAGGTGCCCAGGAGGGTGAAATCGGAGAAGTTGTGCAGGAAGAAGTCGCGTCCGGCCTGCTGGCTCGCGGTGAGCTGGTTGTCGAGCCGGCGGATCGGGTTGGGCGGATACGTGGCCTGGAGGATGAAGGCGGTGAACGCATTCATCGCGTCGTCGTCGATCGGTCCGCTATGCCCCAGGAGGTCGATGAACCCGGCCTGGAACTTCTTGAAGGCCGCGACCTCGTCGAAGGTCCCGCTGTCCGGCTGCGCGCTCGGGTTGTCGTTGCCGCCGGTGCGGTCGCCGCGCCAGTGCATCGGCCCGTGGTTCGCCATGCCGCGCAGGCTCTGCGTGGTCATCGGCCCCTTCATGGGGTGATGGGTGTCCAGCAGCCCGAAATCCGAGGGGCGCACCTCGAACGGGCCCGGAATGGGTTGCTCCGCGCCGTCCGGATTGCCGAGGTCCCAGGCCAGGCTGTCGAAGTCGCCGAAGACATGGCAACTGGCGCAGGACGAATCTCCGTGGCTCGAAGAGAACGAGGCGTTGTAGAGGAACGGACGCCCGGCGACCACGCTTGGCGGCTCGGGGTTGTACAGGGCGACATGCGCAACCTCCGCGCCCGAGACGGTGTCGACGACCGCGATCGAGTTGTCGAAGCGGGTCAGCGTATAGATCCGGTGCGCGTCCTCGTCGAGCACCAGACCGGTCAGGCCGCCGCCGGACACTCTGATCTGATCCGCGGTGCTCGGCGTGAAGGTGTCGTGCTCCAGGGCCTGGGTGTCGAAGACTCCGATCTTGGACGAGCCGAGCGAGGCTACGTACAGGGTCCGGCCGTCGCGCGTGACCGCCATCTGCTGCGGCAGCGCGAGGCTCTTGTCGTTTTCGGTGTTCGGGATCGGGTCACAGCAGGCGGCGTAATTGATGTGTTTGTTGAGATGCCGCGGGGCGACGCTGCCTCCCGGGCCGAGGACGGTGATCCTGCTTTCGTGGAGGTGGCCGCGGATGCTGTGGCCGGCGAAGGTGCCGGGTCCCTCGAAACGTTTCTCGTTGCCGGCCTCGGTGTTCGAGACGTAGACCTTCCCGTTCACCGGGTTCACCACCATGTCGTAGAGGATGGTGCCGACGCCCTGGTAGTACCCGGCGGCTCCGGCGAGCTGCGCCGGCGGATTGGCATTCGCGTTGAGGACGAAGACGTCCTTGTCGGGCAGGGAGAAGCGGATCTGGTCGTCCCAGGCCCGGTTGAGCTCGTCGACCCAGTGGGTGCCGTTGAACCGGACGATGAGCCCCGCCTCCGGCCGCGGAACGCCGTCGGCGTTGGTGTTGGGTCCGGGCAGGCCCCCCGCGGCCTGCCCGCCGTCCGGGACGAACGCTTCGTGGACGGTCGTGGTGCGGTTTCCGGAGTGGAACGCCGCCGCGTAGACCTTGCTGCCGTCCGGGGAGACCGCCAGGGCGCGCGGCGTGTCGCTGAACAGGGTGACGATGGTGAGCGGCGTTCCGGTGAGCGTGGCGCCGAGATGGTCCGCATCGAAAACCCAGACATCCGCCCGGCCGACGCCGGGAGTGGTGAGCTGCGGATCATAGGGGACGTTCTGGCCGCGATGGGCAGTGGTGATAAAGGCACGGTTCTTTCCCGTCCCGCCGAAGACGATGTCGCGCGGCTCGTCTCCCACGAGCAGGGTGCGCACGACGCGTCCGCTGTGCTGGCCTTGGGTCAGCTCCACGACGCTGACGCTGTCGGAAAGGTGGTTGACGACCCAGACCTCGTCGTCATTGCGCGCCGCGACGGCCACCGGCTCGAGGCCGACAGGAATGGAGGCGCGGTGCTCCAGGCCGTGGTTCTTGACGCGAAAGACTTCGAGGCGGCCGTCCGGTGTGTTGGCCGCGAAAAGGAGCTTCCCGCTCGGGGACAGGGCCAGAGGGCGGACCTGGCCGCTCTCGAAGAGCGTGAAGCGGCCCGGTGGGGAAGTGGCCCCGGTGGGCAACGCGGCGGCAAGACAGACAAGAAAAGACAACGGGAGCTTCAGCAACGGGACAGAGCGGCGTGAGAGGCACAGCAGGGTCATGGGACCTCCTGTGATGAACCTCCTGCGATAGGGTGGGCATCCGCTGCGCTCCGGGATCCTCAGGAAACTTCCCCTCCAAGGAGCAGGGGGCGGCGAATAATTCAAGCATTTTAACACGCCTTTGGCGGCTTGTAGAGTATGATCCATAGAACTATAAGGAGGACGTCCATGAGAAGAAGCCTTTGGCTCACCATCGTACTCTCTCTGGTTTTCCTTTCTCCTGCCTCGGCGGCCGGGGTCAGGCTGAGCTCTGATCCACTGTGGAAGGCCTTGATGCAGGGGCCGCTGGACGCCGCGGCCACTCGACCGGCTCAGCCTGCGAGCGCCGGCAAAGGAGGAGGAAGCAGCACGAATTCCATGTGCACAGCGACAGCGGCTTGTGGTGCTGGCTCGGTGTTCTGCTCCGGCTCGGGAACCTGCACGGCCGTCGACCAGAGTTGTCCGGAAGAGCAGGGGTATGTAACCTGCGGCTCGGTCACGACCTATTGTTCGCCAGCTTGTCCTACCTTTGACTGTGACTTCCTGGACAACGAGAGCTGCGACTACTATTGGGACCCCGGCTCGAACTGCTGTATCGCGGATGGCCTCGCAGGCCTGATCTGCCCCAATTGGTGCCGCTAGGAGCGGTGCGGCAGGGCCGGATCTTGGAACTGAATGGGGTCAGGCCAAGAACGCCGCGTCCCTTCGGATCAAAAGGAGGGCGCCGACGCGCCCTCCTTCAGCGGGTGGGGCCGCAGTTATTTACTCATCATTCAAACTCTGCTAGTCTCCTCTCAGCTCGTCGACAGACGGTCTCGCAATGGGTGGTCCTGCCGGCCGCCGGAGGGGTGGGCTTTGATCCTGGAGCTTCGTGCAGAGGAAGAGTTGCAGCAGATGACCGTCGCGATTCCGGGTGCGATCTACCGGTACCGGTTATCGCCGGACGGCACGTCGGGGTTCACCTTCATGAGCCCGGGGGTCGAGGCGCTCAGCGGGGATCCCTCGTTCGAGGCGCGGATTCATCCGGACGACCGGGAGCTCATCGCGGCGACCGTCCGCAACTCGGCCCGGTCGCAGACGGTGTGGAGCTGCGATTTCCGGATCGTCCTGCCGGAAGGGCAGCTCCGCTGGCTGCGCAGCACCGCGGTTCCGGAGCTTCCGGCCGCGGACGGCACCTTCTACTGGAACGGCATCCTGACGGACGTCACTCACGAAAAGAGACTCGAGCAGGAGCTTGTCCGCGTCAACAACGAATGGCGCGCCACGGTCGACGTCGTCGGCGCCATGATCATTCTGGAAGATTCGCGGGGCTGTGTCGTCCGCTGCAACCAGGCGGTGCCCGCCTACCTGAAGCTCAGCTTCCCGCAGATCCTGGGCCGCGATCTCACGCGCCTCTTCTTCGGCGCGGAGGAGCCGACGCCGCACCCGGTCTTCCGTTTGCCGTGGCCGGCGACCCGCTTTCCCGGCAGCGATCGCTGGCACGAGGTGGCGAGCTATCCGCTGGACCGGTCCGCCGAAGCCTCCGGCTGGGTGCACATCGTCTCCGACGTGACCGAGCGCCGTTCCATCGAGCAGAAGGCGCAGCGGTTCACCGCGGCGATCGATCAGGCGGCCGAGCTGGTGATCATGCTCGGCCCGTCCGGGCGGATCGAGTACGTCAATCCGGCCTGCAGCCAGGCGATCGGTCAAGCGCCGCACGCGCTCGTCGGCCGCAAGCCGCGGGACCTCCACCTGATTCCGGCCGATCCGAAAGTCTGGCGTGACATCCGGCGCACCCTCGCCGCGGGGACCGGCTGGCAGGGGCGGTATGTCACCCGGCGGGACGGCTCACCCACGCAGGCCGAGATCTCGGTCTATCCAGTGCGCGACGCCTCCGGCGCGGTCTGCAACTATGTGGTGGTGGGCCGTGACGTCACCGAGCGCGAGCATCTCGAGGCGGTGGCGTCGGCGGTCAACATGATGGACCAGGTGGGCTTCGTCTTCTCGGCCATCCGCCACGAGCTGGGCAACCCGGTCAATTCGATCAAGACGGCGCTCAGCGTGCTGCGCGAGCAGATCGACACCTGTCCGCGCGAGACGGTGATCGACTATCTCGACCGCACGCTGGCCGAGATCGGGCGCGTCGAATATCTGCTCAAGGTGTTCAAGACGTTCAACCTCTTCGAGCACCCGCGGATCGAGCCGGTGGCCATCGACCGTTTTCTGGAGGATTTCCTCGGTCTCCTCGGCAACGACTGCGGAAAGCGCGGCATCACCGTCTCATTGCACGCCTCGGCCGGCCTGGGCGACGTCCTGGTCGATCCCCGGGCGCTCCATCAGGCGCTGCTCAACCTGGTGACCAACGCGGCCGACGCGGTCGAGAAGAGCGCCGCGCCGCGGATCCTGCTCAACGTCCAGCGCCGGGGCCGGAGGATCTTCCTGCAGGTCGAGGACAACGGCCAGGGCATGGGACCGGAGCAGCTCGCCAAGCTGTTCCACCCGTTTTTCACCACCAAGCCGCAGGGCAACGGCCTCGGCCTGGCCATCGTCAAGAAGCTCGTCACCAAAATGGGCGGCACCGTCGACGTGGTCAGCGCGCGAGGCATCGGCACGACGGTCACCCTCTCCCTGATTGCCGGGGGGGAGGACACATGAGGTTGCCCCAGATCCTGGTGGTCGACGACGACCGCTTCTTCTGCCGGCTGCTGCACGACGAGCTCTCCCGCTCCGGCCTGAACGTCGTCGCCGAGCACACCCTGGCCGGAGCGCGCGAGGCCGCCCGCAGGCTTCTACCCGAGGTGGTCTTGCTGGACAACCAGCTCCCGGACGGCGACGGTCTCGCGCTGGTGCCGGAGCTGCTGCGCGCCAACGAAGAGACCAAGGTGATCCTGATCACCGGATTTCCCAGCTTCGACAACGCGGTGGACGCCTTGCGCGACGGCGTCCACGACTATCTGACCAAGCCGGTCGATCTCGAAATGCTGCGGATGGCGGTGCGCCGCGCTCTGCGGACCCACGAGCTCGAACGGATCGAGCAGGTGGAGCGCCAGCGCAGCGCCGAAGAGCGCAAGAGTGCCGTCCTGGTGGGGATCTCGCCGGCCTGGCGGCAGGTGGAGATGCTGATGCGACGGTTTTCCGCGGCGAGCTCGCCGGTGCTGATCACCGGCGAGTCCGGAACCGGCAAGAGCCTGCTCGCCCGCGCGGTTCACTACGCGAGCCGGCGCTCCGGCGGCCCCTTCCTGGCCGCCAATTGCGCGGCGCTTCCCGAGGGGCTGATCGAGGCCGAGCTGTTCGGCGCGGAAAAGGGGGCCTATACGGGTGCGGTGACCAGCCGCAAGGGACTTTTCGAGATCGCCAACGGCGGCAGCCTGTTTCTCGACGAGATCGCCGAGATGCCGCCGCCGCTCCAGGCGAAGCTCCTGAGTGTGCTGGAGGACGGCCAGGTGCGCCGTCTCGGCTCCACGGCCTGCCATCCGGTGACCACCTGCGTCCTCGCCGCCACGAATCTCGTGCCGGAGGAGGCCGTGGCGACCGGACGGCTGCGGTGCGATCTCTTTTACCGGCTCAATGTGCTGCGCATCCACATTCCGCCGCTGCGCGAGCGGCCGGAAGATGTGCCACTGCTCTGCCGGCACCTGCTGGACAAGCTCGCTCCGGGCCGTGGTGCGCACCTCGGCCCGGGGGAGGAACGCCTGCTCGCGCACTACCCCTGGCCGGGCAATGTCCGGGAGCTCAAAAACATCCTCGAACGCTGCCTCATGCTGCAAGACGGCGCGGACATCCACCCTTCCAGACTCCTGGAGCCCTTCGCCTTCCCGGCTGCGCTGCCGGCCGCCTGCGGCGACGACGCCGGTGAAGCTGAGCTGCTGCCGTTGGACGAGCTCGAGCGGCGCCACATCCTGCGCGGCCTGCGCGCCTGCGACGGCAATCTCACCCGGGCCGCCCAGGCGCTCGGCATCTCGCTCTCCACCCTGCGCCGCAAGCTGCGCGATGAGACGGCCGGCGCATCAAACTGAAGCACACCCTTCATTCTGGAACGTCATTCTGAGCCGGCGGGCTCCGGCCGCGCTCGTAGCGTCCTCCTAAATGCTTATCATCATTGACTTTCTAAAATGACGTCGCGCTGGCACGGACCTGGCACCTCCCGGAGCCTGTGCACTCAGACATCGCCCGCCAGTCGGTCCTGATCGTGGACGACGAGCCGCTCTTCCTGTCGAGCATCCGGCAGGGACTGACTCTGCGCCGGAGCGACGTCGAGGTCCTGTGCGCCTCGCAGGGACAGGAGGCTCTGGACATCATCCGGGCCCGTCCGGTCGACCTGGTGGTGACCGACCTGCACATGCCTGTTCTCGACGGGTTCGAGCTGTTGAGCCGGTTGATGAGCGAGCGGAGCGGGACGCCGGTCATCGTCATGACCGCGTTCGGCACTGCTGAGCTCGAAGAGAACGTCCGCGGATTGGGCGCCGTGGCGTACGTGGAAAAACCGATCGATCTGAACGTCCTGAACGACAGGATCGACCGCGAGCTGCGGCGGGCGGCGAAAGGGCACATCCAGGGGATCACGCTGTGCGGTTTCCTGCAGCTCCTGGAAGTCGAGCGGAAGACCTGCACGCTGCTGGTCTCCTCCGAGGGGCGCACCGGCATTCTTCATTTCCAGGATGGCGAGCTGATCCATGCCGAGATGGGCGAGACCAGCGGCCCCGAGGCGGTCTATGCACTGGAAGGCTGGATCGCGCCGGAGATCGAGATCGATCAAGTCTGCCGGGCGCGCAGCCGGACGGTGTTCTGTTCGGTGACCGAGCTGCTGCTGGAAGGAGCGCGCCTCGCCGACGAAGAGACGCGGCTGGCAGAGGGCGCACCGGACGAGGAGCCGCTCGAGGCAGTCCTCTCCTGGGATACCCGGGATCTGAGCTCCTTTCTCGGGCCGGCCCTTGAATCGGCGTCCGGCGAAGGCACGACAACGCAGTCAACCGCGGCCTTGGAGCCGCAGGAAAGGTGGGACATAGACATGGCGAATCTCAAGGAAACGCTCACCAAGATGTCGGAGATCAGCGGCTTTCTGGGAGCCTGTATCGTGGACAGCTCGAGCGGCATGATGCTCGCCTCCGAGGGCGGCGGCTCGGCGCTCAATCTCGAGGTGGCGGCGGCCGGCAATACCGAGGTCGTGCGCGCCAAGCGCAAGACGATGATTTCGCTCGGATTGAAGGATGCGATCGAAGACATCCTGATCACTCTCGGCAAGCAGTATCACCTCATCCGTCCGTTGGCGGTCAAAGACGGCCTCTTCGCCTATCTGGTGCTCGACAAGGCGAAGAGCAACCTCGCGATGGCGCGGATGACGCTGGCCGAGGCCGAGAAGGACCTGGCGATCTGACCTGGTGATCTGACCTGGCTGGGGCGGCTTCGCGACCCAGGCAACCAGCAGCAACGAGAAGGAGAGTGTGCATCATGGCATCAGAGAAAGAAGCCCTCGCGGTCTTCGACAAGATTCAGGCCGACATTCCAGGATTCATCGCCATTTCGCTGGTCGACCTCGACTCGGGCATGACGCTCGCCGTCAAGACCGCGCGTCCCGACTTCGATCTCGCGGCGGCGAGCGCGTTCAACAGCGAGATCATCAAGCAGAAGTTCAAGACGATCAAGTCGCTCAATCTGAAATCGGCACTGGAAGAGGTCCTGTTCACCCTGACCGATCAGATCCACATGATCCGCCTGGTGGGGACCGGGTCTTTCGTCTATCTCGCCGCTGAAAAAGCGACGTCGAACCTGGCGATCGTGCGCAGCGCGGTGATCAGGCACATCTCAGGGTTGTCGTAGCGGCCGGCCGCAACGCCCAAGGAGGGCGATCATGGCGCTGGTAGACCCTGGGACCGACCAGCTCGTCGTGCGCATCGTGTACGACGGTCCGGCATATGCCGGCAAGTCGACGAGCTTGCGCGCTCTGGCGAGGAGCCTTGGCAGTGACATTTTTTCGGCGGAGGAGACCGACGGGCGTACGCTGTATTTCGATTGGGTCGACTATCTCGGCGGGCGTTTCGAGGGGATGCCGATCCGCTGCCAGATCGTCGCGGTGCCCGGGCAACAGGTGCTGGTACGGCGGCGGCGGCTGCTGCTCGAGACCGCCGACGTGGTGGTTTTCGTGATCGATTCGCGCCGCGGCGCATTGGCCGACAACCAACGGGCCTTCGACGTATTGCGCGAGGTCATGCTGCACGCCAAACCGCCGTTCGCGGTGGTGGTGCAGGCGAACAAGCGCGATCTTCCGGATGCGCTCAGCCTGGACGAGCTGCGCGCCGCGCTCGGCGACGGCGCCGTGGCGATGACCGAGGCGATCGCCGAGCGCGGCGAGGGGGTCCGCGAGACCTTCGTCCTCGCGGTGCGTCTCGCGCTCGATCGCGTGCGCGAGCTGCGGAGCAGCCGGACCCTGCCGCACGTCGCGCCCGCGATCACCAGCGGCACCGCGCTGCTGGCGGCCATGCGGGCGGTGGAGGAGGGCGGGACCGCCGCGCTCCCGAACGAGCCCGAAGCCGTCCGTCACGAGACTCCGGTCGCGGACGGCACACCGCGGGTGCCCGACGCCTCGGTGCCGGCCGGCCTGGTCTGGCCGCCGGTCGACGGGCGGGTCATGGTGCATGAATCGACGCGTGTCCCGCCGCGGCTCGAACAGGTCAGGAACGGCGACTGGGAGGGCGTCTCGCGCGGCTGGCGTCTCCGCTCGGCGCGCGAAGCGTCGTTCTCCGATCTCGAAGAGGGCCGCAGAGCGCTCGTCGTCTGGGCGCACTGGCACACCGGAGCGGCATCACGGCTGTCTCCGCGGTGCCTCGTGCTGGCTCGCGAGGCACGCCCGGAGTCACCTTCAGGGCTGGGGGACGGTGAGAGCGGCGGAGCGCCGCCGGTCTGGCGCCTCTGGCAGGTGGTTCAGCGCGTGCGATCGCTCGCCGACGACTGCCGCGAGCTGCTCGCTCAGGCCGATGACGAAAAGCTCGGCGCGGGTCTGCTGCGCATCGCGGAGCAGCGCCTGCGTGCCGAACGCGAGCTGCGGGCCGGCGGCTGGCTGCGCCGGGTGGACGTCCACTGCATCAACGTCTCAAAGCACGGCGATCTGTGCTACACGCGCTTTTCTCCCTATCCGCCTGTTCCGCCCGGCCTGGTCGAGGACGAGCCGGTCGAAGAGGTGCGCATCCTGCGCGCCGAGCTGGCGCCGCTGCTGCGGCTGGAGCTCGCTCAAGTGCCACGGCGGCTGCCCGGCGTGATCACCGCTCTGCGCCGCGCCGCGGCGGCGCACGGCGCGGGCGCTCTTGGCACGGTGCTTCAGGGCTTGCTGCTCGAATCCTGATCTTCAGCGTGGAGGGGGGTCCTCCCTAGAGAGGATATCCAAGCTGGACGTTGCCTGTTATTCTGAAGGAACGTCGTCCTCCATCTCATTTCAGGAGGCGGAGGTTCTCTGATGTTTATGCTGCCGTGGAGTTTTCTTGGGTTTGCAGTGCTGTTCACGCTGGCCGGCCCGGCCGGCGCCGACACGACCGTCTCCACCTTCGCCGGCAACGCGCAGCACACGGCCGTCTATGCCGCCGCGGCCGAGGACCTGAACACGATCCACTGGTCCACCGCGATCGATCTGAATACCTCGGGAACCTTCGCCCACTTCGGTGGTCCGCTGCTCACGCCGGCCAACACCATCGTGGTGCCGGTGAAGACCGCGGCTGACAGCTTTCAGCTCAACGTCTTCGACGCGGCCGACGGCAGCGCCAAGTACACCCTCGCGACCGATTACATTTTGCCGCCGCACAACTGGATCCCGGTGTATCAGCCCGCGCTGGCGACCAGCTCGTTCGGCATCCGGCTCTACTATGCCGGCGCCGGCGGGACGGTCTACTCGATCGACGCCCCCGATTCGATCAGCCACGGCGCCCCGGTCCAACAGGTGTTTTACACCACACTGGCCAACTACCGGGCGAACGCATCGGCTTTCAATTCCAAGGTGTTCATCAACACTCCGATCACCCCGGACAGCCGGGGAAACATCTTTTTTGGCTTTCGCGTGCAAGGCACCGCTCCGGCTCCCTTGAGCACCACGCAGAGCGGTTTTGCCCGCATCGACCCGCTCGGCAACGCCACCTATGTCCTGGCCGGCACGGCGGCCGGCGACGCGGCGATCGGACGCGACGCCCAGAGCTCGGCCCCGGCTCTCAGCAACGACGAGGCGACCCTCTATGTCGTGGTGAAAGGCACCGCCACGGATGGCTACTGCTATCTGCTCGGCCTGGATGCGACGACGCTGGCGAGGAAATTCAAGACATTCCTGAGGGATCCGCGCAATCAGGCCGCCGCCATCGTTCTGGACGACGGCACGGCCTCGCCCATGGTGGCGCCCGACGATGACGTCTACTTCGGTGTCTACGCCAGCAACACCGGCTCGCGCGGTTTTCTGCTTCACTTCAGCGGTGACCTGGCAACCGTCAAAACGCCCGGCGGATTCGGCTGGGACTACACGGCCGCGATCGTGCCGGCGACCATGGCGCCTCTCTATACCGGCGCCTCGCCGTATCTGATCTTCACCAAATACAACGATTACACCAGCGCCGGTGATGGCAGCGGCCAGGGAGTGAACAGGATCGCCCTTCTCGATCCCAACGCCACCGAGATCGATCCTCATCCCGCTTCGAACGGCATGCTGATCATGCGCGAAACCCAGACCGTGATCGGCCCGACGCCCGATGACGAATCCCGCTCCGCGGCCCATCCGTACTCGGTGCGCGAATGGTGCATCAACACCGCCGCCGTCAATCCCGCCACCCAGAGCGTCTTCACCCCCAGCGAGGACGGCCACATCTATCGCTGGAATCTGGCGAGCAATGGGTTGACGCAATTCGTGCCGCTGGCCGCCGGCATCGGCGAGCCTTACGTGCCCACGGTGATCGGTCCGGACGGCACCGTGTTCACCATGAACGGAGGCACCCTTTTCGCGCTCGGCAGCTCGAGCGGCGTCGGCATCACTCTCGTCTCGTCCGATCCCGACGTCCGCAACGGAGTCGTCGGGCAGTCGCTCACATTCACCGCGAGAATCACCAACACCGGCGCCACCGCGGGCACACCCACCGGGACTGTGACTTTTCAGGACGTCGTGTATTTCGTGCCCAGCCCCGGCGTGCTGAGCAGCACGACCACGGTGCTGGCCGCGAACGTCCCCCTGGACGGCGCCGGCCGTGCTGTCTACACCAGTCCGGCGCTTACCGCGGACAACCATTTCATCACCGCTCTCTACAGCGGAGATGGCCGCTTCAACGCCGGCAGCGCCGGTCTCAATCAACGGATTCATCCCGCGGCGTCGGCCACCACGCTGACCGCCACACCCAATCCATCCAATCCCGGGCTGGCGGTCGCCTTCACCGCCGCAGTCACGGGGACGTCGGCCGGTTCCGGGGCTCCGACCGGATTCGTCACTTTTCAGGAAGGCAACACTGTTCTTGCCCAGATTTCCCTCAACGCCAGCGGCGCCGCCACCTTCAGCACCTCGGCCCTGGCGTTCGGAAATCACACCATCTCGGCGTTCTATGTCTCCGATAGCGTTTTCGCCGCGAGCGGCGCCAGTGTGGTGCAGGGGGTTCAAAATCCCATCAACACGGCGACCTTCCTGTCCCTCGCCGCCCAGGACGGTTGGGTGCTGGAGTCGACCCGCACCTCCAACATCGGCGGCTCGCTCAGCGCATCGGCGAGCGATGCCAGCGCCTTGCGGATGGGCAATGACGACGGCAAGCGTCAGTACAAATCCGTGGTCTCCTTCGACACCTCGGCGATCCCCGATGGCGCCGTCATCCTCGCGGTCAAGCTGCGGCTGCGCCGCGGCATGGTCTCCGGCATGAACCCGCTCACCGCCCGCGGCATCTGCTGGGTCGACGTCCAGCCGGGCGGCTTCTCCGCGTCGACGGCGCTCCAGCCGAGCGACTTCCAGGCCACGGCAGCCGCGGCGCAGGCGGCGGCTCTCTCCAACGCCGCCGCCGACGGCGACTGGTCCGAAGGCAACCTCAATGCCGCGGGCCTCGCCGCGCTCAGCAAGACGGGCACGACACAGCTCCGCGCCTGGTGCGCCCTCACAGACAAGACACTCGGGGGAGCCGACTCCATCGGCTACTACTCCGGAGACAACGCGACTCCGGCCAACCGGCCGCAGCTCGTGGTGACCTACCAGTAGCTCGACCGCGGGGCGTGCGACCTATTCAGCAGGCGTCTCGCCCCCGCGTGCCAGAAGATCGATCTGTTTCTGGGGGTTCTCCACCTCGACCAGCAGCTTCGAGTACGTCCACTCGCCGGCCGACTTCCTGGCTTCCACCTGGATCGTGGCCTTGCCTTTGGGTCCGGACAGGGGAATCGAGAACGTGGCGTCACCGGTGTTGTTGCTGGTGTTGATGCTGCCGCTGGTGAAAAAGCCCGTCGTGATCGGGGTCCCCAGCGCCTCGACGACGGCCGGATTGGCCTGCGCCTTCGCGACGGCGTCCTTGTAGACGTCCGACGACTTCATCGCGGTGGTGGCCACGAGGAGGATCGAGCCGACGAAGGCTGCGAACAGCACGATCAGGGACAGGCAACCGGCGGGAACAAACCATTTCCAATTCCGGCTCCACCAGTTTCCGCGTACGGGCTCATTCATCTCATCCCTCCGAGTCTCTGGAACATTGGTGTCCGCCGACATCTTAGCGGATCGGAGAGACCGCCTGCGAAGCGTCAGGCGAAGTCCTGGAGCTTCCGTTTGATCCGGCGGCTCAAAGCACGCAGCACACCGGACTCCTGGTCGTGCTCCGCGGCTGGCGGCGGCCCGATCGGCGATGCCGCGGCCGGCGCCGGATCCGGCGCCGGGGCGGCGGGGATCTCCTCTTCCAGGGAGTCGACAGGCGCGATCCATCCGGCCGCACACAGCTTGTAGAGGTTGAGTTGGACCTGCTCGACGCTCAAGTGAACCTCGCGGGAGAGCTCCTGGGCAGTGGTCCCGCGCACCAGGAGCGGAGCTGCCCGTTCGGGAAAGAGATCGAGGTCCTCATCCTGCACGGCGTCTTCGTCCGCGATCTTCCGGAACCGCGTCGACAGAGGGGCGAAGCGGCCACGATAGGCCTTCATCTCGTCCACGCTCACGGCGATGGTCACCAACAGAGCGGTGAGGGGGAGATTGAGCGTGCCGTGGAGCTCCTCGGCGGTGCTGCGCTGGAACACGAAAGCGCCGTGCGACGTCTCCATCAGCGTTGCCAGCCGGTCCCAGATCCTGAAAGTGTCACAGATCTGCTCGTCCTCGATCCGCAGGCTGCGCAGTGATCCCTCCGCCAGCTCGAGCTCGAAGATCTCGTCACCCGGTAGATCCGTGATGACCAACCTGCCGTTGTGCCGGCCGATCATATTGAAGATCTCCGGAAAGGGGAGATCCGATAAATTACCAAAAATCGCCATCACGGCTCCTTTCACATCGAGAGCCGCGGCGGCCGCGGCGCGAGCAGTCGCGGGCGCAGGACGCTTCGAGGTGATGGGGGAGAGTATAGCGTCTTTACGGAGATTCGAAAGCGACGCTTGCGGTGGACGGCTTGCCAGCCGGTGGTCAGGGAGGATATCTTAGCGAATGGAGAACAACGGAGGGGAAGACATGCGCAGGACACGAAGCTTCGCTGCCATCCTGGTCGCTTTCCTGGTCACCAGCGGTCTTGGGCTCGGGCAGGCCGGTGCCGCGGGCCTGCACTGGCATCCCCTCGGTCCGGAGGGTGGCTGGGCGGGGAGCCTGGCGACGGTTCCCGGCCAGGCGGGTATGGCCTTCGCCGGCATGCGGAGCTCCGGGGTCTGGATGACCACCGACGCCGCGCACCACTGGACGCGGCTGCCCCTGCCGCCGGAGGTGGGCGTGCAGTATGACGTTCCGATCGACTATCGCGTCACCGCCGACCCCGCGGACCCGCGGACGCTCTATGTGACGACTCCCGGCAGCCTCTGGCGCAGCTACGACCGCGGGGCCACCTGGGCGCGCTCCGCGTTTGCCAGCACGATCTCGGCGTTCGCCGTGTCTCGTTCGAACCCGCGGGTGCTGTACGTCAGCGGCTCCGGCTACGGGCCGGGCCTGGGTCCCACGCCGATCTATCGCAGCTCGGATCGCGGCGTGACCTGGCGGGAGAGCAGCACCGGGCTCGCCGTCCAGCCGACCGCTCTCACCGTGGATCCGGTCGATCCGCAGACCCTGTATGTTGCCGGCTGGACGGCCACCGATCTCCCCCACGGCCGCTTCGCCGTCAGCCACGACGGCGGATCGACCTGGCAGGTGCTGTCGACCCGCCCCGCTCCCGGTACGAAGCTCGTTTTGCAGGCCGGGGCACACCCGGTCTTCTACACCTGCTCCACGCTCGGAATCGACGCCAGCTCGGACGGCGGGCTGACGTGGTCGACGCTGCTGACCGCCTCGAATCAGGGTTGCGATCTCGCCCTCGATCCCTCGTCGCCGGGCACCCTCTATGCGGTCACCACCGATTTCTGGGCCACTTTAAGCTCCACGGCGACGCTGCGGAAGAGCCGGGACGGCGGCCAGACCTGGCGAACGCTCCGGACCGTCGCGGGGCACGTGGACGCCCTGGCGGTGGATTCCAGGCAGCCGGCGCGCATCTATGCCGGTCTGGACAAGGGGGGAGTCCTGAAGAGCGAGGACGGCGGGATCCACTGGACGGTGGAATCCAAAGGGCTGCTCGCATCCGCCGTCGGCGACGTGGCGGTCGACCCCGCGCGTTCCGGCAGGCTCTATGCCGGTGCCAACGGCGGCATCTTGCGCACCGACAACGGCGGAGTGACCTGGACGCCGGCCAGTCAGGGCTTTCCCGCCGGCCTCCGGGTGACGAAGCTCCTCGTGAGCCCGGCGGCGTCTGGCTCTGCGGGAGCACTGTATGCAGGGACGGAAGGGGGGTTCTATCGCAGCACCGACAGAGGCGCGAGCTGGCAGGGGGCCGGTCGGGATTTCGGCCTGAGCTGGGTATACGACGTCGCCGTCGACCCGGCCGATCCCGAGCGCGTCTATGCCGCGGGCTTTGCCGAATTTCCCGGCTCGCCGCGACCGCCGGGCCTGCCGGTTCTGGCCTTCAGCGCCGACGCCGGCGCGACCTGGTCCGGGCCCAACCCTGCGCTCGACACCTCCGTCTTGTTCTCTCTCGCGATCGATCCGGCCGACGCTTCGCACCTTTACGCGAGCGGCTTCTCGCTCCTCACCAGTCATGACCACGGAGCCACGTGGTCCAGCCTTTGGGATGCCTCCACAGATCCATTGACCATGGCCACCATTCGCAAGATTGTGATGGATCCGCACGACGCGCAGACGCTGTTCGCCGTGATGGAGACGTGGTCCTTCCACCGGCTGATGAAGAGCTCGGACCAGGGCCGCACGTTCGTCCCGATCGACGCCGCCCTGCCCGCGGAGATCGCGGCCCGGGACATGATCCTCGACGCGCGGACCTCCGCGCTGTACGCCGCCACGACGCGAGGCGTCTTCGTCTCGCGCGACGGAGGAGCGAGCTGGGCGGCGGACAACCTGGGCATGGGGCAGATCCCGATCGTCGCGCTCACCCTCGATCCGGCCCGGCATACGCTCTACGCCAGCACCGTCGGCCGCGGGGTGTATACGGCGCAGATACCGTGAAGGAGGGGGAGGGAGGGGCGCGCCTGTTGATGTGCTAACCTCGCGCTCGTGGAGGATGCCGGAATGACCGCTACCGCCTATCTCGAGATACCGCAAGAGGTTCTTGACTCAGCGCGTATGACGGTGGGCCAGGTTCTCGTCGAGCTTGCGGTCCACCTCTACGAGCAGGGTCGGCTATCGCTTGGGAAGGCTCACGAGCTGGCCGGGCTGTCGCTCTGGGAATTCCGGCAGTTGCTCGGCCTCCGCCGGATTGCCCCTCACTTCGGAGCCGAGGATCTGGAGCAGGATCTTGAGACACTACGCCATCTCGGGCGATGATCGTCGTCAGTAACACCTCGCCCATCACGAGTCTTGCCGCGGTCGGTCAGTTCGAGCTGCTTCAAAAGCTCTACGGCGAGATTCATATCGCCGATGCTGTCTGGCACGAGCTCAACCACGGAGAACGACGCCACCCCGGCAGTCATGAAGTCGAGGCTGCCGCATGGGTCGGCCGTCACTCCGTGAGCAACCAGTCATTGGTGACAGTCTTGCGCCGCGATCTCGACCAGGGTGAGTCTGAGACTCTCGCTCTCGCGATTGAGCTGAAGGCTGATCTCGTTCTCCTGGATGAACAGGAGGGCCGGCATGCCGCAATGCGGTTTGGCCTCCGCCCTCTGGGAGTCCTTGGTGTTCTGCTCCAAGCGAAGAGTCTTGGCGTGATCGGAAAGGTTCGCCCTCTCCTCAATGCCCTCCGCGAGCAGGCCGGTTTCTTCGTTGGCAAGAGCCTGTACCAGCAGATCCTCGAGCAGGCCGACGAAGTGGAGAAACACTAAAAGGGTCGCCTCACCCTCTTTCCAGCAGCACCTGTCCTGAAAACCGTTTAAATCCCTCGCGGGTTTTCTTCGGGGAAAGCCTTCCCAGCAGGTTCCAGAACCAGGCGCCCTTCATCGTCCGCTTGAGCCGCGCCGCTTCTTCCCAGGTCGAGCGGTATTGGGCTTCGTGCCAGCCGTAGGGCCGGAAGAAATCCGTTCCTTCCGCGGGTCCGAAGAGGAACGGCGCCTTGGCTTCTGCCAGCTTGGCTCCCCAGGTCTTGGCCATTCTCTTGAGGAGCTGCGGGCTCGCGAGATCGATCAGCCATTCGTGGAAGGTCGGCTGCGCGTGGAGATCGGCGGCGAGCGATGCCACTTGCTCCGGCGTGAGATAGACCAGCAAGCCTTCCGAGAGGACCAGAACCTGCGTGGCGCCGGCGCCGAGACGTGCGAAGAGGGCCCGGCGTGCTGCCACGTCGGTCAGATCGGTCGTCACCGCTTCGTAGCGGCAGACGGGCTTCTCGCCGCGCAAGCTTTCGGTCTTGTAGTTGAGAATGCCGGGCAGGTCGACGTCCACCCAATGCAGCTCCGGCGGGAGCGACATCCGCCAGGGCCGCGCGTCGAGACCGGCGGCGAGGTTGAGGACGAGGTCCACGCCTTTGTTCCGGACGGCGTCGAGGATCATCTCGTCGAACACCGCGGTGCGCACGATCATCGGCCAGGCGTACGCCCGGCCGTTCGTCATCTCGTCGAGGATCTGGTGACCACGCTCGCCGGCCAGGCGGTCGGCGAAGGGGTCGCGGAAGATCGCGTCGGGGCGGGCGGTCTCCATGGCCCGGTAGACCGCCACCCAGCGCGCGGTGTCGGAGACGTTGTCGATGGACATGGGCGGCAATTTTACTTCATTGCGGTGCTGGCGGTGATCGTCCTCTTCAGGTGACGTTTTTGAACAATCCACAGAGGGTGAGAGGGGCGGCATCGCCTTTGCTATGCGAAGCCCTGTTGATGGTTTGACAGGGGGTGCAAGATGAGTCGCTGCACCGGGTCTCTGATGTTTTCACTGTTGGCGGGTGTGCTTCTCGCGGGTGTTTCCGCAGCCCAGGAGCCGGGCTCGTCGGCTCCCGGCGGCATCCAGTTGTTGCCGGGATATACGCACGTTCAAGAGCAGGGGAGTGAGGCCGGCGTCGGTCTGATCGTGAAGGGTGATCGAGCCGTGATCCGATACGAGATCGACCCGCTCGCCGGGCTTCGCGTCGATCCCAAGGAAAGGGACCGCTGCAGCCTGTATCAGGAACAGCATGTCGAGGACCAGACCATGCGCCTCTGCGTCTCGGGCAATGCCTTTACGCTCGTCTTCGTGGAAGCCGGCGCGAACTTCTACGGGGAAGCGCGGGATCAGAAGGAGCTCTTCAGTCTGGTTTCCATGCTGAAGACCTTCCGTGGCCCGCATGACGTACAGTTGGGACGGTGAAGAAGGCTCCGAACGTGCTTCGTTGCACCGCGGGAAAGGACCGCTATACTTCCGCCCGTCTACGACCCACGTAAGGAGCCCTGATGCCCAGCGGCCCGGCAGCGATCGACGACGGCGGCTCTCCGGAGAGCCGGCAGGCGGTGCCGGGATACTCCTGGTATGTGCTCTCCGTCCTCACCGCGATCTATGTCCTGAACTTCCTGGACCGGTCGCTCATCTACATCCTGTTCACGCCGATCAAGGCGGAGATGGCGTTCAGCGATCTCCAACTTGCGCTGCTGGGGACGACGTCGTTCGTCATCTTCTATACGCTGCTCGGCGTGCCCTTCGGGCGCCTCGCCGATCGGGTGTCGCGGACGAAGCTTATCGCCGGAGGGCTCGCGGTGTGGAGCCTCTTTTCGGGGCTGACCGGCTTCGCGCATGGCTTCTGGCCGATCTTCCTCTGCCGGGTGATGGTCGGCGTCGGCGAGGCGACTCTCGGACCCGCGGCGCTGTCGCTCCTCAGCGACTACTTTCCTCCCCGGATGCGCGCGACGGTGCAGGGGGTCTATTCGTCGGGCATCGCCGTCGGCGGTGGTCTCGCGTTCTTCCTCGGCGGCTGGATCGCGCAGAGCTATGGCTGGCGATGGGCGTTCTACCTGCTGGGCTTCCCGGGACTGATCCTCGCCGCCACGGTGTTCTTCGTGCGCGAGCCGCCGCGTGGCCGTACGGAGGTCGCGGCGGTCCACTATGGCCCCGAGGACTGGAAGATCCTGTTCCGCTCCGTGCCGCTGCGCTATCTGTATCTGGGCTATGCGCTGTTCGGGCTGGCGTCCAACAATCTCGGCATCTGGGTGCCGTCGTTCTTCATCCGCGTCCACGGCATGAGCCTCGCGCTCGTCGGTGCCGCGGCGGGAATCCTGTCGATCGTGGTCGGCGTGCCGGTCACGGTCTACGGCGGCTATCTGGCGGACCGGTTCCGCCGGTCGGGGAGGGGAGGGCGGATGGCGTTCTGCGCCTGGGCCGCGCTCGCTTCGATTCCGCTCTGGCTCGGCCTGCTGTTCAGCCACCAAGTCGGCGTGCTGATCTTCCTCAACGTCTTCCTCTTCGGACTGGCTCTGATGTGGGTGGCGCCCGCGGCGGCGGATCTGCATGAGATCGCCGGTCCGCACCTGCGCGGGCTCGGCATCGGCATCTTCTTCTCGACGGTCAATCTCGTGGCCTATGGGATCGGGTCGCCGCTCATCGGTAGGCTCAACGACAAGTTGGGCGTCGCCGCTCATCCCGAGCAGATGCGGCTCTCGCTGCTGGTCTGCCCGGCTGCGTGCGCGCTCGCCGCGTTGTTGCTCTGGCTCGGCAGCCGCGCCCGGGTGGCCGAAGCTGACGCGTGAATTCCGACTGGAGATCTGTATGGACAAGGACCTGCGGCAGCTTCGAAGCCTGATCCGGGACGCGCTCGGCCGGACCTCCCTGACCACGCGGTCCCTGGAGGACGAGCTCGGGATCGGCCACGGCAATCTGGCGCATCTGCTCTCCGGCAACCTGGAGCTGAAGCTCCGCCATCTGCTGAGCATCTCCCGTCTTCTCGGCGTTCCCCCGCACCGTCTCATCGAGCTCGGCTGTCCCGAGGCGCTCGCCGCCGCCACCCGGGACGTCACCGACCTCGTCGACGCGCCTGCCCCGGCCCGTGGCATCGGCCATCTCACGGCCGACGCGCTGGACGAACGCATCCGGACGATCGTACGGGACGAGCTCGCCGCGCAAGCGCCGGCTCCCGCCGCCGGACCGCCCGCACGGAAGACCGCCCGGCGTTAATGGCGGACGGCCCCGCGTTATTTTCGGACGGCGCCGAGTCATTGCCGGACCACCTCCCGTAATTCCCGGACACAAGTGAGTTATTGCCGGACAGGGGTGAGTCATCGGCGGACCGCCCCGAGTTGGGGAATGCTTCCCCTGAGTTATTGGCGGACAGAAGTGAGTTGTTTCCGGACAGGAGCACGTAATTGGCGGACGGCGGCGAGCCTTTGGGACGCGGCAACGGCCGCTGAAACGTTGCGGCTGTCCGTTTCGTCCTCCCGGATGAGACTTCTTCCTCCGGTCTCGGGAGGCTCCAGATGCGTTTCGTCCCCGCGCCCGTCGTGTCCCTGGTTCGCGAGCTCCGGCACAGGCCGGGGTTCCTGCTGGTCGCCGTGCTCACGCTGGGCGTCGGTCTCGGCGCCAACGCAGCGATCTTCAGCGTCGTCGACGCGGTCTTGATCCGCCCTCTGCCCTATCCGGAGTCCGAGCGGCTGGTCGCGATCTGGGGGACGGCGCCGGGGCTCAAGATGGACAGGACCGCGATGTCAGACGGCATCTACGTCCTGTTCCGCAAGGAGAACCGGGTGCTTGCGGAGATGGGGATCTACCAGGAGGGAGCGGCGACGCTGACCGGAACGTCGACTCCCGAGCGGGTCGGGATCGCCCGCGTGACGGCGTCTCTCTTTTCGCTGTTGCACGTGCCTCCGGCATGCGGGCGGGCGATCCAGGAGGCGGACGAGAAGCCCGGTGCGGAAAAGGTCGCGGTCCTCTCGGATGGCCTGTGGCGGCGGCGCTTCGGCGGCGATCCGGCCGTGGTGGGAAGGACGCTCCGCGTCGACGGCGTCGAGCGGCGGATCGTCGGAATCATGCCCGCGGGATTCCGGTTCCCTGCGGCGGACGACGAGCTGTGGGCTCCAATCACCATCGATTCCACACGGCTGCGACCGACGGATTTCAACTACACCGCGATCGGCCGGCTCCGCCCGGGTGTCACGCCGGAGAATGCGGCGCGGGACCTCTCGGCGCTCGTCTGGCGGATCCCGGAGGTCTACGGCGAGAAGGAGCTGAGCCGCGGCATGATCGAGAGCGCGCACCTCGGCGTTGCCGTGCCCCTGCTGCGCGACGAGATGGTGGGATCGGTCGCGCGGGTGCTCTGGGTTCTCCTCGGGAGCGTCGGCTGCATCCTGCTCATCGCCTGCGCGAACGTGGGGAACCTCTTCCTGGTCCGCGCCGAGCGCCGGCAGCGGGAGCTCGCGGTGCGCACGGCGCTCGGCGCGACGCAGGGAGCCGTGACGCGGCTCTTCCTGGGCGAGAGCCTGGTCCTGTCTCTCCTCGGTGGGCTTCTCGGGCTCGCTCTGGCCTGGGCGAGCGTCCGGCTGCTGGTGAGTGTGCGGCCGCCCGGCATCCCGCGGCTCAACGAGGTCGGCGTCGCCGGCCGCGTGCTCCTCTTCACCACCGCACTCTCGCTGGTCGCCGGTCTCTTCTGCGGCGCCTTCGCGGCGCTGCGCACCGGCGTCTCGGCCCTGGTGCCGGCGTTGAAGGAAGGGGGGAGCGGCGGCACGGCCGGCCGCGCCCGCCACCGCGCGCGGAGCGCCCTGATCGTCGCCGAGGTGGCGCTCGCGCTGGTTCTGCTGGTGGGCTCGGGGCTCATGGTGAAAAGCTTCCAGCGTCTGCGCACCGTGGATCCCGGCTTCGACCCGCACGGCGTGCTCACCCTGCGGCTCGACCTGCCGGCGGCCGAGTACCGCGACGCGCCGGCCACGCTCGGCTTCATTCAGCGGCTGCTGGAACGCGTCCGGGCGCTGCCGGGCGTCGCGGCGGCGGGGACCACCTACCCGTTGCCGCTCACCGGCAGCACCCCGAGCAGCGGCACCTGGATCGAGGACTTCCCTCCGGGCGAGGGCCAGGTCTGGCCGCAGATCGGCACCCGATTCGTCAGTCCCGGAACCTTCTCAGCCCTGCGCGTCCCAGTGATCGAAGGGCGGGTCTTCGACCGCCTGGAGCCGTCGCGGCGGTCGACCGAGATCGTGGTGAACAAAGCGCTCGCCGAGCGGTACTGGCCCGGCAGGAGCGCCCTCGGCAAACGGCTGAGCCTGGAACGGCCCGGCGAAGGGATCTGGTACACGATCGTCGGCGTCGTCGGGGACGTCCACGACGCCGGTCTGGAGAGCCCGCCCACGCCCTCCATCTACTATCCGATGGTGCGTACCAGCGACGTAGAGTGGGCGCCCCGGAGCATCACATTGATCGTACGCGGCGGCGGAGATCCGATGTCGTTCGTAGCACCCATCCGCGCCGTCGTCCGGTCTCTCGATCCCAATCTGCCGCTCAGCCAGGTGCGCCCGCTCGGCGAAGTGGTCGAACGCTCGATCGCCAGGACCTCGTTCACCATGCTCCTCCTGGTCGCCGCCGCGGCCGTCGCGCTGATCCTCGGCTCACTCGGCATCTACAGCGTCATCGCCTACGTGGTCAGCCAGCGGACGCGGGAGATCGGCGTGCGGATGGCCCTCGGCGCGACGCGGCGCGACATCTCCCGCATGGTGCTGGGCGAGGGGCTCGCGATCACCTCCCTCGGCATCGCGGTCGGCCTTGCCGGCGCCCTCGCCCTGACCCGACTGATGCTCGCTCTCCTCTACGGTGTAAGCCCTACCGATCCGGCGACCTTCGTGGCGGTGCCCGCCCTTCTCACCGGCGTGGCGCTGCTGGCCACTTGGGTGCCGGCCCGCCGCGCGGCGCGGGTGGAGCCGCTGGTGGCGATCAGGTCCGAGTGACCGAGCGTGGGATCCAAAGAAAACGCCCCCGAGGAGGGGGCGCGGTCTTCAAACGGTCTGGCTTGACGGATGTCAGCTTTAGGTTACGTTGAGAGCCTTCTCCATGCCTTCCGTCTTGCCTGCGTCGGCCGGGCTCACGATCCGGTAGGTGCCCGGGTCGAGGACCATCACGAGCGAGGCTTTCTGGCCCGGCTCGACGGTTGGAACCTGCTTGTCGCCGGATGGGCCTTCGATCTGGAATCCGTGGACCGACGTTCCGTCGTTGATCACCTTGAAGGTGGTCATGCCGGAAGGCAACGAGGCGGGCATCTGGATGGTGCCTTCGTTCAGGTGAACCTCGACCGTCTGGGTCCCCTTCGAAGAGGCTTCCTTGGCGGGGCCGCAAGCGGTCAGGATCGGCAACGCGGTCAGGGCCGCGGTCAAAACGAGTCGCCCGAGGGCCGACTTCGCAGTGCTTTTGGTGGTCGTCATCATCGCATCCCCCTTTCGGTCATGAGGTTGGGGTGGGCCGCCGGTCTGGCTGTGAAGTGCTTCTGGGAGTAGCCGGCGGGCCCATCCGCCCTCGGTAAGAAAGGGATTGCATGATCCGGGCCAGGTTGGGTTCCCGGATCTATTCGATGACCACGTGCGAGAGGTCTCCCTCGGGGTCCGGTGGCTTCATGTCGAGCTTTTCGAGAGCATCGACGAGGACGGTGGCGACCACCAGGTTGCGGTACCACTTCTTGTTGGCCGGCACCACGTACCAGGGCGCGTGCGCGGTGCTGGTCTTGGCGAGCGCGTCCTCGTAGGCTTTCATGTAGTCGTCCCAGTGCGCCCGGTCTTCGAGATCGCCGCGGCGGAATTTCCAGCGCTTGAGCGGATCGTCGAGCCGGTCCTGGAGCCGCTTTTTCTGCTCGTCCTTGTCGATGTGGAGGAAGAACTTGAGGATGATGGTTCCGGTTTCCGCCAGCAGCTTTTCGAAGTCGTTGATCTGGTGGTAGCGCGCCTTCCAGACCTTGTCGGGAACGATCTTGTGGATCCGCACCGCCAGGACGTCTTCATAGTGGCTGCGGTTGAAGATCGCCATCTCGCCGCGGCCGGGCACGCGCGAATGGACGCGCCAGAGGAAGTCGTGATCGAGCTCGTCGGAGGAGGGAGCCTTGAAGGCGGCGACCCGTACGCCCATGGGATTGACGCCCTCGAAGACGTGACTGATGGTGCCGTCCTTGCCGCTGGTGTCCATCCCCTGGAGGACGATCAGGACCTTGTGCTGATGATTGGCCCAGAGCTTTTCCTGCAACACCTCGAGGCGCGCGTTGAGATGTTGGAAGACGTCCTCCGTCGCTTTCTTCCCCTTGGGGGCCTCTTTCGTCGATCCGGCATCGAACTTCGCGAGATTCACCTTGGTGCCCGGCTCAATCCGGTAGCGTTTCATGGGTCTCTCCTTGCCATGGATCGACGCTACCACAGGAATCCGCGGGGAATAGGCGGTTGTTGTCGAGGATGGAGTGAAAGGGAGGTGTTGTCCATGAGCCATGGAATGGTGAGGACCTGTCCGTCCTGCGGCAAGAAGAACCGGATGCTGTGGGCTCGCCTGGGCCAGGACGCCCGCTGCGGCTCCTGCCACGCGGCCCTGCCGCCGCCGGCCGAGCCGGTGGCGGTCGATCAGGGAGTTGATCTCTCCGGCCTGCTGAGCGAGACGGCGGTGCCGGTGCTGGTGGATTTCTGGGCGCCGTGGTGTGGCCCGTGTAAGTCGGTGGCGCCGGAGATCCAGAAGGTGGCGGAGCGCAACGCCGGCCGGCTGCTGGTGGTGAAGGTCAACACCGACGTCGATCCCGCGGTCGGCGCGCAGCACCGGATCCAGTCGATTCCCACGATGGCCGTCTTCCAGGGCGGCCGCGAGATGGCGCGCACCAGCGGCGCAAGGCCGGCCGCGGCGATCGAAGGGTTCGTCCGGCAGGCTCTCGGCGGTTGAAAAAAAGGGCGGCGCTTTTGGCCGGCTCATCCGCTAAGATGTTCGCCGGTGCGACCTTTCCTCTTCCTCTTCGGCTGCCTCGCCCTGGTGGGCTGCCACGCGGCTCCGGCTCCCAAGACGCCGCCGTTGCCGCCTCTGGTCGCCGACCGGGCGCTCCTCGCGAGCGCCGAGGGCTCCGCTCCGGATGAGCCGCCGGCCGTCGAGGCGGTCTCCCTGTTCGGCGAGGCCCTGGACCGTGCGCCCCTGCGGTCCGCGGTCCGCGCCGAGCGCGAGGCGCGCCTCGCCGCGGCGCAGGCGGCGGTCGATGCGCATCCGAACGATCCGGAGAGCGCGGACGCTCTGCTCGCGCTCGGCCGGCGTCTCGCCGAGCTGGGGCGCTACCGGGATGCCGTCGAAGTCTTCGGCCGCGGCGTGGAGCAGCTCCCGCAGGATCCGCGGTTCCTGCGCCATCGCGGCCAGCGCCTGATCACCCTCCGCCGCTTCGACCTTGCCGGGGCGGATCTCGACAAGGCGGCGAGCCTGATCCAGGGGCGGCCGGATGAGCCGGAGGACGGCGGATACACGCTGCAAGGCTCCATCTGGTACTACCTCGGCATCTTCCGGTCTCTGCGCGGCGACTTTGCCGGCGCTGCGGATGCCTTTCGTGAGAGCCTGGCCCGGGCGCACGAGCCTGATCCGCAGGTCGCGAGCAGCCAGTGGCTCTACCTGACCCTGCGCCGTCTCGGCCGCGGGGAGGATGCGGCGCGGCTTCTCGAGCCGATCACCAACGACATGGCCGTGCTGGAAAACCGGCCCTACCATTGGCTCCTGCTGATGGAGAAGGGGCAGATGCCCCCCGAAGCGCTCCTCGGTTTCGTGGGGCAGGACGACCTCGACCCGGCCACCCTCGGCTACGGCGTCGGCGCCTGGTATCTCGCGGCAGGCAAGCAGGACGAAGCGGTCCGTCTGTTCCGCCTCGTCCTGTCGCGTGGCCAGTGGATGGCGCTGGGGCACATCGCGGCGGAGGCCGAGCTCAAACGGCTGGGCCTGCCGCCCCGTGTCGGAGGATGACCGGAGGATCGCCGGACTACTGCTTCGGCGCGGAGTACTTCGCCAGCGTCTCCTGACTCTCGAAGTAGAGCACCTTGCCGTCCTCCTGGGCGACGATCACCGCGGTGGCCTTGTCGACGGTCTTGCCGGAGACCGGATCGACGGCGGACCGGAGCGAGGCGTCCTTCTCCAGCTTCTCCTTGCACATCGCACAGCAGCCATAGTAGGTGCGCCCCTCGACCTTGGTCGGAATCTGGTCCTTGTCGAACGCCATGTTGTTGACCATGCAGACCTTCTGGGGCTCGACCTTCTTGAGCGGCGCCGTGTGGACGCCCTCGCCTCCAGCCAGGGCGAAACCCGCCGTCAGGACGACGAGGCAGGCGAGAACGAAGATGGGAAGGGCGGCGCGGAGGGCTTTGGTCATGAACGTATCTCCTTGAGCAGTTCGCATGAGGCGGCCCGGTGCGGCGCCGCCTTCATCTGCTATCCTTCGGCACCTGTTGGGTTCTGTCAAGATCGCGCCCCCCGAGAAGGAGAGTCCTGATGCGTCGCGCAGCCCTCGCGCAGTGGCCACTGGCCGCCCTGGTCCTCGGTTGTGTTCTCCTCACTGGTCATTCCGGACATGCGGCGCCTCCTCCGGTCGCGGCTCCTCTGGTGGCTGATTCCAGCGCTTCCGTCGCGGAATCGCTGCGCGACAACGCCCTCCAGGGGACCCGCGCCTACGAGATCGTCAGCTCCCTGACCACCGAAGTCGGTCCGCGCCCGGCTGGCTCGGAAGCCTTCCAGCGCGCCGTCACCTGGGGCGTCCGCACCCTGACCGACCTCGGATTCCAGAACGTGCGGGCTGAAATGGTCATGCTGCCGCACTGGGACATCGGTATCGGCGAAGCGCGCATCACCGCGCCCTGGCCGCAGCCGATGGTCGTGGCCGCGCTCGGCGGCAGCGAGCCGACACCGGAGGCGGGCATCGACGCCGAAGTCGTGCAAGTCGCCTCTCTCGATGCGCTCAAGGCGATCGATCCGGCCAAGGTCAAGGGAAAGATCGTCTTCATCAACAAAAGGATGGAGCGCCACAAGGACGGCACCGGCTACCGCGACGCCGTGCCCGGGCGCGGAGCCGGAGCGGCCGTGGCGGGCAAATTCGGCGCCCTGGCCGTCCTCATCCGCTCCGTGGGCACCGACAACAACCGCCTCCCGCACACCGGCGCCATGAACTACGAAAAAGGCGGCCCGCGCATCCCGGCGGCGGCGCTCTCGAACCCTGACGCCGATGTCCTGGAGAAGGAAGTCGCGAGCGGCAAGCCGGTAACCTTCCATCTCAAACTCACCAGCCGCTACCTCCCCGACGCCGAGGGGGCCAACGTCATCGGCGAGATCCGTGGCCGCGAAAAGCCGGACGAGATCGTCCTCCTCGGCTGCCACCTCGACTCCTGGCACCTGGGCACCGGAGCCATCGACGACGGAGCCGGCTGTGCCATCATGATCGAAGCCGCCCGCCGCATCGGAGCGCTCAAGGAGAAGCCGCGGCGCACGATTCGCGTCGTCCTCTACGCCAACGAAGAGTTCGGCCTCACGGGAGGCATCGCCTACGCCAAGGAGCACGCCGCCGAGATCCCGAAGCACATCCTCGCCGGGGAGTCCGACCTCGGCTCCGGCCGCACCCTGAAGATCTCCTCGCGAGTCGCTCCCGAGACCCTGCCCGCCTTCACCGAAATCGCCAAGCTCCTCGGACCGCTGGGCGTCGAGCAAGGAGACAACTCCGCCTTCGGGGGCTCCGACATCGGCCCGCTCCTCGCCGCCGGAGTGCCCGTCCTCGGCCTCAGCCAGGACGCCACGTACTACTTCGACTGGCACCACACCGCCAACGACACCCTGGACAAGATCGATCCCAAGGATCTGGATCAGAACGTGGCAGCGTGGGCCGCGGCGGCGTATGCCGCCGCGGAGATGAAGGGGGGGTTTGGGCGGGCTCCGGAGGTGAAGGATCGGGAGTAGGAGGGCGGGGGGCGTGCTCACAGCAAGGTGATATTGAGCGCCCTAAGGACGTCACCAATATAGTTGGCCATGCCATATGAACCGTCTTGCGGCGAGGCGAACAGAAGCCCGACTGCATTTCGAGCTTGATCGACGACGAGGGAGCCGCTGTCGCCGTTGTAAGCGAAATAGGGCTCGCTGCTTGCCTTCGTGATTCGGAACTGACCTCTGAAAAGCGCGGTGACAGGAATGCCCACGGGTTTTAGACCGCACGCGACATCACAGTGGATGTCGTCCACGACTCCCGTTCTGAGTCCGGTGTTTCTCCCATGTTTCCTAACTTGCATGCCGTGCCCCGCCAAAGCAGTGCCGGCAATGGGGCCAATTGAACAGATTTCCTGACTGTGGCCGATGCCATCGAGCAGACTTCCTACGGCAGCGTCGATATCGTTGGCTGCGGCACCGCTGAGGTTGATCGAGGTCGCTCGCAGAAACTTGGCAAAGCGGCGAAAGGGCGGGTTGACGTCTTGAGAGGCGGGCTGAAGGAGATGCTCGTTCCCGCCACCGCTTGGACCGAAGACATGGCTGTTGCTCAGGACGAGGATTTGGTTCTCCTCTCCCGGCTGAGTAGAACGGCAGAAGCAGGCGATCGTCCCGGATGACCCTCCCTCCCGACCGGTGCTAATTCCTCCAATGACAGGATTTTGTTCCTTTTTCTTGAGAGATGAGCAGTTGACCATCGCAGTGGAATGGCCTAGCTCGAGCATTTCGAGAGCAGAATCCTCCCGTTGGAAGAGAAATGCCGGTGGAGATTCTATGACATCGGTGGGAATACCGTCGATGTCGGGCGGAATGGCGTCTCCCTCTGGGAGCCCGTCCTCGGGGCGCAGTTTTTGAACAACATAAACGCGGATCGCAATCGTTTCTGTCACCACCCCGCCGACGACTTTCGGTCCAATGCCTACGGCGTGCACATGAAGGCCTGCACGGACTGCTGCGGCCTCAGGGGAGACGCGGCTCATCCGGACAACGCCGTTTTCAATTCCACGAGTAAGAAGGGTGCCGCTCAGTTGAGTTTTGGCTTGCAAGATGCGCTCAAATTCAGGTCCTATGGCTTGCATAAATTCTCCTTTCGCTTCGTTCGGATGCCAGTGCGATAGTTGACGGACATGCTTATGGATTTCTCTCTCAGAGGGTCCATTGGCGAAACTAGAGGCGATGTCCGTCTAGTTTGCTGGACGCGCCGGATGCTCGCTGCCTCGAGGAAGGCAAAAGGCGCACTTTACCGGGATCCGTTGGGATCCTGAAGGAGTCTCCAATGGCATTCACATTTCGCATCGTATTCTCCGGCCTCATGGCATTCGTACCCGATGAACCTTTTGAGGTCACCAACACTCCAGGATCGATCTCCGTGCTGCTTCCTAATGCATTGGCGCCGCGCCTCCTGAATCCCACCGCGCAAGGCGAGAAAGAGGTGGAGCAGGAGCCATTGATACTTCCTCCGCACTACCCGTTTTTGCTCTTTGATATGGATACACTTCGCCAATCGCGAGATCAAGAATTTTTCTTCGTGAAGGAATCGTCAGGCTCCGTCCGGGTGACAAGGCAGGGGGCAGTTCCCTTACTTTCGAAGGATCTCGCGCTACGCCCCGATGGGCGCGATTCGAATCAGGGAGGGCTCAGGCTGGTCAATGAAGAGGTCGAAGATCCAGAGAATCCGAGCGCTGCAGATCTCGAGTCACTCTTCTGGCTAAAGAAAATTGGCAAGTTAAGGGGGCGAGCCCGCAATGTGAACTCGCGACTACTGGGGGCTGTGAAGGAAGACGAGAATCTTATAGCGAGTCGGCTGATGCTGACCACGGGACGGCTCCGGACCTTTGAGGTAAGCGGGCTGAAATGGCAGTATGTGGAGGCAGGAGCTCAGATCTCTGACCCCGCCGCAGGAGAGAGGGTGGCGACCAAGTTGGCGCTCGAATTCGAGGCCGATGAGATGGTCAAGATCGTTTTTCGAGACTTTGGCGGTCAGACCTCTACCAAGTTGATCTTCGCGCCGAAAGTGGACGAGCCATATGAAGACGTTGAGATACAGATCCAGAATCTCGAGCCGGAGAGGCTTCTTGAAATCACCCAGGACGACGAAGGCGAGCCCGCTCCTGAGATCGATCCGGATTTTTCTATATACTACGATTTGCTGGATGGTTTCAAAACGACCGATGCGCGTCCGGTCCCGAGGCGGGTCGTGGCGCCTGGAGCCGGCCGCATTGCTGGTGACGGTAAGCCGTGCTCTCCAGCCGGAATGAACGGCGGATAAGTCTCGTAGAGTCTCAGCACAGGTATACCGTCCCGCACCGAGTCTGATATCCTTGGCGCGTTCAAGACAACGTAACGCGCCGAGGTTCCGCCACGTCGTTCACCGATCCAGTCCTCCGCTGGCGAGGAAGCTCGCCGATCCACCTACGCCGGTGGGGCTTGCTGGGGCTTGCCCTGTTCGGCGTGGCTCTCCTTGCAGCGTTCTGGTTGGTGCGGTCCAAGAGCTTTGCCGGCCCTCCTCCCTCCGCCTCCAGGAACGGGAATCTACGGGGGATCGAACCGCGTCTGAGCGGCCTTTCGGTGGAACAGTCCGTTGCCGGCTTGGAAAAGGTGGTGAGACAGGAGCCGGCGAAGGCGTCGGCCTGGAGCGATCTCTCCGCGGCTTATCTCGTTCGAGCCCAGGAACGCGACGACCCCAACGATCTGATTCCGGCGCTGGAGGCGGCCGAGAAATCTCTCTCCCTCCAGAGCGACCTCCCTGAGGCGAGGTTCAACCGAGCGCTCGTTCTCGAATGGCTTGGGCTCCGGAGCGTCGCCTGGCACACCTGGCAGGGCTTTCTCGCTGTGGACGGCAACTCGAAGTGGGCCGAGAAGGCGCAGGCCCACATTCAGGGGCTGGCTCGGCCAGGAGGTGCGGTCGTCTGGGAGCAAGAGCGGCGGCTTCTCGAAGAAGCGGCCAATCGTGACGACGGTGCTACCGTGCGGGCCATCGTCGACCGACACCGCCAAGCGGCGCGCGAGTTTGCCGAGCAGCGGCTCCTGGGACTTTGGGGCGACGCGCGCTTCAGGAGGCTGCCCGGCGAGGCGGATGGCGTGCTGTCGACGGCTCGCTTCATCGGGAAGGCCCTTGTCGAGCTGAGTGGAGACGCCATGGTCCACGATGCGGTGGCGGCCGTCGATGAAGCCGTTGCGGCAGGGGACGAGTCCCGCGTGCTCTTGCTTTCCGAGGGGTATAGGTCGTTTGGAGAGGCTTTCCCTCTTTATAAGAAATATGACTCCGCCAGGGCGCTCTCCCTCTTCGACAAGGCGCGGCGCGCTCTTACTCGGGCGCACAGTCCTTTTGAGAAACGGGTCGCATTCTGGTCGGCCTGCACCCTCTTTCATCTCAACGACTACACTGGAGCCGTCTCCGCTCTCGAGAGCCTGGAGGATGAGGTCAGAGGGAGTCGGTATGGGAGCCTCCTTGGCCACATCTTCTGGATGCGGGCCCAGTTGCAGGCGACCCAGGGAGATCCCATGGCGGCCGAAGGCTTCTTCGCCCGCTCCCTTCCCCTGTTCGAGAGAGCAGGGGAGACTGAGAATGTCGCATCCATCAACAGCCTGATCGGAGAGAATCTCGACCGGCTCGGCGAGAGCCGGGAAGCCTGGAGCTACGAATTCAAGGCGCTCCAGAGGATGCATCAGATCAGTGATCCACAACTCCAATACATTGTGCTCTACGTCGCTCAGCGCCATTTTCAGGGATCAAATCCGGCGGTCGCGCTTCATTTCCAGAACGAGCTCGTGAGGGGCCTCGCCGCGGTGGAAAATCCGCAGCTCCAAGCGAGCGCACTTCTCTGGCGGGGCTTCTTGCAAAGCCGGGCGGGAAAACAGGACCAGGCCCTGCGCGATCTGGCGCGCGTCGGGCAATTCATCGCGGCGGCGAAGGACGCCAGCATCCGGCGGGATCTGGAGACCGATCTGGCGATGATCGAGGGCGAGGTCATGCTGGCAACCGATCCATTGAAGGCTGCGGAGCTGCTGACGTCGGCTCTTTCGATGTACGAGGGCCGGGGCCATCATCTCTTGACGATGACCGCGCGCAGGGCTCGCGCTCACGCCTACCGGGCGGCCGGCCGGCTCGATCTCGCGGAAGGGGACCTGCGCGTCGGCCTCGACGAGTACGAAAAGTTGGGTGAGGACGTCTTCAAGGAGGGAATCCGCTCGGCGTTCGTCCATCAATCGGAGGAGATTTTTCGCGAGATGATCTCCTTCCTGGCGATCGACCGGCGGCGGCCAGATCTCGCGTTTGCCTACGCAGACCGCTCCCGGACTCGTGTTTTGCCAGGGGCTGTCTTGCTTTCCGGAGCGGCCGGATCGGATCGGGAACGCCTCCTTCTGAAAGACCGCCAGCCTCTGGCGGTGGAGGAGATCCGTCAGGCTCTGCCGGAGAGAACGGTCCTGGCTCAGCTTGCGGTGCTGGACGACAGGGTGCTGATCTGGCTTATCCGAAAGGAAGGGATGGAAGTCTTTGTGGAGCCGATCCCGGCTGCTGTGATCCGCACCCTGGTCAGTCAGTCCCGGAACCTCGGAAGTGCTCCAACGACTGGAGACAAGGCCCTCTCTACGTTATTCGATCATCTGATCCTGCCCTGGTGGGACCGCGTTGGCGCGGCGGATCGGATCGTCTTTGTACCGGATACCCAGCTCGAAGGGGTTCCATTTTCTTCCTTGCGAGACCGGAGCGGGAGTTACCTCATCGAGAGTCATGAGATTACCGTTGCGCCGAGCGCTTCTTTGTTTGCCTGGGCTTTGAAGACTCGTCCCAAGGCCGCGGGCCTCAAGTCCGCAGGACTTGTGGTAGGGAATCCAAAGCTCGGAAGCGACCTGCTCCTGCGCCTGCAAGACCTGCCTTTTGCGGAGAAAGAGGCCCAGCGAATCGCTGCTGTGTCTCCGGGTTCACGGCTTCTGTTGGGCGCCGCCGCAACACGGAGCGCATTCCTCGAAGAGCTCCTGCGTGCCTCTTGGGTCCACTTTGCCGGCCATGCGCTCGTCAACCGGCAGAGCCCGCTCCTCTCGATGCTTGTGCTCGCTCCGGCCTCCGACGGCAGCGACCAGGGAGCTCTCTATGCGCAGGATATCTACGATCTGGATCTGCGTGGTACGCGCCTGATCGTGCTCGCGGCTTGCGATTCTGCGCAGGGAGCCTTGGACGGAGGAGGTGGAGCGAATCTGGCGCGGGCTTTTCTCGCGGCGGGGGCCCGGACGGTCGTCGCCACTCTCTGGCAGACGGAGGACCGCGCGTCGGAAGAGCTGTTCAAGGTCTTCTATGACCGGGTGCGGCGCGGCGTTGCTCCGGCGGCGGCGTTGCGGGACGCACAGCTCGCGATGATCAACAGCAAGGAGGATTCCGCCTTGCAGTCCCCTGTTTCCTGGGCCGGATTTCAGGTGATTGGGGCTGATTGATGGTAGATCCTGTAGGATGTGACGATCCCCGAGGTCGTCCATGGACAAAAGCTTCCGGCACCCTGCCTTCAACTTCGTTGTCGCGGTTGTGTGCTTCTGTGTGGGGGCCGGCTGCCTGGGCAGCCTCGTTTCGAGATCGCCCAGCGTGCGTCTCCGCTACCGGACCGTCGAGGCTCCGGGTCATTCCGAGAAGATCGCTTCGTTGTATTTCGGGTCCAGGCGCCTCGCTGACGACGTCGATGGATACGTTCGGAGCCCAGCCAACGATTTTCTGCTCCTTTATTCCACCCGCGGTGAGGACGGGGGAGGTACGTTCTTCTACGACGGCCGCAAGGGCGTGCCCTTTCGCTTGGGACCGCACTGGGACTCCGTCAGCCTGCTTACTGAGCGGGTCTGGACGCCCACCGGCCGTTTTGTCGTCGTGAGTCTCGAGGACGAGCTTCGGGTCTTCGACATCCAGGGGAAATCCGTGACGAGCCTCTCCTCGGTCTTGTTCGCCAATGGTGTCCAGCGACACCTGACTTTCCTCTCGTGGAGCACGGATGGCAGCCGCCTCGCGGTCAGCGCCGGCGGCTCTTTGCAGCAGCCTGCGGAGCAGCAAGACCTTCTCGAGGTCGGTGCCGCGGGCGGATGGCATGCCCGCTACGTCGCTTCCAAGGTCTGCGAGAAGCCCTACGCCTGCTGGCGGACATGGGATTTTGAGTGGCGGTCGGTGCCGCCCAACGGTTATCAGCTCGTGGTCGCGGCTCCGGTCTCCGAGCACCGCATCTTCGTCGATCCTACCCGCGCCGCCCGACCTCCCGGCAACGGATGAGGAACTCCTCGGCCAGTAACTTGTAGGCTTGCGCTCCCTTGGCGTGCGGATCGTGCTGGAAGATGCTGTGGCCTTCTTCCGGGGCCTCGGCGAGGCGCGTGTTGATGCGGACTTCGATCGCGAAGACGAGTGGACCGTAGTCGGCGCGGATCTGATCGACGAGGCGGCGGGTGAGCTTGGTGCGGTAGTCGACCATGGTGAGCAGGAGGCCGAGCGGTTGGATGCGGCCTCCGGCGTCCCAGCTCATCCGCTCGGCGGCGGCGATCATGTTGCGGAGGCCGGTCGTCGAGAGGAATTGCGGCGTGGTGGGAATGAGGAAGCTGTGGGCGGCGACGACGGCGTTGGCCGGTACGACGGCGAGGCCGGAGGGGCAGTCGAGGAAGATGTCGTCGTAGGTGTCGGCGACCGGTTGGAGGACGGAGCGGAGGCGGAGGTGGCGGCCGCGGTAGTTGCCGAGTTGGGCGTCGGCGTCCATCAGGTCGACCGAGGCGGTGATCAGGCTCAGGTTGTCGATGCTGGTCGGACGGACGATTTCAGCGGCTTTGGTGGTTCGCAGGAGGAGGTCGGCGGAGGAGGGAGAGAGCTGGTCGGGCGGAACTCCCAGCGACAGCGAGGAGGAGGCCTGGCTGTCCAGGTCGACCAGGAGGACGCGGCGGTCGCGCTCGGCCAGGGCGGCGGCGAGGTTCACCGCCGTCGTCGTCTTGCCCACTCCTCCTTTGCGGCTGATGATCGCCGTAATCATTTGATGATCATGCTGGTGATCATGGCGGTGGCGTGACGTGGCCGGCACGGAGGAAGAGCGGCCAGACGACCGGGCGCACCTTTTCCGGCTCGCCCCAGGCGGCGGCGAGGTCGTCCCAGATCTCCTCCAGCGGATCGGTGCCCCTCTCTTTGCTGTAGCGTGCGGTGGCGGACCAGGTCTTCATGTAGCCCGCCAACTGCTCCAGGTTCCAGTGCTCCGGATGAAAGAAGGACGGCATCTGCACTTCGGCGAAGGGGAACGGGACGGTGCGATACTCCTCGTTGACCCAGCGCCTCTCGGGCGGCCAGTAGGAGCCGGTGACGTCGTGCGCGAGGCGGTCGATCTGCCGGTCCACGGCAGGGTCGACGCGCGGCAGGTTGTAGGTCCAGATCGCTACCGCGCCGCCGGGCGCCAGAATCCTCTTCACCTCGGCGAAGAAGCGGTCGAAGTCGAACCAGTGGAAGGCCTGCGCGGCGGTGACCAGGTCGACCGAGGCGTCCGGCAGGCCGCTGGTCTCGGCGGGGGCGACGCGGTATTCGATGCGCGGGTGCGGCGTCGCATGGGCGAGCTGCTGCGCGCTCGGATCGGTCGCCACGACGCGGTCGAAATGCTCGGCGAGGCCGACCGCGGCCTGGCCGTTGCCGGTGCCGGTGTCGAGGGCGAGCCGGTGCTCGCGGGGGAGGCGGGCGACGGCGGCGACGAGATCGCGCGGATAGCCGGGACGGCAGGTGGCGTAGGCGGCGGCGTGGCCGGAGAAATGGTCTTTGAAGCTCATATGTTCCTGATCAAGAAAGCGACGTCATTGAAGTCCATCTTCAGCGTAGCGCATGGACGGCGCGCGGCGCCACTCGCGGTGGTGTGGGTGTGCTACGATCCGCCCGCCTCACGACTGTCACAGGGTGTGACGCCCATGTGGCGCGCCGGACACCTTACCTGAGAGGGAGAGATGAACGCCGACGCGATCATCAAGTGGTTCATGCCGAAGGAGGAGCAGTTCCAGCGCCTCCTCTCCAAAGATACCCAGAACCTGCTGGCCGGGGCGCGGCTGTTCGCCGAGATCGCCCGGTGCGAGAAGTTCGAGCAGCGCCGGGTGCTGGTGGTCGAGCTCAAGGGGATCGAGCACGAGGGTGACCAGATCACCCGCCAGATCTTCGACGCCCTCAACTCCACCTTCATCACCCCGTTCGACCGCGAGGACCTGCGGTCGATCGCCACCGACCTGGACGACATCCTCGACGCCTTCGAGAGCGTGGCGCAGTACCTCGTGCTCTTCGAGCTGTCCGAATCGCCGGACGCCCTGCGCCAGTTTTCGCGCATCCTGGTCGACATGGTGCAGGAGATCGACGAGCTCACCGGGCTGCTCTGGGACATGGCGAACGAGAAGCGGATGCAGGAAGGGATCGTGCGCATCTCCGATCTCGAGAACCAGGCCGACAATCTCTACAACACGGTCATCGCGGACCTGTTCCGCGAGAACGGCCGTCCGCCGCTCCAGATCCTGAAGTGGAAAGAGGTCTATCAGGGACTGGAAGACGCCTGCGACCACTGCAAGGACTACACCCACATCGTGGGCAACGTCCTGGTCAAGAATTCCTGAGGGCGATCCCCGGCCATGCCTCCCGGTTCCGGCGTTGTCGTCTTCATCATCCTGGTCGCCCTGTGCTTTGACTTCCTGAACGGCTTCCACGACGCCGCGAACTCGATCGCGACGGTGGTGTCGACCCGGGTGCTGTCGCCGCAGAAGGCGGTGCTCTGGGCGGCGTTCTTCAACTTCGTCGCCGCCTTCGTCCTCGGCACCGGCGTGGCGAAGACGATGGGCAGCGGCATGATCGACCTGGCGGTGGTCACCCGCGAGGTGGTCCTCGCGGGCCTCGTCGGCGCCATCGCCTGGGACCTGATCACCTGGTACTACGGGTTGCCGGTCTCCTCGTCGCACGCCCTCATCGGCGGCTATGCCGGCGCGGCGATCGCCAAAGCCGGGCCGAAGGCGATCCTCATCGCCGGCTGGACGAAGACGCTCTCCTTCATCGTGCTGGCGCCGCTCATCGGCTGCGTCCTCGGCTTCTTCCTGATGGTCTCGGTGACCTGGTTGTTCCGGCGCTGGCGGCCGGACCGGTTGGATCACCTCTTCCGGCGGTTACAGCTCCTGTCCGCCGGTCTCTACAGCCTCGGCCACGGTGGCAACGATGCGCAGAAGACCATGGGCATCATCACCGGCCTGCTGGTCGCCTCCGGCTATATCAAGCACTTCCACGTGCCGCTCTGGGTGGTGCTGATCAGCCATGCGGCGATCGCGCTAGGCACGATGTTCGGCGGCTGGCGGATCGTCAAGACCATGGGCACGAAGATCACCAAGCTGCAGCCCTTCGGCGGCTTCTGCGCCGAGACCTCGGGCGCCATCACCCTGGTCGGCGCGACGCTGCTGGGCATCCCGGTGTCGACCACCCACACCATCACCGGCGCCATCGTCGGTGTCGGCGCCACGCGGCGCCTGTCGGCGGTGAAGTGGGGCGTCGCCGGCCGCATCGTCTGGGCCTGGGTCCTCACCATCCCGATCGCCGCCGCGGTGTCGTGGGTGGCGTTCCACCTGCTGCGGCCGTTCTTCTAGAAGCCTCGTTTTACGCCCGCTGGATCTCGCCGCGGAAGCGGTGGGCGATGCGGGCGAGGAGGAGCAGGGCCACGGTGGCGAGGCCGATCGTGGCTCCCCACCAGAGGCCGCGGGGTCCCTGGCCAACGGTGAACGCGAGCGCCCATCCCGCCGGCAGACCGATCAGCCAGAAGGCGACCAGCGCGAGGGCGGCGGGATAGGTCGTGTCGGCCGCGCCGCGCAGAACGCCGGCCGCCACCGTCTGGACTCCATCGAAGACCTGGAAGACCGCGGCGATGGGGAGGAGGGTCACGGCCATGGAGATCACGACCGGGTCCTGCGTGTAGAGCCGGGCGAGCGGCCCGGGCACGAAGGCGAAGAGGACCGCGAAGACGACCATGACGCCGGCTCCGAGGAGCAGGCAGGCGGCGGCGGCCAGGCGCGCTCCCGGCATGTCCCGTCGCCCGATGGCGTTGCCCACCCGGGTGGCCGCGGCCCCCGAGATGCCGAGCGGCACCATGAACGAGACGCTCGCCAGATTGATCGCGATCTGGTGCCCGGCGAGCTGGGTGACGCCCATCCGGCCGATGATCAGCGCCAGGGTGATGAAGAAGACGATCTCGAAGCACTGGTGAAAGCCGATCGGCACGCCGAGGCGCAGCAGGCGCAGATGGCGGCCGAGATCGAACGCTTCGCGGGTGAAACCGCGCCAGTAGGGGGCGAGGGCGCGGCGCGAGGCGAAGAGGAGCCAGAGGAACATGGCCGTGCGGCAGATCGAGGTGGAGTAGGCGGAGCCGCGCACGCCGAGCGCCGGCATGCCCAGGTGTCCGTAGATGAGCACCCAGTTGCCGAAGACGTTCGCGAGATTGCCGACCACGATGGTGATCGCCGTATGGCGGACGACGCTCATCGCCTGCAGCGTCTGGCGGAGGGTGACGAAGAGAAAGTGGGCCGGCAGCCCCCAGATGATGGCGCGGGAAAACGCGGCGGCGTCGCCGACCACGGCGGGGGGCTCGCCGATGAAGCGCAGGGCCGGGCTGACGTCCCAGAGGACCAGAGCGCAGGGGAGGACCAGCGCCAACGCCAGCACGATGCCGCGCTGGAGGTGATCGCTGACCGCTTTCCCGTCGCCCGCTCCGTGCGCTTGCGAGATCAGCGGATCGAGCGCCGAGAGGATGCCGCCGCCGAGCACCAGGAAGCCCAGGGTCGAGATGTGGCCGAGGGCGCCGGCGGCGAGCGCGCTGGCGGAGAGATGGCCGAGCATCATCGTGTCCACGACGCCCATGGACATCAGCCCGAGCTGGATCAGTGCCACGGGAGCGGCAAGGCGGGTGGCTGCGGCGAGCTCGCGCCGGATGCGGTCGAAGCGGTTCATCTGGGGGGCTCGCCGGAGACGGCCGGCGAGGGTGGGGTAGTATAGCCGTCCCTTGAGCAAGATTGACGATTCAGTGAACGACAGCGGCACCTTTGGGATACCGGCGGGAGCACAGATCGGCGCGGACAAGGCCGGGGAGACCCTGGCGGCGCTGGTGCGCGAGCTGTCGCCGGGCACTTCGTGGAGCAAGGCGCGCGAGCTGTGCCGGAGCGGCCGCGTCTGGGTAAACGGCGACCGGGCAACCGATCCGGCCCGGCGGATGGCGGCGGGCGAGAGGGTGGAGCTGCGCTCCGGAGAGTCCGCGCTGCGCCGCGAGCCGGCCGCGGCGGTGGTCCATCTGGACGCCGACATCGTGGTCGTGCGCAAGCCGGCCGGCCTGCTCACGGTTCCTTTTGCCAAGGAGGACCGCGACACACTGCTCTCCCTGACCCGCGTCGCCGTGCGGCGGCTGGAGTCGGCGCGCGGCCAGGAGGCCAATCCCAGCCTGCGCGCCGTGCAGCGGCTCGACAAGGACACCTCGGGCCTGGTCGTCTTCGCGCGCAACGTGCGGGCGCAGCGCCTGCTCCAGGAGCAGCTCGGCGAGCATACGGTGACCCGCCGCTATCTGGCCCTCGTCCACGGCGCGGCCAGGGACGCCATCTACGACACCCTCCTGGTCCACGACCGCGGCGACGGCCTGCGCGGCTCCTGGGGCGTCTTCCGGCAGGCGGAGGGCAATCCGCCGGAAGGCGCCAGGAACGCCACCACCTACGTCACCGTCCTTGAGCGCCTGCGGCGGGCGACCCTGATGTCCTGCGCCCTGGAGACCGGACGCCAGCATCAGATCCGCATCCACCTGGCGGAGGCCGGACATCCGCTGGTCGGCGAGACCGTCTACATCCGCGACTGGCACGGCCCTGTCATCGAGGCGCTGCGCCTCATGCTGCACGCCGCCGTCCTCGGCTTCATCCATCCGCGCACCAACCGTCCGGTCGAATTCGAAGACCCCCCTCCCGCCGACTTCGAAGCGGTTCTGGAGCGTTTGCGCCGGCCCGGCGTGAAACCTTGAACGACCGCGGTCGTAGGTGACGGAATGCGCACTCTCCTTCAGGATCTTCGCTTTGCCGCCCGTCTGCTGGTGCGGAGCCCCGGCCTGTCTCTGGTGATCATCCTCACCCTGGCGCTCGGCATCGGCGCCAACGCGGCAATCTTCAGCGTCGTCAACGGAGTTCTGCTGAGCCCGCTGCCCTACCGCCAGCCTGACCGCCTGATGTCGGTCTACAGCCAGTTCCCAGGCCTGGGATTCGACCGCTTCTGGGTGTCGCCGCCGGAGTTCATCGAATTCCGCGAGCGGGCCACCCGCTTCGATGGCGTCGGCGCCTACCGGGCGACGCCGGTCAATCTGGAGGGGCGGGATCAGCCGGTGCGTGTCCAGGCGGCCTTCGCCTCGGCCAGCCTGTTCACGGTCCTCGGCGTCGCTCCGGAGCGCGGGCGTGTCTACACACCGCAGGAGGACATGCCGAACGCGGAGAAGCTCATCGTCTTGAGTGACGGCCTCTGGCGCCGCGCTTTTGGCGCGGATCCGGACATCGCCGGCCGGCGGGTGAAGGTCGGCGGCCAGGAGCGGACGATTCTCGGGGTGATGCCTCCGGGGTTCGACATCGCGGGCGAGCACGTGGAGGCCTGGCTCCCTCTTGCGCTCGATCCGGCGAATCCAGGAGGCCGCGGCAGCCATTTCCTCTACCTGGTGGGGCGCCTGCGGAGCGGGGCCACGCTGGAGCAGGCGCAGTCGGAGCTCCAGGGCCTCCTGGTGCGCTGGAAGCAGGAGATGCCGAAGGATCACACGCCCGATCCGGAGCGGCATCGCCTGGTCATCCAGCCGCTGCTCGACGATCTGGTGGGCGACGTGCGGCCGAAGGTTCTGATGCTGGCCTTCGCCGTCGGCCTGGTGCTCCTCATCGCCTGCCTGAACGTGGCCAACCTGCTTCTCGCCCGGGCGGAATCGCGGCAGCGGGAGATCGCCATCCGCACCGCGCTCGGTGCACCGCGGCCGCGGCTGATCCGCCAGTTCCTCACCGAGAGCGTGCTCCTGTCGGTCCTCGGTGGCGTCTGCGGCCTCGTGCTTGCGGTCGCCGGCGTGCGCGCCATCGTGGCGCTCAATGCGGACAGCATTCCGCGCGTCGAATCGATCGGCGTGGACGCGCGCGTGGTCGCCTACACGCTGGCGCTCTCGCTGCTCACCGGCTTCCTCTTCGGCCTCGCGCCGGCGCTCCATGCGCGCGGCAGCTCGTTTTTCACCGTGCTCCGGGAAGGCGCCCAGCGCGGCACCGCGGGTCGTGTCTCGCAGTGGTTCCGGCGCGGCCTTGTGGTAGCCGAGATCGCGCTGGCGTCGCTGCTGGTGATCGGGGCGGGGCTGCTCCTCAAAAGCTTCTGGGTGCTGCAGCAGGTGAACCCCGGCTTTGATCCGCAGAACGTCCTCTCCATGCAGGTCTCCCTGCCGCGGGCGACCTATCCCGAGGATCACCAGGTTGAAGACTTCTACCGCAAGCTCGCCGCGCAGGTGGCGACGCTCCCCGGCGTCGAGAGCGTGGCCGCCGTGTCCGGCCTGCCGCCCAAGCGCGAGGTCAACGCCAACGACACGGAGTTTGAAAGCATCAAGCCGACCAAGGACGGACCGCCGCAGAACGTCGACTACTGGCAGTTCGTCTCCCGCGACTACTTCAAAACCATGCGCATCCGGCTCGTCGCCGGGCGGACCTTCAGTCCTGGCGACGACCGCGGAACCCCGGGTGTCGTGCTGATCAACCAGACCATGGCCAAAGTCTTCTGGCCGACCCGCAGCCCGCTCGGCGACCGCGTGCGCGCCCCCTCGGGGCCCGGCGGACCGCAGAGCCCGTGGCTCACCGTCATCGGCATCGTCGCCGACGTCAAGCAAGGCGGGCTGGATCAGAAGACCGGCACGGAGCTGTACTTCCTCCAGGATCAGGCCGAGGAGACGGCCGGCGGAGCCGCGCGAACCATGTACCTGGTGGCGCGCACGCGAAGCGACCCGATGGGCCAAGCCGCTGCCGTGCGGTCCGCGATCCGCGGTCTCGACGCCTCGCTGCCGGTTTCCGAGGTGAATTCGATGGAGAAAGTTCTGTTCGACTCGGTGGGCCGGTCGCGTTTCATCATGGTCCTGGTGATGCTGTTCGCCGCCGTGGCCCTGGTGCTGGCCGCGGTGGGCACCTACGGTGTCCTCTCCTATGCGGTGGAGCAGCGGACGCGGGAGATCGGAGTCCGCATGGCCCTGGGGGCCCAGGTCGGCCAGGTCCTGGGCATGATCCTGACGCAGGGAGCCATTCTCGCCGGTCTCGGGCTGTTCCTCGGAGTGGTGGGAGCGGTGGCGCTACGCAGTGTTCTCGCGAGCCTCCTGTTCGGTGTGACGCCGACCGACCCGCTCATCTTCGCGGCGGTGGTGGCGCTCCTGGCGCTCGTCTCTTTCATGGCCTGCCTCCTCCCGGCCCAGCGGGCGGCGCGCGTGGATCCGCTCGTCGCCCTACGATCCGAATGAAGTCCGAATGAAGTCCGAATGAAGTCCGAATGAACCGAGACGGCGCGGCCCGGAGCTGGCAGGATTCGGTCGCCCTGGCGATCCTCTGGCGCTACGCCTGTCATGCGGCGATGCTCGGCCTCTCCCTCCTCACCGAAGGGAGGCCGGCGCCGCATCTGCCGGACACCCTTCTCGACCATCTACCGCGGGTCGCCTGGATCGCGAATGCCAACTGGTGGCTCTGGCTGGCCTGTTACATCCCGCCGGCGCTCCTCCTCTGGCGCCGCGACCGCTCGGCCTTCCTCCGCTTCCTATACATCGGGGGGATCGTGAGCGTGCTCCGTGGTCTCTGTGTAGGCCTGACCGGCCTGGGACCGGCGGACGGTCCGGACGTGAACGCGGGGCTCGGTGGTTCGGCGCTGTTTCACGCCTGGATCACCCTGATCAATCCGTTCTCTACGCTTTTCGGGAATGCCGCCCGGGTCTACCTCACCAAAGACCTCTTCTTCTCCGGCCACATCTCCTCGACCTTCCTCCTCTGGCTCTACTGCCGCGGCAAGGGCTGGCTCGGCCCGCTCGCGCTTGCCGGGCATCTGGTGACGGTCGCGGTCGTCCTGCTCGCTCATCTCCACTACAGCATCGACGTCGTTGGAGCCTGGGCGATCACCTATAGCGTGTATGCGTTGGCGGAGAGGTGGGGGAGAGGCCAAGTGCGAAGGTCTTGAAGCGCTGGGTCGGGATGGGCCAGACAACGCGGAACGTGAGACGGCAAGTCTTCACTTCGTTAGTTTCCGCAGACCATCGGGCAGTCGCACACACAATCGTAGCTGACTGGACTGACGCAAACTACCTCTGAAGCACAACCACACTCCGGGGCGCCGCAATAACGTGCGCAAGCAAGGTAAAAAGTAGGAGGTATTGTGCATTCTGGTTCAGCTGCAGCAGAAGGCACGGACAATCCAGTAAAAGCAAGAAGAAGCGCCGCTAACGATACAGCAAGCATCAGGCATTTACGCATGGTGATCTCCTCTCCTCCCATATAGGTCTCGTGAGTTACAACTAGTCCTCTTCTGCTGACCTTGGAAGGCCCAGCAGCCGTACGCGCCTAAGTTTGATAACGATACGATGCTTACTAAGCTGTGTCAATGCGATGATGACGTATAAGTAGGGCTTCCCAGTGGTCGCCATGAGACCCTTCTTCGATAGCATCGTGCGCAACCTTCGCCCGAAAGACGCGTAACCATCCCCGGAGGAGACCACGCATGCGAAAAGCTCTGCTGCTGTCGGTCCTGGCCCTCAGTCTGGCGCATCCAGTCCTCGCCTGTGAACCGGTGGAGGGACTCGGCCCATTGCTTGAGCCCGGCTCTGTTCTTTTACTGGGCGAGATCCACGGCAACACCCAGAGCCCCGGCTTCGTCAGCCGGGCAGCTTGTCTGGCCCTGGACGCCGGACATCCGGTGACGGTGGCGCTGGAGATTCCGCGGCAGGAGGAGGAGCGGACCGCGGCCTTCTTGGCGTCGGAGGGAGGGGAGAAGGACCGGTCAGCCTTCCTTGCTGGCCCTTTCTGGACGGATCCCTATCAGGACGGCCGGAGGAGCCAGGCGATGCTCGCCTTGATCGAAAACCTCCGCTCCCTGCGCAAGGCGGGGAAGCCAATACGCCTGGCTCTCCTCGATACAACCGTGCCTCCGGCGGATGGGCGGAGCCGGGACCACGTGATGGCGGACAACCTGAAAGTCGCGTTCGATGCCTCGCCGAAGGACGTGCTCATCGCGCTGACCGGCAACCTGCACAGCCGCGTCACGATGGGCTCGCCCTGGGATCCGAAGTACGAGCCGATGGGCTACTTCTTCACCCAGGCGAAGCCGGCGGTCAAGGTCACCGCGCTGGACGTGGCCTTTTTCAAGGGTACGTCCTGGACGTGTAACACCAGCGATCGATCGAGCTGCAAGGTGCGGGAACTCGGGGTGAGGGGCGACGACAAGGGCGTGCGCGTGATCATGCACCCGCTCGAAGGCGGCTTCCACGGCGTCTACAACGTGGGGCCATTGACCGCGTCCCTGCCAGCCGTCGAGAGCGCTCGACCGGCTGCCGATCCGAAATAGCGGAGCCTGGGCCACCCCGGGACCGTGTAAACTCTGAGGGCTCAACTCCGTACGTAGAGGAGTCAGGGCTTGCGACGATGAGCACGCTACCGCACCGTGGGCTGATGCCCAATGCTGAAATCGCCGAGGAGGCGCAGGAAGATCTCGACCGGTCTGTCCTGCCGGCGGAGGCGTTGCCTCGGCTCGCGGTGCTCCTGGTGGGAGGCGGCTCGATCGAGGCGCCTTTACGCAGCCTGGCGCGCGGGGAGTACGAGATTCTGGCGGTGCCGGATGCGGCGGCGGCGCGGCGGGTGCTGGAGACGCGGCGCGTGGGGGTGCTCTGCCTCGGACCGGCGATCGAGGGAGCCGCGGCTCGCGCGCTGGTCGCGGAGATCGAGGACGTGCCGGCGCCTCCTCCGGTGCGACTCGTGCTGGCGGGCGGTTCCGATCTGTCGGTCTTCCAGGAGCTGATCGATGAGTCGCGGCTGTACTACCTGAGCCAGGCGCCTCCGGCGCCGCGCGAGCTTGACGCTCTTCTGCGGACGGCGGTGCGCCGCGCCGGGGAGAGCGCGGCGCGGGAGATGGAGGAGCCGCAGCGGATCTCGGGCAGCGTGCTCGTCGAGCTGCTGCGCCGGCTCTCCCTGCTCGACGATCCCGAGGAGATCGCGGACCTGGTGGCGGAGGCGGCGCGCGATCTGGTGGCGGCGGACCGCGCCCACTTCCTGGTGTTCGATCTCGAAAAGGAAGAGCTGTGGGCGCGGGAGCCGGGCGGATCAGCCCGGCGCTACGAGAGTGCGGCGGTCGGGCTGGTCAGCTTCGTGCTGCGCAGCGGTCTGCCGGTGAATGTGCCGCGGGCCGGCGAGGATGTTCGCTATGACCGCAGCGCGGACGATCCGCTCGGGCGCGGCGACGAGCGCCTGCTCGCCGTTCCGGTCACCGCGGCGGGGCATGAGCTGGGCGTTCTCGTGGCGGTTCGCGAGGCGAGCAAGCCTGAATTCGGCGATCGCGAGGAGGAAGACCTCGAACGGCTCGCCGCCCAGGCCGCACCTTCCCTGGCCGCCCAGGTGCTCGCCGACCGCGACGGCGTGGCCGCCGAGGCCCTCGGCGGTCCGGACTCGGGGCTCTTCCGCCGCGAGGTGGTGGAGCAGACGCTTCGCCCGAAGATACAGGCCGATCCGCTGCGCATTTCGCCGGCCTGGGCGCGCTGGTCCTACTGGGTGCTGGTGGCGGCGCTCGCCGGCTTCCTGCTCTATTCCTGGCTGGGTACGATCGACGAGTACGCCTCGGGCGTCGCAGTGGTCGAAACCGGCGGCCGGGCCGATCTGACGGCGCGCAATCCCGGTACGGTGGTCGGCGTCGAAGCCACGCCGGGGCAGCGGGTCGAGGCCGGGCAGCTCCTGGTGCGCTTCGACGACAGCCGCGAGCGCGCCGACCTGGACCGCGCGGAGCGCGAGTTCAATCTCCAGCTCATCAACCGCCTGCGCGATCCGTCGAGCGGCATGGCGGAGCAGGCGTTGATCGGCCTGCGCGGAGAGCGCGAGCTGGCCCGCGCGCGTCTGGAGGAGCGCTATCTCAGGTCGCCGGCGGCGGGGGTCATCAACGACGTCCTGGTCCGTCCGGGCCAGTACATGCAGCCGGGCCAGACCGTTCTCTCCCTGGCCGCCGGCAGCACGGAGCCGACGGTGACCGTGGTGGTGCCGGGGCAGTACCGGCCGCTCCTGCGCGCCGGCCAGCCGCTGCGGCTGGAGATCTCCGGCTACCGCTATGCCTACCAGAAGCTCTCCGTGGGATCGGTCAGCGACGAAGTGATCGGCCCCGTCGAAGCGCAGCGAGCGCTCGGCCCCGCGATCGCCCAGACGGTCCAGGTGACCGGTCCGGTGGTGGTGGTCAAGGCGCACCTCCTCTCGCCGACCTTCGAGGCGGAAGGGAAGACCTACCGCTATCACAACGGCATGCAGGGCACGGCGGAGGTCCGCGTCCGCTCGGAGCGCCTGATCTGGGTGCTCGTGCCGTCGCTGAAGGCGGTTTTCGAGAAAGAGCACGGTTGAGGTCCGATGGCTGAGACGCGCCCCGACCGCTCGCCTTCGCTCCTGGAGCGCTTCCCGGCCCTCGGCGGTCTGCGCCTGGGCCGGCGGCGCCGGATCCCCTTCGTGCAGCAGACCACGGCGACCGACTGCGGCCCCGCCTCCCTCGCCATGGTGATGGGGTACTTCGGCAAGTCGGTGAGCCTGTCGCAGGTCCGCGAGGCCACCGGGGTGAGCCGCCACGGCACCAGCGCCTTCGCCATCCTGGAGACCGCCCGGCATTTCGGCCTGCGCGGCCGGGGCGTGCAGATCTCGGACATCCGGCAGCTCGCGTTCCTGGAGCCTGGAGCCATCCTGCACTGGCGCTTCAGCCACTTCCTGGTCCTCGAGAGCACCGACTCGCGCGGCGCCTGGGTGGTGGACCCGGCGAGCGGCCGGCAGCATCTGCCCTGGGCTGAGCTCGACCGCTCGTTCACCGGCGTCGCGCTCACCCTGGAGCCGACGGAGGAGTTCGAGCCCGAGCCCGGCAAGCCGCGCGGCGTCGGCCGCTATGTGCGGCGGGTGCTCGGGCAGTCGGGCCTGATCAGCCGCATCGTCGTGCTGTCGGTGCTGCTCCAGGTGCTGGCCTTGGCGGTGCCGGTGCTCACCGGCGTGCTGGTCGACCGGGTGATTCCGCGCGGCGACCTGCACCTGCTCTGGGTGCTGACCGCCGGGGTCGGAGGTCTCCTCGCCTTCCGCCTCCTGTCGTCGCTGGTGCGCTCGTTCCTCCTGCTCTATCTGCGCACCCGGCTCGACGCGCGTCTGGCGCTGGAGTTCCTGGAGCATCTGGTCAGCCTGCCGTATCTTTTCTTCCAGCAGCGCTCGGCGGGCGATCTGGCGATGCGCCTCAACAGCAACTCGACGATCCGCGAGCTGCTCACCTCAAGCGCGCTGTCGACCGTCCTCGACGGCTCGATGGTCGGTCTCTATCTGCTCTTCCTGCTGTTCGCCGACCCGAAGATGGGCCTGCTCGCCGCCGGTCTGGGGGCGATCCGCATCATCCTCTTCTTCCTGGTGCGGATGCGCCAGCGCGATCTCATGTCGCAGTCGCTCCAGGCGCAGGCCAAGTCGCGCAGCTTCGAGTTCGAGCTGCTGGCCGGCATCGAAACCGTGAAAGCAGCGGGGGCCGAAGGGCAGTCGGTGCAGCACTGGTCGAACCTCTTCGTCACCGAGCTCAACGCCTCGCTCGACCGCGGCCGGCTGGACGCGGTGGTGAGCAGCGTGCTCGACCTGCTGACCACCGCATCGCCGCTCCTGATCCTGCTCTACGGCAGCCTGCTGGTCGTCCATGGCGAGCTGTCGCTGGGCTCGATGCTCGCGCTGAACGCCCTGGCGCAGGGATTCCTGACGCCGCTGTCGACGCTGGTGACCACCGCCTCGCAGCTCCAGATCATGGGAAGCTACTTGGATCGCATCAACGACGTGTTCGACGCGCCACGCGAGCAGGAGGGGGAGAAGATGCGGCCGGCGGCCTCGCTCTCCGGGCGGATCGTGCTCGAAGAGGTGTCGTTCCGCTACGCGCTGAGCGTGCCGCCGGCGGTGCGCGAGGTGTCATTGGAGATTCCGCCGGGCAGGCTGGTGGCCGTGGTCGGCTCCTCGGGCTCGGGGAAATCGACCCTCGCCGCGCTCCTCGCCGGCCTCTACCGTCCGGAGACCGGGCGCATCCTCTATGACGGCATCGACCTCGCGGATCTCGATCTCGGCTGGCTCCGCCGCCAGCTCGGCTTCGTGGCCCAGCAGCCGCACCTCTTCGGCGCCTCGATCCGCACCAACATCGCGCTGACCGAGCCGACTCTCCCCTTGGCCCGGGTGGTGGACGCGGCGCAGCTCGCCTGCATCCACGACGACATCCTGGCCATGCCGATGCGCTACGACAGCTTCCTGGCCGACAACGGCGCCTCGCTCTCCGGCGGCCAGCGGCAGCGCATCTCGCTCGCCCGCGCCCTGGTCCGCCGGCCGCGAGTGCTCATCCTGGACGAGGCCACCAGCGCTCTCGACGCTGTGACCGAAAAAGCCGTCCAGGACAATCTGACCGATCTGCGCTGCACCCGAGTGGTCATCGCCCACCGCCTGAGCACGGTGCGCGACGCCGACGTGATCCTGGTGATGGACCAGGGGCGGATCGTCGAAAGCGGCACCCACGACGAGCTCCTCGCCCGTGGCGGCAAGTACTACGAGCTGGTGACGGCGCAGATCGAAGGGGACGAGGCGCTGGAGGCGGCGAGCGCGTAGGTCAGCGCCACCCTTCCCACCCCTCCAACACCGCCCTGTACCACGCCCGCCGGAACGCCACGACCCCCGGAAACGCCCGCCAGCAATGCCGCAGCGACGGATGCCGGCGGAAGATCGCCAGCGCTCCCGTCACCGACTTGAGCGGCGCGGTGAGGCGCAGGCGCCGCGGAGTACGCCAGGTCGGACCGCCGTCGAAGACCCCGGGATGAAGGGTACGGAAGTGATGGAAGTGGCGGCCGTACCAGGCGGCGTGCCCTTCGAGATCGGTTCGCGAGGCGCGCACCGCGGCGTGCTCCACGAGGGCGTCCGGCACGAAGGCGGTCGCGAGGCCGGCGCGGCGGGCGCGCAGCACCCAGTCGTGATCTTCGCTGGTGGGGAGCGTCTCGTCGAACGAACCGACCGTGTCCCAGGCATCCCTGCGGAGCGCGAGATTGAGGCTGCCGATCGGGCCGCGCGTGTCCGCCTCCGCCGGCCGGTCGGCAAGCAACTCGTGGAACGAGGCGATGTTGTCCGCCAGGGCCCAGAGGTTGGTCGCTTCCGGAGCGGTGGGGAAGGTCACGGCGCCGCCGACGACCGGCGTGGCATCGAGAGCCGCGGCCATTTTCGCCACCCAGCCGGGAGCGGGGCGGCAGTCGGCGTCGGTGAACAGGATGCGCTGACCGCGGGCGGCGGCCACCGCGCGGTTGCGGGCGGCCGCCGGGCTCAGGCGTTCAGCGGTTTCGAGCAGAAGCTCGCGGGGAACCTGTCCCGGCGCGTCGCGGCCCACCACCAGGACCTCGACGTCCGGCCCCGGAGCGCCTTGGGCGGCCAGGGCCTCGAGCGTCCTCCCGATCAGGGGGGAGTCGAGGTCCGGGATGAGCACGCTCAGGGCGGGAGAGGGCACATCGAGCTTCCGGCTACGAGCTCACCCGCGGCCGTTCGCGGATCGTCCGCTGCCAGTGCTGGCCCCAGTGCTGCGGGCGGATCTTCTTCATCTCCGCGATGCGCTCCTCGGCCATCCGGTCCGCCGCCCGATAGGTTGGGATCGATTCCGACTTGGCGATCTCGAAGACGCGGATCATGTTGCCGTAGATGCCGCGGGCGGCGCGCATGGCCCGCTCCCGGTTGTAGCCGGTGAGCTCATGGTAGACGTTGATCAGGCCGCCGGCGTTGATCAGGAAGTCCGGAGCGTAGAGGATGCCGCGGTCGTGCAGTGCGGCGCCGTCGCGCTTCTCGTCGGCGAGCTGGTTGTTCGACGGGCCGGCGACCACCTTGCAGCGCAGATTGGGGATCGACTTCTCGTTGAGCACCGCGCCGAGAGCGCAGGGCGCCAGGATGTCGCAGTCGACGCCGAGGATCTCGTCGGACGGCACGATCTCCACCCCGGCGTCGCGGGCGCGGGCGATGCGGTCGGCGTCGACGTCGGCGCCGAAGGTCTTCGCCCCCTCTTCCTTGAGATAGAGCGCGAGGTTGTAGCCGACGCTGCCCAAGCCCTGCAGAGCCACCGTGCGGCCGTGCAGCGAAGCGTCGCCGAACTGCCAGAGCGCGGCGGCCTTCATGCCCTGGAGCACGCCGAACGCGGTCACCGGACCGGGATCGCCGCTGCCGCCGTGCGCCGGCGAGACGCCGGTCACCCAGGGGGTCTCGGTGTAGATGTGCTCCATGTCGGTGACGTCGGTGCCCACGTCCTCGGCGGTGATGTAGAGCCCGCCCAGTGAGTCGACGTAGCGGCCGAAGCAGCGGAAGAGCGCCTCGCTCTTGTCCTTCTTGGGATCCCCGAGGATCACCGCCTTGCCGCCGCCGAGGTTGAGCCCGGCCGCCGCCGCTTTGTAGGTCATGCCGCGCGACAGCCGCAGCACGTCGGTGAGCGCCTCGTCCATATTGTTGTAGGGGTGCATCCGCACTCCGCCCAAGCCGGGGCCGAGAACGGTGGAATGAACGGCGATGATGGCGTGAAAGCCCACCTCGGGACTGGAGCAGAACAGAACGCGCTCGTGCCCCATGTCCGCCATCTGCTGGAAAAGCTCCATGAAGTTCCTTTCTTGCGTGTCGCGGAGACCCGGGCGGACACACGGAGCCCCCCAGGCAAACGGCGGGAGTTTACAGGAAGGGGGGCTTGGTGGCGAGTATAATCACTCCTCAAATTTCTCGGAGGACACATGCCCCGATTCCGCCGTCTGATCGTCCTGTGGTCTCTGCTCCTGCTGCCGGCCGTGGCGCCGGCTCAGACGTTCCCTGCCCTCGTGCCGTTGCCAGGGACGGGAACGCTCGGCACTCCTCCGGATCCGAACAATTTCACCTTCGTGGTGGCGGGGGACAACCGGCCCGCGAAGTCGGGTGACCCGCAACCGGCGACGCTCACGAAGATCGTCAAGGCCGTTCAGGGGATGAAGGCCCCTGCCTTCATCGTCTGGACCGGAGACACGATCTCCGGCAAGAAGCCCGACAAAGAGAAGAAGATGAAGAAAGAGTATGACGAGTTCCTCGGAATCGTCAACGGCGCCGGAGTGCCGGTCTTCGCCGCGCCGGGCAACCACGAGCTCAATGGCAAGCCGAAGGTGCAGAGCTGCCCGAAGGCCATCGACCAGCCCGATCCGAGCGGGAATCTCCTCAAGTATTGGGAAAAATACATGGGCCAGCCGTTCGGGGTGTTCCGCTACGGAAACGCGGCCTTCGTCACGGTCAACACAGACGACACCGTGGGAGCCGGCGTCACCATTCCGGCCTGCCAGTACAACGGCTACGTCGGACCCGGCCAGTTGGCGGCGCTGTCCGCGACCCTCGCGGCGCTGGCGGCGGACAAGAGCGTGGCCCATATCTTCGTCTTCCAGCACCGCCCGGTGCACGCGAGCCCTGTCAATCCAGATGGACAGCTCGCGGACGCCAGCCGGGATCCGCTGGAGGCGATCCTTGATGACACGGCCAAATATCCGAACGTGTCCTTCATCTTCGCCTCTCACCAGCATCTCTTCTACTTCCACGACAAGGACAAGCCTTACCAGACGGGGCCGTTTCAGCGCACGGACCCCGCCGGCACCAAGCCGGCCTACGCCGTCTCCGGCGGGGCGGGAGCGCCGCTCACCAAGAAGGCGACTCCGCAGACCGGCGGCTATAACAACTATCTGGTGGTGCAGGTGAACGGCGCAGACGTCACGGTCACCATGAACAAGGTGCCCTAGGCCGTTCTAGGCCATCTCAAGGACGCCGTGACGCACGAGCCAGGCCGCCAGCAGGCCGTCCAGGGTTGTGCCGGCGGCAAGCTCATCCAGCAGAGGCGCGATCTCCACGCCGTCGAGGAAGGCCACGGGCCGCTCCAGAGACGGATGGATCAAGGCGCGTCTCGTCTCGATCAGATCGCCGTTCACACAGGGCGTTTCGACGAGCGCCGCCTCCGGCGACAATCGGAGCCACCTCCCCAAAGTAGGGGAGGGGCTCCCCTCCCGTGTGGGCGGAGGAGCCGGAGGAAAAAACAGAGCCTTTCCATCGGTCCTCGCTTCGGCGTAGAGCTTGGCCGCCCAGGTGGTGTGGCGCGCCACGGTCGTGTGGTGGCTCTCGGCGTAGAAACGCCGGGCCGCCGCGGCGTTCTCCGGCTTCGTGAGGATCGTGTGGACGGCGATGGCGCCGGTCCAGGCGGTCTGCATCGCTTTCTGGACGCCGGTGGAGGAGAGCGGATCGAGGGTGTAGGCGGCTTCGCCGATTTTCAGGAAATCGTCACCCACCGGCTCCGCGGCGTGCCAGCAGGTGGCGTCGCAGATCCCCACGTCTCCGGTGAGCTGGGCATGGGGTGTCTCGGCGAGGAGATCCGAGCGTGCCAGCAGGTCGCGGTAGAGCTCCTCGCGGGCGATCCCTGCCGAGCGCTCCACCCGATAGCGTTCGGCATCCAGAAAGACCATGGCGCTCAGCGTGCCGTCCGGCCGGGCTGCCGCCCAGAGCCATCCGTCCGCTCCCGCTTCGGTCCGCGTCTCCTCGCCCCAGCCGCTGTGGCGCTTCCAGGTTCCATAGAGGGTGAGCGTGCGGGGGCCGGTCCGTTGCCGCCGGCCTCCCAGGCGCGCCGACCGGCCGCTCGCGTCGATCAGGAAGCGAGCACAGATCTCCCGGCCGCCTTCCGGGGTGCGGATCGGCACGATCCAGCCGTCTCCGCTTGCCTGTCGCGGTTTCAGAGCCAGCGCCGGCTGGAGCACCTGCGCTCCGGCTTTCCGGGCATGATCGAGGAGCAGCCGGTCGAAGCGCCCGCGGTCCACCATGAGTCCCGGGGGATCGGCGTGCTTCACGGTCTCAGGAGGACCGGACCAGCGGACGATCGCTGTCTGCGTGGGACGGAAGCCTGCCGCACAGATGTCATCCGTGAGACCGAGGAGGTCGAGTTGCGGCCAGACGCCGGGGGAGAGCGCTTCTCCGACGTGCGGCCGGGGAAAGGCGGCGCGTTCGATCAGCAGCACGGCGTGGCCGAGGCGGGCGAGCTTCCAGGCCGCCACCGCTCCGGCCGGCCCGCCGCCGATCACGCAGATATCGGCCCTCATGCCGTGAACCAGTCCGGCCGGCGCACCGACAGCCGGGCGTAGGCCTGCAGGCAGTAGTGCAGCCAGCCACGGATGTAGTCGCAGGCCGGCCGGCCTCGGTGGATCACCTCATGGTGGCAGCCGCCGCCGCACAGGTAGCGCGCCCAGCAGCGGCTGCACGGCTCCTGGCGGTGCACGTGCCGGTCGGTGAGCCAGGCCGACTGCCGGCCGCGGTCGACGCCGGTCGCGAGATCTCCCATCGCTCCGTCCGCATCGCTCACGAAGCGGTGGCAGGCGGCGAGATCGCCGTCGGCGGAGACGCCGAAGTAGCCGGCGCCCGCGCCGCAGGGGTACGGCCGGTGCGTCCCTTTGTGGATCTCGCGCAGCGCGTTGACCAGGTTGGCGAACGGGTAGCGCTCGCCGGCGGCGATCCGGCGTTCGAGCTCGCCGCCGCAGTCGACCATCTGCTCCAGCATCACCGCCAGCTCGGACGATCCCATCTCGTCCTGTCCCGTCGGCGAGCTCAGCATCGGCGAGAACCCGACGCTGTGGAAACCGAGCCCGATCATCTCGTCGAGCGTCTCCCGCAGGCCGAGATTCCGCGGCGTCACCGTCACCCGCGCCGAGACCTGCATCCACCGCTGGCGGGCGAGGAGCGGCGCGACGCGGTCCATCGTTGCGTCGTAGCTGCCGCGTCCGCTCTTGAAAGGGCGCAGCCGGTCGTGCGTCTCCCGCGGTCCGTCGAGGCTGATGGTCACCGCGAAGGCGTGGCGCTCGAAGAGGTCGGCGTCGTCCTCGCGCAGCAGCGTTCCATTGGTGGTGATCGAAAAGGTCACCACCGCGCCGCGCTCGGCCGCAGTCCGCACCGCCCGCTCCGTGGCCGCCCGGATCACCTCCCGGTTGGCCAGCGGCTCGCCGCCGAGGAAGGCGAGGTTGAAGCGCTCGCCCGGCGCCGCGTCGCGGAGCAGGAGGTCCACCGCCTGGAGGGCCGTCGCCTCGTCCATGCTCTTCGCGGCGCCGCCGAACTCACCCTGCTGTGCGTAGCAGTAGGTGCAGCCGAGATTGCATTTCTGCGCCACCGCGAGCGACAGCGCGCGCACCGGCGGGCTTTCGACCGGTCGGTCGTCGACGAAGCGCTCTCCGCTCACCGCGATCCCGAGCTCGTCGAGCAGCCGCGCCAGTTCCGCGGGATCGCCCTGTGCCTTTTCCAGAAGGGAATCAACGTCGGCGTCGATCCGGAAGACGCTGTCGCCGTCCACCACCAACAGATGAGGATCGCCGTCGGCGCTGAACCGGTGGATGGTGGGGGAGAGCGGCGCGGACGCCGCGAACAGGGACTGGGCGTCCATGGCGGCCTACTCCCGGTCTTTGCCCTCGATCTCGAAGCGGAGCATCGCCTCCCACTTCTGGAACAGCTCGTCGTAGGTCACCAGGCGCGTGTCCTGGCGGTCGTCCAGGATGTACTCGCGCGGCGTCTCCGGCGTACGGTCTTTCTGCATCCAGTTGTTGCCCTTGCTGATCCCCTCCCGGGTGGGCTCGACGTTGACGTAATCGGGCCGGCTCGACGCCCAGTAGTAGCAGGCGCATTCGCGGTAGTCGTTCTGCCACGGCGAGCACAGGCTCTGCGTCAGCTCGCCGGGCTGCACCATGTCGCGGTTGATCACCGCCTGGTGGGGCTCGAAGAAATGGCGGACTTCGAGATCGACGAAGATCGTCCCGTCACCGGGTGTGTCCGGCGGCAGCACAGGATTCAATGAGATGTCTTTCGTGATCTCGCAGCGCACGATCTGACCGGCTTTCTGATGCAGAACGCGGGCGAGCGCGTTGGACCATTCCATGAACGCCGCCGCGTCGGGGTTCGAGCCGCTGGTCAGCACCAGCGGATCGCCGTTCGGAGACTGCGGTCCGGAGACCTGGGTCGCCAGCGGATCGCCGTCGACGCGGAGGATGCGATGGTGGAGCAGATCCTTGTATTTCGCGTCCTCGGTCCGCACCACGAGATTGTCCGCCTCGTGCATTTCGAGCCCGGCGAAAATCCGTTTCCATACATTGCGGAAGTCGAATTCGAGGCCCGGGAAGCAGTTGGAGATCGCGGAGTCCGGCAGCGATCCCGGAGGATTGCCGGCCGCGCGGTAGCGGAGCTGCGCTGTCAGATTCTTCGCCTCGATGCGGGGCCGCGAATCACTCCGCGAATCACTCATGATCGCCCTCGCCTTTCTTGCTGCTGCCGTCGCCATCGGAATCATCCGCGAACAGGTTCCGCGTCGCCGTCCTGCCGACCGTGTCCACCTGGCGGCGGGTGAGAGCCATGTAGCGCCCATCGGCTCCGCGCATGAGAGCGGGCATCTTGCGCCGCCCCACGGTCGACAGGTCGCCGATCTGATCGTGGCGGCGCAGCAGGTCGGGGAACCACGGCGCCGTGCCGCTGCGCAACGCGGTGAAGACGCTCTGGTGGAGATTGAGAAGTGTCACATTATCCACCAGCGACGGCGCCATGATCGGCTCGAACCGCCGGCCGAAGTCGCCGGTGTCCTGCCGCACCATCGTGCTCGCCACGTCGATCTGGCCGCCCACCACGTTGCCGTTCATCACCGCGGTGTTCATCAGCCGCACCGTTTCGAACGCCCGCCGCACGATCTCTTCAGCCTCATCCGAGGGAAGATCCTGCGCAGTCACGCGCGGTCCGTGGAGCGCCTGCTCGAGCTCGTCAGCCACCGTGCGCACCGGGAAGCTGTCCGGCGCGAACGCGGGTGGACCGGCTCCGATCCGTGCGAACGCGGCCAGCTCGTTTCCGCCCACCGTGAGGCGCGCCTCTACCACGCCGTCGCACTCGTCGTCCAGATAGCCGAGGCTCACCCAGTTGCCGGCCTTGTCCGTCGTGCCGGCGTAGATCTGCGCCGGATTGGTCAGGGTCGGATCGCCGTTCGGATCGAAATATCCTTTCCAATGCCCCTTGTGCGCGTCGTACACATCGCGCCCGGGGCGGATGTTCTTGTCGACCTCCGGCCCATAGACAGACCCGGCCGCGGGAGTGAAGCGCAGGCGGATCTCGGGAAACGCCGCGCTCGGTTTCAGATATTGCACCGTGCCCAGGGGGAGCGTCTTGCCGGGCTTGAAGTTCGCGCAGTGGCCGAGGAGCGGATGCGCGGCGTGATCTGAAAACGGGCCCGCCTGGGCATCGATGCGGTCGTTGTTGTCGCTGGTGCGGCGGTACGCCTTGATGTTGCCGACGTGCACCGTCCAGGCGATGTTTTCGGGCGTCAGCCCTTCCGCCTTCAGGAGATCGAGCGTCAGCGGCTCCAGATGATCCGCGGAGGTGCGCGCCCAGACCTCCAGGAATGGGGCCACCGGATGGATGCGGCCGGCGTCATCCTTGAAACGCACCTCGCCGGGAGTCCCGGCGCCGGTGACCTCGCCCGTGGCGCGATTGACGGTGAGAGTCGGCGCGGGGACGATGCGGCGGAAGCCGAGGGGATCGTCCGGGCTGACGACGAGGTCGTAGTTGGCGAGCGGCTCCGGCGCGGAGCCGAGCCGGGCGACAGCCAGCGGGGGCAGGATTCGGATCTCGTGGATGCTCATCGCACAGTCCTCCCGCAATCAGGGTCCGGGGATCAGCAGCTCGACCTGCTTCAGGGTCAACCGGTCGGCGTCGGCCAGCGCGCGGAGATAGTCGACGTGAGCGGTGCCGATCGTCTGCAAGGCATCGATCTCGAATCCCGCCGCTTCGAGGAGATCGCGGTGCAGGCGCCAGCGGTCCCCCTCGGCGTTGGGCAGGTCCAGCGTGTAGGGCATCTCGAACGGCGGCCCCGCGGCCTTCACGGCCGGATCGCCCCCCTGCCGCAGCGGGCGCTGCACCAGGATGCCGGCGATCGCCCGCAGGTTGTACATCTCGGTGAACGTCCGGTTGACCAGGCTGCCGCGCGGCGTCAGATCCTCGCCCTGGAGCGTCGGGCCGGTGACGTCGAGAGCGTGGATCAGATTGACCAGCAGCAGTCGATAGCGGACGTTGAACAGATGCGCCCAGCCGATCGCCTCCAGGTCGGTGATCACCTCGCACCGCAGGTCCGCCTCGCCGCCGAAGCCGGAGTCCTGCCCCTCGGTCTTCGGGTTGAGCGCCACCGGCCGGGACGGCTGCCAGCTCACCTTTTTCATCTCGCGATAGATCCGCCGGAAGCGCTCGAAATGCGACTCCTCCTGATCGGACTCGTGAGTCATCGCCTCCCCCTGCTCGGCCACCGCCTTCAAGCCGGCGACGGCCTGATCGCGCGACGCCGCCGGCATGATGATCAGATCGGGCGAGTGGCGCTCCGGCCCCGAGCTGCCGCGCGCGCCACCCTTGTATCCGCGTCCCCATTCGTCCCAGGATGCCTGATAGGCCAGCGAGCCGGCCTGGAAGTCGCGCTCCTTGAGATACGCGGGATCGGTCGACTCGAACAATTCGATGAGCAGACCATAGAGCTTGCCGACGGCGGTGACCGCGCCCCGGTTCGCCTTCTCCGCCCGCTGGCGGATCTCGTCCGCCTCCGGACCGCTCCAATCCTCCGGGCTCTCGGCGACGACGTACTTCGCCAGCGAGTCGAGAGTCAGCCTCTCCAAGGTGAAATTGAAGGGATAGAACTCACTGCGGAACGGATAGTCCTCGCGCTCGAAATTGAGCGGTCCGCCAATCAGGCGCAACAGGTTCTGCACCGTGATGAGATGCCCCATCTCCTCCTTGGCGATGCCGAGAATGACCGTCTGCCACCCCTGAACGATCTTGCGGTCCTCCGCCGGCACCTGCGGTCCGCCCAGCGACCAGGCGGCATAGAGATACTGCACCATCAGCGCGTGCTCGATCTCGGCGCCGATGTGGAGGAGGAAGACGGTGTAGTCGTGCCAGGTGAATTCCGGAGGCAGCTCGAACGGAGGCGGCGCCGGCGCCCGCGGGGCCACCGACTCCAGAACCGATTCGAGCCTGGCGGTCGCAGGCGATGCCGGCGCGGCGGCGCGGAGCCGGCCGAACGCCTCGGCCGACCGCAGCGCGCGGAACTCCGCGGCGGCGTCCACGGCCGCGGGAGCGGCAACGCTCTCGAGCATCGCGGCGGCGGGAGCGGGAGCCGCGTCCGGACCTTCCCGGAGCGAGGTGAGATGTCGCGTCAATCTCGATCGCATGCGTGGGTCCTCCGCGTTTCCGCGGAGGCTACTACGCGTTGAAGTAACTGTAAAGGGGCTGAGGGGGGATTGAGATGGCGTCCCGCGTCTCATGTCCTGCGTCTCAGGAGACGCGAGACGCCAGCGAAGAGGAGCGAGAGATCAGCTCCAGAGGGACTGGGAGCACCAGGCACGCTCGTGAGCCACAAAGACCGAGTCAAGAGCCGCAGGGGAACGCTCGCGGACGGTTCACGCGCGTTCGTTCGCGTCTCTTGCCCGTTCCGCCGCGGCCCGTACACGTTCATTCGCGTCTCTTGATCGCTCCACCGCGTCTCTTGACCATTCCGCCGCGTTCCGTCATCGTTCCGCCGCGTCTCGCGAGCGCTCCGCCGCCGTCCGTCAACGTTCCGCCGCGTCTCGCGAGCGTTCCGTCGCCGTCCGCGCGCGTTCGTTCGTGTCTCGCGGGCGGTTTTTTGTGGCTCGTGGACGTTCGTTTGTGTCTCTTGCGCCTTCCGTTGCGGCTCGTGAACGCTCGGTCGCGGCTCGTGTCCGTTCCGTTGTGACTCGCGGACGTTCCCCCGCGGCTCGCCTGCGCTCGCTTGTGGTTCGCGTCCGTTCCGCGCCGTCTCGCGAGCCTTCCGCCGTCGCTCGCATCGGTGACTGCGCGCCTCGTGAGGCCATCGGCGCGACCGCTTTGCGGAGAGCCGCCTCTTCTCCGTGCTCCGCGCCCACTCCGATCCGCCGGGTTGTGGCTTAGACGTGCTGCAACTCTGGATCTTCGTCGATGTATGCGAGCCGCTGTCCCAGAAATGGAAGGTTGGACAGGTGGTGCCAGGAGCGAAGGAGATGGTAGACCGGGGAGGTCAGGAGATTCGTCTCATCCACAGCTTCCTGCCGCTCGGGCCGGCGGACCTCCTCGACCGTCTCCCAATCCGGCAGGATTCCGAAATCCCAGGCACCGCAGAGCCGTACCAGGAAGTCGACCTGATCGGCCAGGGTAGGGAGGTCGTCTGGAATCTCCGTGTCGGGGTAGAGAGAGCCGTCAATCCAGGAGAGTGGCATTGAGAAGAACCTCCGCAAACCAGGATCGTACACGAACGGCGTCGTCACGCTGATCGCGGACCGGAGCCGGCTGGAAACCCCGCCAGCTCCGGTACTCGGACTCAGGTGGCGCAATAGCCGCGGCTGTCGCGGTACGCCCAGCAGGCTTCGCACCCGATATCACAGCATTCCTCGGTGCCGTAGCACACACAGATGGAGCAGTCGCACGAGCCCGACGCGCAGATGTCGGCTGTGACCGCGCCGCCGCTGCCGAAGGACGAGGCGCGCGAGGCCCCCTTGACGTCATGCGCGGCTCGCGACAGCCTCACCACGTTTCCGCCCTTGGCGGCATTCACGGCTGGAGACATCGCCAGAGCCACCACCACGAGCATCAGGATCATCCAGACGAGCTTGCGGTTCGCAGTCATCGCAGTGACCTCCCTTGGAAATGGTGCGTTTGTGTTCAGCCCCTATTTCTTGACGGTGCGCTGCGGGGTCTAAAGCGAGCCGGAGGCAAGAGGGGCTCCTGCCGCGCTTCTCGCTGGGAGCGCCGGCTTCCAGCCGGCCCGGTCGACGCAGTCGACCCGGCCGCCAGGATGGCAGCGCTGCGCCGACCGGCACCAGAAATCCTCGCGAGACCGGGCGGCGACTATAAGATGTCTCCAGCACCTCAAGAGAGGCTGAATGCCCCGCTACGACGTCTTTCTCAGCCACGCCGGCGGCGACAAGCCGGCGGTCGAGCGCCTCGCCACCAAGCTGCGCGAGGCGGGAGTCGAGCCGTTCCTCGACAAGTGGCACCTCATCCCCGGCCAGCCCTGGCAGGAGGCGTTGGAGGAGGCTCTCGACGAGAGCCGCACCTGCGCGGTGTTCATCGGCAAGGTGATCGGCCCCTGGCAGAACGAAGAGATGCGGTCCGCGCTGGCCGAACGGGTCCGCGATCATTCGATTCGAGTGATTCCGGTCCTGCTGCCCGGTGGGAAGGAGCTCGGCAAGGAGGAGCCTCCGCGCTTCCTTCGTCGCCTCACTTGGGTCGACTTCCGCGCCGGCCTCGATGACGAAGACGCCTTTGAACGCTTGCTTGCTGGCATCCGGGGAGAAGCACCCGGCCCCGCCTCCAGCGAGGGAGCGGAGAAGCCGCTCCCTCTTCTATATCGATGCATGGCGCCGCCGCGGGAGTCGTTCGTCGCGCGGCGCGAATACGAAGAGGCTGTCCAAGCCCTCCTCGCCGGAGGCGGCAAGGAGCGCGCGGCGACCGTCGGCCTGACCACCGCTCTCCGGGGAGCCGGAGGCTTCGGCAAGACCGCTCTCGCCACCGAGCTCTGCTATGACCCGCGGGTCCGCGAGCAGTATCCCGACGGCATCCTCTGGACCACTCTGGGAGAAGAGATCGACGCCGCCGGCCGCCTGGTCCGGGTTCGCGACCTGATCCGCTGGTGGACGGAAGAAGACCCGCCGACCTTCGAGACCGTCTCCGCGGCCAGCGCTCAGCTCCGCCAGGAACTGGAGACCAAGCGGTTGCTTCTGGTGGTGGATGACGTCTGGCGTCCCGAGGACGTCACCCCGTTCCAGGGGCTCGGCTCCCGCGCGGCGCTTCTCGTCACGACCCGCGACAGCCGAACGTTGCCGGCGGACTCGGTGCCGATCCATGTGGATGCGATGGACATTCCAGAGGCAGTCCACTTACTCGGAGCCGGCTTGCCCGATGGAACGGGCGTAGACCTGAAAGGACTGGCCAAGCGCCTGGGTGAGTGGCCCCTGCTTCTGAAGATCGTCAACCGGCAACTGCGGGAATTGGTTCAGAACCACGGCCTTCTGCCAGAACTGGCCCTCAGAGAGGTGGAGGAGGCTCTGGACGCCGAGGGCCTGACCGCCTTCGATCACGAGGATTTCGAATCCCGCGGCCAAGCCGTCGCCCGCACGGTTGGAGCGAGCCTTCGGCGGCTGTCCGGTGAGGAAGTGGAGCGCTTCGAGCAACTCGCGATCTTTCCAGAGGACAAGGACGTTCCTCTCCGGGTCCTGGAAAGCCTTTGGGGATTAGGATCGTACGCCGGCAAGAAGCTCTGCGGCCGACTTCACGATCTTTCTCTGCTCCTGCGCTTCGATCGAGCGGCCGGCACGATCCGCCTCCATGACGTGATCCGCGCCTATCTCGTGAAGAAGAGTGAGAACCAACTGGTCGGTTGGCACCGACGATTGCTTGATGCCTATCGGCCAGCCAACAGCCGCTGGCCGGATTTGCCGCGAGAGGAGAGCTACCTCTGGAATCATCTGTTTCACCACCTGATCGAGGCGGGGCAGAGCGATGTCTGTCGGGGTCTTTTGTTGGATTTCCAGTATCTCGGCTCCAAGTTGGGGGCCACTGACGTGAGTACCCTGCTCGGCGACTACTCACTCTTTGCGGAGAAGGACGCAGAGTTCCGTCTCGTGCGAGACGCCTTTCGGCTCTCGGCGCATGTTTTGGCCCGGAATCCGGCTCAGCTTCGAGAGCAACTCTGGGGGAGGCTCCAGGACCGGAGGGAGGCAGGAATCCGCAGGCTTCTCCAAGCGAGTGAAGGCTCTCGCGTTCCCTGGTTGCGGCCGCGAATAGCAAGCCTGGCCCGGCCGGGTGGCCCCTTGATCAGAACCATCGCCCATCCAGGAGTACCTACCGCTCTCGCCGTGCTTCCAGATGGCCGGGTGGTCTCCGGCTCCGAGAGCGGGGCGTTGCGGGTGTGGGATGTGGCGAGTGGACAGGCCCTGCAGGTTCTTGAAGGACACGCCTCCGAGGTCAACGCCGTGGCCGTGTTGGACAGTCGCAGGGTGGTCTCCGGCTCAGTCGATATGTCTCTTCGGGTGTGGGATGTGGAGAGCGGGCAGGCCCTCCAGGTCCTTGGAGGCTACGGCTACCACCAGCCCCCTGGTGCTGGATCTGCTGAGGGCCAAAAGTTGAAGGTACCAGCCGGCTCCATGGCGGTGTTGGACAGCCAGCGTGTGGTTTTCGGCTCCGAAGATGGTCTACGGATGTGGGACTTAGAGAGCGGCGAGACTCTCCAGCTCGACGTCAATTGGCATCGGCATAGGAACCAGGTCCAGGGCATTGTTGTTTTGGCAGGCCGCCGGGTAGTTACCGGGAGCGGGGTGCTGCTATTCGTGTGGGATGTGGAGAGAAACCGGGTAACCCAACTCCTCAGAGGACACTCTAAGGAAGTCCGGGTCGTTGCGGGGTTGGTCGGCCGCCAGGTGGTCTCCGGCTCCGATGACAAGACGCTGCGGGTGTGGGATGTGAAGGGGGGGCAAACCCTCCAAGTTCTCGCGGGGCACTCCTCTGGGGTCAGCGCCGTGGCGAGCTTGGACAGCCGTCGGGTAGTTTCCGGCTCCGAGAACGGAGAGCTGCGGGTATGGGATGTCGGAAATGGCCAAGCCCTCAGTATTCTCGCCGGGCACTCCGACAAGGTCCGCGCCCTGGCGGTGTTGACCAATGGCCAAGTGGTTTCCGGCTCCTCCGACAGAACGCTTCGGGTGTGGAATTTAGAGAACGACCAAGATTTCTCCGTCCTTGAAGGGCACATCGGAGCGATCAGTACCGTGTCGGTGATTGACTGCAAGCGGGTGATCTCAGGCTCTTTTGATAGGACACTGCGGGTGTGGGGTATAGAGAAGGGCGTGGCTCTTCAAGTCCTCGAAGGGCACGCAGACGAGGTGCGTGCCGTGGCCGTGTTGGACGACCAGCGGGTGGTTTCCGGTTCTCTCGACGGAACTCTGCGAGTGTGGGATCTCGAGACTGGAAAGCTCCTCCGAGTCCTTGAAGGGCACTCTCTCTGGGTGCGCACCCTGGTGGCGTTAGATAGCCGCCGGGTGGTCTCCGGCTCCGATGACAGAACGCTGCGAGTGTGGGATCTTGAGAGAAGAACGGTTCTCCGAGTCCTTAGAGGGCACTCTGCCGGTGTGCGTGCCATGGCGGTCTTGGGAAGTCGCCGGGTCGTTTCAGGCTCTGATGACAGAACGCTGCGAGTATGGGATCTTGAGAGAAGACCTCCCCTCCGCGTCCTCGAAGGGCACTCTGCCGGGATACGCGCCGTGGCCATATTGGACAGCCGCCGGGTGGTCTCAGGCTCCGACGACCGGACGTTGCGGGTGTGGGATGTGGAGAGCGGCCAAACTCTTCAGATTCTCGAAGGGCACCTCAGCGGGGTCGGCGCCGTAGCAGTGTTGGGAAGTCGGCGAGTGGTCTCTGGGTCTGAGGATGGGATGCTACGGGTTTGGGACATAGAATCCGGGAAGACCTTGTGCGTCTTTATGCTCGATGCACCCCTCACTGCCGTAGCCACTGACCGGCAAACCCAGCTCATCGTAGCCGGCGACGCCTCCGGCCGCGTCCATTACTTCGACCTCGTCGAGTCCTGAATAGTCTTTCCACCCTGCCCACCCACTCACCCCGACTTCTTTGGCAACCCGAGGCAAGGACATAAAGGACACAAACGACATCAAGGACAATGAATCAGTAGGCTCGGCGCCTGTCTTTCGTCCTTGCAGTCCTTGCAGTCCTTGCAGTCCTTGATGTCCCTTATGTCCTTGTTTTTCCGGGCTCGGCTACAACCCCCGCAACGCCGCCGCCGGGTCCGTCTTGCCCGCCCTTCGGGCAGGCAGCCAGGCCGCGGCCAAGCAGGCGGCGAGCAGCAGGAGAGCCGCGGCGGCCACCGCTCCGGACTCGGCGGCGGTCACTCCGAAGAGCAGCCCTTCGAGGAGCCGGCCGGTCAGCCGGGTGCCGAGGGCTCCGAGGCAGACTCCGGCGAGCGCCAGGAGGAGGGCTCGCGACAGGACCCAGCGGTGCACCCAGCCGCGGCTGGCTCCGAGCGCCATGCGGATCGCGATGTCGCGGCGCTGGCGGCTGACGTTGTAGGCCATCACGCCGTAGGTGCCGATCAGGGCGAGGAGCAGGGCAATACCCGCGGAGAGGCCGACGAGCAGGGCTCGCGAACGCGGGCCGGCCAGGGTGTGCGCGAGGAGGTCGTCCAGGCGGGATGCCGGGGGAACGGGCAGCGCGGGGTCCAGGCGGCGGAGCGTTCCTCGCACCGAGGCGGCGTAGCGTAGCGGCGGACCGTCGACCCTCAGGAGCGCCGCGAAGGTGGCGGGCGGTTCCTGGTCCCAGGGCTGGAGCATCAGCTCGCCGGGATTGTCGGTCAGACCCTGCTGGCGGATATCGGCGAAGACGCCTTCGATCCGGTAGGGCTCGTCCTGCATGATCAGCTCGGCGCCCACCGGGGTGTGGCTTGGCCAATGCTTTGCTGCCAGGGTCTGATTGATCAGGACCACCTTGCCCGCCGTCGCGTGCTCATCGAGATCACGGCCGGCGCGGAGGGGGATGCGGAGCAGATGGAGGTAGCCGGGGGTCACGAACTGCATGACGGCGCTCCGGCCCTGGGTCCAATCGCCGGCCGGCGGGTCTTCGCCGGCAAGGCGAAATCCCCAGACCGCGGCCGGGCCGGGCAGGGGGAGGCGGCTGGTGAGCGCCGCCGCTTTCACGCCGGGCAGGGCTTCGAGGCCGGCGACGAGCCGCGCGGCGAAGGCTCCCCGGCGCGTCGCATCGGGATACTGCCAGGCGGGGAGGCGGACTTCCTGGACCAGGACGCCTTGCGGATCGAAACCGGGATCGACCGCGGCGACGCGCAGCCAACTCGTCACCAGAGTCAGCGCTCCAGCGGTCAACATCAAGGTCAGCGCGACTTCCGCGACCACCAGCGCATCCTGGAGGAAGCGGACGGAGCGACGGCCGGTGAAGGCTTGGCGGAGCGCGGCGCCTGATCTCTTCAGGACGCCGGGAGCGAGAGCCACCGGCACCAGACTGCCGAGCAGGGTGACGGCGAGCGCCGTGCCGAAGGCGAAGGCGGCGACTCTCCAGTCGACGGTGACGGTGTCGAGACGCGGCAGCTCGTCGACCAGGAAGAGCGGCAGCGCGCGGTGGGCCAAGGCTGCGAGGAGAAGGCCGCTGATGGCGCCGGCGGCCGCGAGAATCAGCGTCTCGACGCCGGTCTGCCGGAGCAGATGCCCGCGCCGTGCTCCGAGGGCGAGGCGCAAGGCGGTTTCGGCGCTCCGTTCCACCGACTGGAAGAGCAACAGAAGAATCAGATTGACGCAGGCGACCAGGAGGACCGCGGCGGCGGCGGCGGACAGGAGGGTGAGAATCCGCCGGCTGTCGCCGAGCACCATGTCGAGCAGCGGCACCAGACGCACGCCGGCACCGGTGTTGGTGCCGGGATACGCGGCGGCCAGGTTGGCCGCGATCCGGTTCATCTCGGCCTGCGCCGTCTCCACGGTCGCTCTCGGCGCCAGCCGCGCGATGGCTACGTAGGTGTAGAAGGTGTCGTGCTCGCGCTGGGCGAGGTCGTTCTCGGTCGGCCAGGCGGGAGTCCACAGCTCGTCCTTCCGGCCGGCGAGCGGGAAGCCGATGGGCATCACCCCGACCACGGTGAATGGTTGGCCGTCGATCCGCAGCGCGCGGCCGAGGATCGTGCGGTCGGCTCCGAACGCGCTTACCCAGAGGTCGTGGCTGAGCAGCACCAGCCGCTCATGCCGTGCCACCTCGGGAGCGGTGAAAAAACGGCCGAGCGCGGGCGCCATGCCAAAAACCTGGAGCAGCTCCGCGTCGACCTTCGACGCCAGCACGTCCCGCGGCTCGCCGCCCTCGCTGCCGAAATCGAGGACGGCCGTATATCCCAGTGCCAATCCGATCCCGCGGAGCGTGTGGCTGCTCCGCCGCCAGTCCACCGTGTTGCGGTAGGAGACCGGAAGACGGTTCGCCAGCGCCGCCATGCGTGGATTGGGCGAGGTCTTGAGCTTGTCGAGCGTCTCGTAGACGCGCACCAGCTCTCCCGCCCGCGGATAGGCGAGCGGCGAGAGGATGCCGTGCGCGAGGCTGAAAGCAGTCGTCACCGCACCTACGCCGACGGCGAGGGTGAGGATCACGGTGATGGAGAAGAGGGGGTTGCGGCGGAGCCGCCGGAGGCCGTGGCGCAGTTCCTGCTGCACGGCGAGACCTTACCATGCGCCTCGCCGGTTGGTGGGAGCGTGGTGCCGTTTCAGCGCCGGCAGGGCCTCGCGGTCCACCTTCCGGTTGGGGGTCAGCGGCATCTGGTCGAGGAGCACGAACGCCGCCGGCACCATGTGGTCCGGCAGCCGCTCCCGCAGGAAGGTGCGCAGCGTCTTCGCGGCGCGCGCCGCGAGCCCCTTGCCGAGCAGCGGAACCTCGGGCACCACGTAGGCGGTCAGATAGCGCTCGCCGCCCGCTTCCTGATGACCCTGATGCCCCTGCCTGGCGATGACCACCGCCTCGCGGACTCCCGGGAAGCCGCCGAGCACCGATTCGATTTCTCCCAGCTCGATGCGGAAGCCGCGGATCTTCACCTGCGTATCGGCGCGGCCGGCGAACACCGCCTCGCCGTTCGGCAGATAGCGACCGAGGTCTCCCGTGCGGTAAAGATCAGACACGAAGCGCTGCGCGGTGAGCTGCGGATCGCCCAGGTAGCCGAGGGCGATGTGCGGGCTGCGCACCGAGACCTCGCCGAGCTCGCCGATGCCGGCGAGCGCGCCGGCGGGGTTGAGCACCAGGAGCTGCACGTCCGGAATGCCGCGGCCGAGTGGCAGGACCTCCCGCGGCTCGTTCTCTTCCGGCATGGTCGCCACGTGGTACCCGACGGCCCGCTGCGTCTCGGTGGAGCCGTAGTAGTTGACGCAGGTCACGTTCGGGGCCAGGGACCGCAGCCGCGCCACGTCCCGGCGGGTGAGCACGTCGCCCACCAGGAACGCATAGCGCAATGAGCGCAGGGATGGGACCTCAATCTGATCGGTGTCCTCAGCGTCCACCGTCGTGAGCACCTGGCCCAACGCGGGCGTGAGATGGGTGACCGATATTTCCTTGCGGCGCATCCAGGTGGCGAGCCGGCCGGGCTCGTCCATCGTCTCCGGATCGGGGATCACCACCGCGGCGCCGATCTGCAGCGGAGTGAAGAGATCGCGGTGCAGCAGGTCGTGCGCCAAGCCGGACAGCAGGCTGAAGCGGTCTTCGGCCGTCAGCTCGAAGCGCCGGCAGAGCCAGGGGATGAAGTGCGACAGCGAGCCGTGGCGGCCGAGCACGCCCTTGGGCACGCCCGTCGAGCCGGAGGTGAACGCCACGTAGGCGATGTCGTCCGGTCCGATCTCCGGATCTTTCAGGGCGCTGGAGTGGATGTGGGGGAGGGCCGCCAGGAATCCAGCTTCTCCTACTTCGTCGGCGCGGGCCGGCAGCGTCAGCCGGCAGAAGCAGCCGATCGCGTCGAGCGCCTGGTCGATCTCCGCCGGCACCGGACCCGCCGCCGCCACGCGCAGCCAGGCGGCCGGCCGGGCCATCTTGAGCATCTGGGCCTGGCGCGGCGCCGGATAGCGCGGATCGAGGATCAGGAAGGCGGCGCCGGACTTGAGGACGCCGAGGACGCCCCAGGCGAGGGGCGCGCTGCGGTGCGCCCAGAGGGCCACGATGTCGCCCGGCCCGATCGTCCCCGCCCGGCCGGCGCGCAGGAAGGCCGCGAGCCGGCCGGCGCGCGCGTCGAGGTCGCCGTAGGTCCACGTCTCCACCGGATCGGTGATCGCGAGGGCGCCGGGGGTGCGGGCAGCCTGGCGCGCGAACACCTCGTGCACCGCGCCCTCCCAGGCGGCCGACAGCTCCGCCGCCGGATCGGGCAGCACGGCGCGCGCAGCGGCGGTGACCAGAGACAGCGCCCCGACCGGCTCGCCGGGCCGCTCCAGAGCCTGATCGAGCAGCGTTTCGAGCTGGGCGAGGAGGTCGTCCGTGCGCGCGGCGTCGAACAGGTCGGTGTTGTAGACCAGCTCGATGCGCACGCCGTGTGCGGTCTCATTGACAGCGCTGACAGAGAACGTCATGTCGAGATTGGAGAGAGTCAATTCCGGCAGGCGCATCTCCGCTGAGGGAAGGTTGAGCAGGTTGACCATCACCTGGAAGAGAGGCGTCCGGGAGAGGTCGCGCTGCCGGGAGAGGCTGGCGAGGACGGCCTCGAAGGGCACGCCCTGGTGCGCGTAGGCGCCGAGCGTGACCTCGCGCACCCGCGCTACCAGATCGCGGAAGCTGGGCCTGCCGCCGAGGTCCGTGCGCAGCGCCAGGATGCGGCCGGCCACCGTCGCGCCCACCAGGATGTCGTCCTGCCCGCTCTGGCGGTGGAGCAGGGCCAGGATCGCGGCGAGCAGGGTCATGAACAGAGTGGACCCGTGCGCCTGGCCGAACGCCGCCAGCCGGGTTGCCAGGCTGGGCGGAAGGAGGCGCGCGCTGCGCGCGCCGCGGAAGGTCTGCACCGCCGGCCGCAGCCGGTCGGCCGGTAGCTCCAGGGGAGCGATCTCGCCTCCAAGACGCTCCAGCCACCAGGCGAGCTCCGCCGTTCCCGACGTCATTCGGTGCTTCCATGCGCTCCGCAAAGCTCACCGTGTATACCGAGTTTGCTGGAAATCGTCAACTCTTTCGCGTGCCGTCCGTGTGCTACCATCGCGCCGTTTTCCGGGGCACCTTTTCGGGCGAGGAATTCGGCATGGATGAGCGGCGGATGAGCTCCCGGCCTGGGCCGGGATCAGGGCGAGTGGTTTTCATCGTGGTCCTGGCCCTGCTCGGTGCCTGGATCAGCCTGACCCTCACCAATTTCCACCTGTCCGACGGCCAGAGCCGGCCCGGCCTCTTCCGCACCGTCTGCGAGATGACCGGCGGCGGTTGCGATCATGTCCTGCAAAGCCCGTGGGCTCGGCTTCCCCGCAACATCCCGGTGGCGCTGGCCGGGCTGGTCTACTTCAGCGCGCTCGCTCTCTGGTATCTGGTCGTCGGGCGCCCCAACCGGGGCGGCCGCGCCTGGTATCTGCCCATCTTCACCCTGCAGCTCGTGGGCGCCGTCTTCTCCCTGTTCCTGATCGGAGTGATGCTCTTCCAGGTGCACGCGGTGTGCGGCTGGTGCGCGCTCGTGCACGTCATCAACCTCCTCCTGTTCTGGCTCGCCTGGACGCTCTGGCCGCGGGACCGCGCGGACACCATGCCGCCTTGGCCACCGGCGCGCCTCGGATTCGCCGCCGTGCTCCTGATCGTCCTGGTGGCCGCCTACTGGAACCAGTGGCTCCTCAACAACTACCTCCAGGCCGAAACCGCGAGCTACCACAGCGACACCGACCTGATGCGGTATCTCCACGCTCGCAATCCTGCGCAGCCGATCCCGGTGCGCGCGGACGATCCGGTGCGGGGCGACGCCACGGCGCCCCATACGGTGGTGGTGTTCAGCGACTTCCTGTGCCCGGCCTGCCGCGGCTTCGCCGGCTTTTACAAGAATGAGATCCAGCCTCTGTACGGCGGCCAGATCCGTTTCGTCTACAAGCACCTGCCGCTCGACACCGAGTGCAATCCCACGATGCCGCACACGGTCCACCCCGGTGCCTGCAACGCCTCCTATGCCGCCGAGGCAGCGCGGGAGCTGGGCGGTCCGGAAGCCTTCTGGAAGATGCACGACGCCCTCTTCGAGCACCAGGAGGACGCCAAGGCGGGGCGCTTTGCGGATCTGGCGAAGGGCGTCGGCCTGGACGGCGCCGCCATCGCCGACCGCGTCGCGAAGCACAGCCACGCCGACCGGGTCACGGAAGACGCCAAGCTCGGAATGGGCATGAAGCTCAAGGGGACGCCCAGCGTCTTCGTCGACGGCCGTAATCTGGAGGAGTGGAACGGCCTCGATCTCTGGAAGGCGATCCTCGCGGCACCGGCAGCGCCGGCGGCGCCGGCTGCTGCGGTCTCAGCCACCCCGCCGCCGCACTAGTCTGGATTTCCACGACCAAGAGTTGGCCTGGCACCGAGAGTCTTCCGGTGACCTGAACCTTGGTTTGCGTGGCGTGAACCTCGGTTTGCGTGGCGTGAACCTTGGTTTGCGTGGCGTGAACCTTGGTCTGCGTGGCGTGAACCTTGGTTTGCGTGACGTGAACCTTGGTTTGCGTGGCGTGAACCTTGGTTTGCGTGGCGTGAACCTTGGTTTGCGTGACATGAACCTTGGTTTGCGTGGCGTGAACCTTGGTTTGCGTGGCGTGAACCTTGGTTTGCGTGACGTGAACCTTGGTCTGCGTGGCGTGAACCTTTTGCCGCGTGACCGGGGCGGCGCCCATCTCCCGTTCGGGGAGGGTGGGTGGGGGACGCACGGGAGAGGGGACGGGGGTGAGGGTGGGCGGCGGACGGCGCCGAACCTTCAACTGTCCCACCCCCGCACCTCGCCCGGCCCCAGCGTCTTTTCGAGCTTGGTGTATTCGCTCCGCGCGGCGCGCAGGAGGTGGGTCATGCGCACCGGCTCGCCGGCGTCGGCGGCGAGGAAGGCGGCGTTCAGGGCGATGTTGCGGATGTTGCCGCCGGAGACGTTGAGCTGCGCGAGCTTCTCGGGGTCGAGGCCGTCGGTGGGGGTCGGCGAGGGGAAGGCGCGGCGCCAGATCTCGGCGCGCTCGCGCTGGCCGGGGAAGGGGAACTCGACGATGAAACGGATGCGGCGCAGGAAGGCCGAGTCGAGCGACCTTTTGAGATTGGTGGTGAGGATGGCGAGGCCGCGGTAGGCCTCCATTCTCTGCAGGAGATAGCTGACCTCGATGTTGGCGTGGCGGTCGTGGCTGTCCTTGACGTCGGAGCGTTTGCCGAAGAGGGCGTCAGCCTCGTCGAAAAGGAGGATGACGCCGCCGGCTTCCGCGGCGTCGAAGATCTTCTTGAGGTTCTTCTCCGTCTCGCCGATGTATTTGCTCACCGTCGCCGAGAGGTCGATGCGGTAGAGGTCGAGGCGCAGCTCGCGGGCGAGCACTTCGGCGGCCATGGTCTTGCCGGTGCCACTCGGTCCGGCGAAGAGAGCGGAGATCCCCAGGCCTCGTTCCCCGCGGGTGTCGAATCCCCAGTGCTCGTAGACCTCGAGACGGCGGCGGACCTGGACGCCGATGCTGACCAGCACCTGCTTCTGATGGTCGGGGAGGATGAGGTCCTCCGCCGTGGCGGCCGGGAGGATGCGCTCGGCGAGGTCGTCGAGGCGCGGCCGGGCCTGGGTGCGGCAGGCGTCCCAGACGGCATGGAAGAGGCCGGCTTCATCTTCTTGATTGCCTGGCGGATCGCCGTTCTCTCCGGCGCGCAACCGGGCCATGGCGTCGATGGCCGCGGTGCGGATGGCCGGCGCGCCGAGGTGGAACTGCATGGGGATGTGGTCGAGCTGTCCGTTGAGCGACTCCAGAGGAAGAGCCGCCTTCCACAGGGCGCGCTGCTCGGCGGTGGTCGGCGGCGTCACCTCGAAGGTGATCACCGGCCGGTGGCGGGCGCGCCGCCGCGCGTCGCCGCTCACCAGGACGCCGCCCAGGGCGCGGCCGGAGAGCCAGGCCACCGCCTCTTCGCGGGCGGCCTCGGCTTCCCGCGTCTCGTCGTGCTCGATGAGCAGTGCGGAGCCGCTCAGGGCGCCTTCGAGCTCCCACAGGCGGCGCAGCGATTCGAGCTCGTCGGGCCGGGTGGGGAGGAGCGGCGCGGGCAGTGCGCGGAGGTCGCGGCCGAGCAGGGAGCAGGCCCAGGCGGCGATGGACCGCCGGTCCGCGGGATCGCTGCCGGTGAGCTCGACGACGGGGAAGGTGGCCGCGTCGCGCACCGGCCGCCAGAGCGCCGCGATGCGCTCCGCCAGGGCGCGCTGACCCGGAGCGAGCTCCTGCGGCGGCGGTACGGTTTCGAGGACGCCGGCCAGGCGGTCGTCCAGGTGCTGCACGCCGAAGAGGTAGTGCAGCACCCGTTCGGCAAGGCGGAGCGGGCTCGCGGCGAGGGCGTTGCCGGGACCCAGCTCGAGCAGTCGCCAACGGCGCAGACTCGCGTCCGGCGACAGGGCGCTCCAGTGCGAGCCGGGGAGGGCGTCGAGCGCCAGGCGGAAGGTCGGATAGTCGCGCTGGGGATCGCCATGGGCGGCGGCGCAGAGGTTGCCGAAAGCGGCGTCGACCTCCAGGCCGGCGCCGAGGAGAATCACGCCGCGCTCGAACGGCGAGAGGCCGAAGATGGAGGTGAGGCGGTCCAGGGCGGCGGGGGAGGGGAGAGCTGCCGCGGCGCGCTCCAGCGCCGCCGCCGTGGTTGCGCTCCGGTCTTCAGCCGGCCGGCCGGCGAGGCGCGCCGCATGGGTTTCGAGAGCCGCCCGCACGCCGTCGACCGCCGCCAGCAGGTACTGATGGTTCGCTTCGAGCCAGTGCGGTGACGGCGCTTCCATACGACCGGCTCAGAAAGCTTCCTTAGGGTCGTACGCGGAGTAGAACACAGCGCCTTCGGGGGTCACCAGGAGCGCTTTGGCCAGCTTGTGCTGGCCGGGCTTCGTGGTAATGGTGGCCTGGGTCACATCGTACTGGTGGTCGAGGAGCGCGGTCAGAACGGATAGCGCCTTGCGCTGGGTCGCGAAGCTGCCTCCTACGACGAAGAACTTCTTGTCCTGCAACTCGGTGAAAGCGGGCAACCGCTCTCCGTCGAACGTCTTTTCGATCGCGGAGGCGATGTCCTCTCCTTCGGTGTCCAGGTTCAGGCTGTGCAGGAGAGTGTTGTACCGTTTCCCTTCGAAGGTCGCGGTCATGGCGACCGTGATGCAGGGCCCCATGCCGTCGGTCCAGATCGCCTCGTCGATCATCACGTACGGAGAGTCGTACATAGTTTCATTTATTTCTTCCTGATTGTCGGCAAGCTTGCGCAGCTCCGGGTAGGAAATCTCGGCGACGGGGGTGATCTCCGGGAATTTCTCGCGGAGTGCGAAATAGTCTTCCAGCCCCCCTCCGTCGGGTCCCCACCTCGTGTTCGTTTCGACAGCCGCCAGAAACTCCCCGAGATCCCGGTATTGATCGAGGTTGCCCTGCTCGACGACGCGGATCACACCGCCCATCGAAGATCCGTCGTACAGATCGTTGCCCTTGCTCTCGTAAGCCTTCTGAAGGCGCCGGGCCAGGGTTTCGGCCGGGTCGTCGTCCAAAGGCTCATACCACTTGGGCAGAGGGCCGGTGAGGGTCTCCAGGGGGATGTTGTGCTCCGTGACGCCATGGCGGAAGGCCGGCGCCTGATAGGGCTTATACAGGCGCAGGATCGCGTCCCGGTAAGCCGGCTCGTCGGTCCAGCGCTGCGTCTCGAACTTGATCCAGCTCCCTGCCAGGGGGATGTTTCCCTGGGGCGGCGCACTGTTCTCTGAAGGAACGCCCTGGGTGATGTTGACGAAGCGCTGGACGGTTGCGCCCAGCAATGGGCCGAGGGTGGCGAGCCGGCGCGGCGCGAAAGGCCGCGGCGTTCCCCATGCCACCGCAGGCTGGCTCTCTCCCAGGTGCCTGGATGGCTGACGTACCCTCATGAGATCCCGTGCGGCGGACGCGGCGGCACTACGTCCTATGACTCGACGAACGTCCGACGAGCGATCCGTTGAGACCGGTCGACACCTCCTGTGCCGTGGTCTCGTCCGGGAAGGGACCGATGCGCACCGCGACGAGGCGGCGGCCGTAGCGATCCCAGATCGACTCGACGAACGGCTGGTAGTGCTTGCCGCGGCACCGGGCGCGCAGGCTGATCCGCATCTCCTCGGCGCCGGCCTCGTCGGAGAACGTTCCCGCCTGCACGAAGTAGCGCACGCCGGACGAAGCTTTCTCCGGCGCCTCGTCCGCGAAATCCTCGGCGGCGGTCGCCGCACTGTGTCCGACATCTCTGGTACGGGCTCGCGGCTCGGTGCTCTCTCCGGCGGCTCCGGGCCACGGGGCTCCGTCAGTGAGGGGCACCCAATCCGCGGGCGCCGCTGAGGATGCCGAAGGCTCACGGCGCGTGAACGCGGCCGGCTCCGCGGAAGTGGCGGAAGTGGATGGCAGCGGGCGGGACCGAGCCACGCCTGTGGGCAGGGGAGCCGGAGCAGCGGGGGCGGTGGTCGACGCCATCGTCTGCTGCGGCAGGTGGCTGGCCAGCGTCTGCCAGCTCAGAGAGGCTCCCACCACGAGGCCGGCGGCGAACAGCAGGACGCCGACGGCTCCCACGGCGAGGAGGGTGAGGAGGCCTGACTTCCGGTCGAACAAGAGGGCAAACATGGGATCCCCCAACAGTGGATGGAGAGAGGAAGAACCGGCTTGGCGGAGGCTCCGGACGGGTCCGGATCGGTGTCTGCTACGCCGGGCTTGCCCCCCTCAAAATCGTGCGTATAATGCTACCATTACTTGCCGCCGTAGAGCTTGAAAACAACGTAAGACAAGGCCGTCAGGGACCACAGTTTCTCCGGGCTGAAGGTTCGAAGAGGAGTCCGCCGGACACCTTCGGAGCGAATGGCCCATAAGGATTTCAGGCTGAGGAGGATCCATGCCCATTCAGGTCAGCTACCCAGGTGTGTACGTCCAGGAGATCCCCGGCGGGCAGCCCACCGTCGCGGCGGTCAGCACGGCGAGCACGGCGTTCGTGGACTTCTTTGCGCGCGGCCCGATGGACGAGGCCAAGCGGGTGGTCAGCATGAAGGACGTCGAGCGGATGTTCGGCGGCCTGCACACGATGAGCGAGGCGAGCTACGGTCTGCAGCAGTACTTCTTGAACGGCGGCCAGGAAGCCTGGATCGTCCGCACCGGCGACGGCAAGGCGAAGAAGGCGTCTCTGGACATCAAGATCAAGACGCCCGGCCTGCCGGCGCGGATCAAGGCCTCCTTCGAGGCCTTCCAGGATTCGCAGAAGGCGGCCGATGCGGCGGTGAAGGCCGCCCAGAAAGCGGCTGACGCTCTCGCGGCTCTCGGAGTGCCCGCGATCACCGACCCGGAGCGGGACCTGGAGGTCGCGAAGCTCCGCGGCTCCACGACCGACGCGGCCGTCGCCACCAACCAGGCGGCGGATGCGACCCGCGCGGCGGCGGTGCAGGCCAAGGCGGCGAGCGACGAGCTCGCCCTGGCCATCGCCAAGGCGAAGGGCGGCTCGGGCCCGGTCGCCGATCGGACCTGGATGGCGGCGGACCGGTAGGCGGAAGGCGCCAAGGCTGCGAGCGCCGCGGCCCTGGCGACCTCGGACATCACGGGCGTGGCGCAGAAGGCCCTGGACGTGGCCAAGGCAGCCCTCACGGCCAGCGCGGCGGCACGCGCCGCGAGCGGTGCCGCGGACGGCATCCAGGGAGTGCTGGATGCGGCCGTCGCGAGCAGCAAGTCCGCCGGCGAGGCGGCCAAGGAGGCGGCCAACGCGGCCGACGGCAGGAGCCTGTCCGACGCGCAGGCGGCGGCCGGACGGGGAGCCGCCCAGGCTCTCGATGCCGCCGCCCAGGCGCAGACGGCGGCCGAGACCGCGTCGGCCACGGCGCAGCGGGTCTTCGACCGTCTGAAGTCCCAGGGCGCCGACACGGCCGCCGCGGCCACGGCGGTGAGCGATGCCAAGGGGGTCGTCGCCGCGGCCAAGGACGCGGCGACAGCCGCGGGCTCTGCCGATTGGGACGCCCAGACCGCGGCGAGCGTCGAGGACGCCCGCAAGGCGGCCAAGGACGCGGCCGTCGCGGCCGCCACGGCGCAGGGGATCGCGGGCTATGGCACGCCGGCCGACAAGAACGCCCTGGGCATCGTCTTTTCGCTGCTGGCTGCGGTCCTCGACATGGCGAAGAACGCCGCCACCGACGCCGCCCTGATCGCCGGCAAGGACGGCGCCGAGGGCAAGCCGCCGATCGCTCCGGTCATCGAGTCCGCGATCAAGGCGATCAACGACTCGATCGCCGCCGCCAAGACAGCCTCCCTGGCGGCCCGTGACGGCGCCCAGGATGCCAAGGTCGCCGCCGACTGCGTGACCTCGGGCGTTTCGATGCTGGAGGCACGCGCCGCCGAGAACGCGGCCGGCAAGGCCATGCAGGGGACGGTGGACGTGATCGCTCAGTCCAAGGCCACGAAGATCCAGGTGAGCACGGCGAGCAAGGCGGCGCAGGATTCGATCAAGCCGGCCCAGACCAAGGCGGACGCGGCGGGCAAAGTGAAGGTCGACGACGCCAAGACGGCGCTCGCGGACGCGGCGGCGAAGGCGAAGACGGCGGCGGACAAGGGCACGGCCGCGATGACGGCGAAGGAGGATGCGGCGGCGAAGGCGGATGCCGCGGACAAGGCGGACGCCGCGGGCAAGGACGCCGCCGTGAAGGCTGCCAAGGACGCCGCGGACAAGGCGAAGACCGCGACGGACGATTGGCGGAAGGCGATGGCCGACGCGGCCGATGCGGAGGCCAAGGCGACAGGCCTGATCGGCGACTCCGTCACCGCGGCCAACGACGCCGCGACGGCGGGCCTCATGGCCGCCGACAACGCGACGGCCGCGGCCGAGGCGGTCGAGAAGGCGGCGGTGGCGACCTCGCAGGTGTCGGTCCAGGCCGCGGTCTCGGCCGATGTCGCGGCGCAAGCGGCGCGGGCGGCGGTCAAGGCCAACGAAGAGGCCAACCAGGATCCGACCCTGACGATCGAAGCCATCAACGAAGGCGAGTGGGGCGACAACCTGGAAGTGACCCTCACCGTCAACGGCACCATGTTCAACCTCGGCATCCGCGAGATGGTGGTGCAGAACGGCGTCGCCCGGCAGCTCAACGGGGAGAGCTACAGCACCATCACCCTGGAAGAGACGGCGCCGGCCAACCAGAAGGCGCTCGCCATGGTGAACCACAACTCGAACCTGGTGCGCCTGCGGCAGATCGGTCCGAAGATTCAGGGCGCCTATCCGGACGAGGTCAAGGGCAAGTACCTCGACAACGGCGACAACGGCGGCCTGGCCAACGCCGACCAGCTCATCACCTCCATGCGGGCTCTCGACGGCATCGAGCCGGCCCTCTTCAACCTGCTCTGCCTGCCGGCGATCGGCAACTTCGACGACGCCCAGGCGGGCGTCGCGATCGCCCAGGCGCACAAGTACTGCGGCGACAAGCGGGCGTTCCTGATCGTCGACATCCCGGCCAAGGTCAAGACGGTCGACGACATGCTCAAGTGGACCGACGGCGGCAGCTACGGGAACGCCAAGGCGTACAACATGGCGGTCTACTTCCCGCGCCTGCTGATGCCCGATCCGCTCAACGAATACCGGCCGCGCAACGTCGGCCCGAGCGGCACCGTGGCGGGCATCTATTCGCGCACCGACACCGCGCGCGGCGTCTGGAAGGCGCCGGCCGGCATCGAGGCGGTCATCCAGGGAGCCGAGGTCGCCGTGCGCCTGAACGACGACCTGAACGGCCAGCTCAATCCGCGCGGCATCAACGTGCTCCGCTCGTTCCCCATCTACGGCCAGATCGTCTGGGGCGCCCGCACCCTGGCCGGTGCCGATCCGCTCTTCAGCGAGTACAAGTACATCAACGTGCGCCGCCTGATGAACTACGTCGAGGAGAGTATCTTCCGCAGCATGAAGTGGGCCGTCTTCGAGCCCAACAACGAGAGCCTGTGGAGCAAGATCCGGCTGCAGATCAACGGCTTCCTGAGCGGCCTCTACGCCCAGGGCGCCTTCCAGGGGTCGAAGCCCGCGTCGGCCTATTTCGTCCGCTGCGACGGCACCACCACCACTCCCCTCGACATCGATCTGGGGATCGTCAACGTGTTCGTCGGTATCGCGCCGGCCAAGCCGGCGGAGTTCATCATCCTGAACTTCCAACAGATCGCCGGCCAGTCGGCCTGAGCCCGGTTGACCAGGTTTCGAGAGCAAGGAGATAGACCATGGCTGACCCCACGTCCATTCGCTCGACCATCATGGATCCGCTGCTCAACTACCGGTTCATCGTGAGCTGGGGCCCCTCCTCGGGAGGCAACCTCACCGTCGTCGCCGGCGTGAGCAAGATCGGACCGCTGTCGCGGACCACCGAGAAAGTGGAATACCGCGAGGGCGGCGCGCCGCAGCACACCCGCGTCATCCCCGGCCAGACCAAGTACGACGAGATCACCCTGGAGCGCGGGATCATCCTCGACGTGGCCTTCCAGCAGTGGGCCAACCAGATGTGGTACTACCAGAACTCCAGCGCCCTGGGGAGCCTCGTCTCCCTCAAGGACTTCCGCAAGACGGTCAAGATCGACATGTGCAACCAGGCCGGGCAGATCATGCTCAGCTACTACGTGTTCAACGCCTGGCCGTCGAAGTATCAGGCCATGCCCGAGATGAACGCCCAGGACGGCGCCACCGTGGCGCTCGAAACGCTGACCCTGCAGAACGAGGGCTGGGTGGTGACCTACGCCGTGACAGATACGAGCGGCTACCCGAGCGTGATCGAGCCGGCCTCGCCGGTCATCGCGGGAGTGACGCCGCCGTCGTAGTTGCCGCGGCGTTCGTAGTTTTCTGTTGTCGGCCGTCTGACGATGCATCCGCTCACCGCGCGAAGGGCTCTCGACGCCTGGGAGCGAGGCCAGCGTTCCGACCCTCAGGGGCGGGCGCTGGCCTTGCTGTCTGCCGTTTTGCCGGACATGAGCCGCGAGCAGTTGGCGCGGCTTCCGGTCGGGCAGCGCGATGCGCTGCTCATGCGACTGCGCGAGCGCACCTACGGCACCCAGGTGAAAGGCTTCGCGCTGTGCCCGAAGTGCGGCGTGCGCCTGGAGTTCGGTCTCGACCTCAAGAACTACGCCGTCACCAAATCGCTGGAGCACAAGATCCCGCCGGAGGTGCTGGCGGTGGACGGCTACGAGATCCGCTTCCGGGTGCCCGACAGCATCGATCTGGCCTACATCGCGCAATTTCCCGACGTGGGGACGGCGCGCATGGTCCTGATCGGCCGTTGCGTTCTGGCAGCCCGCAAGGACGGTCATCCGGTGGGAGCCCACGAGCTTCCCGAGCCGGTGATCGAAAAGCTCGGCGAGCGGATGGAGGAGCTCGATCCGCTGTCCTATCTCTCGCTGTCCATCGAGTGCGCCCGCTGCAATCATCAATGGCTGAGCCTGATGGACATCGGATCGCTCTTCTGGCAGGAAGTCGCCCGCTCCGCCGAGCGGCTGCTGGGGGACGTCCACACCCTGGCGATCTCTTATGGTTGGAGCGAGTCCGAGATCCTCGCCATGAGTGAGGCCCGCCGCCGGTTCTATCTGGAACAGATCCCCCAACAGCCGGCCGCCGCCGCTCCGGGCAAGGAGCGCAGGCGGCCCTGACCGCCTGGGAAGCGATGGCAGACCATCTGACCAAGCTGGCCTGGCGGGCGCTGGGCCTGCTCCCCATCGCCCAGCCGCGCATCCCCTCGCGCTTTGCCGAGACGCCGGACGATCTGTTCGAGCTGCCGGCGGAAAGCTGGGCGCCCGCCGCCGGCGAGCCGATCCCCATTTTGGATCCCGCCACGCCGCCACCGCTTCCACCGCAGCGCGAAGGCCAGGCGGCCAGGAGTCCCGCCGCACCGGCCGAGTCTGCTCCGGGCGAAGGTCCCGATCCGGCAGAGTTGGCTGCACCCATGGACGAAGGCCAGGAGGCGGAAGGCGAACCCAGCGCACTGATTCCAAACGTTTCTCAGGCGCGATCCGTTGAGGCCCTCACCCCCGACCCCTCTCCCATCCCGCTCCCGCCCTTCCGGGAGAGGGGAGACCAGATCGAAGCCGGACCGCCTCCGCAAGATACCGCCTTCCTCGCCCCCAAAGTAGGGGAGGGGCTTGCCCCCTCCCGGGGTGGCGGAGAGGTTGTGCAGCCACCCGGTTTCGCTCAGGCTGGACCCTCGGAGAGCGCACCCGCGGCGTCTGTCCAGAGAACGCCATCTGCCGGAGCCGATGGTTTCCCGCCTCCACCGGTGCCGCCGGTTCAACGAGCGCAGATGCTCGATGCAGATTCCGGCGAGCCACTGTCGGTTCCATCCGTCCAGCCTTCTCCGCCGCGATCCGTTGAGTCCCTCACCCCCGGCCCCTCTCCCATCCCGCTCCCTCCCTTCCGGGAGAGGGGAGACCTGATGGGATCGGCTGGAGAGCCGAGCGACAGTTGGGTGAGCGGTCCCGAGACGGCGGAGCCGTTGGCGACGATGGATCGAGAGGTGATGAAGCCTGGATCTCCGTCGAGTGCGGCGAGCGCTCCGGCGATGTCAGGCTCCGGGCCCGGAGCTGGAGCACCGCAGCAGGCAGCCGCATCGGCGCCGGTCTCCGGGGCGCCGTCGGCTCCATCACCGTCTTCGATTCAGCGGAACCCCGAGTCCGGAGAGGCGCCCGCTACGCCGAGGGCTGAAAGCCGGGCTGAATCTTCTCCGGTTGCAGCCGCCCCAGAGGGGCAAGGGCACCTAGCCCAGGGTTTCAACCCTGGGGGGGAGAGGGCCGCCGCCCCATCTGCCATATCTGCGCCACCGCCGTCGCCGGTGCAGCGGGCGCCAATCTCCGGAGCTGATTCCGGGACGCCTGCACCGCCCCCCTCTCTGCCGCGATCCGTTGAGGCCCTCACCCCCGGCCCCTCTCCCATCCCGCTCCCGCCCTTCCGGGAGAGGGGAGACCTGATGAGGTCGGCTGGAGAGCCGAGCGACAGTTGGGTGAACGGTCCCGAGACGGCAGAGCCGTTGGCGGCAGCGGATCGGGAGGTGACGAGGCCAGGGCCCTCGCCGATTGCGGAGGGCGCTCCGGCGCGGCCAGACTCCAAGCCCGGAGTCGGAACACCGCAGGCGCCCGCCACTTCGGTTCCGGTCGTTGAGTCGCCGTCGGTTCCCTCTGCGCCGGTTCAGCGGAGCCCCGAATCCGGAGGAGCGGCTCCTACTCCGCCGCTGGGAAGCCTCGCTGAGCCATCTTCGTTCTTAGCCGTCCCGGAGGGACAAGGGCACCCAGCCCAGGGTTTCAACCCTGGGGGGGAGGGGGCCGCCCCCCCATCTGCCACATCTGCGCCACCGCCGTCGCCGGTGCAGCGGACTCCGATCTCCGGGGCTGATTCCGGCACGCCTGTTCCCACCCCCTCGGTACAGCGATCCGTTGAGGCCCTCACCCCCGGCCCCTCTCCCATCCCGCTCCCACCCTTCCGGGAGAGGGGAGACCAGATGGGATCGGCTGGTGAGACGAGCGACGGTTGGGTGAGCGCTCCCGAGGCGGCGGAGCCACCGATGCCCATGGATCGGGAGGTGACGAGGCCAGGGCCCTCGCCGATTGCGGAGAGCGCTCCGGCGCGGCCGGACTCCAAGCCCGGAGTCGGAACACCACAGTCGAGCGCCGCTTCGATTCCGGTCGCTGGGTCGGCGTCGGCTCCCTCCGTGTCGGTTCAGCGGAGCTCCGAATCGGGAGAAGCGCCTCCTACTCCGTCGTTGGGAAGTCTCGCTGAGCCGTCATCGTTTTTAGCCGCCCCGGAGGGGCAAGTGCACCTAGCCCAGGGTTTCAACCCTGGTGGGGAGGAGGCCGCCGCCCCATCTGCCACATCTGCGCCACCGCCATCGCCGGTGCAACGGGCGCCGATCTCCGAGGCTGAGTCTGGAACGCCTGTTCCCACCCCCTCGGTACAGCGATCCGTTGAGTCCCTCACCCCCGGCCCCTCTCCCATCCCGCTCCCTCCCTTCCGGGAGAGGGGAGACCAGATGGGATCGGCTGAAGGGGCGAGCGACGGTTGGGTGAGCGCTCCCGAAGCGGCGGAACCGTTGACGACGATTGATCGGGAGGTGACGAGGCCGGGGACTCCATCGAGTCCGGAGAGCGATCCGGCGCGGCCGGCACCGGGCGCTGGCTCGCCGTCGGCTCCATCACTATCTTCGGTTCAGCGGAGTCCTGAGGCGCTGAGTGACGCGAGCAGCCAGGAGCGTCCAGCTCCCAAAGTTTTGCCTGAAGGAAGCGTCCCCCTCCTGACCTCCCCCCTGTCCCAACGGCCACCCTCCGAGGAGGGAGGAACGGCCGTGACTCCAGCGGAGCCTGGACCGGTCTTGTCCCAGCCTGTCGCAGCCGCCCCGGAGGGGCAAGGGTATCTAGCCCAGGGTTTTAACCCTGGGGGGGAAGGGGCCGCCGCTGCATCTGCGCCACCATTGTCGCCGGTCCAGCGGACGCCGATCTCCGGAGCCGATTCCGGCGCGCCTGTTCCGCCCCTCTCTCTGCCGCGAGCCGGCGAGGCCCTCACCCCCGGCCCCTCTCCCATCCCACTCCCACCCTTCCGGGAGAGGGGAGACCAGAGGGGGGCGGCTGAAGAGGCGAGCGACGGTTGGGTGAGCAGTCCCGAGACGTCGCAGCCACCGGCGACGCTGGATCGGGAGGTGATGAGGCCGGTGTCTTTGCCGATTGCGGAGAGCGCTCCGTCGCAGCCGGACTCCAAGCTCGGCGTCGGAACTCTACAGTCGACCGCCGCTTCGGTTCAGGTCGCTGGGTCGGCGTCAGTTTCCTCCGTGCCGGTTCAGCGGAGCCCCGAATCCGGAGGAGCCCCTCCTACTTCGCCGCTGGGAAGCCTCGCTGAGCCGTCATCGTTCTTAGCCGCCCCTGAGGGGCAAGGGCATCCAGCCCGGGGTTTCAACCCTGGAGGGGAGGGGGCCGCCGCCGCATCTGCTCCACCGTCGTTGCCGGTCCAGCGGACTCCGATCTCCGGGGCTGATTCCGGCACGCCTGTTCCGCCCCTCTCTCTGCCGCGAGCCGGTGAGGCCCTCACCCCCGGCCCCTCTCCTATCCCGCTCTCCGCCTTCCGGGAGGGGGGAGACCAGACGGGGTCGGCTGAAGAGGCGAGCGATGGTTGGGTGAGCGGTCCCGAGACGTCGCAGCCACCGGCGATGCTGGATCGGGAGGTGATGAGGCCGGGGTCTTTGCCGATTGCGGAGAGCGCTTCGTCGCAGCCGGACTCCAAGCCCGGAGTCGTAGCTCCGCGGCAGGCAGCCGCTTCGGTGCCGGTCACTGGGGCGCCATCGGCTCCATCTCTTCCTTCGGTTCAGCGGAGTCCCGAGTTCGGAGAGGCGCCGGCTGCGCCCAGGATGGAAAGCCCTGCTGGGCAGCTCTCGGTTTCAGCTGCCCCGGAGGGACAAGGGCACCTAGCCCAGGGTTTCAACCCTGGAGGGGAAGGAGCCGCCGCCACATCTGCGCCACCGCAGTCGCCGGTGCAGCGGACGCCGATTTTCGGGGCTGATTCCGGCACGCCTGTTCCGCCTCTCTCTCTGCCGCGATCCGTTGAGGCCCTCACCCCCGACCCCTCTCCCATCCCGCTCCCGCCCTTCCGGGAGAGGGGAGATCAGATGGGATCGGCTGGAGAGCCGAGCGACGAACGGGTGAGCGGTCCCGAGGCGGCGGAACCGTTGACGACGATTGATCGGGAGGTGACGAGGCCGGGGACTCCATCGAGTCCTGAGAGCGATCCGGCGCGGCCGGTGTCCGTCGCCGGCTCGCTGCCGACTCCGTCCGTGTCATCGGTTCAGGGGAGGCCCGAGCCCGGAGAGGCGCCGGCTGCGCCCAGGATGGAAAGCCCTGCTGGGCAGCTCTCGGTTTCAGCCGCCCCGGAGGGGCAAGGGCACCTAGCCCAGGGTTTTAACCCTGGGAGGGAGGGGGCCGCCGCCGCATCTGCGCCACCGTCGTCGCTGGTTCAGCGGACTCCGATCTCCGGAGCTGATTCCGGCACGCCTGTTCCGTCCCTCTCTCTGCCGCGATCCGTTGAGGCCCTCACCCCCGGCCCCTCTCCCATCCCGCTCCCACCCTTCCGGGAGAGGGGAGACCAGACGGACCTGGCTGGGGAGGCGAGCGAACGTTGGGTGAGCAGTCCTGAGACGGCGGAGCCTTTGGCGACGCTGGATCGGGAGGTGATGAGGCCGGGGCCTTCGCCGACTACGGAGAGCGCACCGGCGCGGCCGGCGCCGGTCGCTGGCTCGCCGTCGGCTCCATCACTATCTTCGGTTCAGCGGAGCCCCGAGGCGCTGAGTGACGCGAGCAGCCAGGAGCGTCGAGCTCCCAAAGTTTTGCCTGAAGGAAGCGTCCCCCTCCTGACCTCCCCCCTCTCCCAACAGCCACCCTCCGAGGAGGGAGGAACGGCCGCGGCTCCAGCGGAGCCTGGACCGGTCTTGTCCCAGCCTGTCGCAGCCGCCCCGGAGGGGCAAGGGCATCCAGCCCAGGGTTTCAACCCTGGGAGGGAAGGAGCCGCCGCCGCATCTGCGCCACCGTCATCGCCGGTCCAGCGGACGCCGATTTTCGGGGCTGATTCCGGCACGCCTGTTCCGCCTCTCTCTCTGCCGCGATCCGTTGAGGCCCTCACCCCCGGCCCCTCTCCCATCCCGCTCCCACCCTTCCGGGAGAGGGGAGACCAGACGGACCTGGCTGGAGAGCCGGGCGACGGTTGGGTGAGCGCTCCCGAGGCGGCGCAGCCACCGGCGACGCTGGATCGGGAGGTGATGAGGCCGGTGTCTTCGCCGATTGCGGAGAGCGCTCCGGCGCGGCCGGACTCCAAGCCTGGAGTCGGAACGCCCCAGTCGACCACCGCTTCGGTTCCGGTCGCTGGGTCGGCGTCGGTTCCCTCCGTGCCGGTTCAGCGGAGCCCCGAATCCGGGGGAGCGCCTCCTAGTCCGTCGCTGGGAAACCTCGCTGAGCCGTCATCGTTCTTAGCCGCCCCGGAGGGGCAAGGGCACCTAGCCCAGGGTTTTAACCCTGGGGGCGAGGGGGCCGCCGCCGCATCTGCGCCA